>Ga0208025_1000644_pt1 | contig 7976 bp, 8 predicted proteins | sample Colrivmeta1549A3_FD_187649 | JGI IMG/M metagenome (GOLD analysis project Ga0208025, IMG submission 187649) | Estuarine microbial communities from the Columbia River estuary - metaG 1549A-3 (SPAdes) (version 2) | ecosystem: Environmental > Aquatic > Marine > Intertidal zone > Estuary | place: USA... | reverse complement strand
GTGAACGTGCAAAATGCGTCGATCATGATGATTGAGCGGGCGGAGAGCTTTGGGCTCGCACAATTGCACCAACTGCGAGGCAGGGTCGGGCGCGGGGCTGTGGCCTCGACTTGCCTGTTGTTGTTCCAAGAACCGCTGAGCGAAACGGGGCGCAGGCGTTTGGAAATCCTGCGTGAGACAGAAGACGGGTTCCGTATTTCTGAGGAAGACCTCGCCATGCGCGGAGCGGGTGATGTGATTGGGACCGCGCAATCAGGTCTGCCAAGGTTCCGGATTGCCGATTTGGAACGGCAAGCGGCATTGATGCAAATCGCACAAACCGACGCGCGAAAACTGCTCGTCGACGACCCAAAACTCGAATCTGAGCGTGGAAAAGCCGCTAGAACGCTCCTTTGGCTCATGGAGCAAGACAAAGCTATTCGTTTAATTTCAGTAGGTTAACAACTTTGTTCTCTTTTGTTCTTATTTAGTTCTTTACAGGTTGTTAACCATATGGAACAAAGAGGCAACAAAGAGAAACGAGACACTGAGGAGAGCGACAATGGCGAAAGAAATCAAAACTGTGATCATCCGGTCTAGCGACACGATTATCGCAGATGCTATTGGCGCTACCGCTTTGCTTGTGATGCTTTTTGTCGGTCTGTCCCTGCCCGGGATGGTCTGACCTGCCCAGCGATTGCAGCGCCTGATCCATCAACTTGCCTTGTCCCACCTTGCAAATTGATGACCTGCCTGTCCCATTCCGAAGCGGGGGTTTTGCCTCTCCCCTTGGAAAACTCGGATCAGGTGCCGCTTTTGCGCTCCTTACTCGCCGCCATCCCGTCCCGGATGTGCGGCGATTTTTTTATGTGGTGGCAAGTGCGTCGAGGGTCGCATCAAAGGCCAACATGATTGAGGCATGGCGGTTTTTATAATCTTTCGCAGGTGTCAAAACCTCTAGCCCGTCAAATGGCGCGTCAGGCACGGGACCATCTTGTTTCAACATCGCTAACATTTGGTTACGGCCAAGTTCAACCTGCGCAGGGGTCAATCCGACTATCGCGCTGCCAACGACAGAGGCCGCAGCTTGGCCCAAAGCACAGGCCTTCACATCCTGTCCGTAGTCCACGATCACGCCGTTTTCCAAAGCAATATCAACGGTTACCGTCGATCCACACAAGGGCGCGCGCCGTTTTGCCGTGGCTGTTGGCGCAGCTAAGCGCTCCGTGCGCGGCATATCAGCAGCTAGCGCAAGAATACGCGCCGAGTAGAGCTTCATCATGTCGATTTCTGCGGTCACTGCGTTTGCCCTTTGCTGTTATTTTCCTTAGATAGTGCGCAACGCAGCAGTTGCAAAGGTTTTCGCCCCATGACGTTTGATCCATCGACACTCAAATTTAACGAGGCAGGGCTGATCCCTGCAATTGCCCAAGATGCGACCTCTGGTGAGGTCCTGATGATGGCATGGATGAATGTCGAGAGTATTGCCCGTACGCTTACGAGTGGTGAGGCGACCTATTGGTCGCGGTCCCGACAGGAATTCTGGGTTAAGGGTGCGACAAGTGGTCATACCCAGCAGCTTGTAGACTTCAGAATCGACTGTGACCGTGATTGCCTGCTCATTGAGGTGAACCAGACGGGGGCTGCGTGTCATACGGGCAGGCGGACCTGTTTCTATACCTCTGTGCAAGACGACGAAGAGGTTGAAACAGCGCAACCTATGCCGCAGGAAGCCCCACCAAGCGCCTGATATCATTGGGCGTTGCACCCTCGGCGCGGTATTTTGACAGGGCGCGAGCATCGTCACGCTTTGCCAACCGTTTACCGTTGTCGTCGCGGATGAGACGGTGGTGGTGATAGGTCGGCGTTGGCAAATTTAGCAGGGTTTGCAGCAACACATGGATTGGCGTCGCGTCTTGGATATCCGCGCCACGCACAACGTCCGTGACGCCTTGCGCCGCATCATCCACGACCACCGCAAGATGGTAACTGGTTGCCATGTCCTTGCGGGCAACAACAAAATCACCTGTTGTTTGCCGTAGTTCAGCAACTGACGCCCAGTGGCGCCCACGGTCCGCCTCGGTATACATCAACGGCAAGTCTGGTAGCGCATTCAGGTCGAGCCGCAGCGTGACATCAGGGGGTACGACACCAACACGCAAGGCTTCACAGCACGTCCGTGGATAGATCAACCCATCTGGACCGTGTTGGTCAACGCCTTCTTGCGGAGCGCCCATGGCCTCTTTGATGTCAGACCGTGAACATGTGCAGGGGTAGAGAAGACCTTGTCCCCAAAGGACATTTAAAGCCGCGTGATAGTCCTGCAATCGATCTGATTGCTGCATGACAGGCTCTTCCCAAGTGAGACCAAGCCATTGTAAATCATCATATATTTGTTGCTCCCAAGCGGCGCGCGCGCGCGATTGGTCAATGTCTTCGATCCGAAGGAGAAACCTGCCACCCGCCGCCACCGCCATGTCATAAGCCACTAGCGCCGAATAGGCGTGACCGAGGTGCAGCGGCCCAGTTGGCGAAGGAGCGAAGCGGGTGATCATGTCAAACGGTCGAGCCAGCCTTGCCAGTCGATTTTTGCGCGGTCAGTGTAGCCTTTGTAGCGGTCTTTGCGACCACGACGGCCCGCTTTCATGCCTTCGAGCGGCGGGAACAGGCCAAAGTTAACGTTCATTGGCTGGAATGTTTTCGCGTCAGCACCGCCCGTGATGTGGGTGACAAGCGCGCCCATAGCGGTGGTGTTTGGCACCTCTGGGACGGTTTTACCGGGTCATTCCGCAATCGCCATACGGGCGGCGAGCAGGCCCATTGCGGCACTTTCGACGTAACCTTCGACGCCAGTGATTTGGCCTGCAAAGCGGATATGCGGTTTCGATTTCAGGCGCATTTGGCTGTCGAGAAGCGTTGGCGAATTGATGAAGCTGTTGCGATGGATGCCGCCAAGACGCGCGAACTCCGCATTCTCAAGCGCAGGAATCGTATTGAAAACAGCCTTTTGCGCTCCATACTTCATCTTGGTTTGAAAACCGACGATGTTGTAAAGTGTGCCAAGCGCATTGTCGCGGCGGAGCTGCACAACGGCGTAGGGCTTGTTCTCGGGATCGTTAGCATTGGTCAGGCCAACAGGCTTCATCGGACCAAAGCGCAGGGTTTCTCGGCCGCGTTCTGCCATGACTTCGATGGGCAGACAGCCGTCGAAATAACCGGCGGTTTCGCCTTCTTTGAATTCTGTTTTATCAGCAGTAAGTAAAGCATCTATGAACGCCTCGTATTGCTCTTTGTTCATAGGGCAATTGAGGTAGGCGGTTTGCTCCTCAATCGTCTCGCCCTTGTCGTAGCGCGACTGCATCCATGCAATATCCATGTTGATGCTGTAGTGGTAAACAATGGGGGCGATAGCATCGAAAAATGCCAGTGCCTCGGCACCTGTTTCCGCGGCAATCGCCTCGGCCAAAGCGCCAGAAGTGAGCGGACCTGTGGCGATAATCCAGGTCCCGTCTGTGGGAAGCGACGTGATTTCTTCGTATGAAACTGATATGTTAGGGTGCGACGTTAATGCAGCCGTGACGCTTTCAGCAAAAGGATCGCGGTCCACGGCCAAAGCACCACCAGCAGGCAAGCGGTGCTTTTCCGCAGTGGCCATAATCAGCCCGTTTGCAGCACGCATTTCCCAGTGCAGAAGGCCCACGGCGTTCTGCTCGTCGTCGTCGGAACGGAAGGAATTGGAGCAGACCATTTCACCCAAATTTCCCGTGCGGTGCGCGAAGGTTTCGACCTTGGGGCGCATCTCGTGGATGACGACTTTGATGCCTGCGTTGGCGGCCTGCCAAGCGGCCTCGGAGCCAGCCATGCCGCCGCCAATAATGTTAAGTATATCAGTCATTTACAACGTCCAGAATGAGTGAGGCGGAGCATTATATAGCTCCGCCAAAGGGATTGTCACTAAGCGTGCACTGGATGTGCACAGCGCGTGCACCGAAAAATCACGCCTCTGGCACGATCTCGGCGTCTTCAATCGGGTCTTCTTCGCCTTGATCAGCTATCCAAGCGACAGAAACGACGATCTCTTTCTTGGCGGTATCAAAGACTTTGACGCCACCAGCGCTGCGTGAGCGGAACGAGATGCCCTCAATTGGCACGCGGATCGACTGCCCAGTTGAGGTCACGAGCATGATCTGGTCGGAGAGTTCAACAGGGAAGGAGGTGACCAATTGGCCGCCACGCATTGCCTTATCCATCGCCGTCACACCCATGCCACCGCGACCACGAAGCGGGTAGTCGTGGGAGGACGAGAGTTTACCAGAGCCTTTTTCCGTGATGGTCAGAATCAGGTTCTCGGAAGCGGACATTTCGGCGTAACGCTCCGGGTTGATTTCGCCTGGCGTCACCTCGTCATCCTCGTTCTCGGCCTCATCGGTTAGACCCGCCATCGCGCGGCGCATCTTGAGATAGGCTTGGCGCTCGGAGGATTCTGCCTCGAAGTGGTGGATGATCGACATGGAGACAACCTTATCGTCGCCTTGCAGCTTGATCCCGCGTACACCAACCGAGTTACGGCTGTTGAACACGCGGACGTCGGTCGCACGGAAGCGGATCGCGCGGCCAGAGTTGGTGAAGAGCATCACATCGTCGTCGTTTGACGCGATACGAGCGTTAATCAGCGTGTAATCTGCGGTTTCGCCCTCGAACTTCATCGCAATTTTACCATTGCGCATCACATTCGTGAAATCAGAGAGTTTATTGCGGCGTACCGTGCCCGCAGATGTGGCGAAGACGACCTGTAGATCGTCCCATTCTGCCTCGTCACGGTCCACGGGCATGATGGCCGCGATGGACACACCTGGCGGGATCGGCAGGATGTTGACGATTGCCTTGCCTTTTGCGGTACGCGATCCGAGAGGGAGGCGCCATGTTTTGAGTTTGTAGACCATCCCGTCTGTTGTGAAGAACAGCAGTTGAGTGTGGGTATTGGCCACGAAGAGCGTTGTGACAACATCCTCTTCTTTGGTGGCCATTGAGGACAGACCTTTGCCGCCACGACGCTGTGCGCGGAAATCGGCAAGGGCGGTGCGTTTGATGTAGCCGCCAGAGGTGACGGTCACGACCATTTCCTCTTTTTCGATCAGGTCCTCGTCGTCCATGTCGCCCGACCAATCCACGATCTGGGTACGGCGTGGCACGGCAAATTGTTCGCGCACAGTCGCAAGCTCGTCGCGGATGATCTGCATGATCCGTTCGCGGGAACCAAGGATTTCGAGGTATTCGCGGATTTTCGCGGCGAGTTCTTTGAGCTCGTCAGTGACCTCTTTGACGCCAATTTGTGTCAGGCGCTGAAGGCGGAGTTCAAGGATCGCGCGAGCCTGTGTTTCCGACAGGTTATAGGTGCCATCGTCGTTGGCCGTGTGGGTTGGGTCGTCGATAAGTGCAATGTATTCAAGGATATCGCGGGCAGGCCATTTGCGTGTCATCAGCTGGTGACGTGCCTCGGCAGCGTCCGTGGAAGACCGTATGGTTGCGACGATTTCGTCGATGTTGGTCACGGCGACGGCCAAGCCGCAAAGGATGTGCGAACGTTCGCGCGCCTTGCGAAGTTCAAAGGCGGTACGGCGGGAGACAACCTCTTCGCGGAAGTTCACGAAGTGGTAAAGGAAATCGCGGAGCGTGAGTTGCTCTGGACGGCCACCATTCAGCGCCAGCATGTTACAGCCGAAATAGGTCTGCATGGATGTGAAGCGGAAGAGTTGGTTGAGTACCACTTCGGCGGTTGCATCACGCTTTAACTCGACGACCACGCGCACACCGTTACGGTCGGATTCGTCTTGTACGTGGGCGATGCCTTCGATCTTTTTATCGCGGGCGGCTTCAGCGATTTTGTCGATCATGACCGATTTATTCACTTGGTAAGGAATTTCGTCGATAACGATAGCCCAGCGGTCTTTGCGGATTTCCTCGATGCGAGTTTTGGCCCGCACGATCACGGAGCCGCGGCCCTCTAGGTAAGCTTTGCGCGCCCCTGCGCGGCCAAGGATAATGCCGCCAGTTGGGAAATCGGGGGCTGGAATGTATTCGATCAGATCCTCAGACGTCATGTCGGGGCTGTCGATAAGGGCGAGCGTCGCGTCGATGACTTCGCCCAAGTTGTGCGGCGGAATGTTCGTCGCCATGCCGACAGCAATACCGCCGGCGCCGTTGACCAGCATATTGGGGTAGCGGGCGGGCAGGACGGTGGGCTCGCGTTCCTTGCCGTCGTAGTTGTCTTGGAAATCGACGGTGTCTTTGAGCAGGTCCTCGGTCAGCGCGCCTGCGGACTTCGCAAGCCGCGATTCCGTGTAACGCATCGCGGCCGCGCCATCGCCGTCCATCGAGCCAAAGTTGCCCTGACCATCGATCAAAGGCAGCGACATTGAGAAGCCTTGCGCCATACGTACAAGCGCCTCGTAGATCGCGCTGTCGCCATGCGGGTGATAAGAACCCATCACGTCGCCCACAGATTTCGCAGACTTCCGGTAGGATTTATCGGCTGTAATACCCTTTTCGTACATCGAGTAAATAATGCGACGGTGAACGGGTTTTAGGCCGTCGCGCAGGTCGGGAATTGCACGGCTGACGATTACTGACATCGCGTAATCGAGATAGCTGGTTTTCAGCTCGTGTTCGATTGTGACCGAAGGACCCGTATATGGCGATACATATTTCGGAGTTTCATCAGTGTTATCAGGTGTTTCTGGTGTGTCGTTCACGCTGTTGCCCGCCGTGGTTCATTGCCCATATCTCGTAGCAATGAACCTAGCAGACACTAGGGGTGGCTTCAACGCCAAAGGGCCAAATTAGTCCTTTGCGCGCTGCAACATCCCGAACAAATCGCGTGGATCGTCGGGATCGGCGACAAAATCGAGGTCGTCGTAGAAGGCGGTGTCTTTGATTTTGTTATGCACGTAACGCAGCGCCGAGAAGTCTTCGATGGCGAAGCCGACGCCGTCGAACAGCGTGATTTCAGCCGCTGATGTACGCCCGTTTGCCTTGCCTGACATGACTTCCCAAAGTTCCACGACAGGGTGGTCTGGATCCATCTGCTGGATTTCCCCTTCGATCCGCGTTTGCGGTGGGTATTCGACAAAAACCGTCGAGCGGGACACGATATCGCGGTGCAATTCTGTCTTGCCCGGGCAGTCGCCGCCAATTGCGTTGATGTGCACACCTGCGCCGACCATGTTATCGGTCAGGATGGTGGCCATGTCTTTGTCAGCGGTGGCCGTGGTGATGACCTGCGCGCCCTCGATGGCTTCTTCGGGCGTGGTGCACATCGTGACGTTAAGGCCGTGGCCTGCAAGATTGGCGGCGCATTTCTTTGTTGCTGCCATGTCGATGTCATAAAGACGGATGTTGGTGATACCGTTGACGGCCTTTTGCGCGAGACACTGGAATTCGGACTGCGCCCCGTTACCAATCATGGCCATTGTGTCGGCACCTTTGGCGGCGAGGTGTTTGGTTGCGACGGCTGATGTGGCGGCGGTGCGCAGGGCAGTGAGCATCGTCATCTCAGAGAGCAACACGGGGTAGCCAGAGTAGACGTCAGCGAGCAGGCCAAAGGCGGTGACTGTTTGCAGCCCTTCTTTCATGTTCTTTGGATGGCCATTGACGTATTTGAAGCCGTAAAGTTCACCGTCAGAGGTTGGCATCAATTCGATGACGCCAACGGCAGAGTGCGAGCCCACGCGTGGGGTTTTGTCGAAAAGTTCCCAGCGTAGGAAATCGGCCTCAATCTCGGTGGCCAGATCGCGCAGGAACTGTTCCAACCCGATGGAATGCACCAGTTTCATCATGTTATCGACGGAAACGAAGGGAACCATCGCCAGTTTGGAAGGTGTCATTGTCATGCGTGGCTCCGCGTTGGGCGGTCGAAGATACGACGGCCGAGAAGTGAGGCAGTGAGATCCACCATGAGCGAGGCGGTTTTGCCCCGATCATCGAGGAACGGGTTGAGT
>Ga0208025_1000629_pt1 | contig 8086 bp, 7 predicted proteins | sample Colrivmeta1549A3_FD_187649 | JGI IMG/M metagenome (GOLD analysis project Ga0208025, IMG submission 187649) | Estuarine microbial communities from the Columbia River estuary - metaG 1549A-3 (SPAdes) (version 2) | ecosystem: Environmental > Aquatic > Marine > Intertidal zone > Estuary | place: USA... | reverse complement strand
TTTCTTAGAAAACCGATACAGATCCCAGATGGATTTAACGTGGGCCTCGATTGAAGCTGCAGATGCAACCCTTAAACGTTGGCGTAGAAAGATAAAGACATGGGGAACTCAGGTTGCTACCAAAGATGCAGAATTCTTAGAAATTCTCAATAACGACTTAGACACACCAAAAGCCATTCAATATCTGCGCAACCTTGAAAAGAATGATGATGTCAATAATCGTGCAGCGATCTTTCTTTTTGCCGATCAGATACTGGGTCTAGATCTTGATCGCAAAGAAGTAATCAAACCTTTAACTCCAGAACAAGAGCAGATTCTCAAACTTCGACAAATCGCAAGAAGTGAAAAGCAGTGGGCTAAGAGTGATGAGTTAAGAATTAAGTTGGAAGAAAGTGGACTTGAAATTAAGGATGGACCTGAAGGTCAAACTGCGAACTGGCGTTAAGCAGGAAGCAAGATTGCAATTACTAAGGCTAGAAATCCCATATTAATCAGTGAAATTCCAACAGCACTACCCTCAATTAAATATTCTTCATTTATACCCGGAAAGCCTGCACGTAACACAACAAAGGTCCAAGCAACTGCAGCTAATATCTTTAGAGCTCGCCCACCCCACATCCTGCCAATACTCCAAATACCGACCAAGGTTGCAAGTAGAACGAAAATCAAACCAAATGGAACTAGAGATGAATGCAAAATTACCGAGCCCGCACCAAGACCAGCGCCGATTACAATTGCATAGAGTTTTCGCATTACAGAACCACTCCAGAAGTTAAATCGTTCTCACGGCCCTGTTCATCAAAAGGCTCACTCTTTTGCCCTTTAACTAGGGTGTAATACTCATGTCCCCAGACTTGTAGACCCAGCTTGTTAGAGAGGGCAAAGAATGGGCCATCTAATGAAATCTGGGTTTCATGGGCCTTCATAGCTGCCATTTTGGCATCTACAAAATTATTACCGTCAATGAGAGTTGTGACGAATGAATCATCTTTAGCAAATGGCACATCATCAATGCTTTCAGCACCAAAGAAATCTGAACCGACCTCTTTCATTGCCTCCATTCCCTGGGCTATAACTGATTTAGGGACTGTGTTCCAGTAAATCTTTTGAATCTGCCATGTTGCTAATTCACTTGCCCGCATAGCGACTCGATGGGCTTGAATGTGATCGGGGTGACCATAACCGCCGATTTCATCATAAGTAATCAGCACATGGGGTTTTATCTCTTCAATTATTTTAACTAGCTCGCCTGCAGCTGAATCCAAATCTGCCTGCCAGAAAACATCTGGGCGCTCATTGGCTTCCGTTCCCATCATTCCGCTATCGCGATAGTGACCTAGAAACCTGAAATCTGAAATACCCAAGGCTTTCATTGCAAGAGCTAATTCAACTTCACGATGCTTTCCTAATTCATCTTTTTCACTGCTTGCTAAGTAAGAAAGAGAAGGGACTAAAACTTCCCCTTCTTCTCCACGTGTGCAGGTAACTAAAGAAACTGTGGCGCCGAGTGAGGCATAAAGGGCCATGGTCGCGCCGTTGTTAATGGTTTCATCGTCAGGATGAGCATGCACAAGGAGAATTCGATAGCCCTGATAAGAACTTTTCATAACTTCTCCCATGCAACTATTCCTCCGTCTAAATGTCGTGAATTTGTAAAGCCTGCTTTTTGAATAAGAGCTAGGCAGGTTGCTGATCTTATTCCAGAGCGACAGTGAAGAATAATCTCTTTATCTCGCGGGAGTAGTTTGAATGCAGAAGCATCAACAAATCCAGCCACTGGTATCAATACTGAGCCAGGAATTCTCGAGTCTGCAAACTCCTCTGGTTCTCTCACATCAACCAGCAAGAAATCATCATTGCTGGCAAACTTATTCTTGAGTTCTTTAGCCGAAATTTCTGCTTCATCAACTACTCCACAAAAGCTTTCATAGTTCTCTAAAAGATTTACCTGTGTTGGATTCACACTACAAATCACACATTGTGGGTTTTTATGAATATCAATCTTTGAATACTCCGCCTCTAGAGCCTCATAGATCATGAGCTTTCCGATTTGAAGTTCGCCAATGCCCGTAATTGCTTTAATGACTTCATTTACTTGCATAGATGCAATTGATGCACACAAAACTCCTAATACACCTGCTTCTGCACAGTTTTGAACTGTTCCTGGGGCGGGAGGTGTTGGGTGAAGACAGCGATAGCACGGACCAAGGGAGCTCCAAAAAATCGCAGCTTGTCCATCAAAGCGATTAACCGAACCCCATACATAGGCTTTATTGAGCAAAACTGCAGCATCATTGATTAAGTAGCGCGTAGCAAAGTTATCAGTTGCATCAATAATGATGTCATAGTTGGACATAATCTCAAGAACGTTTGTTGTATCAATTGTTAGTGGATAAATATTGACGGCAACTAAGGGATTACTTTCTTGAATTTTAGTTCTAGCGACGTCGACTTTCTTTTTTCCAATATCAGACTGGCCAAAAAGAATCTGCCGATGCAGATTAGTTTCATCCACCGTGTCGAAATCAACTATTCCAATTGTCCCAACTCCTGCTGCTGCTAAATACATGAGAGCGGGAGAACCGAGTCCACCAGCACCAATACACAAAACCTTTGCGTTTCGAATACGTTCTTGGCCACTTGCTTGAATCTGAGGAATAACGATCTGGCGACTATATCGACGCGCTTGCTCACCACTTAATGCTGGACCTGGATTAACAAGCGGTGGAGTTTTCATAGGAGGTTAATTCTGCCGTATCTACGCATGCGTTGCTACAGCTATTAGCCGAATTACCTCTACTGCCTCTACGATTACTCCAATGAGCACAATTGATACATCAAATAAGCCACGTTTGCCCCGTGATGAGCGCCGCGCTCTTTTGCTCTCAGCAGCCCTTGAGGTTTTCACTGCTGCTGGTTATCACTCAGCAGCCATGGATGAAATTGCTGATCGTGCAAATGTCAGCAAGCCAGTTTTGTATCAGCACTTTCCATCAAAGCTAGATCTTTATCTTGCAGTCCTTGATTTGCATATTGACTCATTGGTTTTTGAAATTCAGAGAGCAATTGCTTCCACTCCTGATAACGCCAACCGCGTGCATGCAACCGTTGATGCATATTTCGCTTTTATTGAAAAAGAAGGTGAAGCATTTAGATTGCTTTTTGAAAGTGACATGAGTGTTGAACCATCTGTGCGTGAGCGCTTAAATCGAATGACTTATGACTGCGCAGCTGCAGCAAGTGCCGTTATTTCAATTGATACAGGTCTTCCAAAAGAGGCTTCAATGCTCTTAGGTGTTGGAATGATTGGATATGCCCAAGTAACAGCGCGTCATTGGTTAGACCGAGACAGCACATTAACGCGTGAACAGGCAGTTGAATTGGTCAACAACCTCATGTGGCGCGGAATTTCGGGTTTCCCTCGCAATTAACTCCGATAGGATTACATCTATGAGCTCCACTAATAAAGAAATTTCTGGTGCCATTTAACGTGTCGAAAACTTTCGCAGAACTCCCACTTCGCCCTGAAACCATTGAGGCTTTGCATGCTCACGGCTTCATCGCACCCTTCGCTATTCAAGAGATGGTCTTGCCAATAGCACTCAGTGACGGGGACGTTATTGGCCAGGCTAAAACAGGAACCGGAAAGACTTTGGCTTTTGGCGTCCCTGTGATCGAACGTGTAATTGCACCAAATGATCCAGAGTGGGCAGGCTTTGAACATAAAGGAATGCCACAGGTTCTTATCGTCGTTCCAACGCGCGAACTGTGTACACAAGTAACAAAAGATATTGAAGAGCTAGCTAGCAACCGTGGAATTAGAACGTTAGCGGTTTATGGTGGGCGAGCATTTGAACCTCAGATTGAAGCACTACAAGCTGGAATTGAAATAGTTGTTGGCACACCAGGTCGTTTACTCGATCTTTCACGCCAAGGTCAGCTACGTTTAAAGCAAGTATCACGCCTAGTTTTAGATGAGGCAGATGAGATGTTAGATCTTGGTTTCTTGCCTGATGTTGAAAAGATTTTGGCAAATACTCCTAATCGCATGCAAACCATGTTGTTCTCAGCAACAATGCCTGGAGACATCATCGCTCTTGCCCGTCGCTTTATGAACCAACCTATTCATATTCGAACCCAAGATTCAGAAGATGAAGGCGCAGTTGTTACGCGCATTAAGCAGCATGTATTACGTGCTCATGCCATGGATAAAATTGAAATGTTGGCCCGTATTTTGCAGGCTCAAGGCCGCGGCCCAACAATGGTTTTTTGTCGCACTAAGCGCACCTGCCAAAAGACAGCTGAGGATCTTATGGAGCGTGGCTTTAAGGCTGCACCTATCCATGGAGATCTCGGACAGAGCGCTCGTGAAAAAGCGTTAGGTGATTTCAAAGCAGGTAAGTCAGATGTTCTTGTTGCAACAGATGTTGCTGCTCGAGGAATCGATATCGATGGAATTACACACGTGATTAATTATCAGTGTCCAGAAGATGAAAAGACTTATGTTCACCGCATTGGCCGAACAGCACGTGCCGGTGCACATGGAATTGCAGTCACATTCGTTGACTGGGATGAATTAGCTAGATGGAAGATGATTAATCAAGTTCTAGATCTTGGATTAGCTGAGCCAGAAGAGACATACTCCTCTTCCCCGCACCTCTACGAAGTTCTCGATATTCCAGCAGGTTCTACAGGCCGACTCACTAAGAGCAGGCCTGTTGTGCAACAAAAGGCGCTCGTTGAAAAACGTGTTGAAAAGAAGGCTGAATCAATGCCGAAGGTTGAGCGAACTCGCACGCGAACTAAGAAGTTTAAAGAGAGTTAAGTTGTAACAAAAACGCGAATTGCATCAACCAGCATCTGAACTGCAATCGCGGCAAGTAAAAGACCAGCAATACGTGCTACTAATGTCACACCCGCTTCTTTAATCACCTTCATAATCGTTGTTGATGCCATCAGGGCTGCTGCAATAGCAATGTGCACTGCAACTAAGCCCATTGCCATGCTTGGGCCATCAATTTGCTGAACGAAAATCATTGTTGCAACGATTGCTCCAGGTCCTGCTAGCAATGGGGTTCCTAGTGGAACCAGTGCGATGTTCTCATCTTTGGACTCACCGCGACCACTACCTTTACCACCAGTTAAAAGATCTAAAGAAATAAGCAAAAGCAATAGAGCCCCCGCGGCTTGCAATGCTGCAATAGAGACATTGAGATAGCTCAAAATAAAGCGTCCAAAGAGTGCAAAAATTGAAATGACAAGCAATGAAACTAAAGCAGCTTTTATTGCAAGAATTCTGCGCTCTTTCGCCGATTTGTCAGCAACTAGGGCCAAGAAAATTGGTGTGGCACCAGGTGGATCCATAATCACAAATAGGGTTACAAATGATTGGACGGCAAAAGTTAATGCGCTGGCTTTCATGCTCGTACCACCCTTCGATTATCGGCAAGTGATTCAAGTTTTTCCCATTGCCCTGGGCTAGTTTGAAATTCTGCAAGTAAGTTCAGTTTACCGCTTCCGTGATAGTCGCTGGAGCCAGTTATTACTAAATCTAATTCAGCAGCAATTGAGCGCAACATCGCTCTTTCCTCTGGATTTTGATCCCTATGATCCACTTCAATTCCATTTAGACCAGCCTTTACCAAATCTTGGAAATCACTGGCTTTAAGAATCTGGCCACGATGTGATGCAAAAGGATGTGCAATCACTGCAACCCCTCCTGCGCTTCGAATCATTGCAATTGCTTGGGCCGGAGTTGGGGCTGCATGAGAGACATAAAACTGGGAGTCATTGTTGAGCATGCCCTGAAATGCTTCTTCACGTGAAGATATGACGCCTTTATTCACCAAGGCATCAGCTAAATGTGGGCGACCCAGTGTTGCGCCATCAGGGCGCGCAGCTTCAACATCTGCCATTGAAATATCAATGCCTGCTGCCTGCATCTTCTCAACCATTTTGCGCATCCGAGGCAATCGTCCATCACGAGTCTCCTCAAGCATCACTTGCATTTGCTTGTGTTCACCATCAAAGAGAAGACCAAGCATATGAACACTCATTCCATCTTCGGTTAAGCAAGATATTTCACTACCAAGTGCTAGCGTCAAATTGCCACGTAGGCTTTGCGTTGCCTCTTGCCAACTAGAAGTTGTGTCGTGATCAGTTATTCCAAGTACCGTTAATCCCTGAACGATTGCTTTATTAACTAATTCACGCGGACTATCAGTGCCATCACTTTTATTGGTGTGAGTATGTAAATCAATCATGGGGCCAACTCCACTGCCCCAGGTCTTGATCGAGTAACAACTAAAACACAGCCAATTAAGATCAATGCAATTCCAGGCAAAATTCCAAGTGGTGGCTTTTGTCCCAGCCACCAAAAAGCCAGTAGTGAACTAACTGGAACTTCGAAAAAGATAATGAGGGAAACTATTGCCGGTGATACGCGCTTGAGGGTGGCATTAAACATTGAATGGCCCAGAATCTGTGCTCCAACAATAAGACCTAAAAGAATCCACCATTCGCGCCCAGAGAAATTAAATATTGGAAAACCCATCACCAACGCCATTGGCAATGCTGTGATGGCGCAAACGAAATAGCAGACTGATGTGTAGACAGTTGTTTCAAGGGTTCGCTGTGCGCGTGATCCAGCAATCATGTAGAGAGCGGCAAGAGCTGCAGAGACAAGTGCTGCTATGTCACCTAAAAATGCACGGAAGGAGATTTGTAGATCAATTCCTGATATCAAAAGCACGCCTGAAAAGCTAACAATCATTCCGAGCCAGGCTTTCGAAGGAATATGACCACCGCTTAGTTTTACGAATAATGCGGCAAAGATTGGTTGCAATGCAACAAGGGCAGTACCGGCAGCAACACTTGTCCAACGCATCGCTAGAAAGAATCCCACAAAGTGAATGGCCAAGATAAAGCCAGCCAAAATAGACCACTTAATACCTGTGCGATCTCTTGGATGTTTGAGAGCAAAAGGAAGTGTTAGTAGTGAGCCACCAAGATTTCTCCAAAAAATCAATGTGGGAATTGGCATTGCACTCATTGCTATAAGTGGACCTGATGTTCCAATTCCCATGATTCCAACACCGAGGCGAATTAAATCCGGTCTTCCTGGAATAGTCGTGTGACTATCGCGCGAATCGCCTTGTGATATCAATTGCTCTCCGGCGAAATACCTAAGCGAACACCCACCAAAGATTTGCTTCGCTTAACAAGAATTTCTGCAATCGCAAGAATTGTCTGTGCAGACTCTGATTCAGGCGCAGCTTGAACCAACGGAACTCCCTCATCGCCACCGGTTCGAAGCTCTGGATTAAAGGCGATCTTGCCTAGAAGTGGAACATCAATGCCAACAAGTGCTGATAATCGCTTAGAGGTTTCTTCTCCTCCACCTGCTCCAAAGAGCGCAATTTTCTCACCGCATGTTGGGCAGCCATATTCAGACATATTTTCAATAACACCAATGACGCGCTGGTGAATCTGATGTGCAATTCTTCCTGCGCGCTCTGCGACTTCAGCTGCAGCAATTTGAGGTGTAGTTACAACAACTATCTCTGAGTTAGGAATCAGTTGTCCTAGTGAGATAGCTAAATCTCCAGTCCCAGGTGGTAAATCAATGAGTAATACATCTAAATCGCCCCAGTGCGCATCTGAAAGAAGTTGCTCTAGCACGCGGTGTAAGAGTGGCCCACGATAAGCAACTGGATCTGAACGCTCTGGCTTAAACATCTCCATAGAAACTACTTTTACGCCAAATGCCTCAAGCGGGATAAAGAGTTGATCAATAGCCGTTGGCCGTTGACCCATTAAGCCCATTAAACGGGGAATCGAGTGGCCATAGACATCTGCATCTAATATTCCGACCCGTAAACCTTTTTTAGCAAATGCAACCCCAAGGTTTGCAGTCACAGAGGATTTTCCGACTCCGCCTTTGCCTGATGCAATACCAATAACGCGCGTAAGGGATTCTGGTTGGGCAAAAGTAATTGTTTTTTCTCGACCGCCACGAACAACTTTCTTGACGTGATCACGTTGTTCTTGTGACATGACTCCAAAAGCTAACTCAACGCTTTTAACG
>Ga0208025_1000613_pt1 | contig 8247 bp, 10 predicted proteins | sample Colrivmeta1549A3_FD_187649 | JGI IMG/M metagenome (GOLD analysis project Ga0208025, IMG submission 187649) | Estuarine microbial communities from the Columbia River estuary - metaG 1549A-3 (SPAdes) (version 2) | ecosystem: Environmental > Aquatic > Marine > Intertidal zone > Estuary | place: USA... | reverse complement strand
TCGGTGCATCTGGTTGCTTATATGGCCGAGGCGGAAGGTAACGATCCGCTCGCGTTTTTGCTTGGGTTGCAGGCGCATCCTTTGGTGGATTTGGCGGTCAAGGTTGATGGGGCAAGTTTGGACGACGCCGTTTTGGCGCGAATTTTTGCGGCGCGGCCCGTGTTGGCAAAGGGCGATTTCCCAGCCTTGGGTGCAACAGCAGACGATCACATGGCGCACCTATTTGCGCGCTATGATGCCACACATATCGTAGATTGTGGATGCTTCCCGCGACAACTCGTTGCGTTGTCGATGCCAGCGTTGCAAACCTCCGCACAGGCGCAGATTGAACTTTGCGCGGTGCAGCGGATGGCTGCGTTAATGGCTACGAGTGCAAGGCGATCATGATTTCGAAAGACCAGTTTGAGCAAGTTGTGGCCCGCGCCAATCTTGCACCATCCATTCATAATGCGCAGCCTGCGCGATGGCGATTGCGCGGCAAGGTGATTGAGATTGCAGCTGATACTAGGGTTGCATTGCCAGCCGCTGATCCTGATGGGCGGAGTGTGGGGCTGTCGTGTGGTGCTGCGGTCGAAGCCACCGTTCTGGCATTAAGCGCCATGGGATTGATGGCCGAGGTTGAAAACCTTTGGGACCAAGCGGATCTGCATTGGTGGCGTGGTCACCGTATGGTTGCCCGTGTGGCGATGGGTGAAAGTGGTGTCGCGGATGGTTTGGCTGTCCGATTTGATGAGCGGTTCACGTGGCGCGGCGCGTTTTTGGATGGCTCGCCAAAACTATTTGGCTGGTCGCGTGACGATACGGCACTGGTTTTGGATGTTGCGACTCGGCGCTGGCTGGCCGAATTGAATGATAACGCCAGTCTTGGGATTTTACGCAATAAGGCGTTTCGGCGCGAACTGCTGAGCTGGATGCGGTTGGAGGGGGATCATCCGCGTTATGACGTTGACGGCCTGAGCCGCGAGGCGTTGCGGTTGCCGCAACAGGTGGTGCGCAAGGTGCGCTTGGGCTTTGGTCCGATGTGGCCAGTTTTGGAAATGTTTGGGCGCACAAAGGCGTTGACCGCAGAAGCGGACGTTACGATGTCTGCGCCGGTGCTGGCCTGTTTTCACCGTGATGCGGAAGAAAGTGATGTTGACGCTGGCCGTGCCTATTTGCGGATGTTGCTAGAGGCGTCGGGGATGGGTTTGATGGCTTGGCCGATGGCCGCATTGACCGACGATGCGCAGGCTGCAGCCCAGATCGTCTCGAAGCTGGCAATTGGGCCAGAACGACGCTTGGTTCAGGTGTTGCGATTTGGTGAACCAAGTGGTGATCGAACGCCACGGGCGCGGCGTCCGATCTCGGAATTGATAGGCTGATTAGCTTTCGTGAAATGCACCGTATTTGCCGCCGTGAAACACCAGTGGCGCGCCGCCATGATGGTGCGCTTTGGTCACGCGACCGATGATGATCGCATGATCGCCCGCGTCATGGGTGGCCTCTAGATTACACTCAAAAGTCGCAAGCGCGCCCTCGATGATCGGCATGCCGCAGTGGGATTTGTGGGTTGGCACCTTGGTGATCGCAGTTTTGGAATCGAGGATCATTTTGCAGATGTCGAGCTGATCTGCCGCCAAAATATGCACAGCAAAGCGGCGCGAGCCATGGAAATGCTCAAACCGGTGCGAGCCTTTTGCAGGCGACCAAAGCACCAGCGGCGGATCAAGTGAAACAGAGGCAAAGCTATTGGCGACAATGGCGACGGGGCCTTCGGGGCTATCGGTCGTGACTACCGTGACGCCAGTGACAAAGCTGCCAAGTGCGGCGCGAAAGCTAGCAGCGTCAGTGGACGGGTCAAAGGCTGGGGTAGGGTGGGCGTCCGTCATGTGTCGTCTCCTTGGGTTGGGGTGATGTCAGGTTATACGCATCTGGCCCTACCGCAATGCGTTTCTAAAACTAAGATACCTGCGTTGTCGCGTTTCCCTCGAAAATCGTGAAACATCAGGGTGAACGAGCCTTGATTTAATGCGGCGGAGATGCGTTAACTGCTTTCCTTGAATTAATGACAATCGACGGAAAATTATGACAAAGAATTTGGAGCAAAATCTGAACGAATTCTCGCATTTTGCGTGTGACACAGACGTTGAAGAAATCGCACTTTCGTATCGTCATGCGACATCTGCAGCGACTATGCGCTGCGGCAAAGTCCAACTGATGCCACACGACAGTCATTGTGGAAAAACGGCTTTCAAAATTTATATGATCAATTTCCGCACTACCAAGCGCAAGATTTTGAGATTGTTGACTATGATTTGCATTCTGTGGACGGGGAAAACTTGTTTCGCGGGCCTTGCCCGAGTGCAGAAGATCTAAAGAACGGCCGCTACATTTGTCTTGTAGGTGCCGCACAGCTGCTTGGGCGGTTTCACTCTGACAGCTTCCAGCACAAATTGGCACGCAAGTTTAATCTACCGGTCTTGAACCTTTCTGTGCCAGCAGCCGGGCCAGAATTTGCTTTATCGCCGAAATTGTGACCCTATTTAGAAAACGCTCAGCTCACAATCGTACAAGTGATGTCCGGCCGTAGTATCGGATATGATGAGTATCCAGGTGGATGGAAAACGACCGACTTAACGACGGGCGAGTTACGTCCTCGTGAGGCGGTGTTGCGTAGCATTTGGGAAACTGATGTTGAGAAGTTTGGCCAAGTTCTACGTCGTTGGAATGACAATTATATTCGCAGCTATCATGCGCTTGCCAGCGCGATCCCCGGGCCCAAAATGCTGCTCTGGGTATCGCCACGTGGCCCCGGCGAATGGAGCGCTGAGTTGGCAACACAGACCGGTAATTTTGGCACGTTTCCGCAACTGGTCGGCGAAGATACATATGCGCAAATTTCACCGCTGTTCGATCAGTCGGTCGAAGTTGTCCACGATCTTTTAGGCACGCGATTTTTAAGTCGTTTCACGGGCTTGCCTTGTCCATTTGTCGAGCCGACGGGCGCGCTCAGTTTGTCGAATAGGTATTACCCGCCTCAAAGCACCCAAGATCAGCTATTGCAGGCCGTTGCACCAGTCGTAGAGACGTTGCTTTCGCAAGAATGCCTTTCGCAACCCGTGCGTACAGCCATTTTAAACACCGCGGATCGACCATTTGTTTTTGAAATGGACGAAAAGGGACATCTGTGTTTCACGACCCTCTCGGGAAAAAGACCAGAAAAAGCCTTTGTGAACTCACTGCCCAAAGCTGGCACTTATTTTCTTGGCGAGATACTTAGCGAGCTTGGATGGCGGAACTCAGACATCCATATGAGCCCTTTCTCATTAACGGACTATCGCGGTCGCAGTCTTGATGAAAAGCTTTCAAAGGCACGTCAGCTTTCTTACCCAATTGGGTTCGATGCCAGTGTCCAGTTCCTCAAGCCCGGACAGTTTTCAGTTGGACACATCGCCTTTTCGGGTCGCAACCGCAAACTTTTGAATAATTTTAAGGTTTTGCTAGCAGTCCGTCGTTGGCGCGATTGCCTCGCATCTTTCATGTATTTTGAAGCAAAACGTATCGCACTTGATCCACAGAGGTTCGCAGCCGAGAAAAGTGCATGGGTATCAGGCGAAACCCCGCAGGAAAAGTTCATTGGCTAATTTGAAGTCTTTGGTGAGCAACAAACCAGACTAGCAAAAACTTTGGTACCTTGGGTTGACCAAGACGGTGTCTTCCCAGTCAAATTTGAGGAAATTGTCGGCGAATTTGGTAAGGACGCACAGGATAAATGCGTGACTTTATTGCTCGAGTACTTAGGGATTGAGCCAACAGACGACGCTAAAAAAGTGGTGTTGGATTGTGTTGATACACCGACGCTCACCTTTAGTGGGGGGCGCTCAGGCACAGACGACTTATGGTCACCTGAGGCTCAGAAACTTTTCCAGAGCTTTGGAGGCCCCTCAATTGAAAAGCGGTTTGGCTATGTGTAACTCTGCTCTATTGGTAATAGTTAGTCACCCATCTATTGTTTTTGCTCAATAGGAGACATATGCCCTCGCATCATGGATGTGTAAAATCCCAAAGGGCTAGTTGGTGGAGCAAAACGCAATGAGTTTGACGAGGTCAGCACGTTTGTCCGTCGCACCGATGATGGATTGGACGGATCGTCATTGCCGTTATTTTCATCGGCAGATGTCGCGTCACGCCCTACTTTATACGGAAATGGTGACGGCGCCTGCAGTGATCAACGGCGATCAAGATCGCCTGTTGGGGTTTAGTGATGCCGAGCATCCAGTGGCCGTGCAATTGGGCGGGTCTGATCCTGCGCAATTGGCACAGGCCGCCAAGATTTGTGCGGACTTTGGTTACGCCGAGATTAACCTGAACTGTGGTTGCCCGTCGGACCGCGTGCAATCAGGATCCTTTGGGGCGGTTCTGATGGAAAACGCGCCCCTAGTGGCCGACTGTGTTGCCGCGATGCGGGCCGTTGTGGATGTGCCTGTCACGGTGAAATGCCGCATTGGCGTGGACGATCAGGAGCCTTCCGAAATTCTGCCCGACTTTATCGCGCGGGTGAGTTCGGCTGGATGTGACCGCTTTACGATCCATGCCCGCAAGGCGTGGTTGCAGGGGCTGTCGCCCAAAGAGAACCGCGATGTGCCGCCACTTGATTACATGCTGGTGCATGAGATGAAGGGCATGTTCCCGCATCTGCATCTGTCGGTAAACGGGGGCGTGACCACGCTAGACGAGACCCTGAAGTTCTTGGAATCGGGGCTGGACGGTGTGATGATCGGGCGTGCGGCTTATCATAGCCCTGCCGAGGTGCTATTGGATGCGGACCGTTTGGTGTTCGGCGATGGCGAGACGCGCAGCGCCCACGAGATCGTGCACTTGATGCTGCCTTATATTGCGGATCATGTCGCAAATGGCGGGCGCTTGCATCAGATCACACGGCATATGTTGGGTCTGTTCCAAGGTAAGGCTGGCGCGCGGATGTGGCGGCGGTATTTGTCGGAGAATGCCCACAAAGACGGGGCGAATGAGGCGACGGTGCTGCAAGCATTGTCCTATGTAATGGAGGCGGCTGCGTGATGGATATGAGTTTGGTTTTGGCCATGGGGGCTATGCTTTTGGTCATCGGAGCCTTTGCAGGCGTGCTTGCGGGGCTCTTGGGGGTCGGCGGCGGAATTATCCTCGTGCCCGCATTTTTCTACGCGTTTCAGGTGCTTGGCTTTGACAGCCCGCAACTGATGCAGATGTGCCTTGGCACCTCGCTGGCGACGATCATCGTGACCTCTGTACGTTCCGTTTTGGCCCATAACAAAAAGGGTGCGGTCGATTGGGAGATTTTGCGGGGCTGGGCGCCGGGGATCGCGACTGGTGCGGTCATCGGCTTTTTCATCGCGTCTTCACTGCGCTCTACGGCGTTGCAGATGATCTTTGGTATTCTCGCCATTATCGTGGGCCTCTATATGGCATTTGGCAAATCGCATTGGCGGATAGGTGAGGCGATGCCGACGGGGATCGCACGTGTGATCCTCTCGCCGATCTTGGGGTTCTTGTCGGTCTTGATGGGCATTGGTGGCGGTTCCTTTGGGGTGCCGACGATGTCGCTTTATAACGTGCCGATCCACCGCGCGGTTGCAACGGCGGCAGGGTTTGGCGTAATTATTGCCGTGCCATCCGTGCTAGGGTTTTTGACCGTTGATATGGCCAAATCTCCGCCGTATTCTACTGGTGCGGTCAATTTGATCGCGTTTGGATTGGTCATCGCGATGACACTGATCACGGCTCCCTGGGGCGCTGCGTTAGCCCACCGCATGGACCCCAAACCGCTAAAGCGAGTGTTCGGCTTTTTCCTGATTTTGGTCGCACTCAATATGCTGAGAAAGGCACTTGGTTGGTAAGCACCGGCTATGAAGTTCGCCGTTTTGATCCTGCGGTTGCCCGTTGGGCCGCTGCCGCAAGGGAGGCGGTGTTACAGCTAGACACCTCGGATCGCCGTCATGGTGGTACATGGTTTGTCGGCGTGGACGCGTTGCCCAATGCGCCAGATGGATCGGTTGGCGGTGTGCCAATGCCATATGCCGCGATGCATGACGCGTGGCACGCGGCGCAAGTCTCCATTGTTTATCCAGACTACCCCAAGCGTGACGCAGATGAGACCGAGGCTGCGCATTTGTTTCGGGTGAAGCGGGATGCGGCCCATATGGATGGGCTTTTGCCTGAGGGGCGCAAGAAACGGCGGCATTTACGAGAACCCCATGGTTTCATTTTGGGTATGGCGCTGAATGAGGCGACCGCCAGTCCCTTGGTGGTTTGGGAGGGCAGTCACTTGATTATGCAAGCGGCGTTTCTTTCGGCATTTGAAGGGGTTGCACCGCAAAGCTACGGTGATGTGGATGTGACGGAGGTCTATCAAGAGGCGCGGCGCGAGGTGTTTGATCGCTGTGCGCGGTTGGAGATACCGACTGTGGTGGGCGAGGCCGTTTTCTTACATCGCCATTTGATCCACGGCGTTGCGCGATGGGATGGGCACGCGCCCGAAGAAGGGCGTATGATTGCCTACTTTCGCCCCTTGATCGATCCTGCCGCTTGGATTGAGCTCTGAGCCTCCGGCGGGAGTTTTTGCGGACATAGAAAATTAGCGGGTGTTAAAGTCTGCGAGGGATTTGCCCGCTTCATCGACGAAAAGGCTGGGCAGGGTTTTGAGCGCTGTGATCTGGTCAACGCGGAGTTCCGCAAAGTCGCGGATCTTTTCGTTCCAGACGACGCAGGTCCAAAGGCGGCCCCAATAATCAAGCTGCAAAGGCCGTACGGTTTGGTCGCTGCCATGCATTGTCAGTTTGAGTTTCTGGCGGGCGCGGATCGCTTGGCGGATCATCGGCAGATATTGGAAGCCGCGTGCTGCATCCGCAAAGGGATAGATCGCAAAGCCGTAGCCGGAGGGCGCGCGGCTGCGGTCCTCTGGCATCACAGCGTCGAGTTTGGCCGAGAGGGTGCGGGCGGCACTTGAGAGTTCGGCGTCGCCGTTTTGCCCCACGGCAAGCAAGCCGATGTGCAGCGCCTCGACCTCGGTCATTGTCAGGTTCAGCGGGGGCAGGGTGATCGCGGCGGTGACGCGGTAGCCAATGCCGCGCTCGCCCTCAATCGGCACACCAGAGGCCGCGAGCGTATCCATGTCGCGGTAGATCGTGCGCAGCGAGACATCAGTTGCCGCCGCCAAATCGGCAGCCTTGTGCAAAGCGCCGTCGCGCAGGTGCTGGATCAGGGCCATTAATCTATCAGCGCGGCGCATGGGGTGATTCCTTTGAATTGGTGCTAGTTTTGTCAATTATCTGGCAACTGACAAGTTTTTGTCACAAGAAACGTGATTTACCTGTCATTATTGGGCTTTTTGCACCTTCCATCGGGCGCAGAGAGGCCCTATTTGTGAGATAAGAGTTTAACACGCCGCCACAGATGGCTGGTGAAAGGGAGAAATGAAATGCTGAATAATATTGGTTTGCCGGGTCTGTTGCTGATTGCGGTTGTTGTCTTGGTCTTGTTTGGCCGCGGCAAAATCTCGTCTTTGATGGGTGAAGTCGGCAAAGGCATCACTGCTTTCAAAAAGGGCGTTGATGACGGCAAGGCCGAGCTTGAAGAAGGCATGGACGCGGCCAAGGATGTCACACCTGCTGACGAAAAAGACAAAGCCTAATCAAACCCAAAACTGAGGGAATACGCTGATGTTTGGCTTAGGCTGGAGCGAAATGGTGCTGGTCGCCATTGTGGCACTGATTGTGATCGGGCCCAAAGATCTGCCCGGAATGTTCCGCACAATGGGTGAATTTACTGGCAAAGCACGCGGAATGGCCCGCGAGTTTAGCCGAGCGATGGAAGCAGCAGCAGACGATAGCGGTGTGAAAGACATCTCAAAGTCGCTGAAGGCTGCGGCCAACCCTCAGAAATTTGGCGTTGATAAAATCCGCGAGGCCACAGGCATGACCGTTGGCCCCGCGACGCGCGAATTGACCGAAGAGCGGATGAAGGCAAAGACCCAAGCCTCCGAAGCGATGGCTAAGGCCGCGACAGCACGAAAAGAGCGTGAGGCGGCGGCTGCTATTGAAGCCGCAAAGCCGGTTGCTGTGCCAAAACCAGCTGCCAAGAAACCAGCTACCAAGAAACCAGCCGCCAAAAAGTCAGCCGCAAAGCCAAAGGGTGACGCATGAGCGCACATGATGAAATCGAAGATAGCTCCGCCCCATTGATGGAGCATCTGACCGAATTGCGGTCACGGCT
>Ga0208025_1000587_pt1 | contig 8500 bp, 9 predicted proteins | sample Colrivmeta1549A3_FD_187649 | JGI IMG/M metagenome (GOLD analysis project Ga0208025, IMG submission 187649) | Estuarine microbial communities from the Columbia River estuary - metaG 1549A-3 (SPAdes) (version 2) | ecosystem: Environmental > Aquatic > Marine > Intertidal zone > Estuary | place: USA... | reverse complement strand
GTATTTAAGCCAGCGTTTACGACGGGCACTCGCTGAATACGGGGCTATCAAATGCTTAGGTGAGCCACAGCGCCCATTGTTCGCAAGCCAAAAAGGCGGGCACTTCTCAGCCAACACCATGTGTCAGTTGTTCTTGGATATCTACAAAGCAATTGGTCTCAAAGACGCTTCAAGCCATTCGGGAAGACGCACTTACATCACCCGGTTGGCTAACAAAGGCGTAGGCGTGCGTTTGTTGGCTGAACTGGCAGGGCACAGCCATATCAGCACCACCCAAAGATATATCGACGTCAATGCCGACCAGTTGAGCAGTGCTGTAGAGTTGCTTTAATAAGGCCCTTTAGTATTCGGGTTATAAAAGCCCGTCGCGCTGTGCCTTTTTACGAGCCAATTTGCGTTGACGGCTAATGGCTTCTTTTCTTTCGCGGGCTTTCTGAACAGAAGGCTTTTCGAAATGCTCTTTGAGCCGCATTTCACGAAACACACCCTCGCGTTGGAGCTTTTTCTTAAGCGCACGAAGCGCTTGATCGACATTGTTGTCGCGAACACTGACTTGCATTTGATTTCTTCTATGTTGCTAGGAAAATTTAGCTGCGTATCGTGGCGCAGCACAACAATAGCAAGTTAAATTTTAAATGTTAACTTTGCGCGTTCATTCATTGACACCCCTCACAATATCGAGACATCAAATGCAAAACGTTGGGCAACGCCGCCGCATTGCAGCAAGCATTACCGCGCCTTAAATTGCGAAGTCTTCTACACTCTTACCGCTCTCAATTTGTGCAACCAGCCATTTTGGCTTGCGGCCGCGGCCTGACCATGTGCTGTCTGGGTTTGCTGGATCAGCATACTTTGCAACAGCGGGCGCACGCTTGCCTTTAGCCGCTTCACCACCCAAGAGCTCATCCAGAGAAAAGCCTTTTGCATGTGCCAAAGATTTGATCTCCGCAAGAGCCTCTGCCTTCTTGCGCTTTTCAAAGTTGTAAAGTGCAACAGCAACATCGTTTTGAAGGCTTTTAAGTTCTTCAAGAGAAAGATCTTCGAGGTTCATTTTTTGTATTCCATTTTTATACTACAAACTCATATTTTGAGCATCTGTGATTAATATCACCTTAAAACTTTAAGCAAGCATAATTTATCGCTATCGCAAAAAACAATCAAACATTTGATAATTATCAAATGACACGAGAAAAATCTCTCTAAAAACAAAGTATTCTAAATAGCTTCACTTTGATACTTAAAATAGGTCAACTCAGTTTAACCATCATTCATAATTTTTAAAATCGTCCCGCGACAGCTCATACCGCTTTCCTGTCAGCATATCCTTTTTGAGGCGCGGCGTAAGATGGCTGTAGTGCCGCTCAATCATGCCAATGCTTGTGCCCATCTGCACAGCCAGCGCATGTATTTCCATATCAGTACCACCCAGAGATACATCGATGTAAACGCCGCCCAGCTGAGTGCTGCTGTGGAATTGCTCTAGATGCTTCTCACTATCAAAATCACAAGATCATGAGCCTCATTCTAAGGGTTGGACAATGCCATGTGGCAAAGTAGTGACACAACTTGAAGATAGGCGTGCAAAGTATTGTTTATTTGTTCAAAAATTATTTTATCGGCTGCGTAATAAAGTGGAAAAAATTATGTCCTATCACGCAAAAAATAGCTCAGATTTTGTTGGATTGCGGGTTTTGATTGGCGGCCGCAGACAAATCGTATGTGACAATGAGAGTGGTCACAGGGTACTGCTTAACATTTGCGACCCTGTGGCGTCAGACGTACAGATTGACGAGGCGCTTAAAGAGGGCATCAATTCGCGGAATGTTTTAGGCGGCGTCATGTTGGCGCTTCAGACTCGGAATATTTCAGTCGATTTTGCCAACTGACCCAGTTGTGACTGCAGAATCGATATGTTCTGCTAAAGCTGCTGTAACCTTAGATCAACTAAGGACGCGAGGCAGCATGCAACCACTTATTCATAAAGCGTCGGTGAATCTGACGGCAAACAAACTTCCATTGGGTGTATCCCTAAATGATGCAGTAATTTTGTGTCTAAATGATGATGGTAAAATTACTGCTATTCTAACACTTCCATCTCGACTGCCTTTTGGCATAGGCAAGCCTCGAAAAATTGCATTAGGTACATTAGGACAGCATGCCACCAACCTGATAAAGCCAGCACTCGAAAAATCAGCATACTTGCGGGTACGTGTTGTCGAAATAGAACCCGCTCATTTAAGCCTCGACGGGAAAAACAGATTACAAATATCGGTTTGGGGAGACCCAATGGCTTTGATATTTCATTGATTTAAATCGTCAAACTCATCTCGCGACAGCTCATACCGCTTTCCAGTAAGCATGTCCTTCTTCAAGCGCGGCGTCAAATGACTGTAGTGCCGCTCAATCATGCCAATGCTTGTGCCCATCTGCACAGCAAGCGCGTGTATGTCCATGCCATCGTTGAGCAGGGCAAAGGTCGCGTAGGTGTGACGCAGGCTATACAGCGTCCTATTCTGCCCTGTACGTGGGCATGTGATCAGCCCTGTGTCTGTGAGGAACTTGCGGAATGTCTGGTGGATATTTTTTGATACCGTTCCATCAGGCAATCTAAACACGGGCAAATCTACTCGCTGCTTGAGGAAGTCCTCAAACGGGATGAGATATAGCTAAAAGTTGGTGATGGCCCCTGAGGGGCGGCATATCATGGCGTTGTTCACGCGCCGCAATTCTCAATTGAGAAAAGGATATGCCACATGACGACAAATACCATTACCCAGCTGAGCGATCCACAGGGATTTTCGCCTGATCCGTTGACGGACTTGCTCCGATCTGGCGCGCAACGTCTGATCCAACAAGCCGTTGAGGCCGAACTTGCTGCTCTACTGGAGGCCCATGCATCTGACAAAACGGACGATGGCCGCGCTCGGCTGGTGCGCCACGGTCACCTGCCTGAACGCGAGATCATGACGGGGATCGGCGCGGTGCCGGTTCAAGTGCCGCGCGTGCGGGACCGAGGCGACGGCGAGGAAAAAATCCGCTTCACGTCAATGATCTTGCCACCCTATCTGCGCAAAGCCAAATCCATCGAGGAGTTGCTGCCCTGGCTCTATCTCAAAGGCATTTCCACCGGCGACTTTCACGAGGCACTCGCGGCTCTTCTCGGCCCGAACGCGGCGGGGCTGTCTTCGACCACGATATCGCGCCTCAAAGCTGATTGGTGGGATGAGTACGACCGCTGGCAGCGCCGCGACCTCAGCACCCGTCGGTTCGTCTATGTTTGGGCGGATGGTGTTTACTTTCGACCAAGAATGGCTGAGGAAAAACAATGTGTTCTGGTGGTCATTGGCGCAGATGAATGGGGGCGCAAAGAGATAATCGGTTTGGCTGACGGCTACCGAGAAAGCACCCAAAGCTGGCGCGAACTGCTGCTTGATTTGCAGCGACGTGGACTGACCCATGCTCCGGATCTTGCCATTGGCGATGGTGCTTTGGGGTTTTGGCATGCGCTGCGCGAGGTCTTTGGTGCCACGAAAGAACAGCGCTGCTGGTTCCATAAAACCAGCAATGTTCTGAATGCGATGCCCAAGTCGGTTCAGGCCAAAGCAAAGGGCCATCTGCACGACATATGGCAGGCTGAGACGCGCGTAGATGCCGAGGCCGCTTTTGACTTCTTCGTCACAACCTACGGCGTGAAATACGACAAAGCCGTGGGGAAACTGACCAAGGATCGTGACGTACTCTTGGCCTTCTATGACTTCCCAGCCGAGCATTGGAAACATGTCCGAACGACGAACCCAATCGAAAGCACCTTCGCCACCGTCCGACATCGAACGGGCAAAACCAAAGGCTGCCTCAGCCGCAAAACCGGCCTTGCCATGGCGTTCAAGCTGATGATGTCAGCCCAAACCAAGTGGCGCAAACTCGATGGAGCCAACCGCATGCCAGAGATCATCGAAGGGATTGCATTCAAGGACGGGATCAAACAACTTAACCATGCCGCCTAATCACGCCGTCACCAACTTTCGGGCATAGCTCTCATGCAAGGCAGGCCCCCTCAGGCGTTCAGCCACCTATCTGGTCGATGACATCCGCAGGGCACTTCACAGCCCGCAATCGGTCCCTCATGGCGCGTCTGAGTGATTGAACTACGATATTCTTAGAAGCAGCGACCTTGCCCAGCAAACCCGTCACTCAGATACGCTGAGAGTTTGCCGCAGATGATCAATGCATAAACGGCGACGGGAAGGGCTTAGAAGTTTCCCCGTGCGGCCTCGGTGAGGATCATCTTGTCTAAGGGCAGATCTGCCACGACGCGCTTGAGACATTGGTTTTCAGTCTCAAGCTCTTTCAGCCGTTTGAGTTGATAGCGGCTCGTGCCGCCACACTCTATGCGCCATCGATAGCAGGTCTGAGTTGTTACGCCAATTTGTCGAACGGCTTCGGAAACTGACTTTCCTTGCCCTTGCAAAATTTCAACTTGCCGAAGCTTTAGCACAATATTTTCTGGTTTTTCTCGTTTTCCAGCCATCATTTAGGACTCCTAAAATGGGATAAACATATCCCAATTGGTGGACCACTTCACTGGGGGCATTCCATTCGTCTCAAGAGAAGACCCGCATTATCTTAGCGAGATTACGCGGCGCCTTAAGGTGAAACCCCAAAGCGCCGTGTGGTTGTTGTTGGTGAAGGCTTAGAACTTCATCTGGTAGAAGATGCCGCCGCTGTATGTCGGTGTTGCAGTGAAGGCGTTCTGGTCAGCCCGCAGGTCAAAGGTGATCGCCGCATCGTTGCCGATGTCATGGGAAAGACCAAGGCCGACATAGCCTCGAGTGTGGTTCTGGATCACAGCAATGTCAGCGACATCGATCGAGATGCTCGTCAAGTTAGGGATGTCGCTGGTTCCAGTGATTGGGCTATTGCTACGCGAAAGGTCCTTCTCCAGGCCGGCCGTGAGCCGGAGGGTATTGCTCTCATTAATAGCCAAACGACTGTCGACGCCGAGGGTTGCAGTCTTGACCAACTCGGTGACTGCGTCATACGAGATCGGGAAGCTGTAGCTCGTGCCCTCGTCGTAAGCGGCGCGCGTGGTGCTGGTGCGCGCCAGACGCAGGAACGGAGACGTGACACGGTTCTGCGCAAGAATTCTATAGCCCAACTCGAAGCTGGCAGAGGTGCTGCTGAGCCCGCTCGAGCCGGAGGCTGCTTCTGTCCCGACGAGGCTGTCGTCCCGGCTGATGGTGACATCCCCGACGCTGGTGGCAAGGGCAGCCTTCCAGGTTAGGCCAGAGCCGCCGAGCGGGTTCCTGCGGACAAAGGCGCCGAAGGAGCTGATCGCGCCATCAAAGGCCAGGCCGCCGAGACTGCTTGGCTTGGTGCCGAGGGCGGCAAAGCCGCCGATCGTCATCTCCTCGGAGAGGCCAATTGCTCCCGAGGCGCTGCCGAAGCTGAGGCTGCCGGTATCGGCATTGGAGGAGGCGGAGGCGCCGAGCCTGATGACAGTGGGCAAGCGATCGGAGTAAGACTTGGAGGATATCGTATCATTTGAGGGCTTAGCGACTTCACTAGCGTCCAGCTCGGTCTCCGCAGCCAAGCTTAGGCTCGCCCCAATAGCAGCAATGGACGTCCCCTGCGCAACCACATTATTCACAATCGCCGACACTGTGTTCTTAGCGTCAAGCATCGGCGGGTTCTCAGCGTCAAGCGTCGGCGTGCGGTAGATGAAGGCGCGTGGCACGGCAAGGCCAGGGTCAAAGTAAACTCCGCCGACTACGGAGCCATCATTTGAAACACTCTTGGCTATGCTCATTAAATCTTCTGCCCAACCACTGCCTTCGGCAAGCAGTACTAATTCGTTATTTTGTGCATCCCAGCGAAAAGCTCTCAATGACGCCTCATCACACGAACCAACATCATAACAGCTAGTGGTGGCTCCAACGATTACGGATCCGTCGGGAGTAATATCCTCGGCAAAACTATAGATTCCCCAACCAGCATTCTCAGAAATAATGTCTAAGTTATTGTTATCATTTGATTGGTCCCATACGAAAATATCTTGTCGTTCATTAGAAACTCTAGATCCGATAACTATCGCTCCATTTGATGAGACAAAATCAGCAGATGATGTATAAGTAAGGACTGCATTATCAAATACTTGTGTTGTTTCAGTCACCCAAGCTTCATTAGTATCAGAAAGATCAAATAATAGTCCACCAGCATAATCGGGATGGTCGATCCATGTGAAGGCCATGCCTCCGTTTTGGCCCACAATTACCTTGCCATCATCCGATACGTCATTGGCGGAGCTATAGGTGCTTTCATTACCCCGTAGGTGGTTATAAACATCAATGAATGGGACCATAATTCGATCGGAATTATTCCAAACGAAAGCGCGATCGGCTGATACATTGCCCGAACGCCCTACTCCATTCCCATAGCCTACAACAACAGACCCATCTGGAGTAATCGCTAAGGCTTCGCTGCCGCCCGACCAATTCCATGAATTAGACTCAATATCTGTTCCGGCGATACTATATTCGTCATCATCTTTTATGACTGTATCGCCATTGGTATCCGCTAGATTAACAAACCCGTTAACTGCATCCCAATAAAATGCTGAATCTATAGTCCTATTGCCATTGACGAGTGGGAGTATATACGTAGCTGACGTAGTCTCATAAGATCCTACTGCAAATTCACCGCTCGCAGTAAAATCACCTAGGTAGCCTTCGTCTGCAATGACCTTGATATCATCATTGTCCCAGAGCACTCCACTAAATTCATCGTACTCGAGACCAACTCTAATAACTGCGTAAGAGTCGTTACCATAGCTTTCAAGGAAAGCATATGAGCCATCATCAGACAAACCTACAACCTCTGATGTACGATCAAAGCCGTAATCATATCGGTCAATAAAGTAGTCAAAGTTCGAATTGAATACGATCCCTCTCTCTGAGTTTGCATCATCATATTCTGATATACTGATGGTACCGGCAGCCCAATTCCCGTCACCAGAAATTTCCAGGACATAAGATTCTGCATCTCCCGCTTCTTCTATTGCATTAAATCCAGCTGCCCACTCCGCCGCGCTGGCGCTCGGGATGAATGTGAGTGCGGTCGCACTCATGAAGGTAGCGGCTAAGGAAAGGGGTGCACGCAGCAAGTGGGTATTATTGGTCATGTATTGTTCTCTTTTTTGTTTTGGAGTCAATATATGACCGAGGCTTTAAAATTGCTTATTCCGTTGGAGGCGACTTTTCTCTAACTCTAAAGATATCACCCCATCTCCCCATACTCTTTAAGTAATTTCGCTCAAAATTTATGCCACTTCGCGTTTCGTTTTTTAACAATATTACGCTTCCATTGTACTCATTCTTGCCTGGGACGCAGTGAACTGAGACCCTGCACCAATTTTGAACACTATAGGTTTAGGATTAAGCCTGAGATTGAACACTAGTCAAGGCTAAGTTCTGCAAACATCCGCTTCGTTATGGACCGCGTGGGCAACAGCAACCGTTCAAACGTGTTGTTCAACGTCGAACACAGGTTCTGATCACCACTGAAGCAAACAGGGGGGCGACTTTAGGGTCGCCCTTTTGCATTGAGCAGCAACGACTGAATCACCCCGCACCCAAGATCGACACCAGCGCAACCCCTGAGAGCCACAGAGAGACTCACACAGGGGCATCGTGTGAACTCACTACGCAGTGACTCAAGGTGGCACTAGAGGCCCTCACGGGGCCTCTCAGGACTTCTGCAAGGCAAACCAAACAACAACAGCAACAACGTCGTCCCTTTAGCCCTCTTTTTGAAGTCCAAAGATCACCAAAGGTACTGGGGGTGTCATTTGTCTCCCATGGGACCCTATTCGCCAGAGGCCACCACAGAGGCCACCAGAAGTGCCCTAGACAGACACGAGTGGCTATAGTTAACCTACTGTTATCGTTGATGTCGGTGTGTAGACTGATGCCGTACTAGGGAACCAATGTCCGTGTGGGGGCACCACTTTCCTTAGATAACCGCAGCTAAACACCTGATTTCAAACGATATCCATTGTCGTCTGATGCAGGAGGCCACCATATGGTATCCTTTTGTGGGAAACAGTCACACTGACTTCAACCAGACAAGCAGCAATCAGCCATCCAACGATGCAACTGCTCCACCTGATAGCCGCGACCATAGCTCTCCCCGACACCCTTCCTGCTCCATCCACCTATCTGGTCGATGACATCCGCTGGGCACTCCACAGCTCGCAATCGGTCCCTCATAGCGTGTCTAAGTGAATGGACGACGATATCCTTAGAGACATGAACCTTGAGCCACTTGTTCAACGCGGCACTGGCCGAGTTCGCTTTGGTGGTCTCTCCGTCACAGTAACTAGGGAACAGGTGCCCCGTGTCAGATGCAGCAGTCGCTCTCTGGGCTGCCCACAGAGCCTCACCAACCAGTGGAACCATCCGCTCACTGTCAGCCGTCTTAAGGCGCCTCCATGGCTTTGGTTCTA
>Ga0208025_1000504_pt1 | contig 9331 bp, 4 predicted proteins | sample Colrivmeta1549A3_FD_187649 | JGI IMG/M metagenome (GOLD analysis project Ga0208025, IMG submission 187649) | Estuarine microbial communities from the Columbia River estuary - metaG 1549A-3 (SPAdes) (version 2) | ecosystem: Environmental > Aquatic > Marine > Intertidal zone > Estuary | place: USA... | reverse complement strand
CTCAAACATAATTGGTACAAAGGCAGGCATGTTTTCTAAGTAAGAAAAACTAGGTTTACCCCCAATATCTTGTGGCCAATCCTCAATCATGATGTAATTCATCATAGTGATGGAAACAGCCAAACCTACCAAACCATACATAAATGCAGTAATGGCCAATCTAGTTGGGGCTAAGCCCATAGCTTTGTCTAGTCCATGAACAGGAAAAGGACAATACACTTCTTCTATATGATACTTGGCAGCTTTCACTTTCTTAACGGCCAACATAAGCACGTCGTCATCGTTGTAAAGCGCCTGAATAACTTTATTTGCCATACTATTGATCCTTTTTAGTTTTAGACACTAAAGGGGTTACCTCGTAAAGTGGTTTCCCTGCATCTCTTAATTTCTTATACTTTTCTCCAGAAGATTTCAAAATAGTTTTCACTTCTGCCTGAGCAATTACCGGGAAGGTTCTTGCATACAAAAGGAATAATACAAAGAAGAATCCTATGGTTCCTATGAAAATACCAATATCTACGAATGTAGGAGAGAACATGGTCCAAGAAGACGGCAAGTAATCCCTGTGAAGAGAGGTTACAATAATCACAAAACGTTCAAACCACATTCCAATGTTTACTACAATAGAAATACCGAAGGAGAACATAATAGATGTTCTTAATCTTTTAGACCACATGAATTGTGGAGAGAAAACATTACAAGTCATCATGGCCCAATACGCCCAAGCGTAAGGTCCAGTAGCCCTGTTTAAGAAAGCATACTGCTCATACTCCACACCAGAGTACCACGCCATAAACAACTCCGTAATGTAAGCACAACCTACAATAGAACCTGTAATCATGATCACAATGTTCATGAGTTCAATGTGCTGAACGGTAATATAAGCCTCTAGGTTAGACACTTTTCTCATAATAATAAGAAGGGTATTTACCATGGCAAAACCAGAGAAAATTGCACCTGCAACAAAATATGGTGGGAAAATCGTGGTATGCCATCCTGGAATAACCGAAGTAGCAAAGTCAAAAGATACAATCGTGTGTACAGAAAGTACTAAAGGAGTTGCTAAACCAGCCAACACCAATGACACTTCTTCAAATCGCTGCCAATCTTTAGCACGACCAGACCAACCAAAACTCAATAGGCTGTAAATCTTTTTCTGGAATGGCTTTACTGCTCTATCGCGAATCATTGCAAAATCTGGTAATAAACCTGTCCACCAGAATACCAATGAAACAGATAAATAGGTAGAAATGGCAAATACGTCCCAAAGTAATGGGGAGTTAAAGTTTACCCACAAAGACCCAAATTGATTCGGAATAGGGAGTACCCAATAAGCCAACCATGGGCGACCCATGTGTATGATTGGAAACAAACCTGCTTGAATTACTGAGAAAATAGTCATGGCCTCTGCAGAACGGTTAATGGCCATACGCCATTTTTGCCTGAAGAGTAATAACACGGCTGAAATTAAGGTACCGGCATGACCAATTCCTACCCACCAAACAAAGTTGGTAATATCCCAGGCCCAACCAACAGTCTTATTCAGACCCCAGGTGCCAATTCCTGTTGAGACGGTGTAAATAATACAACCCAATCCCCATGAAAATGCTACTAGAGCAATTGAAAATGCGATCCACCATTGTTTGTTTGCAGTTCCCTCAACAGGAGCTACAATGTCTAAAGTTACATCGTGGTAACCTTTGTCTCCAACAACAAGTGGTTTTCGTATAGGTGCTTCGTAATGCGACGCCATAATTTATAGTATAGTTATGTTCCTTTATTGTGTGTTATGCTTCTGTTGTGTTACGTACTTTTACGTGATAGATTACATTAGGCTTGGTCCCAACATGTTCTAATAAATGATACATACGATCACTCTCTTTGAGTGTTGCCACCTTAGAATGCTTGTCATTAATATCTCCAAATGCCATTGCACCGTTTCCACAAGCTGCAGAGCAGGCGGTTTGGAATTCACCGTCTTTAATTTCACGACCATCTCTTTTAGCGTCTAGAATAGTTTTCTGTGTTTTTTGAATACACATAGAACATTTCTCCATAACACCACGAGAGCGAACGTTAACATCTGGGTTAATGACCATCTTACCAAGGTCATTGTTCATGTGGTAGTCAAACTCGTCATTGTTATTGTACAAGAACCAGTTAAAACGCCTCACTTTATAAGGACAGTTGTTGGCACAGTAGCGGGTACCCACACAACGGTTGTATGCCATGTGGTTTTGACCTTGCCTAGAGTGCGACGTTGCAGCCACAGGACATACCGTCTCACATGGTGCATGGTTACAGTGCTGACACATAACAGGCTGGAAGGCCACTTGAGGATTGGCAGACGGATCTTCCAACTCTCCAAAACCTCCTAGTGAACCGTTGTCTCCAGTAAGTCCGTCAAAATTATCTTTCTTCTCATTATCTCCTTCAAAAGTGTCTTCTGAAGAATAGTATCTGTCAATACGCAACCAGTGCATATCCCTAGATTTTCTGATTTCTTCTTTACCCACTACAGGCACGTTGTTTTCTGCATGACATGCAATCACACAAGCCCCACATCCAGTACAGGCATTCAAATCAATAGACAGGTTAAAATGGTGTCCTATAGACCTGTCAAATGAATCCCATAAATCTACAGAAGTAGCCTCAACCTCCTGGTGGTCTAAAGACACCATAGGCTGTGGATTCCAATATTTTGCGTCTTTAGTATTAAAGACCTCTAGGGTTGTTTCTTTAATGATGTCACCACGTCCCATAAGGGTTTTGTGAAGTTGAACACAAGCAAACTCGTGCATACCTGCCTCTTTAGCAACAGAAACCTCCTGGGTTCTTGAAAAATCATTATACAAAGCAAAAGCATTAACCCCTACTTGCATTTCTTCTTTTAAGCCTGCTGTCTTTCCATAACCTAAGGCCAAACCAATGGTTCCTGGCGCCTGACCTGGCTGAATAATTACAGGTACCTGAGATAAGGTAGCTCCATTGACTGTGAGACTAATGTAGCTTCCATTTAATCCACCATTAGCCACATTCTCATTAACAAGACCAAAACTAGCCGCGTCTGCTTTTGAAACGGTAGCATAATTATCCCAAGATACCCTTGTGATAGGGTCTGGAAACTCTTGTAGCCAAGGGTTGTTGGCTTCTTGGCCGTCACCCATGCCAGTTTTAGCGTACAATACCAACTCCATTGTAGGAGCAGTTGCCGCTTTAAGCGCCTTAAGTTGTGCAGAAGCATCTATAGCAGAAACCATTTTGGTTGCCGCTGAAGCACCTACATACACACCATCATGAAGGGCCTTGTTCCATACAGAAGCGCCAAGAATAGTCGCCTCCCAATTGTTTTTAATATAGTCGTAATATGTACCTTCTATTCCAGTCCACTTCATTAGTGCTGTTTGGAATTGTCTGGTGTCAAATAATTCTTTAATAGTAGGCTGTGTAAGGCTATAATGTCCTTTTTTAACCGCTACATCTCCCCAAGATTCCAGGTAATGTGATGCAGCTCCAACCCACTGAACAGATGCAGTGGTTTCATTAGGCATGGTAGAAAAAGCCACCGTTGTGCCAACATTTGAAAGCGCTGCTTTAAATTCAGCTGCATTAGGTAAACTATACACAGGATTAACACCGTCTATCACCAATAACCCAACTCCACCAGCACTCATCTCTGCAACTAAAGACTGTAACGCCTTATCACTGCCACCGCGAACATAACGGGGTGCCTCCATATCGAAGGCAACACTTTCTAAAGAAGCGTTTAGATACAATACCAAAGACTGGGCTTCTACACTGTCAATACCTGTTAATACCACAGCATTATCACCAGCTTTAACAACCGCTTTAGCAGCTGTTTTTACAGCAGCCATTATGTTTTCAGGAAGTGCTACTGACGTAGCTCCTGTTGTTACAATTTCGTATAGTGCGGCCAAAGCATGAGCTTGTTGTGCTGAATTAGACGGCACTCTTTTGTCTGCAGCAGCACCTGAAAGCGTCATATTAGATTCAAACTGGAAATGCTGTGACATTTGGCCTGCACTTGGAATTCTGCCTTTGGCATAACCTGCGTCAAAACCACCACCTTGCCAATCCCCTAGGAAATCTGCACCAAAAGATACAATCACAGATGCTTTCTCTAAATGATAATCTGCCAAAGCCCTTTCTCCTGTCACTGCCTCAAAAGCGTCCAGTGCAGCAGATTCAGAAATAGCGTCATAAACCACATGAGAAACTTGATCCTGCCCTTGCGCAAATTCAGCTACTAATTTAGACATGCTTGGGCTTGCATAGGTAGGGGTAAGAAATACCACTTTCTTACCACTGGCTTTAGCATTTGCTAATGCAGATACAACTGCAGCGTCTAAGTCTGACCATTCAGAAGGAGCACCATTGAATAATGGCCCTTGTAAACGAGCACTGTCATACAATGACAATATAGAGGCCTGAACCCTTGCATTGGCCGTTCCTTTAACCTGAGCATCTTTATTGTTTTCTACTTTTATAGGCCTTCCTTCTCTTGTCTTTACAAGAATAGAAGCAAAGTCAAATCCATTGGCAATGGTGGTAGCATAAAAATTGGCTACACCAGGAATGATTTGCTCCGGCTGAACTACATAAGGAATAGACTTAATAACAGGACCCTCACAAGCAGCCAATGAAGCTGCTGCAGTACTAAATCCTACATACTTTAAGAAATCTCTTCTATTGGTATTGGAAGTAGCCAGGGTTTGTTTGTCAGATAAAAATTCCCCTGTAGGGATTTGCTCTACAAACTCGTTTTGTTTTAGCGTCTCAATCATGGCGTCGTTTGCAGAAAGCTCTGCTTCACTCTTCCAGTATTTTTTGTTTGATGACATAATATTATCTCTGTAATTAGCTTCTTTTTTTTCTAAATCTTAATTTCTAGTAGTGACACTTACCACATTCTAAACCACCCATTTGGGCCGCAGTAAGTTTGTCTACACCATACTTCTGTGAAAGTGCCTCGTGAATTTTGTCGTAGTAAGCATTTCCTTCTACCTTCACATTAGTCTCTCTGTGACAGTCAATACACCAACCCATAGTCAATGGACTGTACTGATACATGATCTCCATTTCCTCTACAGGACCATGACAAGTCTGACAAGCCACGCCAGCCACTGAAACGTGCTGCGAGTGATTGAAATAGGCAAAGTCTGGAAGGTTATGAATTCTAACCCATTCTACAGGCTGGCTCTCCCCAGTGTATTGCTGGGTCTCTTCATCCCATCCAACCGCTTTGTATAGCTTTTTAATCTCCTTGGTATAAAACTCGTTGGTATAACCATTCGCCAAATCATCTTGAGTTGGTCCTTCTGGGTTACCCTTATACTCGTATATAGATTTGTGGCAGTTCATACACACATTCAAAGAAGGTATTCCAGAGTGCTTAGACACTCTAGCAGATGAGTGACAGTAAGTACACTCAATTTTATTATCTCCAGCGTGAATTTTATGAGAGTAGTGTATAGGCTGTACCGGAGCATAACCTTGATCTACCCCAACTTGCATTAGGAAACCGTAAACATAATATGCACTTGAAAGCAATAAGAAAATTACAGTCACTAACACCAAGAATTGGTTCTTGGCAAAAGCCAACCATATTGGCATGCGCACCTCTTTCTCTTCCGTCTCGTAAACAACACCATTGGCCTCAGCAATGCTTCTCAGTGTTTTATTCACTAAATACAACATCATTACTAGCAAACCAAATACCAGCATTAATGCACCAAGAATCACTTCATTTGAAATTCCAGAAGCAGCTACTGGAGCAGCAGCAGTTGCAGCAACAGCTGCAGCAGCCGGAGCAGGAGCAGGTGCGTCTGTGTAGGCAAGAATATTGTCAATGTCTTCATTACTCAAAGTAGGGAAAGCAGTCATAGCCGCCTGATTGTACTCGTTGTAAATAGCCAAAGCACGCTCATCACCTGCCTTAATTAAACTGTTGTTGTTCTTAATCCAAGCATACAACCATTCTTTATCACCCTCGTACTTGGCCGTAACTCCAGCAAGAGCAGGTCCTGTCATTTTCCTGTTCAAGGCATGACACGCAGCACAGTTTTGATTGAATAATTGCTTCCCTTTAACAGGGTCACCAGAAGACTGGTCTTGAGCAGAAAGATTTTGAGGGACCAGTGTTAATGCCACTAGAAACAACCCTAGAAATGAAGAAACGAGATTGCGGTATGTCACCTTTTTCATATTATTAGATATTGTAATCTTCAGGTTTGGCACGATATTCACTATTTAAGAATAAAAAAGCAAGTATCGGCACAGTAAATTTGAGCACAAAAATACGACATAGAACTTATTTTATTAAGCCATTTCAGAGTAGATTTTGCTAATTTATAAACATTCTAAATAATTATTTTTTTTTAGCTTTAATTTGTAATAAGTTACCTTTGAAAAACACTTTTTCGTGAAACAAAATGAAACACAAACCCTTTTATATCCTTACATTCTTATTCTTTTCTACAGGATTTTCTTCAGCACAAGAGCAGCCTATTAAAATAGAAAAAGACAGTGTTGTACTCAGTACTTCTGAAAAACATACAGCACTTTTAGCGGCTTATATAAACTACCAAAAAGCCCGGGGAGACTATCGCATTCAAATCTACTCAGGTCCACTAGACCAAACAGAAGCACTTTTAGAAAATCTAGACGAAAGCTTTGCCGAATGGCCCAAAAGCATAGATTTTGAATCGCCTAGCTTTAGGCTTAGAATTGGCTCATTTAAAACAAGATTAACGGCAGAGAGAAATCTCATTGCAGTTCGTAAAAAATATCCTGCCGCCGTTCTTTTAAAGCCTCAGCTTATAAAAAACAACTAGAGCGCACAACTAGAAAGAGTGATTTAGCACTAACAAAAAAAAAGAGCCCTTTGAAGGGCTCTTTTTTTTGTGCATCGGCCGTGAGGCCAGATTATTTTAATTTCTTCTTTACCGCTACTTCTTGGAAAGCTTCTACAATATCTAATTCTCTAATATCGTTGTAATTCTTTACTTGCAATCCACAGTCATAGCCTTTAGCTACCTCTTTGGCGTCGTCTTTGAAACGTTTTAAAGAAGACAGTGTTCCGGTATATATAACCACTCCATCTCTAATCAAACGGATGTTTGAATTCCTAAAGATTTTACCAGTCAAGACCATAGAACCTGCAATAGTACCCACCTTAGAAATCTTAAAGGTCTCTCTGATCTCTGCAGTACCTGTAATCTCCTCTTTCATCTCTGGAGACAACATACCCTCCATAGCATCTTTGAGCTCATTAATAGCATCGTAGATAATAGAGTACATTCTAATGTCTATTTCTTCCTTATCTGCAATAGACCTGGCATTACCCATTGGACGTACATTAAATCCAATAATTATCGCATCTGATGCAGAAGCCAATAAGACGTCTGACTCTGTAATAGGCCCTACCCCTTTATGGATGATATTTACTTGTATCTCGTCTGTAGAGAGTTTCTGGAACGAATCTGTCAATGCTTCTACAGAACCATCCACATCTCCTTTCAAGATTACATTCAACTCCTTAAAGTCTCCAAGGGCAATACGCCTTCCAATCTCGTCTAAGGTAATGTGACGCTGGGTTCTCACAGACTGCTCTCTCATTAATTGAGAACGCTTGGTCGCAATTTGCTTGGCTTCACGTTCGTCTTCAAAGACATTGAATTTATCTCCGGCTTGTGGTGCACCATCTAATCCCAATACAGATATTGGTGTAGACGGTCCAGCCTCCATTATATTTTGCCCACGTTCATCTTGCATGGCTTTTACTTTACCACTACAAGTTCCCGCCAATACATAATCTCCTATCTTAAGGGTTCCTGCCTGTACCAATACGGTAGAAACATAGCCCCTTCCTTTATCTAAGAAAGCCTCTACTACTGTACCTACAGCACGTTTTTCTGGATTGGCCTTTAATTCTAAAAGCTCTGCTTCTAGCAAGACTTTTTCTAAAAGCTCTTTAATACCCAATCCTGTTTTAGCAGAAATATCGTGGGATTGTATCTTACCTCCCCAGTCTTCTACCAATAAATTCATCTGAGCCAGCCCTTCTTTAATCTTGTCTGGATTGGCAGCAGGTCTATCTATTTTGTTTATCGCAAATATAATGGGGACACCAGCAGCTTGTGCATGGCTAATAGCCTCTTTTGTTTGCGGCATAATGTCGTCGTCCGCAGCAACTACTATAATAGCAATATCTGTTACCTGAGCACCACGAGCACGCATGGCCGTAAAGGCTTCGTGACCAGGGGTATCTAAGAAGGCGATTTTTTGACCTCCGTCTAAAGTCACTCCATAGGCACCAATATGCTGGGTAATTCCACCACTCTCTCCTGCAATAACATTCTCTTTTCTAATATAATCTAACAGGGAAGTTTTACCGTGATCTACGTGACCCATTACCGTTACAATTGGCGCTCTTGTCACCAAATCTTCTGCAGCGTCTTCTACCTCAACAATTGCTTCTTCAATATCTGCCGTGACAAATTCCACCTGATACCCAAATTCGTCTGCAACAATAGATAATGTCTCTGCATCTAGACGCTGGTTCATGGTCACCATGATTCCAAGAGACATACAGGCAGAAATAATTTGCGTGGTAGACACATCCATCATAGTAGCTACTTCATTTGCCGTAACAAACTCAGTCACTTTTAGGATTTTGCTTTCCAATTCTTGCTGTTCTAAGTCTTTTTCCGTCTGCTCTCTGTGAGAATCACGTTTGTCTCGACGGTACTTAGCCCCTTTTCCTTTCTTAGATTTCCCTTGTAATTTCTCTAGGGTTTCTCGTACTTGCTTTTGTACTTCTTCTTCTGTAGGCTCTACCTTAGGGGCAGTACTTAAGCGTTGCCCAGCGGCTGCTTTGCCTCTAGGCCCCGTTCCTCTTTGTCTCGGAGCGGCTGCGGCTGCGGCTGCACCAGGACCTCCAGAAGGAGATACTATTCTTTTGCGTCTTTTCTTTTTGTCGTCATTGTTAGAAGAAGCCACTGGTTTCTTCTTAGGCTTATTAAATTGTGACAAATCTATTTTGTCGCCCATAATTTTGGGCCCACTCAATTTCTTATACTGCGTGGCAATAGATCCTGTGGACTGTTCCGCTTCTGCTAATGGCTGAGCTGCTGGAGTGGTCTCTGTAGCCGCTGGAGACACCTCTTTAGCTCCTGGAACTTTAAGCGTTTCCTCTTTTATTTCTGCCTCAGCCTTGGCCGGTAAAACGGCCTCTTTTTGAGGCATTTCTGTAAGCGGGGCTTTTTCTATTGCTTTGGCTGCTGGCGCAGCCGATACTATTTTAAGTCCG
>Ga0208025_1000486_pt1 | contig 9594 bp, 10 predicted proteins | sample Colrivmeta1549A3_FD_187649 | JGI IMG/M metagenome (GOLD analysis project Ga0208025, IMG submission 187649) | Estuarine microbial communities from the Columbia River estuary - metaG 1549A-3 (SPAdes) (version 2) | ecosystem: Environmental > Aquatic > Marine > Intertidal zone > Estuary | place: USA... | reverse complement strand
CCATCATCCCAGACAACAGCCTTTGCCCCCCCCGCCGCCAGCGAAATCGCCGCCGCACGACCAGAGCGACCAAGCCCCAAAACCGCAACCGTCTTACCGTCGTAACCCTGAACAGGAATCATAACATCGCCCTTAAATCATTCCGCGCCAGAGTGCCGTTTGGCGGGCCGATAAACAAGGGCAGCGGGATGGTTTTGCGGGGTTAAGGAAGCTTGGCGAGAACAAAAGCGAGGTTAGCTTCATTCACCGCAATCTCAGGATGATCCGCAGGCAAGGCCGCCTTACGAATAACAAGCGCCTGCTCCAACAACGCACACGCCTCGGCTAATTTCTCTTGATAATACATATTCACACCAAGGTTACCCAGGCGGGAGGCATAATTGGGATGCGCCGTCCCAATCGTCGCCGCACCGATCTCAATCGCCTCGCGGTATAACGCCTCGGCCTCCGAATACCGCCCCTGACCCTTCACCAAATTCCGCTTTGGCGATAGCAACAAGTTTTTCGCACACGGCGACAGCCTCATCCCCCTTCGCTAAACGCCACGTCATCCGCGCATAGGCCTTCAGATGATCCATCGTCTCATGCAGCCCAACCGCGCGTTTGAAATGCTCATAAGCATCGTGCCAGCGCACCTGCGCTTCGGCCACTTCCCCGCGCCCGAACGCAGCACGTGCCGCATTTTGCACGGCCATCTGTTCCCTCGCCTCGATCTCGGCAAATATCTCATCGGCAATCGAATAGTCACCCAGTTCCAACGCCGCCTTTGCCTCGATAATTCGGTCCCCGCCAATATCGTTGCCCGCGCGATCAAGAATTTCTTCCAAATCTGCAATCCGCTTATTCGCCTCCGCCAACGCGTCTGTCGGATTCGCGATTTGATTTTCCAACTCCGCAATCCGCGCCCGCAAAACTTGCTTGTCGGAGTCATGCGCTGTCTCAAGCTCCAACTCGATATCAGCCTTGAGTTCTCGGCGTATGCGAATGAACTCAGGTACCGTCAGTGCGGTTACATCTTTCGCTTGAACTGGCGCCAACGCCGCTTTGGTCTCGGCATCCAGCTTTACCGTCTCGGTTTTCCCGAACAGCCGCCGAAATGGTTTGAATACAGTCTCTACAATTGCAAGACCAGCAGCAGCCCCGCCAAGTTCAACCGCGTATTCCGTTAAAAATGCCAAAACCGCTTCAATCATACCATTTCCTCAAAATACCGTGCCGACACGATACATTGCAAGCAGTTGCAAACCAGCCCCACCTCGCTTTGTCCAAAATACACAAACTGCACCCGCAGCGTTGTGGACCTGCACAGATCGGTGCACGCCCTGTGCACGCTTGGTGCACGGGTTGTGACAAATCTTGTTAAGCCTGAAACGTTAATGCAAACGGATGCAAAGGTTAACGCACTTTCAGCGTCGCAAGACCGATCATCGCCAGAATAAGGCTGATAATCCAGAAGCGGATCACGATCTGTGGCTCTGCCCAACCCTTCTTCTCAAAGTGGTGGTGGATGGGTGCCATCAGGAAAACGCGCTTCCCCGTCTTTTTGAAATAGAGCACCTGAATGATGACAGACAGGGCCTCGACCACGAACAAACCGCCGACAATTGCCAGCACGATCTCATGCTTGGTGGCCACTGCAATCGCACCCAATGCACCGCCCAAAGCAAGCGACCCCGTATCGCCCATAAACACCGCCGCAGGTGGCGCGTTATACCAAAGAAAGCCCAAACCGCCGCCGATTAACGCCATGCTGAAAATCAGAATTTCGCCAGAGTCAGGCACATAATGCAGCCCAAGCTCCTCGGAAAAGTCAACGCGACCAACAACATAGGCGATGATCCCAAACGTCCCCGCGGCAATCATCACAGGCATAATTGCCAGCCCATCAAGCCCGTCCGTCAAGTTCACCGCATTGGCGGCACCCACAATCACGATGATCGCGAATGGAATATACAAAAAGCTAAGGTTGATCAGAACGTCTTTGAAAATCGGCACCGCCAATTGGTTCTGCAACCCTTCTGGGTGATATTGCGCAGCCCAATAGCCCGCGATTGCAGCGATCAAAAGACCCAGCAATAACCGTATCTTACCCGAAACACCTGCGGTGTTTTGCTTGGACACTTTGGCGTAGTCATCTGCAAATCCAATTGCCGCAAACGACAATGTGACAAACAGGACCATCCAAACGAACGGATTATCCAAACGCGCCCAAAGCAGCGTCGAGAATGTCAGCGCGCCCACAATCAGCAAGCCGCCCATCGTCGGCGTGCCAGCCTTCGCGAAATGCCCCTCAGGGCCATCATTGCGGATCGGCTGACCCTTGCCCTGCTTGCGGCGCAGCACGTTGATCAATGGCAAGCCAAAGATAAAACCGAATACCAGCGCTGTGATAAACGCCCCACCCGCACGGAACGTGATGTAGCGAAAGAGGTTAAAGAAATCGCCACCGTCGGAAAGTGCGGTTAACCAGTAGAGCATATTTTCAAACCTTCTTACGCGTCCAAAGCCTTAAGCCCTGCGATGCCCCAATTTACGGATAGCGTCAACGACTGTGCTGACTTTACTACCCTTCGAGCCCTTCACGAGCACAACATCGCCTGCGTCCACCAACTTGCGGATTTGCACGCACATGGCCGCGGCGTCTTCGGCCCAGATACCGCGAAGCGCCTCTGGGAGTGCCGCGTGCAGGTGCTGCATTCGCGGCCCCACACAATGCACAATATCCAATTTTTGTAGGTGCTTATCGTGCGCAATGGCCCGGTGCATCTCAAACTCTGATGGCCCCAGCTCCAACATATCTCCAAGGATCGCGATGCGGCGTCCTTTGACAATACGACCCACCCCATCACGCGGTTTTGCGGCTGCCAGAATTTCTAGCGAAGCCGTCATCGAAGTCGGGTTCGCGTTGAACGCATCATCAATCAGATCAATCGTGTCACCCGAAACCGCAGGGTCAAGCACCACAACCTCACGCGTACCGCGCCCACCAGGTGGCACCCAAGTGTTGATATCAAGTGCTGCCTGCACAGGATCGCCACCAACCGCATCAACCACGGCCAAAACACCAACAGCGTTCATTGCAAAATGGCGGCCCGGAACAGCAAGTTTGAACAGGTATTCAGTCTCGCCATGGGCAGCGGTCACAACGGTCACTTGGTCGGTCAGGCGCACGTCCTTTGCCTCCCAATCGCTCCCATGCACGCCGAACATGATCGCGGGAGCTTGCAGCTTCGCGGCGTAATCGGTCAACACGGCAACCGTCGGAATATCCGCGTACAAAACCGCAACGCCGCCCTTAACCAGCCCATCCATGATCGCGGCTTTCTCGACGGCAATGCCTTCGACGTTCTCGAACGCCTCCAAATGCGCGGCCGCTACGGTGGTGATCATCACCACATGGGGCGCTGCCATTCTCGACAGAGGCGCAATCTCTCCTGGATGATTCATGCCGATCTCGATCACCGCGAAATCCGCGTCTGCGGGCATCCGTGCGAGGGTCAGTGGCACACCCCAGTGGTTGTTATATGACGCTTCTGCAACATGCGTTTTGCCTTGCGGCGTCAACATCGCGCGCAGCATTTCTTTGGTCGATGTTTTGCCAACGGAGCCTGTGACACCGACGACTTTGGCCGATGTGCGCGCACGCGACGCCACACCCAATTTCTCAAGCGCTTCCAACACGTTAGGTACGATCAGCAATGGCGCATCCTCTGCCACACCCGCGGGGCGGTGGGTTACCAAAGCGGCCGCAGCCCCCTTCTCTAGCGCCAAAGCAACAAAGTCATGCCCGTCGCGAATATCCTTCAAGGCAACGAACAAATCGCCTGCCTGAATCGTGCGCGTATCAATCGATACGCCGTTCGCAGCCCAATCAGTAGCACTCACGCCCCCTGTGGCCGCGACAGCCTCGCTCATTGTCCAAAGCGCACTCATATCCGGCCCTCCAAAGCGGCGGCAGCAACGCTCGCCTGCTCCACATCATCAAACGGCAAGGTCACATCGCCAACGGTTTGCCCGCTCTCGTGGCCCTTGCCCGCAATCAACAGGGCATCCCCTGCCCCAAGCGCATCAATGCCGCGCAAAATCGCCTCGGCGCGGTCGCCAACTTCGGTCACGCTTGGCGTGCCAATACCATTCAACGCGCCCGACATCACAGCGGCACGAATGCTCGCGGGGTCCTCAGAGCGTGGGTTATCATCGGTAACGATCACCACATCAGCAAATTCGGCAGCAGCAGCCCCCATCAAAGGCCGCTTGCCCACATCACGGTCGCCACCAGCGCCAACAATCGCAATAATCCGCCCCATCACATGCGGGCGCATCGCCTTAAGCGCGGTCGCAATAGCATCGGGCGTATGGGCGTAATCGACAAAGACCGAAGCGCCGTTTTCACGCCGCGCCGCCAGTTCCATACGGCCCCGCACCGTGGACAAATGCGGCAAAGTTTCAAAGACGCTATCCGCATCAGCCCCCGCCGCAATCACAAGGCCAGCCGCAAGCAAAACGTTATCGGCTTGGAACCCGCCAATCAGGTTGAGCCGCGTCTGATGGGCCTCGCCTTGCCACATGAACAGCAGGTCTTGGCCCGTCTCGTCGAACCGTTGACCTGTCAGACGCAAACGCGCGTTCGGGTGCCGGCCAACGCCAATCACCTCTTGGCCACGGTCGGCACAAATGCCCGCAACGTGCTCGCCCTTGGGGTCATCAAGGTTGATCACCGCCACCGCATCATCAGGCAGAACGCGGGTGAACAGGCCCATCTTCGCTTGAAAATAGGCTTCAAAAGTCTCGTGATAGTCCAAGTGGTCTTGGGTGAAATTCGTGAACGCAGCCGCGGCCAAAATGACCCCATCTAGGCGACGTTGATCAAGCCCATGAGACGACGCCTCCATCGCCACATGGGTGATCCCCTCTGCCGTGGCCTCGGCCATGACGCGGTGCAATGTGATCGGCTCTGGCGTTGTGTGCTTAAGCGGATGTGACCACGCGCCTTCAACCCCCGTGGTGCCAAGGTTGACACCTGCGATCTGCAACTCTTCCCAAATCTGGCGGGCGAATGTGCTGACGGATGTTTTGCCATTGGTGCCAGTCACCGCAACAACGGTACTAGGGTGCGGGCCAAACCAAAGGCTGGCTGTTTGGGCAAGTGTTTGACGCGGGTCTTGGGCCACGATCACGGCGGCATCAGAGGCCGCCAATTCGTCAGCAGCCAATGCTGCCCCTTTTGAATCGGTCAAAATCGCAGTCGTACCCTGCGCCAATGCTGTGCCGATAAAGGAGGCGCCATGCACCTTCACGCCCGGTAACGCGGCAAACAACATGCCCTTTTTCACAGCACGGCTATCAACCGTGAGCCCTGTTATAGTAGCGTCGCGCCCTCCTGCTGCGGTCAAGCCCAGCTCGGTCAACGTCTTGGAAATTTCGGCCATGTCACCCACTCGATTAATTTGAGGTGAGTGTTACACCGATAGGCTCTGTTCTGTCCACTTGTGGTCGCAACCCAAGCAGAGGGGCAACGCGGCGGATCATCTCAGCGGCCACTGGCACAGCCGTCCAACCAGCTGTACGGCGCGGTTCACTGCCCGAATTCTCCGATGGCTCATCAAAAGTCACGATCAGCACATATTGCGGATCATTGGCGGGGAACACGGAGGCAAAGGTCGCGATAACCTTGTCCTTATAATAGCCGCCGCCATTTTCCTTTGGCTTGTCGGCGGTGCCTGTTTTGCCACCAACCTCATAGCCTTCGACTTCACCAAAGGACGCGGTGCCGCGTGACACCACTTGGCGCAGCATATCGCGTGATCGCTCAGAGATTTCAGCGCGCACGATGCGTGGTCCAGTTTGGCGGTTTTCACGGTGCAACAAGGTTGGATAAACCCGCGTGCCACCGTTGAGAAGTGAGGAATAGGCTGTCGCCAAATGCAGTGGCGAAGACGACAGTCCGTGCCCATAAGAGATTGTCATTGTTGACAATTCAGACCAGTTGCGCGGCAAAAGCGGCGCACCAGACGGGGCCTCTTGTAGCTCGACAGGTGTGGCTTCCATAAAGCCAAGACTGCGCAGAAATTCTTGCTGACGCTCGGCGCCAATCTGCATCGCGATACGTGCAGTGCCGATGTTTGACGATTGCACAATCACGTCAGTGGCGGACAATTGCGCCCCGTAATCGTGGAAATCGCGGATGCGGAACTTGCCCCATTGCAGCGGGCCTTTGGTGTTGATCATCGTTTCTGGATTGATCAGGCCAAGTTCCATCGCTTGCGCCACTGCAAAAATCTTGAACGTCGAGCCAAGCTCGTAGACGCCCTGCACCGCGCGGTTAAACAGCGGGCTGTCAGATTGATCGCCTGTCAGCAAAACTTGCGGGCGCTTGTTTGGGTCAAAGTCGGGCAATGACACCATCGAAATGATCTCGCCTGTATGCACATCCATCAAAACCGATGCCGCACCTTTGGCGTTCATGATCGACATACCGCCTGCCAGCACTTCTTCTGCGGCAGCCTGAATGGTCAGGTCGATCGAAAGCTCAAGCGGCGCACCTTCATTGGCGGGATCGCGCAGATATTCGTCGAACTTACGCTCGACACCCGCCACGCCAATCACCTCGGCGCTGGCCACACCTTCGCGGCCATAAGAGGCACCGCCAAGGATATGCGCAGCAATCGCACCGTTCGGATAAAGACGCATTTCACGTGGACCAAATACCAAACCGGGGCTGCCGATATCATGCACTTGCTGCATTTGCTCGGGGCTTAACTGCCTGCGAATCCAGACAAATTTACGGGTGCCTGTGAAATCCCTCACAAGCTGATCGACCTTTAACTCTGGGAAAATTGCCGCAAGCTCACGCGCCGTCTGCTCAGGATCAACCATATCACGTGGATGCGCATAGAGCGCGTGTGTATCTAGGTTTGTCGCCAAAATACGGCCGTTACGGTCCACAATATCAGCGCGTTGGCCAAAGATCGGGTTGCCTACGACGGTTGATTGCGGCTCTTCTGGCACGGTGCCAGCAAGCGCGCCCATGCGCACGCCAATGGCACCATAAGCCAAAGCAAACATCGCCCCCATGACCAGCAAACGGCCTTCGGCACGCATCCGCGATTTGTCGCGCACGTCTTCACGGCGCAAACGGATGTTTTCGGCTTCAATCGCATCGGGGTTCTCACCCTTTTCGCGAGCCTTCAGAATTCGGGCAAGCGGGCGAAGCGGCGTGCGGATCATAGCGCTTCCTCCCCGTCGACCGGGGCAGGTGTGCTGCCAACCTCAATAGGCACGATGATCGGCAGGACATCTGGAATCGGATAGATCACCTGATCCACGCGGCCAAAAGCGTTCGGCATCAAAGGCAACAGGCCCAGACGCTCAAAGTTCAATTCTGCAAGGTCAGACAGGCGGTCAGGACGGTTCAAATAGGCCCATTCAGCCCGCAACATCCCTAAACGTTCGTGATTGCTGCCAATCTGGCCATGCAAACTACGCACATCCGAGATCACATCGCGGGTCTTATAGTTTTCCTGATAGGACCAAAATGCGAGGCCCATGACCATCAAGCCAGCCAAAACAAAAAGAATGCTGCGCATCTATCTGCTCCCTTTATTCATCATCGGCATGCCCAATTTGGCGGGAGCAATCGCCTGCGCGGGGGCATCCGTACGGATTGCTACGCGCAATTTGGCAGAGCGCGAGCGTGGATTTTCATTGAGTTCTTGTTCGTCAGCGATAATCGCCTTGCGCTTTTCAACACGAAACGCAGCGACCTCTTGCTCGACCTCAGGCGCATAGCGGTTGGCGTTTGCCATGCTGCCAGAGCGGGCCTGAAGGAAGCGTTTGACCATACGGTCCTCGACCGAATGGAACGTCACAACGGCCAATTTGCCACCGGGTTTCAGGGCGCGTTCAGCGGCCATCAACCCTTCGGCCAATTCGCCATATTCATTGTTCACCGCAATCCGCAACGCTTGGAAGGTGCGGGTCGCGGGGTGGCTTTGGTTCGGCTTTGAACGTGGCAAACAGCCCGCAACAATCGACGCCAATTGCAAGGTCGTGGTCAGCGGGCGGTTCATCACAATCGCCTTAGCAATGCGGCGCGAGGCGCGTTCTTCGCCGTAAAGATAGATGATCGATGCGATCTCTTCCTCATCGGCCTCGTTGCAAATATCAGCCGCCGTGCGCCCATCTTGGGACATGCGCATATCCAGCGGACCTTCGCGCATAAACGAAAAACCACGCTCTGCTATATCAAGCTGCATAGAGGACACGCCAAGATCAAGAACAATCCCGTCAAGCTCGCTTGCGTATTGATCTAACTTGGAAAATTCGCCCTGAACGGTCTCGATACGGTCACCAAAGCCATCAATCCATTCAGACGCCATCTCGAACACAACAGGATCACGATCAACGCCAATTACCTTATCCGCACCAGCCGCGAGCAATTCGCGCGTATAGCCGCCATTGCCAAACGTGCCGTCCAGCCAAACGCCTGTAACGGGTGCTACTGCCGCAATCAGCGGGCGGATCAGAACCGGAATATGAGGGGATGTTTCAGTGGCAGCTGACATCAGATTTTTCCTACCCTGCATCCAAAAGTGAGAGCGGATCAAAGTCATCGCCCTGCGCGTCCAGCCACGAGGTCATATCCTCGGCGACTGTTTCCGTAAAGGTCTCTGCCTTCCAGATTTCAAAGTGATCACCAACGCCGCGGAAATAGAGCTCGCCGTCGCTCAATCCCAGCTTTTCGCGCTGACGGATCGGCATCACCGTGCGACCATCCTTGTCGATCTCCATCTTCATGGATTGACCGATATAGAGGTGCGATAATTTCTTCTTTGCTGGCGAGCCCTTCGGCATTGCATTGATCGAAGCGACCAACGTGCCAAATTCCTCAACCGTATAGACGTGCAACTCATTCTTGAGGTGGTCGCCGTACAGCAAATACATGCGGGGGTTCAGGCCTTCGGTCCATTCAGGATCTTGAGATTCGAGTACGCGACGAAAATCGGCAGGGATCGACATGCGCCCCTTACCGTCCACCTTTTGGGTGTGTTCGCCTGTAAAACTCAGAACCACTGTCCCGTTGACCTTTCTAAACCACTTGCCCGAAAACCGGGCCTTTAAACTGAAAACGGCGGATTGAGTTAGCTGCCACTACTCAATCCGCCGCCATCGTCCCGTCTCCGGGTATGTCCAGCTGCGCGCGCCACCTGGGGGGATGTCTGCTCGCTCACGCGCCGGATCTCTTTGTTCAGTAATGACAAGGCCTGTATGAAACCTGCTTTTGCCGTGGGGTTCTTTGTCGCCCCTTGTTGTCATGTTCTCGTCGTTACCGTGCATTCTTAATGCCCCATGATCACGGGTCTGGCAACAACTTTCTGGGAATTTATGGAACCTCATGGAGTTTTCCACCGAGATATCCCTGTTACCCCCAGTTTGCCCACAAGCAATATTTCGCCGATGATGTGAATAACACAAACGTGACAACTACATCTTGTGCCAAAATTCGGAATCCTGCGGTGTACCAGAAAATCCCAAAAAAGTTATCCACAGGCGCCTGCGGAATGGGACGTAACAAGAACATTACCGCTTGCATAG
>Ga0208025_1000482_pt1 | contig 9643 bp, 5 predicted proteins | sample Colrivmeta1549A3_FD_187649 | JGI IMG/M metagenome (GOLD analysis project Ga0208025, IMG submission 187649) | Estuarine microbial communities from the Columbia River estuary - metaG 1549A-3 (SPAdes) (version 2) | ecosystem: Environmental > Aquatic > Marine > Intertidal zone > Estuary | place: USA... | reverse complement strand
TAAAGATCGCTAGAAAACTTATTTTCAGTAAATGGAAAGAAGCTTTGGGAGGGAATTTATCTGTAATAGCCTCGGGAAGTGCAGCCCTTCAGCCCAGGTTAGCAAGGGTATTTAACGCCGCAGAGATGGGTGTTATGGAAGGTTATGGTCTTACGGAGACTTCACCTGTCGTGACCGTTAACGACATGAGAAACGGTTTATTTAGAATAGGGACTGTTGGAAAACTCATTGCAGAAACAGAGGTAAAGATTGCCGCAGATGGTGAAATCTGTGTAAAAGGCCCTCAGGTTATGATGGGCTATTACAAAGACCCTGAAAAAACAGCAGAAGTGATCATTGATGGTTACTTTCATACAGGAGACATTGGAGAATTTGACGCAGACGGTTTTTTAAAAATTACAGATCGTAAAAAAGAAATGTTTAAAACCTCAGGAGGTAAATATGTGGCCCCTCAGCTACTTGAAAACCGTTTTAAACAATCTAGGTTTGTAGAACAATTAATGGTGGTTGGAGAAGGAGAAAAAATGCCAGCAGCATTAATTCAACCAAATTTTGAATTTATTAAAGATTGGGCCAAACGCAAACACAACAAAACTTTTGAGTCTAACCAAGCATTAGTTTCTGACCCGTTGGTCATTGCTAGAATTCAAGAAGAGGTAGATGAAGCCAATGCGCAATTTGCCAAATGGGAAAAAGTAAAGCAGTTTAGACTAACTCCAGACATTTGGAGTATAGAAGCGGGTCATGTAACCCCTACCCTTAAATTAAAAAGAAAAATAATCAAAGAAAAATATAGCGCCCTCTACGAAAATATTTACCGGGGGTAATTAATTCACTTTGAATAAAACTTAAGGCATCTATAAACGTCCCAGCAAATTGTTGGGACTTTTTTTTGGCAAAACTTATCCATCATAAGCGGTCATGCACGCGTACTTAGACAAAAACATTTTTGCTAATTTACTATGCATGCATAATATATTTTACTATATTTGGTTGAAATAAATAAACATTTTGAGTAAAGAACAAACCATAGATTACACGCTTAGAACCACTTGGCAAGCGGTGAGTAAGATGTATAATGAAGAAGCTAAAAATTTTGGCACTACTATGACACTTGGGTTTACGCTTTTGAGCATTGATCCAAAAACAGGCACACCTTCTACGGCGCTAGGTCCAATGATGGGTATAGAGGCCACAAGTTTGTCTAGAATTTTAAAGACGCTGGAAGATCGCGATTTTATAGTGAGAAAACCCAATCCCTTAGATGGAAGGGGGGTATTAATTCACTTAACACCTAGTGGTCTAGAAAAGAGAAATATCTCTCAAGTGGTGTTGCAGTTTAATAAAGTGGTTGAAAATGCGGTGAGTAAATCACAGCTAAAAGCCTTCTTTGAAGTGGCGGATCGCATTAATTCGCTTATAGCAAACAAAGAAGTATTTCAAGAAGAAAAAGAAAACAGTATTAAGGCATAACATATGAACAAACACATTAAAAAAGTAGCAGTGATTGGATCTGGAATTATGGGAAGCGGTATTGCTTGTCATTTTGCCAATATTGGTGTAGAGGTCCTTCTATTAGATATTGTTCCTAATACATTAACAGATAAAGAAACCGCTGCTGGTCTGACAATTAAAGACAAAACAGTTAGAAATAGACTGGTTAAAGAGGCTTTGGCGGCTTCTTTAAAATCCAAACCTTCTCCTATTTACGATCAAAAATTCGCCAATAGAATTACCGTAGGAAATTTAGAAGATGACTTGTCTAAAATTGCTTCTGTAGATTGGATCATTGAAGTGGTGGTGGAACGTCTTGACATTAAGAAACAAGTATTCGAAGCCGTAGAAAAGCACAGAAAACCAGGCACTTTAATTACATCTAATACCTCTGGTATACCCATATCATTTATGAGTGAAGGACGTTCGGAAGACTTCCAAGCCCATTTTTGTGGCACCCACTTTTTTAATCCAGCACGTTATTTAAAGCTTTTTGAAATTATACCTGGCCCAAAAACACATGCCCATGTATTGGATTTCTTAGAAAATTACGGAGAACAATTTCTAGGTAAAACAGCTGTTGTTGCTAAAGATACTCCTGCTTTTATTGGAAATAGAATTGGAATTTTCAGTATTCAAAGTTTATTCCATACGGTTAAAAAAATGGGAATGACTGTTGAAGAGGTAGACAAACTTACTGGACCCGTAATTGGTAGACCTAAATCTGCCACTTTCAGAACGGTAGACGTTGTAGGATTAGATACTTTGGTTCATGTAGCCAATGGAATTAAAGACAATTGCCCCAATGACGAACAGCATGCATTATTTGAATTGCCAGGTTTTGTAGAAACAATGATGACCAACAAATGGTTGGGAAGCAAAACAGGACAGGGCTTTTATAAAAAAGAAAGTAAGGCAGACGGCAGTTCAGAAATACTCACACTAGATTTAGACACCCTAGCATACCGATCAAAAAAGAGGGCTTCTTTTGCCACTTTAGAAGGGACCAAGACTATTGATCATGTGGCCGACAGATTTCCTATCCTAATTGCCGGCACAGACAAAGCTGGAGATTTTTACAGACAATCCTTTGGCGCTCTATTTGCCTATGTGTCTCAGAGGATTCCTGAAATATCTGATAGCCTATACAAAATAGACGACGCCATGAAAGCTGGTTTTGGCTGGGAACACGGTCCTTTTGAAATTTGGGATGCAGTTGGTTTGGCCAAAGGAATTGAACTTGCTGAGGCTTCAGGACAAAAAGTAGCCCAATGGGTTCACGACATGGTTTCAGACGGAAAAGCAAGTTTCTATGAAGTGAAAGACGGTGCCACCTTTTATTATGAAATTGGGGCAAAGGCCTTTGAGAAAAAACCAGGTCAAGACGCCTTTATTATTTTAGATAATATAAGAGAAAAACCGGCGGTATATAAAAATGCTGGTGTGGTACTTCACGACATTGGAGAGGGTATTTTAAATCTTGAGTTCAGATCAAAAATGAACACTATTGGAGGAGAAGTACTCCAAGGATTAAACACTGCCGTAGACATTGCGGAAAAGAATTTTCAAGGATTGGTGATCGGAAACCAAGGACCTAACTTTTCAGTGGGGGCTAATATTGGCATGATTTTCATGATGGCTGTAGAACAAGAATACGATGAGCTGAATATGGCTATTAAAATGTTTCAGGACACCATGATGAGAATGCGTTACTCGGCTATACCGACTGTGGCTGCACCCCATGGCATGACATTTGGTGGTGGCTGTGAATTGTCGCTTCATGCAGATAAAGTAGTTGCTGCCGCAGAAACCTATATAGGTTTGGTAGAGTTTGGTATTGGTGTCATTCCCGGAGGAGGTGGAACCAAAGAAATGACCTTAAGGGCTTCAGATACCTTTAAGAAGAACGACGTAGAACTCAATGTACTTCAAGAGTATTTCTTAACCATTGGTATGGCCAAAGTAGCTACCTCTGCTTATGAAGCTTTTGACAGTGGCATTTTACAAAAAGGAAAAGACATTGTTGTGGTGAACAAAGACAGACAGATTGCCACAGCGAAAGCTCATGCCAAATTAATGGCAGAATCTGGGTATTCTCAACCAGCAAAAAGAAATGATATAAAAGTACTAGGAAAACAAGCCCTTGGAATGTTTCTAGTGGGAACAGATGCCATGCAAGCAGGTAAATATATTTCAGCGCATGACCAAAAAATGGCCAATAAATTGGCTTATGTGATGGCTGGTGGAGATCTTTCTGAACCCACTTTGGTAAACGAACAGTATTTATTAGACTTAGAAAGAGAAGCTTTCTTATCTCTTTGTACAGAAAGAAAAACACTAGAGCGTATTCAACACATGCTCAAAGTAGGAAAACCTTTAAGAAACTAATCAGACTTATGAAAACAGCATATATAGTTAAAGCGTATAGAACGGCAGTGGGTAAAGCACCTAAAGGCGTATTCAGATTCAAAAGACCTGATGAATTAGCGGCAGAAACCTTGGAATATATGTTCAAGGAATTGCCAGAATTAGATAAAACTAGAATAGACGACGTCATGGTGGGTAACGCCATGCCTGAGGCAGAACAAGGCTTAAATATGGCCAGACTCATTTCTTTAATGGGACTTAAGATTGAAGATGTCCCTGGGGTAACAGTAAATAGATATTGTGCCTCTGGTATAGAAACCATAGGCATGGCTACAGCAAAAATTCAATCTGGAATGGCAGAATGTATTATTGCTGGTGGTGCAGAAAGTATGAGTTACATACCTATGGGGGGGTATAAACCTACTCCAGACTACGCCTTAGCCAAAGACGGTCATGAAGACTATTATTGGGGAATGGGCTTAACTGCAGAAGCTGTAGCCAATGAATTTAATATATCTCGTGAAGACCAAGATGCCTTTGCATTTTCTTCTCACGAAAAAGCCTTAAAAGCACAGGCAGAAGGAAAGTTTAAGGATCAGATTGTCCCGATCAATATTGAAGAAACCTTTTTAGATGAATCCGGTAAAAAATCAATAAGATCTTATACCGTTACCCAAGATGAAGGGCCTAGGAAAGGAACTAATGTAGGGGCGCTGTCTAAATTGAGGCCTGTATTTGCTGCAGACGGATCGGTGACCGCTGGAAACTCCTCACAAATGAGTGACGGAGCTGCCTTTGTATTGGTGATGGGTGAAGACATGGTTAAAGAACTTGGACTAGAGCCTATTGCAAGAATGGTCAATTACGCAGCGGCAGGTGTGCCGCCAAGAATTATGGGTATTGGTCCTGTAAAAGCCATTCCTAAAGCCTTAAAACAAGCTGGATTGTCTCAAAATAACATAGAACTAATTGAATTAAATGAAGCTTTTGCTTCTCAGTCACTAGCCGTGATTAGAGCACTAGACTTGAATCCAGATATGATCAATGTCAATGGTGGTGCCATTGCATTAGGACACCCATTGGGCTGTACTGGAGCAAAGCTTTCGGTACAACTCTTCAGTGAGATGAGGGCCAGAAATATGCAGGGTAAATACGGTATGGTAACCATGTGTGTGGGAACTGGGCAAGGCGCTGCTGGAATATTTGAATTTTTAAATTAAAACATTAATAAACTTCCTATTATGAGTGCAACAGAACAAAATGAATTGTTACGCGGAGGACAGTTCTTAGTAAAAGAAACGGCCTGTGAAGATGTTTTTACCTTAGAAGATCTAAGTGAAGAGCAAAAAATGATGCGTGATAGTACCAAAGAGTTTGTAGACAAGGAGCTATGGGCACATTGGGAAAGGTTTGAAAAGAAAGACTACGCCTTTACAGAAGAAACCATGCGTAAAGCAGGTGAAATGGGTCTTTTAGGTGTTGCGGTACCAGAGCAATACGGTGGTTTAGGAATGGGTTTTGTGTCTACCATGCTGGTGTGTGATTACATCTCTGGAGCTACAGGATCTTTTAGTACCGCTTTTGGAGCACATACTGGAATTGGCACCATGCCCATTACGCTGTATGGTACTGAAGCGCAAAAACAAAAATACGTGCCTAGATTGGCTACTGGAGAATGGTTTGGTGCCTACTGCCTTACAGAACCAGGCGCAGGATCAGACGCAAACTCTGGTAAAACCAAAGCTGTGTTGTCTGAGGATGGAAGCCACTACCTTATATCAGGACAAAAAATGTGGATTTCCAATGCGGGCTTCTGTAATATGTTTATTGTTTTTGCTCGTATAGAAAATGACAAAAATATTACTGGTTTCATTGTAGAAAATGATCCCTCCAATGGAATTACCATGGGAGATGAAGAGAAGAAGTTAGGAATTCACTCCTCCTCTACCCGTCAGGTGTTTTTTACAGACACCAAAGTGCCTGCAGAAAACATGCTGTCTGAAAGAGGAAATGGCTTTAAAATTGCCATGAATGCACTGAATGTAGGTAGAATTAAATTAGCAGCAGCTTGTTTGGACGCGCAAAGAAGGATTATTAAAGAGGCCGTAAACTACGCCAACGAGCGTGTTCAGTTTAAGACCCCTATCGTAAACTTTGGTGCTATTAAGACCAAAATTGCCGCTATGGCTACCAATACCTATGCAGATGAGGCTGCCTCGTACAGGGCAGCTAAAAATATTGAAGACAGAATTGCGCTCAGAGAAGCGGCAGGTAGCTCACACCAAGATGCAGAATTAAAAGGCGTAGAAGAATATGCCATTGAGTGTTCTATCTTAAAAGTAGCCGTATCTGAAGATGTTCAGGCGTGTGCAGATGAAGGGATTCAAATTTTTGGCGGTATGGGCTTTAGTGCAGACACCCCTATGGAGTCTGCCTGGAGAGATGCTAGAATATCTAGAATCTACGAGGGAACCAATGAAATCAATAGAATGTTAGCCGTTGGCATGCTTGTAAAAAAAGCCATGAAAGGGCATGTAGATCTATTGGGCCCAGCTACTGCAGTTGGTGAAGAACTTATGGGCATTCCTTCTTTTGACACACCTGACTACAGCAAACTGTTTGCAGAGGAAAAAGACATTATCAAGAGACTTAAAAAAGTGTTCTTAATGGTGGCAGGATCTGCCGTACAAAAATTTGGACCAGATCTAGAGTCACATCAGCAATTGTTAATGGCTGCAGCAGACATCCTTATTGAAGTATATATGGCGGAATCTACCCTACTCAGGACAGAGAAAAACGCCAAACGTTTTGGAGAAGACGCTCAAAAGACACAGATTGCCATGACGCAACTGTATCTTTATAGGGCGGTAGAAATTGTTCAATCTAGGGGAAAAGAAGCTGTTATTTCTTTTGCAGAAGGAGACGAACAGCGCATGATGCTCATGGGACTTAAACGTTTCACCAAGTACACCAACTATCCAAACATTGTAGCCCTCACCCATCTCATTTCAGATAAAGTGGCAGCAGACAACGGATACAGTTTTGACTAAACATTCTTAAAATAAATACATACTTATTACTGGTTTTTATATTTTATGTATGTAAAGCGCCACCCTTCGGGTGGCGCTTTTTTTTAGCCCTGCACCCCTAATTATTAAGCGTTTTAGTTTAATTTAGAGGCTTTAGAAATTCCTATGAAAACACCCCTTTTAGCAGATGTTTACGCAGTAGAAGCCTTTCAAACTCATGGACACCAAATGGTAGATCTATTGGCTAAACACTTAAAAGCGGCTCAAAAGGCTACCCGCAAAACCATCCCATACACAGACCCTGAAATAGAAAAAAAATTCTGGGAACAATATCCAGAAAAGCAAGATTTCCAAACCTTGGCTCAAGACCTTATTGACCGGTCCATACACGTACACCAACCCAAATACATAGGACACCAAGTAGCCCCACCGGCGCCTATTACAGCAGTGTCCTCTATGCTGACCTCTTTTTTAAACAATGGTTCTGCAGTATATGAAATGGGCATAGCCAATACGGCTATAGAACGTATTATTACAGATCAATTGTGCGCACAATTAGGGTTTGACTCCAATGCCAGGGGTTTTCTTACCTCTGGAGGCACATTGGCCAACCTAACCGCTCTACTCGCTGCTAGAAGTGTAAAAGACCGTTCCGGTGTATGGAAAAATGGACATGAGGAATCTCTAGGTATTCTAGTTTGTGAAGAAGCACATTACTGTGTAGATCGGGCGGCAAGAATTATGGGTCTGGGAGACAAAGGCATTTTAAAAGTCCCTGCAACAACAAATTACGCAATGGATACCGCGGCTTTAGAGGAAACTTTAGAAAAAGCCAAGCAAGGAGGTATTCAGGTGTTTGCTATTGTAGGAAGTGCGCCCTCTACAGCCACTGGAACCATCGATCCATTAGACAAAATTGCTTCTTTTGCTCAAAAGCACGGGCTGTGGTTTCATGTAGATGCTGCCCATGGTGGCGCAGCCATTTACTCCACTACTTTTAAAAAAGATTTAGCGGGTATTGAAAAAGCAGATTCAGTAGCTATAGATGGCCACAAAATGATGATGATGCCCGCATTAACCACTGCATTATTATTTAAAGACGGTTCCCACAGCTACCAAACTTTTAGCCAAAAAGCAGATTATTTATTGTCAGATGCAGATCATGAGGATTGGTACAATATGGCCAAGCGTACTTTTGAGTGTACCAAAAGCATGATGTCTATTCATTGGTTTGTATTACTGAACCAATACGGCACCTCAGTATTCGATGAATTTGTGACAAAGCTTTACCAAATGGGACGCCAATTTGCAGAAATCATCAAAAAAGACGCCAATTTTGAATTGGCATTAGAGCCACAGACCAATATTGTCTGTTTTAGGATGGTACAAAAACAACTGTCTGAAAAAGAGCTCAATACATTAAATGAACGATTGAGATTTGCATTGGTTCAAGAAGGTTCCTTTTATATTGTACAAACAAAACTGAGGCGCACCCATTACCTTAGGGTCACTATTATGAATCCAAAAACAGATCCAGAAATCTTAAGCGCTTTGTTGACCCGTTTAAAAGAATTGGCCAAACCCATACTTCAGAATCTTAAATAAATCCGCTAATAATTGTATTTTTAGTTTTTATAAAATCAAACAACCATCCACCCATGAAAAACCTAAGTTTCGCTTTCAAGACGCCTTTTTTCACTTTATTGTCGCTACTCTTTTTGGGGTTAAGCACTATAAACGTTCAAGCACAGACAGATCAGGACATCTATTCGATCATAGATCAGGTGTCTGCGGAGCGCATAGAACAAGATATTACCAGCCTAGTTAATTTTGGCACCAGACATACGCTGTCAGACACCCTCTCTAATAAAACAGGTATAGGGGCTGCAAGAAGATGGATCAAAAAAAGTTTTGAAAACACCGCTGCCAACTGTGGAGATTGCTTGGAAGTTTTTTACCAAGGGAATTTGGTCAAAAAAGGAACCAACGGTAGAATCGTTAAAGATGTTAACATTGTCAATGTGGTGGCCATTCAACGAGGCAGTAAATACCCCAATAAATTTATCATTATGAGTGGAGACATTGACTCCAGAGTCAGTGATCCAACAGACTATACCTCCACTTCTCCAGGAGCCAATGACAACGCCTCTGGTATGGCTGGAACACTGGAAGCTGCAAGAGTATTGTCTAAATACACTTTTGAAAACAGTATTATATATGTAGGGCTTTCGGGTGAAGAGCAAGGCTTATTTGGTGGAAAAGGATTGGCGGAATATGCCAAAGCACAAGGATGGGAAATTATTGGGATTTTAAATAACGACATGATTGGAAACATCACAGGTGTAGATGGTACGGTAAGTAATACTGATTTTAGGATTTTTTCTGAGCCAGTTCCACCAACAGAAACGGAAAGAGAAAGAAATGCCAGGCGTTTCTATGGCGGAGAAGTAGACGGAATTTCCAGACAATTGGCCAGACACATTCACAAGCAAGTAAAAAAATACATGCCAGAAATGAATCCAATGCTCATCTATAGATTGGATAGATTCGGTAGAGGGGGCCACCACAGACCTTTTAATGACGCTGGTTTTGCTGGGGTTAGAATCATGGAAGCCCATGAAAACTACACCCAACAACACCAAGATATAAGAGAAGAAGGGGGTATTGCCTACGGCGATGTCCTAGAACATGTAAACTTTGATTATGCAGCCAAGCTCACCGCAGTAAATGCCATTTCTCTAGCGAGTTTAGCA
>Ga0208025_1000455_pt1 | contig 10102 bp, 8 predicted proteins | sample Colrivmeta1549A3_FD_187649 | JGI IMG/M metagenome (GOLD analysis project Ga0208025, IMG submission 187649) | Estuarine microbial communities from the Columbia River estuary - metaG 1549A-3 (SPAdes) (version 2) | ecosystem: Environmental > Aquatic > Marine > Intertidal zone > Estuary | place: USA... | reverse complement strand
ACTTGCACATGACGAACGTTTTGGAATTTGGGGCGGACTATCAGAGCGCGAACGTCGTCGCTTAAAGCGCCGTTCTGCGTAAGTTTTTAATCCCAACTCTTTAAGAGATGGTGGTTTAGTTGTGGCAATAACAGATAGACATTCAGTAACCGCAATTGTTGTTACACACGACGGTGAAACTTGGTTACCTGCAGTTGTCGCTGCATTAGCTTCACAAACCAGACCTGCAGATCAAATTGTTGCAGTTGATACAGATTCAAATGATTCATCCACAAAACTTATTAAAGCTGCCCGCATTCCATTAATTGCAGCAGATCGCGATTGCGGATTTGGTGATGCTGTTGCGCTCGCTGTGGCGAAGATGCCAAAACATATCGAGGGCGATAGTGAATGGATCTGGTTGATTCATGATGACTGTGCGCCAACACCTACTGCACTAGAAAAACTATTAGAAGCAATTAATGATCGACCTCAAGTTGCAATGGTGGGGCCAAAACTTCTTGGTTGGCATGATCGCACTCACATACTTGAAGCTGGAATAAGTATTGCTGGCAACGGTGCTCGCTGGACAGGTCTTGAAACTGATGAATATGACCAAGGCCAACATGATGGTATTCATGATGTTCTCTCAGTGAGCACAGCAGGTGCGTTAATTCGTCGTGACATATTTGAAGAACTTGGTGGTTTTGATTCAAACCTCTCCCTATTTCGCGATGACATAGATTTTGGCTGGCGAGCCAGAGTTGCCGGTCATGGAGTAATTGCCACCACTGCCGCTGTTGCTCATCATGCTCAAGCCTCGGCATCAGAGCGACGTAGCGTTGATGTAAACGGCGCATTCTTACATCGCCCATTACTTCTTGATCGCCGAAATGCCGCTTACGTTTTATTAGCTAACTCATCATGGTGGATGATTCCGTGGCTTTCAATTCAATTGTTAGCCTCTGCAATGGCTCGCGCAATTGGTTATTTGTTAGCAAAGCTTCCTGGGTATGCAGCTGACGAACTATTGGCTGTGGCTACTTTGATTATCAAACCTGCAGAGATTGTTAAAGCAAGAAAATTTAGAAAGACAAAGCGTTTAGTGTCTGCCCGCGTTATTTCTTCCTATATCCCACCTCGCTGGTCACAGATTCGTTTATCTGGAGCCCGCGTTGCAGAGGCTATAAGAGCAAAAGTTATACCCGTTACAGAGAGCACTCCAGTCTCTGTCTTAAGTTCACTTGAAGATGAAGACCTACTGGTACCAACTCAGCGTTTTCAGATAAGTAAGTTGTTAAAAAACCCAGCAATATTTGGATACCTGCTACTTGCCATAATTACTCTCATTCAATCCCGAAATCGTTTTGGAGCATTAAACGGTGGTGCACTTGCAGCATCACCAAGTGGGGCCCGAGATTTATGGGGGTTCTATTTTGAATCATGGCACCAAGTTGGTATGGGCAGTTCACATGCATCTCCTGCCTGGATTGCAGTTCTTGCAATGGCATCAACTCTGCTTCTTGGTAAAGCACCGCTTCTCATAACAGTGTTCTTTTTGGCCGCCCCTCTTCTGATCATGTGGTCGGGCCACACATTCCTACGAAAGCTTTCAAACAATCAATTTATAACAATTCCTGCCAGTTTCTTATATGCGCTATCTCCAGTTGCTCTGGCCTCTGTGAACTCAGGGCGCTTAGCAACTCTTGTTGCCTTAATGATTGCCCCTCAAATTCCAATGATTCTAAGTTATTGGAAGCAAGTAGAGCTCAATAGCTGGCGTCGCATCTATGGTTTATGCATTTTGTTAGCGGTCTTAACTTCATTTACTTTGATTACAACACTTGTTAGCTTGGGCGTGATTGGATATGCGATAGTCACTGATTATTATGGAAAACTAGCCAAGCCTCTATTTCTTGCAAGGCTTTATAAGCGTCTAACGTTGTTGATATTCCCATTCATACTGGTTGCACCGTATTCATTTGAAGCACTCGTTCGTCCTGCACGTTTTCTTGCCGAACCAGGTCTTAACCTGGCAGGAGGTGCTGCTGCACTAGTTCTTTCAGGAAATCCAGGCGGTGCTGGATCTCTACCGTGGTGGGCTATTAGCCCCATTCTGCTTCTACTCATCACTGCTCTATTTTCATCATCAAATGCTCGTTCGTTCGCACAAGTTGGTATCTCATTTATGTGTGCAGCGGTTCTATTTTCATCAATCTCGATCACGGTGCACGGCAATAGCTCAGGCACGCGCACATGGGTTGGAACATTATTAGTTGGCGCAACTCTTTCATCAGTTGCAGCAGGAGTTGTGATTCTAGATCGCTTGCGAACTATTCTGATTGCAAGCAATATTCACTACCGCCATATCTTGGCTGGATTACTTTTGATTATTACCACGATTTATTCAGTCTCTAGTATTGGTTGGTCTATTACTGCCGGTGCTGATTCTCCAGTGCAGAGCAATATGAAGGGGGTAATGCCAGCCTTCCTAACTGCCGAAGCTGATACAAAAACCTTAGTTTTGCGCGAAGTTGGATCTGCAAATTCAAAATCAATTCAGTACTACATCTCACGCGGTGAAGACATTTTACTAGGTGAGCCTGATGTTGCACCTGGGCAAGTACGAGCGATTGAGATTGCAGCTCAGGAACTCATTGATGGTTCTGGTATTAGTAGTAGCCAAGTTTTCTCTTCATATGGAATTAAGTATGTCTTTGTCAAGAATCCTTTCAGCCGCAATGTGGTTCGAACAATTGATGGTCTTGGTGGATTCGCTCGCACTTCGGCAACCTCGGCTGGTGTTGTTTGGAGAGTTACTGGTGTGACTGGTCGAATTATTTTCACTGCAAAAGATGGAACTCGTTCTGTTTTGGATGCAGGTGAAGTTGGTGCCCGCACAACGGTTAATGGCCCAGGTTCAATTACTTTGACTGAAACTTTTGATCGATCTTGGCAGATTTTACAAAATGGATATCGATTAGATCGCGCTAAAGACGAACAGTCATTGCCACAGTTCCAAGTGATAGAGGCTGGAGAAATATCTCTGCTTCATGATGGAACTATCAGGCGTGCATGGCTTTCCCTCCAATTAATTGCTTGGACCCTTGTCATTGTTTTGGCAGCACCGGCCGGTCGTAGAAAACGTGAAATTTCAGAGAAGGAGTTGGCATGAAATTTGAAAAGCCTTTTCTTTTCTTATCTGCACTCATCGCAAGTTTCATGATTGCATCAGGGGTAACCACAGTCTCAAAGCCAAGTAACTACTCTGAAAGCTATCCGGTGGTGGTTTGTCCTCCAACGCTCAATGGTTTATCTTCACAAATTTCTATTTCTTCACGCAAAACCCAATACCAACGATTGGAAAATCGAAGCAGCAAGACCGTGCCCTTTAAAGCACTTCGTTTCCCAGTATCCAAGGATTCCTTAGTAATTACAGCCGAAGGAACCACCCCACTTATTTGGCAAAGCAGAGCAGGAAGTTGGGCCGGAGGAACATTGTGTTCTGGACCTAACGCTTCAGCTTGGTTTGTTGGTGGAACTGCTAACGTCACATCTCGTGGTCGATTAATGCTTGTGAATAGCGGGTTAAGTGATGCGATTGTGGATATTCAAAGTTATACCGAGAATGCAAAACAACCAATTAAGTCTGTAAATTTAAAGTCAAAGAGTTTTATGCAAATTTCTCTCGACTCACTTGCCCCTGGCGATAAAGCGTTGGCAGTTCAAGTTGTCCCACGATCTGGTCGCGTGAATGCATTCATGATCGATGAACAGGGCGCTGGGTTGAAAGCACTCGGGGGAGATTTTGTTAACTCATATCCGAATGCAAGCAAAGAAATTGTTATCCCGGCCATTCCTAACCAGCCTCCCAAAAGGGGGCAAAAAGCTTCAGCATCACACACGTTGCGAATTCTTACACCGGGTGATGTCAATACAACATTCACATTAGAGGTTCTATCTGCCGATGGCAGTTTTGTTCCTGTTGGCATGAGCTCACGTTCAATTGATGCTGGTGTTGTCTCTGAGTTTTCATTAGAGCCTAAAATCTCGGCAAACGCCTTTGCTGTTCGAATCACTTCTGCAGAGCCAATAGTTGCTTCCGTTTCATCATCGGTCGTAATTAGTGGCAAGAAAGACTTTGTTTGGAGTACAGCCACACCACCTCTTGCGCCGATGTCTATTGCTGTGACTGGGCTATCTCCACTGATTGCATTTGCTGGTGATTCAATATCGGTGAAAGTCCAAGCTAAGTTAATAAATGGAAAAACGGTCAGCAAAGTAATAAAGGGAAGTGATATTGCCACCTGGCGAGTTCCTGAAAACTCACGGTCGATTACGATTATTTCCAGCAGTAAAGGGGTCTTTGCTGGTGCGCTTATAGCCTCAAGTAATGGTTATGGATTTATTCCAATCCAGAACGGCAGTGCTCTCACACGAGTAGAAGTTCCGAATTCAAACATTCGTGTTTTAAATCCCTAGCAATCCCTAAAAATTGGCACACAGGCCACTAATGTTCTAACCATGAAGTCACCAGCACACGTCGGACGAGCTTGCTCTCGTGTGGGCTGCCGTTCTGTTGCCTCAATGACTCTTACCTATATTTATGCTGAATCAACGGCTGTGGTGGGACCCCTTGCAACGTATTCAGAACCACATGCATATGATCTATGCGCAGTTCATGGTGAGCGTTTGAAAGTTCCACATGGATGGAATGTTATAAAGCAAGAGCTAACAGGAAATGAACCTGGTCCATCAGATGATGACTTAATGGCAATTGCAGATGCTGTACGTGAAGTTGGAAAGCGAAGTGAAGAATCACCTGCTGTTGTAGGTGAAGATACTTCACATGCTTCAATCGGGCGCCGAGGACATCTTCGAGCCGTTCCATCGTAAGGATTAATTAATGTCGCAAGAAATAGCAAATATCTTTAAAGCCTATGACATTCGTGGACTCGTTGATTTAGAAATTACTCCAGATTTCACATTTGCTACGGGCGTTGCTTTTGCACACTTTCTACAACAACTGCGTGAGCCAGGAACAGTTGTCATAGGTGAAGATATGCGTCCATCGTCAATCCCACTTGCAGAGGCATTTTCTGCAGGAGTCACTTCATTAGGAATGGATGTAATACGCATTGGATTAGCCTCAACAGATATGTTGTATTTTGCTTCAGGCAAACTTGGTCTACCTGGTGCAATGTTTACGGCAAGCCATAATCCTGCAGAATACAACGGCATAAAACTCTGTCTCAGTAGTGCAAGACCTATAGGTAAAGAGTCAGGTTTACTTACAATTGAAAACTTTGTTCGAAAGGGCTCAGCACTTGAACTTCGCTCAGTCGGGGTTGAGACTCATCGGGACATGCTCGAAGAGTATGTGGATCACCTTTTAAGCCTGGTAGATCTTTCTAATATCCGCCCACTAAAAATCGTTGTTGATGCGGGAAATGGAATGGCTGGGCACACAGCGCCAGCGATATTTGCGCGCTTAAACTGTGAAGTCATACCAATGTATTTTGAACTAGATGGAACCTTCCCTAATCACGAGGCGAATCCAATAGATGAAAAGAATCTAAGAGATCTTCAAAAGGCAGTTATCGAACACGGCGCAGACTTAGGCTTAGCTTTTGATGGTGATGCCGATCGTTGCTTTTTAGTTGATGAGAAAGCAAATGCAGTTAATCCATCCGATTTAACGTCTTTGATTGCACAGCGTGAGTTAAAGAAGAACCCTGGATCTACGATTATTTATAATTTAATCTCATCGAGGGCTGTATTAGAAGTTATTGAAGAAAATGGTGGGGTTGGACTTCGCTCACGTGTTGGTCATTCTTATATAAAGAAAATGATGGCTGAGAGTAAAGCGATTTTCGGTGGGGAACATTCAGGCCACTTCTATTTTGATGATTTCTGGAGAGCGGATTCAGGAGCACTTGCTGCATTGCATGCGATCGCAGCGTTAGGTGAGTCTGATAAATCTATGTCTGAGATTTTAAAGCCCTATCAACGGTATTGCCTTAGTGGTGAAATCAATTCGAAAGTTGCCGATGCGCAAGCAGCAACTGCTTTAGTTGAATCCACATATAGTTCAATGACTGGGGTCACAACGGATCATCTTGATGGACTCACAGTCAATGGCGATACATGGTGGTTTAACCTACGGCCCTCAAATACAGAGCCGCTGCTCAGACTCAACGTTGAGGCCAAGTCACCAGCGCGCATGCAAGAGCTACGTGATGAGGTTCTCGCCCTTATTCGTGGCTAGGTGCGCGTCTTCATTACTCGCTTTAGGCGTGGGGGCAGTAACCTATGCTCCTGACCGCAGTCGATAAAAGGAGCTTTTCGTGAACGTACCAGTTACATCTACTCTTCCAAAGCACGATATTGCAGATGCATCTCTTGCTACACAGGGACGCATGCGCATCGAATGGGCAGAGCGCAATATGCCTGTTCTTGCTCAAATCCGTGCACGTTTTGAAAAGTCACAACCTTTCGCTGGTGTTCGCATCTCAGCATGCATGCACGTAACAACTGAGACAGCTGTCTTAATGCGCGTTCTAAAAGCTGGCGGCGCTGATATCGCCCTATGTGCATCAAATCCACTTTCAACTCAAGATGACACTGCAGCGGCTTTGGTCCATGAATATGGAATCTCAGTTTTTGCTCGCAACGCTGTTGACCGCGATGGTTACTACAAGCACATCAACGCATCTCTTGATATCGAACCACACCAAGTTTTCGATGACGGTTGCGACCTCGTCAATACTCTTCATACAACTCGCAAAGAGTTAATTCCAAATATCGCTGGTGGCTGCGAAGAAACCACAACAGGAGTTATTCGTCTGAACCAGATGGCAAAAGATGGAGCACTTCAGTTCCCAATGATTGCTGTGAACGACACAGACACAAAGCACATGTTTGATAACCGTTATGGAACAGGTCAATCAACACTCGATGCAGTGTTTCGTGCGACTAACTTCCTTCTAGCAGGACGCATTCTTGTTGTTGCTGGATTTGGTTACTGCGGTAAGGGTGTTGCAGAGCGCGCCAAGGGAATGGGCGCTGACGTAATTATTACTGAGATTGATCCAACTAAGGCATTAGATGCAATGATGCAAGGTTTCCGCGTTATGCCAATGGCAGATGCAGCAAAGGTTGGCGATGTTTTCATTACTGTTACAGGTAACCGCGATGTATTGCGAGATGAGCACTTTGCAGTAATGAAGGATGGCGCAATCATGGCTAACTCAGGCCACTTTGATATTGAAATCGACGTTGCTTGGCTAGAACAGCATGCAGTGAAGAAGAATGCAAAGATGCGTCATCAAACTGATGAATATGTAATGACTGATGGTCGCCGTCTACTTCTAATTGCAGAAGGACGCCTTGTTAACCTTGGTGCAGCAGAAGGTCACCCAGCATCAGTTATGGATATGTCATTTTCTGATCAAGCTCTAACTGCTGAATACCTTGTTAAGGAAGCTAAGAACTTGAAGCCTGGTGTTCACAACGTTCCTACATACATCGACAAGGAAGTTGCTAGCTTGAAGTTGAAGAGCATGGGCGGCCTCATTGACACACTTACTCCAGCACAAGATATGTACTTGAACTCTTGGGAGCACGGTAGCTAATGACATTGGTTATGGTCGTCGATGACGACCAGGACCTTGCCGAAATGCTCGGCATTGTTTTAACCGGTGCAGGCATTGATGTAGACCTCGTAAGCCGCGGGGATGAAGTTCTTGATGTATTTCGTAACAATCCACCAGATTTAGTTCTGTTGGATGTTATGTTGCCTGGACTCGATGGAATTGAAGTCTGTAAGTTAATTCGCGCAGAATCTATGGTTCCAATCATTATGTTGACAGCAAAAGGTGATTCACACGATGTTGTGCGTGGGCTTGAAGCTGGGGCAGATGACTACATGGTCAAGCCCTTTAGACATCCATCAGAGTTAATTGCCCGTATTCGTACTCGCTTGCGCCGAACAAATGTTGATATCGCAGGCTTACTAACTATTGGTGATTTAGCTATTGATGTTCAGGCACACCAAATTTTGCGGGCAGGAAAACAGATTTCACTCACTCGCTTGGAGTTTGATTTATTAGTCGCCCTTGCTAAAGAGCCTGGCCGTGTATTTACCCGTGATGCTTTGCTCAGCGAAGTGTGGGGCTATCGCCATTCCACTGACACACGTCTAGTCAATGTTCACGTTCAGCGCCTTCGCTCCAAAATCGAACATGATCCAGAGCGACCTGAGATTGTGGTTACTGTGCGCGGTGTTGGCTACAAAGCTGGAGTGATGGGCGGTTCCTAAACTATGAACCGTATTTTCTTACGCCTTCGTAATTCACTTGCAACCAGAGTGATTATCTCAACTGTTCTGCTTTCTCTAGGCGTTGTCTACCTGACTGGCTCTGCTCTTAACTCACAGTTATCTACGGGTATTAAGAAAGTAAACCTGGATTCATCTCGCATTGAAGCGCGATCGACAATATTTTCAGCCGAATACCGCTTTCTCTTGGCAGAAGGTGAAAATGATGCTGCTGTTTTTAAAGTCATTAACGACATCATTAGTTCTGCCACTTCACTGACATCAAATGAGAATGCAAGAGAAGTAGTCTTTATTCGAAGCCCTGGCAACAACCGTATTCAAAATTATGAAATTACTTCTAACCAAGTTGATCCAGTATCGGTTCCTGAGAATTTAAGTAAGCGTGTCCGCAAAAGCGCAGATTTAGTGTCTTCCAATGTCACGATTCAATACGCAGGTGGACTCAGAATTCCTGGTCTAGCTTTTGGGCAAAAGGTTCAGATTCCTGGTGCTGGTCAATATGAGATGTATATGCTTTTTTCTCTTGCTAACCAAAATGCAACGTTGGACTTGATCCAACGCCTGCTGCTACTAACAGGCTCGGTCTTGATTTTACTGATTGCTCTCATTGTTTGGCTTGTAGTTCGACAAGTAGTTCGGCCTGTTCGTGAAGCGGCAGCGATTGCAAGCCAGTTCACAGCTGGAGACTTTCGCCAACGTATGAAAGTGGTGTCACAAGATGAAATTGCCACTTTGGGCACTGCCTTTAATGAAATGGCAGAGTCTTTAGAGAAACAAATTGCACGCCTAGAAAACCTTTCCAGAGTGCAACAACGTTTCGTTTCAGATGTTTCCCATGAACTTCGCACACCATTAACTACCCTCCGAATGGCTTCTGAAGTCATTAATGCTTCGCGCGATAGTTTTGACCCAGTAGTAGCAAGAAGCACTGAGCTCTTAGTAGCTCAACTAGATCGCTTCGAGCGATTACTGGAAGATTTACTTGAAGTTAGCCGATTTGATGCTGAAGTTGCAGTTGTTGAAGCCGTTGATTTCGACATTGTTTTATTAGCTAATCGATGTGCGGAGGATCTGGCGCTAGTGGCCAGAGAACACTCCACAGATCTTCGCATTTATAGCATTGCCGAGAGCATTAATGTGAAAGCAGATATTCGAAGAGTTGAGCGAATCTTGCGTAATTTGTTCTCAAATGCAATCGATCATGCTGAAGAAAAGCCTATTGCAATAACAATTGTGGCAAGTGAGCATGATGTGGCAGTTGGTGTGAGGGATCATGGAATTGGTTTAGATGAAAGCGCCCTTACCCGCGTATTTGATCGTTTCTGGCGTGCTGATCCTTCACGAGCCAGAACTCGAGGAGGAACGGGTCTAGGACTTTCAATTGCGCTCGAGGATGCTCGTTTACACAATGGAGAACTCGAAGCGTGGGGATTACCTGGCAAAGGTGCACACTTTGTTTTAACGTTGCCACGCCAAACTCGACAAGGTATTGAATCGCGCCTGATTAAATTGATTCCAGATGATGTTCATGCCTAGTTTCCACAAGTAAGTTTCTGTACATTCTTTTCACGATAACTTGCCAAGGTGCAAGTTATTTCAGAGCTGAGTCAACTGCTCTTTCCAACTCGATGTTATGGATGTAATGCCATTGGAATCTCCATCTGTTCAAATTGTCGCAGAGAATGGCATCCTCACTATTACCTCACTCATATTGGAGGCTTACGTGTTAATTCAGCGGTTCTTTATTCACCTACTGCTAGCAAAATAATCTTGGCAGCTAAAGAG
>Ga0208025_1000453_pt1 | contig 10110 bp, 9 predicted proteins | sample Colrivmeta1549A3_FD_187649 | JGI IMG/M metagenome (GOLD analysis project Ga0208025, IMG submission 187649) | Estuarine microbial communities from the Columbia River estuary - metaG 1549A-3 (SPAdes) (version 2) | ecosystem: Environmental > Aquatic > Marine > Intertidal zone > Estuary | place: USA... | reverse complement strand
ATTGCAAAGAAAATTAGAAGGCATTGGCGCTTTATACAATACGTATAATATTGACCAAGTCATGTTTTACTATAAATTGTCTAGCCATCTAGATCTTTTATTTAAAATAGCCACTAAAACCATTGACTTAAAAGAATTAAAATTATTTCAAGTTATTGGAGATAAAATTGAAGCGCCTAAGCCAGTGAACTTAAGTCCTGAAATAAACTTGGAAAACCCCGCCCTAAAAGCAGCTTCCAAAAAGGATTCTGAATTAATTATTTTTGGAGAGTCCAGTGACAAGATTAAATACACTTTAGGTAAATGCTGCAACCCTATTCCCGGGGACGATGTATTTGGATTTGTGAGTACAGGCAAGGGCTTAATTATTCATCGTAACAACTGTCCCAATGCCACTCAGCTTTTGGCAAATTATGGTCATAGAGTAGTGAAAACCAAGTGGGCTAAAAATAAAGAGATCTCCTTCCTAACAGGTCTTAGCATTATTGGCCTAGACGATGTTGGGGTGGTGAATAAAATTACCAATATTATAAGTGGAGAGTTAAAGATTAATATAGCCGCCCTCACTATTGAATCAACCGAAGGCTTATTCAAAGGCACTATTAAAGTGTATGTCCACGATAAGGACGAATTGGAGGAATTGGTGACTAGAATTAAGTCATTGAACGGTATTCAACAAGTTATTCGATTTGATACCGAAACTGTGTAAAAGTTGAGCTAATTATTTTGGGTTTAAATAGGTAATAAACTTACCAAGACTTATTTTTGCTCTCTCAAATACTCAAATATGGTAGATGTAATTTTAGGCCTCCAATGGGGCGATGAAGGAAAAGGAAAGATTGTAGATTATTTCGCTCCTAACTACGACATCATTGCGCGTTTTCAAGGTGGACCCAATGCAGGCCATACCTTATATGTAAATGGCACTAAAATGGTTTTACATCAAATACCTTCTGGTATATTTCACCAAGATAAAATTAATATTATAGGTAATGGAGTGGTTCTTGATCCCGTTACATTAAAAAAAGAATGCGATGCAGTAGCCGCCATGGGTGTGAGTGTAAAAAAGAATTTATTCATCTCCGAGAGAACCAATATTATTATTCCTTCTCACCGTGCATTAGATAAAGCCTCTGAATTAGCCAAGGGCGAGAGCAAAATTGGTTCTACTTTAAAAGGAATAGGCCCTGCCTATATGGATAAGACGGGTCGTAATGCCTTAAGAGTAGGCGATCTATTAAATAAGAACTTCATTAGCAAGTATATTACTTTAAGAATGAAGCATCAGAAGATTTTAGATAGTTTTAATTTCAACGAAGATATTAGTGAAATGGAAACGGAGTTTTTTGAAGCCTTAGAGTTTCTAAAAACCATGAATATTATTAATTGCGAATATTTTATTAACGATCAAATTTCAAAAGGCAAAAAAGTACTAGCCGAAGGCGCACAAGGTTCTATGTTAGATATTGACTTTGGTACCTTTCCTTTTGTAACTTCTTCTAATACTATTTCTGCAGGTGTATGTACTGGCTTAGGCATTGCGCCTAAATTAATCAATGAAGTATTTGGTATTACAAAGGCTTATTGTACAAGAGTAGGTAGCGGTCCCTTCCCTACCGAATTACATAATGAGGTGGGTGAAGAGTTAAGAAAACTAGGTAGCGAATTTGGAGCTACTACCGGCAGGCCAAGAAGATGCGGCTGGATTGACCTAGTGGCGCTTAAATATACTTGCATGATCAATGGTGTAACACAAATTATTATGACCAAGGCCGATATTCTAGATACTTTTAAAGAATTAGAACTAGGTATCGCTTATGAAATGGAAGGTAAAGAGATAGATTATGTTCCTTTTCAGTTAGTAGGCACTCCAGTGGCCCCTATTTGGAAGAAAATGCAGGGATGGAATATCGATACTACTAAAATGAAGAATGAGAAAGAATTACCTGCTACTATGAAAACCTACATAGACTTTATTAATAAATATTTAGGTGTTCCTGTAAAATATGTTTCCAACGGACCAGGAAGAGACCAAATCGTACATATCTAATTTTAATTATATTAAAACTGCGTAAAAACTTAATACAAGTATTTTAAAAAAAAGGCTCATTTTTTTTGGTAAATACAATTTTGAGTTGAAATTTTACATTGTTAATTTTATAATTACCTATGGCATTAAAAACTATCAAAGAAAAAAAGGCTGCTGCACCAAAAAATGGTGTTTTGAAAGCAGAGAAAGCAAGTAAATCAGCTGCGAAGAAAAAAGACGTAGACGATGATGACTTGGACGAAGAAGAAGAGGTGAATGATGATTGGGAAAAGACAGAAGAAGATACTAGCTGGGATCCTGACTTCGAAGAATTTGATCTACCTAAAAAAGCTTCTAAAAAACCAGGTAAGTTTAAGGCAGGTGACGAAGACGATGACTTTAATTTGAATGATGATCTCAAAGATATTGACGACGATGATTTATTTGACGATAAAGATGAATTAGAAGACGATTTTTAACTTACACTGCTCTCTATACTTTATTATTCATCTGCTCTTTCGAAAAGCTTAATAAGCCTGCCTCATTAAAACTAGCACTCATTACTTGTAAGCCAAATGGCATACCATTACTATGCGTAAATAAGGGAATAGATATGGCGGGTATACCTACCAAATTCGCATACACTGTATAGATATCTGCTAAAAACATTTCAGTAGCTGAATGATTATGCGCTCCTAAGCCAAAAGCTGTGGTGGGCACAGTAGGCGATAGTATTAAATCATATTTTGAAAACACGGCACTCGTTAAGTCCACTAGTTTTTGTCTTACTTGTTGCGCCTTGGTAAAATAGGCATCGAAATAACCAGCGCTTAAAACAAAACTACCTAGTAAAATTCTTCTTTGCACTTCTTCGCCAAAACCTTCTGTTCTCGTTTTTTTATATAAGTCATTCAAATCAGCAATGCTTTGTTTAGTTCTATGTCCAAACTTAATACCATCAAATCTTGATAAATTACTGGAAGCCTCTGCCGTAGTGAGTACATAATAAGTGGGCACCAAATAAGATAATAAAGAGAAATCAATGGCTTCTACGATATACCCCTTGGCCGTCAAGTCATTTAAATAGCTTTCTATTTTTGTTTTAATTTCTGGGTCTAGGCCCGGATGAAAAAGTGTTTCTTTAAAATAGGCAACTTTTTTAGGGCTAGTTGTCTTCTCTATTTCTTTACGCTCTATTAATTTACTATAAGGTGGAACAGGTTTACTGGAAACCGTGCTATCAAATTCATCTTCCCCTGCCATCACTTCTAAAACAAGGGCAGCATCTTCAATGGTTTTTGAAAATATACCTATTTGATCAAAGGAAGAGGCATAGGCAATTAAACCATAACGAGAAATGCGTCCATAACTTGGTTTTAATCCCACCACTCCGCAAAAGTCTGCAGGTTGTCTTACAGAACCACCTGTATCGGATCCAATACTAATCATAGATAAACCAGCTTGCACAGCAACTGCTGATCCTCCTGAAGAACCACCAGGTACTTTTGAAATATCTATGGCATTTTTTACAGGACCATAAGCAGAATTTTCATTGCTAGAGCCCATGGCAAATTCATCGCAGTTCTGACGCCCAATAATAATAGCACCTTCATCCAACAATTTTTGAATGGCTGTGGCTGTATAAACAGCAGTATAATTTTCTAAGATTTTAGAAGCAGCACTTACTGCATGTCCTTTATAAGAAAGTACATCCTTGATCCCTATAACAACTCCGTGTAATTTTCCTAGCCTTTTACCTTGCTTTGCTGCTGCATCTAATATAGCAGCTTGCGCTAAGGCTTCTTTAGAAAACACTTCTAAGTAGACATTTAAATTTGCATGTGCAGTAATTTGATCCAAGTAATATTTTACCACTTGGACACAAGTTGTGTGCGCTGCATTTAATGCAGTATGGTAGTCTTTGATGGAAGTAAACCGAAACAAAGGCTAGTAAATTAAAGGATAAAAAATAGAATAGACAGACGTCTTTAAAAAAGATATAAAATGAACTATAAAAAGAAAAAATAAAAACTAAGCAGGTTTTTCGTCTTTTTCTTTAATGCCATCTTCGATCTCTTTTTTCACGTTGTTTTTAGCATCGTTGAATTCGCGAATACCCTTTCCTAATCCACGCATGAATTCAGGGATTTTACGTCCGCCAAACATTACTAAAACAACCACACCAATAATTAATAATTCTTGAAATCCTAAGTTGCCCATAATCTTAAATTTAGAAGTTTAAAGGTAAGGTAATTATAAAATAGAAAAGCAGTATTTTTTATGAATTACACCTAGGAATAGCTAATTATTTGTTACAAAAAAGCCCCGATTTCATAGGTATGAAATCGGGGCTTTGTATAGTTTACTGGTGGTATACTAGAATCTTTTTTCTTTAATACGAGCACTCTTACCGCTTCTTTCGCGTAAGTAGTACAATTTAGCACGACGTACTTTACCAGACTTATTCAACAAAATACCATCGATATTAGGTGATAAGAATGGGAATAGACGCTCAACGCCCACTCCATCAGAGATTTTACGCACTGTGAAAGAGGCAGTTGCGCCTGTTCCTTGTGTTTTAATTACATCTCCACGGAAACTTTGGATACGCTCTTTACCACCCTCTACAATTTTGTAGTTTACGGTAATATTATCACCAGCTTTGAAGGCTGGATAGTCTTTTTTTGCGGTCAATTGCTCGTGTACAAATTTTACTGCTTCGCTCATAATACATTGTTTTTGCGGACGGCAAAGGTAGGAGAACCCACCTTATAATCCAAATTATTTGATCCAAAATTAATAATCGCCTATCTGGCAATGTTCACAGCCCTTTTCTCCCTGATAACGGTTACTTTAATCTGACCAGGGTAAGTCATCTCAGTTTGTATTTTTTGGGCTATTTCGAAGCTCAATTGATCAGAACTCGCATCCGTTACCTTTTCAGCCTCTACAATGACTCTTAACTCGCGACCCGCTTGAATCGCATAAGCTTTTTCTACCCCTGTGTAGTTCATGGCTAAGTTTTCTAAGTCCTTGATTCTCTGAATATACTGTTGCATAATCTCTCTTCTTGCTCCTGGTCTCGCACCGCTAATCGCGTCACAAGCCTGGATAATCGGAGAAATCACATATTCCATTTCCATTTCATCATGGTGGGCCCCAATGGCATTCACCACCGCTGGGTTTTCCCCGTATTTCTCAGCTAGTTTTGCCCCTAATAAGGCATGGCTTAACTCCGTTTCTTCGTCAGGTACTTTACCTATATCATGTAATAGACCTGCTCTTTTCGCCAATTTTGGATTTAATCCTAGTTCAGCTGCCATGATACCACATAAATTAGCGGTCTCACGAGAGTGCATTAATAAGTTTTGTCCGTAAGAAGAACGGAAACGCATCTTACCAATAATTCTGATCAACTCTTTATGTAATCCATGAATACCTAATTCAATAACGGTACGCTCTCCAATTTCTGCAATTTGATCTTCTAATTGACGACGTGTTTTTTCTACCACTTCTTCAATACGGGCAGGATGTATACGACCATCTGTTACTAAACGTTGTAAACTTAAACGGGCAATCTCACGACGCAGTGGATCAAATGAAGAAAGTAAAATTGCTTCTGGTGTGTCATCTACAATTAAATCTACTCCCGTAGCTGCTTCAATGGCACGAATATTACGACCCTCTCTTCCAATAATTTGACCTTTCATTTCATCCGACTCCAAATTAAATACAGTCACTGTATTTTCAATAGCTACTTCTGCAGCCGTTCTTTGAATAGATTGAATAATAATTTTTCTAGCTTCTTTGTTAGCCTTTTGCTTTGCGTCTTCAATTATTTCTTGTTGTAAAACAAGGGCCTGTGTTTGTGCCTCATGCTTTAAACTTTCAATTAATTGCTGCTTAGCATCTTCTGCACTTAGGTTAGCTATTTTTTCTAATCTACGGACATGCTCTTCTTGGTTTTTATCTAATTCAGCGCGCTTTACATTGATTAAGTCAATCTCACGATTTAATTTTTCTTTAATGACATCATTGTCTTTGACTTGTTTGTCAAGAGAGACTTCTTTTTGATTAATCGTAAGTTCTTTTTGCTTAATTCTATTTTCCGCCTCACCTATTTTTTTGTTTTTCTCTAATAAGTCACGATCGTATTCGGACTTTAATTGCACGAAACGCTCCTTCGCTTCCAATTGCTTTTCTTTTTTAATCGTCTCCGCTCTTAATTCGGTTTCTTTTAAAATATTAGCAGCTTGTGCTTCGGCTTCTTCAACTTGTTTTTTGGTATTGCGGGCAAATACAATTTTGCCTACGAGTAAGCCCCCGAGTAGGGAAGCGCCTCCAATGATGACGAATAATATGTTCTGGTCCATTGTTTAAATCTTGTTGTTTGTAAATAATGCATACTCCCCTTTTTCGTTGTTAATGAGGTTAAAACTTCATGGTGAATGAGGTTAAAACATTAATTCTATATTATTTATAAATCATTGATAGTCACCTATAGCAAGCTTCATTTCTTCTTTAACTCTAGGATGACGTATTTAGATTATTCATAATGCGTCAAAGGTTCCGCTACGAAGATAATCAAATAATGGAAAGAATGGAGTCGAAGGGGGCAAATTATGTGGCCTAAAGCGCCTTTTCAATAGAACTACTAAGCGCATCAATCTGATTTTGAATGTCTTCTAGCTCATAAAGGTTCTGGCCCGTCTGCTGCTGCTCGGTGGTGAACCAAAGTAAAACCATAGATATATAATCCTGCATATCCTTGCCCGCATAGGCATTTTTAAATTCTACCATTTTTTGGTTAATGAGGGCTGCTGTTTTACGAACCGCCTCCTCATCCTTGGCAGCAAGTTTAATACGGTAGGACCTATCGGCAATAGTAATATTTACAGGGATTAAATTAGCTTCTTGGTTGTCTGCGTTAGCTTGATTTTCTGACATACATTAAGGGTTCAAATTTTTAATGGCAGTATCTATTTCTTTAATATAGTGGTCTACTTTTTTAATGAGGGCTTCTTTATCGGTGGGTTGCATACTGGCCGTATTCACCATAGCAGCTGCTATTTTAGATTTCCCCTGCTGTACTTCATCCATTAATTCCTTTACATGGTTTTGCTCCTTGTTCAAGCTTGCCTTTAACTGCATATTCTCCTTTTCCATTAATGCAGCACGCTTTAATAAGAGTTGTATTTTCTCTTGTAAATTAGTTAATGAACTAGCAATATCCACCATACTTGTATTTTGATTTACTGAAAATAATTATTTTCTAATTTCTGCTTGCAAATTGTTTTCAAATTCTTTAACCAATTTTTTCATCATCGTATCTATCTCTATATCGGTCAATGTTTTATCTGCAGCATTGAAGACAAAATTAATGGCCACCGATTTTTTCTGATCACCCAATTTTTCACTTTCAAAAATATCAAAAACACTGGTTTGCTGAAGCGCTGTTAATTTAACAGCTGCAATACTTTGTTCAATGGCTGCATAGGCTGTAGCTGTTGGAAGTACTAGTGCAATATCACGCTCCACTGAAGGATATTTAGAAACCTCCTGGTAAACTACTTGCTGGCTTTGGTACAAAGCAAGTAAATTGGCTAAATCGAATTGAATGTATAAAACCGATTGCTTAATGCCAAATGCTTGTAACTTTTTAGTACCAATAATTTCTACACTACAAACGGTTTTTTTATCAACCGTATAATTAACTTGCCCTGGGTCTGCGCTTTTCCACTGTCCATTCGGAAGTCCTAATAATTTAAATAAAGCAGTGGCCAATCCCTTGGCTACAAAGAAATCCGCAGGCTGGGCCTTGGTTCTCCATCCATCTGCATTTTGTTTGCCTGAAATATAAATGGCCAATTGCTCCGATTCATAATATTTACCATTGCCCGACTTACCATATACTTTTCCCATTTCAAAAAAGGAAATAGAAGTATTTTTTCTATTAATATTATAAGCAATGGTTTCCAATCCTGTCTCTAACATAGAGGGGCGCATCAAATCTAATTCCGCCGTTAAATTATTCAACATTTTTACAGAACGCGCAATCACTTCTTCAGAAAAATAAGCACTATTGGTAATAGAGTTAGTCAAGATTTCAGTATAACCACGACCCACTAAATATTGTGCAATTTTATCTTTAAACTTTTCTTTTTTCTCTAGTGGATCAATGGCAGGGCTCATGGTAATCATACTAGGTATAGCAATATTGTCAAGGCCATCAATTCTTAATACTTCTTCCACGATATCGGCAGCAATACTAATATCTGGTTTATGATAAGGCACGGCTAATTCCAAACCTTCTGCTGTTTCATTTAAAATTTCAAAACCTAAACTACTAAGAATGGTTTTTACTTTATCTGTTGGGTACACTTTACCACTTAATTTTTTTAAATAAGCGAAGCTTATGTTCACTTTAGTTTTAGGGGCTGGTGCAGGATACACATCTATGACTTCACTACATTTTCCACCTGCTAATTCTTGAATTAATTGAGCAGCGTGTTCTAAGACATGCACAGTGCCATCAATGGCCACGCCTTTTTCAAAACGAGAAGCTGCATCAGTTCTTAAACCATGGTGCACCGATGTTTTTCTGATATGTACATTTTCAAATAATGCACTTTCTAAAAATAAATTCGTGGTACTTGCTTTTACCCCAGAACTGAGTCCTCCAAACACACCTGCAATACATAAAGGCTTCTGTGTATCGCTAATCATTAGATCATTGGCTGTTAAGGTTCTCTCTACGCCATCGAGTGTTGTGAACTTTGTGCCAGCTGCATATTTTTTTACTAGAATCGTTTTATCTTTTATCTCCGCTGCATCAAATGCATGCAGGGGTTGCCCTGTTTCATGCAAAATATAATTGGTAATGTCTACAATATTATTAATGCTACGCACACCAATAGCTTGTAATTTATTTTTTAACCAAGTGGGGGACGGCATTACTGTTACGCCTTCAATGACTATACCAGAATATCTTTTACAACCTGCATTATCTTCAATACTTACTTTAAAAGGTGTTACCGATTTATCTTTACTGGCCTGCTTTTTAAAAGGGCTAATAGCTGCTACCGGTGATTCATGATAAGATAAATAAGCACAAACATCTTTAGCTACTCCATAATGACTCATGGCATCCATTCTATTGGGCGTAAGACCAATTTCATAAATCCAATCTTCATAAGATGCATAAATAGTTGAAACCAGCGTACCTGCTTTTATATTGGCATCTAAAACAATAATTCCTCCATGGTCATCGCTTAAACCAATTTCATCTTCTGCACAAATCATTCCTTCACTTTGCTCTCCTCTAATTTTAGCAAGCTTCATGGTAATGGGCTCACCTGCTTTTGGATATATAGTCGTTCCAATAGTAGCCACTACTACTTTTTGTCCTTGGGCCACATTGGTTGCGCCACAAACAATGTTTAAGGGTTGGTCCTTACCAATATTTACCTTAGTTAAATTTAATTTATCTGCACCCGGATGTTTTACGACTTCTAAAACCTCTCCCACCACTAAACCAGCAAGGCCTCCTTTGAAATTTTCATATTTTTCTAATGACTCCACCTCAAGCCCAATAGAAGTTAAAATAATGGATAACTTTTCAGGACTCACCTCATGCGGTAAATATTCACTCAGCCAGCGATAACTAATCGTCATAGAACAATTTTATAGTATAGCTTCAAAAATACTAATTTTTAAGTGCTTTTAGTTAAAAACTAGGTGCAAAACCCGTTAATAACCCCCTTTTTTTGTGGATTTCAGATGGCGAAGACCTGTGTACAACCCTATTGCAAAACTAAATTTCTTGAAGTCCTAATTTGGTTTGATTTTCGCAGTAAGAAAATTGGTCAATCACTATGTCTATCCCTAGTATAAATACAAACAGAACAAAGAAGAAAAATAGCAATATAGATATTAGTTCTATGATGTATGGAAAGATTCCACCACAGGCAAGAGAACTAGAAGAAGCAGTGCTCGGTGCGATACTCTTAGACAAAAGTGCATTCGATACCATTAGTGAAATTTTAAAGCCAGAATGTTTTTATGTAGAAGCACATCAACTT
>Ga0208025_1000438_pt1 | contig 10287 bp, 10 predicted proteins | sample Colrivmeta1549A3_FD_187649 | JGI IMG/M metagenome (GOLD analysis project Ga0208025, IMG submission 187649) | Estuarine microbial communities from the Columbia River estuary - metaG 1549A-3 (SPAdes) (version 2) | ecosystem: Environmental > Aquatic > Marine > Intertidal zone > Estuary | place... | reverse complement strand
TAGGTCGTTGCCTTTTTTTGAATCCCGAATACAGCAATGTGTTCGGGATTTTTTTTGCCCTATTCCCAAGGGAATATTCTATACGTTGTAGTATATTTAAAAAGTGAAGAATTTTTTAATTATACCTGACAAGTTTAAAGGAAGTATAGATGCCATTCAAGTATCTAAAGCTGTTAAAAATGGTCTTCAAAGATTGTATGGGGATCATTTTAAATCTACTGTAATTCCAGCCTCAGATGGTGGAGATGGGTTTTTAGATACTATTTATAATTTTAAACCTGTTAAGAAAGTATATTTTAGGTCCGTAGACGCTTTTCAATATGCAATAGATTCTTATTATTTATTAGATGTAGAAACTAATACAGCCTACATTGAATTGGCAAATACTGTTGGAATAAGGCATTTACAGTCCAACGAGTTAAATATATTAAAAACTAGCACGCATGGTGTTGGTTTACAAATAGCACATGCTTTAGACGCAGGTGTTCGCTCTATTTATATTGGTTTAGGAGGTAGTGCTTCTAATGACATGGCTTTGGGTTTGTTAGAGGCTTTAGGATTTATATTCTTGGATAGTAATGGTGCGTTAATAACCTATTCGTTTAAAAATCTTTCTAAAATTCATTCCTATGAATTACCCAATTCACTGCAAAAGAAGATTCAGAATTGTTCCTTTTTTGCTATTAATGATGTGTTAAATCCATTGTGTGGTCCCTTAGGTGCTGCCAATATATATGGGCCTCAGAAAGGTGGAAGTGAAGAAACTATTCTAGCAATGGACGGTTCTTTTGAGGCATTTGTGTGTCGTTTTAATTTTCCTTATCCTTGTGACATCTCACTTGAAGGGGGAGGCGCTGCAGGAGGAACTGCTTATGGTTTAAAGGCTTTTCTAAATGCCCAATTTATTAATGGTTTTGATTTTTTAGCTAGTATAGCCTGTTTAGAGGATCTTCTAGTGACACAAAAGTATGATTGTATTATCTCGGGTGAAGGCAGCCTAGACAACACCTCATTCCAGGGGAAATTATTAGGAAGACTTATTGATCTTACAGAGAAACACCAGTTACCCCTTTTATTAGTCTGTGGACAATGCCATTTTGATGCTTCTGCTTTGACAAACACACATATTGTTGAATTACTGGATGAAGAGACACCTATTGCGCAATGTATTGCTCAGCCATTTGCTCTAATAGAAAACAAAGTATATCATTTTTTTAAATTTCTCTTATGATAAGCTTATTAATTATTTGTCTAGCTGTATTACTTATCATATTAGGGACGCTTAAGTTTAAAATTGATCCATTCTTAATGCTACTTCTTGCAGCTATATTCTCTGGATTGTGTTTTGGTATATCTCCTTCTGACCTTGTGGATCTTATTACTACAGGATTTGGTCAAACGCTTTCTAGTATTGGAATCGTGATTGTTTTTGGGGCTGTTATTGGTGTTTTTTTAGAGAAATCTAACGGACTTGTCCATATTGTCTCCACTATTTTGAAAGTATTTGGAAATAAAAATTCCGGTTTAGCGTTAAATGTTACAGGATTTATTACCGCTATTCCAGTTTTTTGTGATGCCGCATTTGTTATTTTAAGTGCTATTCCTAAGGCTTTGTCAAAGAGAACCGGATTTCATATTATCTTTTATGGTGTAAGTTTGGCAACAGGTCTATATGCAGCCCATGTTTTCATTCCCCCTACACCTGGTCCACTAGCTGCTGCTGCTATTTTGAATGTTCCTTTGTCAGATCTGTTGAAATATGGTTTTTTAGTGGCCATACCTGTATCTTTTGTGGGTTTTGTTTTTGCCTCTTTTTTTAAATCAAATACGGCTGTTTCACAAGATAATATTTCAGTTTCAATAGTTGAAAGTCCAATAGCGGCTAACGATCAGGTTTTGAAAAATACTTGGTCTTCTTTTTTACCCATTTTAGTGCCTATAGTACTCATTGGAGTGGCTTCTTTTTTTAAGATAAAAGAGGGGGATGCTTTTGTTTTAAGTGATGTTTTTATCTTTTTAGGAAACCCTATAATAGCTACGCTAATAGGGGTGTTTATTTCTTATTTGCTGTCCTGGTCTACGCCTATAGAACAGAAAGCTAGTTGGGTAGGAGAAGCTTTAAAACAAGCAGGAGTCATTATTCTTATTACTGGAGCAGGAGGTTCTTTTGGAGCAGTACTTAAATCCTTAGATTTAAGTACTATTATACCTCTTTATTCCGCAAATCCTTACTTTGGTCTATTGTTGTGTTTTCTTTTTGCAGCACTCATTAAATCTGCTCAGGGTTCTTCTACAGTGGCAATACTCACTACCTCCTCTTTTGTCTTACCCCTACTAAATAGCTTTGGCATTGATGATTCCTTAGGGAGATTGTTTGCTGTGCTTGCTATTGGGTCCGGTGCTATGACTCTTTCCCACGTGAACGACAGCTACTTTTGGGTAGTGATTAAAAGCCTTGGTTTGAATGTAAAACAGGGTCTTGCTAGTTTTAGTCTAGCTACTTTTTTTCAGGGAATTACAGGTATCAGTACTGTATTATTGCTATATGCTTTATTGCGTTAGCTTATTTCTGAAGCTATTCTTTTTTGAAAAAGGCATCTACAATTGTTTTCACACTTAAAAAAGCCATTGCAATAGCTGCTATAGCACAGAGAATACCAAAAATTAGCACAGGGATATAAAGCGGATGCGTGCTGTTTTTGAAAGCTTCATATAGACTAATAGGGGCCACAAACATTAGGAGTACGGTAATTCCTAAATACCGTACTCCTAAATATAAAATATCTCTATTGGTTTTAGACACCTAGTTCAATGTTTTTAATATTTCATTAAAAGTATGGCTTGGTCTCATGGCTTTTTGTACCAGTTTCTCATCTGGTTTATAATAGCCACCAATATTTTGTTTGCTATTTTGAGCACTGTTTAATTCACTCACTATAGTGGATTCGTTTTCCTTTAATGCGTTGGCTACTGGGGTAAATATTTCAGCCAATACGACATCATTTTTTTGATTTGCTATAGCTTCTGCCCAGTATTGCGCTATAAAGAAGTGTGATCCTCGATTGTCTAACTCACCTACTTTTCTAGATGGAGACTTGTCATTGATTAGAAATTTTTCCGTTGCAGTGTCTAAGGCATCGGCCAATACTTTGGCCTTTTTATTTTGTTCTTTTTCTCCAACATATTCTAGCGAAACCCCAAGGGCTAAGAATTCTCCCAATGAATCCCATCTTAAATGTCCCTCTTCTAAAAATTGTTCTACATGTTTAGGGGCAGAACCACCGGCACCCGTTTCGAATAATCCACCTCCATTCATCAATGGAACAATAGATAACATTTTTGCGCTAGTACCTACTTCTAAAATAGGGAAGAGGTCTGTAAGGTAATCTCTTAACACATTTCCTGTCACAGAAATAGTGTCTTTTCCTTGTATTATTCTTTTTAGGGTTGTCAATGTAGCTTCGTAGGGTGAAGCTATAGTGATGTCTAAACCTTCTGTTTGATATTCTGGTAGGTATTTTTCTACTTTTTTGATTAATTCAGCATCATGCGCTCTTTCACTGTCCAACCAAAAAATAGTTGGTGTCTTTGTGGCTTCTGCTCTAGAGACAGCTAATTTTATCCAATCTTGGATAGGAGCGTCTTTTACCTGACACATTCTCCAAATGTCTCCAGCTTTTACTTCGTGACTCATCACTACTTTATCTGTAGTAATGTCTATCACTTGAACCGTTCCATTTGTTTCAATTTGGAATGTTTTGTCGTGAGAACCATACTCTTCTGCTTTCTGGGCCATTAATCCTACATTGGGTACTGTTCCCATTGTTGCTGGATCAAAAGCACCATTTTCCTTGCAAAAATCTATGGTTGCTTCATAAATACTGGCATAGCTACTGTCTGGAATAATAGCCAGGGTGTCTTGTGCTTTGGCTTCTTTGTCCCACATTTTACCCCCATTTCTGATCATGGCAGGCATGGATGCGTCTATAATAATATCACTAGGTACATGTAGGTTTGTAATGCCTTTGTCTGTATTTACCATGGCAAGCGATGGACCATTTTGAAAAGCTTCTTCCATAGCATTTTCAACGGCTTCTCTATCTTTTGCAGCTAGTTGAGAAATAGTTGTTAAAACACTGTCAAGACCATTGTTAACGTTTGCACCTGCATCCTTTAGTAACGCACCGAATTGGCGGAATACATTTTCAAAGAATACTTCTACTGCTAATCCAAAAATAATTGGATCAGATACTTTCATCATGGTTGCTTTCATATGAAGTGATAATAATACACCCTGCTTTTTGGCTTTGGCCATTTCATTTTTAAGAAATGCCATTAATGCTTCTTTTTGCATTAAGGTAGTATCTATAATCTCTCCTTCGAGTACCCCTATAGATTCTTTCAGAACTTTGGTTTCAGAAGCTCCTTTAAGCACTACTTTCAGTGTAGTTGCTTTAGAAAAGGTCATTGATTTTTCATTCGATTTAAAATCACCATGACTCATTGTTGCCACAGATGTCTTTGAATCTTTTGACCATTTACCCATACTATGTGGGTTTTGTTTGGCAAAGTTTTTGACCGCTTTGGGTGCCCTTCTGTCTGAATTTCCCTCTCTTAACACTGGATTCACAGCAGAACCCTTGATTTTATCGTATGCAGCTTTTATATCTTGTTCTATAGGATTTTTTGGCTGATCTGGATAATGAGGTAAGTTGTACCCTTTCTCTTGTAATTCTTTTATAGCCTCCTTTAACTGTGGTATAGAGGCACTGATGTTAGGCAATTTAATGATATTGGTATCTGGCTCTTTGGCTAATTTCCCTAATGCTGCTAGATGATCTGGAACCCGTTGGTTTTCCTTTAATTTTTCCGGAAATGCTGAAATAATCCTACCGGCTAAAGAAATATCTCTTGTTTCAATCTCTATCCCTGCTTTGTGCGTAAATGCTTTAACAATAGGTAAAAAAGATTGGGTAGCTAAGGCGGGTGCCTCGTCTGTTTGAGTATAAATAATCTTAGACATAATCAGATAACATTTTAGGTGTCAAATATACAATATATGGACACTATAGTTCAAAAAAACACCCACAACAAATGCTATGGGTGTAGGTATATTTTGTTGAAAAAAAGTATTATGAACGCACTTCTTTAATACGTGCTTTTTTACCAGTAAGTTCTCTAAAGTAGAAAATTCTAGACCTACGAACTTTACCTTTTTTATTCACTTCAACTTTTTGTAAAGCGGGCATATTTACGGGGAATATTCTTTCTACTCCAATAGTACCAGACATTTTTCTGATCGTAAAGGTCTCGGTAGAACCATTTCCTCTTCTTTGAATAACAACCCCTCTAAAAAACTGAGTTCTTGTTTTTTCACCTTCCTTAATTTCATAGAACACAGTGATAGTGTCTCCAGCTGAGAATTTAGGAAAGTCCTTTTTTTCTACGAATTGTTCTTGAACAAATTTTACTAATGCTTCCATAGTAATGTTATACTTTATTGATGAATTAAAAACAACATTCACGTTTTTCGTCAGAGGTTGGATTTAATGGTCTGCAAAAATAATATTATTCTAACAACCAACCAATTAATGTATGTGTTTTTTTTATTAAAATTTAAAAGATGCAGAAATTGGCTAAAGTAAGTCTGGACGCAGCTTTAGCGTTCTTTCATGAGCAGATTGTTCTCTCCAAGCTTCAATTTTAGCAAAATCGCCACTCATTAATACCTCAGGCACTTTAATGCCTTTGTACTCTGCGGGCCTTGTGTACACTGCTGGAGCCAACAAGTTGTCTTGAAAACTATCTGTTAATGCAGAGGTCTCGTTATTTAAAACACCAGGTATAAGTCTTATAATACTATCACAAAGAATAGCTGCGGCCAATTCTCCTCCTGATAATACGTAGTCACCTACAGAGATTTCTTTAGTGATAAAGAGCTCTCTCACCCTATGATCTACTCCTTTGTAGTGACCACAAAGGATTATAATGTTCCCGCTTAAAGAAAGTGTATTGGCTGTTTTTTGATTGAGTGTTTCTCCATCTGGAGTCATGTAAATGACATGGTCATATGTTCTCTCTGATTGAAGTTTACTAATACATTTATCAATAGGCTCCACCATCATGACCATTCCTGCACCTCCACCATATTGATAGTCGTCAATTTGATTATAGGACAGCTCAGTGTAATCTCTTAGATTATGAAAATGTACAGATACAAGCTGCTTTTCAATGGCTCTTTTAAGAATAGAGGCCTCAAAAGGACTCTTTAATAATTCTGGTAGTACTGTAATAATGTCTATTCTCATTGGAGATGATATGCTAATGAATTTCACTTATTTTCTGGTCCAAAAGTAATGAATAAATTGGCTATATGCTGTCCATTCTACGCTTCCCTATGGCTTTCATGCAGTATTATCCGTTGTTGCCTGTAGTTTAAATTGTTTTATTTATTTTTTTGGAAGCTTCTTTTCCAATTCAAGTATTTCTCTTTTTAGTTTTAGCTCTCTGTTGAGTCCCTTTTTTTTGTTTGATTCTATGGTCTCTTCAGAGGTTTGTATTGCAGCAAGGAGGTTTGCTTCAATTTTTGAGCTAGATAGATAGTGTTTGAAGAGAAAGATACTACATAGAATCAAAGATATAAGTAAAGTGTAATTGATTATAAAAAAGAGTGTTTTGTCAATGTAGGCGCCAAGAAAATAAATATTATTCTCCTTTGTGTTTTTTTCTGTTAGTTCTTTTTTAAGGGTTTTATTTTCAAGGTCAATTTTTTGAAGTGCCTTTTTGAGCGTGTCCACTTCTGTCTTGTAATTACTCAGGACAGTGCTGTGATAGATTAAGCTGTCTTTTAAGTGCTCTTTGAAAGCTATCAGGTATCTTCGTTTGATTACTTCAAAAGGAATACTGTCTGTTGTATAGTCTTTTCCATTGCTTAGTATTAACTCAAATTGATTTTCTAAACTGACATTTAACTCATTTTTAGATCTGGAGATGTCTCTTTGGGTTTGAGATAATATTTCATAGTGAATGAGGACCAACATAAAAAGACTAAAAAGGGTTTTCATAAAACAAGTAGGTTTTTGTAAATATAACCTAATTTGTAATTTAATGAAAACCCTTGGTAGTAAGTGGTTTAGTGATTATTGAAAGATGAGTCTTTCTCGCTCTCCATTTTCATTGATCATGCTAATACTTGTGCGGTTAAATTTATTAATATTTTGAAATAATTCAGTGGCCTTATCAATATTGATAATAGGTTTGTCATCTATAGAAACAACCACTTTGCCAATAAGACCATAGTTTTCATATGCCACAGGCACACCAATGATTTTAACCCCATTTTTTATTTTAAAGCGTTTCTGATCTTCAGGACTTAAATTTTTTACCGTAAAACCAATGATTGGTAATAGTGCAGTTTGTTTTTCTTTTAAGACCACCTTGAAATCACTTAATTTTCCATTTCTAGAAACCTTAATTACAACTGCATCCTGAGGTCTTTTTGAGGCCAAATAGCCGGTAAGGTCTGAGAATTTCTTTATTTCTAAATAATCGATTTGCTTGATAATATCTCCCTCTTTTAATCCAGCTTCTTTTGCTGAAGATCCTTCTTCTACTCCAGAGATATATACCCCTTCTAAATCTTCTACGCCATAATTTGAAGAAAGCAATTCTGGAGATGTGATGGCGGAAATTCCAAGTACTGCTTTTTTTACGGTACCAAATTCCATGATGTCTTGTACTACTTTTCTAGCTGTATTACTCGGGACAGCAAATGAGTAGCCTATATAAGACCCAGTTTGTGAACTTATAGCGGTGTTTATACCTATTAAATCACCATTGGTATTCACTAAAGCACCACCACTATTTCCAGGATTCACTGCAGCATCTGTTTGAATAAATGATTGGTTCTTGTCAAATTCTCTAGCCTTAGCGCTTATTATACCAGCCGTAACAGTGGAAGTAAGGTTAAAAGGATTTCCAACAGCCAAGACCCATTCTCCAATTTTAGCCATATCCGAATCTCCAAAAGACAAGTAGGGAAGGGGCTCTTCTGTTTCAATTTTAACAAGCGCAATGTCAGTTAAGGGGTCTGAGCCTATGACGGAGGCTTCATATGTGCTGTTGTTGTTTAATGTGACAGATAATTTTGACGCTTTGTCTATAACATGATGGTTTGTCACTATATAACCATCTGAAGAGATAATGACGCCTGACCCAGAACCCATTTGGGGCGCAGATTTGTATTGGTATCCAAAAAAATATTCAAAGGCTTTGTTATTCACTAAATTACCCTCCTTTAAGTTTTTGACATGTACTACAGAGTGAATAGTTTTTTCAGCAGCAATACTAAAATCCGAGAGGGATTCATTGGTGCTTAAATAATTGAAATTAGCAGGTTTAAATTCAGCTGAATTGGATATTGTCAATGGAGCAATCTCTTTTGGCAAGAATTTATTTTGAATAAAATTACCAGAAAAGCCACCTATAATTGCAGCTGCTAAAATGGGAAATATTTTTTTCATAATTACTTAATATTTAAAGATTACGGGTCAAAATTATAAAAATACTTGTAGCTGCTTTTTATTTTAACGGAGCTTTAACGGATAAATAAACCTTATTTAATTGAGTATATTTGAAAATATAAATTCATTTTAATGACACTTACTTTTTATAAATACCAAGGCACTGGAAATGATTTTATCATTTTTGACAACCGTAGCGGTCAATTTCCGAAAAGCGATAATGCGCTTGTCGCTAAACTTTGTGATAGAAAGTTTGGTGTAGGAGCAGACGGCCTCATGCTTTTAGAAATTGAAAAAGATTTTGACTTCAAAATGGTTTACTATAATTCAGATGGAGCAGAGAGTACCATGTGTGGAAATGGTGGTAGGTGTTTGGCTGCATTTGCACATTCTATAGGGATTATTGGAAATAAGGGTTTATTTATTGCTGTAGACGGCTCACATGAGGTAGCAATAACGGCAAATCAGGTGATCTTAGGAATGAAAAAAGTTACAGAAGTTCAAAACAAAGGCAAGTATTTCTTTTTAGATACAGGTTCACCCCACCATGTTCAATTTGTTTCTGACGTAGAAAAGATCAATGTTAATGATCAAGGCGCTAAATTGAGGTATGGAATGTATGGCGAGCAGGGTGCAAACATTAATTTTGTCTCATTAGATCCAAATGGTAGGCACAGTATTAGAACATATGAAAGAGGGGTAGAGGGAGAAACCTTATCTTGTGGCACGGGTGTGACTGCAGCGGCTATAGCAATTCATGAGCAAAACAACGGATTTGCTTCTCCTGTGACTTTACATACTAAAGGAGGTGTGCTTAAGGTTCATTTTACTAAAAACAATCAGGTATATTCGGAGCTCTCCCTTGAGGGACCGGCCGAATTTGTGTTTAAAGGAGAAATAAGCATTTAAGATGCTTGTACTAAGAAATATAAAACGGGAAGACCTTGACTTTCTTTACAATGTAGAGAATAATCCAGCAAATATGGTCTATGGAGATTATCATGAACCTTATTCATTGGAAATTCTTCAAGATTATATTGCTAATGCTTCAATATCTTTATTTGTTAGTGGCCAATATAGGTATGTCATTGAGAAAAATAAAATAGCTATTGGATTTTTAGATTTGTTTAATTATAATGCTCAAGATGCAAGCGCATCTGTAGGTGTTATTTTAGATACGGCCTTTAGGGGGCAAGCATTGGCTAAAGTTGCATTGACGCTCTTAGAGCATGAGGTAAAAAATAAATGGGGTATTGAAAGATTAAGGGCCAAAGTTTTCTTAGATAATACCATAAGCATCTCCTTGTTTAGAAGGCTAGGTTATGAGGAAATTAAACATTGTTTGGAAAAGGATTATGAGGGGGTCACTAAAAAAGTATTGATTTCAGAAAAAATATTAAAATGAATTACAGAAAAAAAATTGGTGTTGCAATAGTGTTATTGGTGTTTTTTATTGGTGCTGCTTTTAGTGGATATGTGTATTGGGCTATTTTTTCTCCCAATACATCTTTTGAAACACCAACGGTTTCTGTTTATATTCCCTCTAATACAAATTACACAACGCTTAAAAATACTTTATCGCCCAACTTATTAAATGAAGACAGTTTCTTTAAGGTGGCTAAGCAAAAGGGCTATCTAAATGCGGTAAGGGGAGGTAAGTTTATATTGTCCAAAGGAATGAATAATAACGAAATAATAAATGTGTTGCGTTCAAAGCCAAGTACTATTTCTTTATCGTTCAACAATCAGGAACGCTTAGAAGATT
>Ga0208025_1000424_pt1 | contig 10542 bp, 10 predicted proteins | sample Colrivmeta1549A3_FD_187649 | JGI IMG/M metagenome (GOLD analysis project Ga0208025, IMG submission 187649) | Estuarine microbial communities from the Columbia River estuary - metaG 1549A-3 (SPAdes) (version 2) | ecosystem: Environmental > Aquatic > Marine > Intertidal zone > Estuary | place... | reverse complement strand
AATCGCGGCTTGTTGAGGACTGCGAGACGGATTCTTTCAGGCCCAAATCGGGCAGGGATCAGGCCAATTTGCCGTGGCAGTGCTTGAATTTAAAGCGTATGTTAATTTTTGTTGTTTTACAGCAACTTAACGTAGATCATAAGTGATGCATAACATATGCCTAACATACAAAATACTGTTTTTATTTGGTTTTGACTTTGCGATCAAACGGGCTTTGTGCGCCTACCTGTGTTTGTATAATGTCATCAAACTCGCCACTCAGCACGGCCAGCTTTATGTTGCGCAGCGTGCCTTCTATGGCTGCCTTACTGGAAAGTTTGATCGCGTTCTTGCCCTTTGCCAACTCTAGCGCCTTGCTTCCATAGCGCACGGTCAGCTGAACGCTGCCGTCCATTTGCTCTACCCACCAACGCTTGATGCGCATGGCACGTTCAACAAGGTGCTCATTTCCATCATTGTCCTTGCTCCAGATGACCTTAGTGGGCTTGTATTCTGGGTTCGATGCCAGCTGCACTTGCTGCTCAACCTTTTCCGCGAGTTTTGAGCGTCGCCTTGCGAGAGGACTTTGGGCATGTGTCTTTGTCAGCTCTACAAGTGTCAAGTTGTGGATAAAGTTCATTTAACTTCTCCTTTTGCTTCCCGTAGAGTCTGCTGTCGCCAAATGCAGAAGTCATCCAAAGATTGGTGCCTTGGTTGGGTATTTTCTGTAAATGCCTTACAAGCGCCCCTAGCAGATGATGATGGGTGGCGCTGACCATCGACTAGCATCACGTTCACGCTTCCGCTCACATTCGCTATTTATGTTAATGGTTTAGCGGTTGAAGATAACGGTCACTGCTCAAAGTGACATAAAAGAATTTGCAGAAAATCAGAACCTGTGCATAGCGTTTGTGCTAGGGAAAGTCTCTGGGATACAAGTGACTATGTACAAATTCAGGCATTCTATTTTTTCTGCGATCAGTACCATTGCACTATTGGCAGCCGTGCCTGCGGAGGCCGCGCCCCAAAGCTATTACGATTACGCTATGAAGATTAACAATGTGTCACAGCGAAATTCTTTTATGTCTGCAATGGCGGCAAACTATAGTCGCGCCGCCAACACTCTTAAATCACTGGTAGATCGTTACGGCCAATATAGTTGGGCAGCAGGTATTGTAGCAAACTACAATTGGTATGCTGCTGAAGCAGCAAGGTATCAGAGCTATTTGGATGCACAAGACAGCAAGCCTATTGTTGTAGGCACTGAGGTTGTGTGGAGCAGTGAATTTATTGTCAGCCAGCGTGGTACTGAGAGACTGGCGAGCGAGAAAGTTCGCGAAATTCAAGAAGAGACGGATACGCTTTTTAACGTTTATAGTGAAGTAACACGCTTATACGAAACTCCAGTTACTGATCGTCAGTATCGCGGTCGTGTCACCTATACAATTTACAGCAATGGTGACCGTGTTCCGTTAGTTAACCCAATGCTACTTAATACGGTTGAGCGTGTTGAATCTCGCTCAGAAACTGCACGTGAGTTTGTTCGTAGTTTTGCAAAGGACGCTAATGTCGCAGATGCTGGCAGTGATTATGGTACTCCGACAGCAAACGTGCTGACTGTGGAAGAGTATATTGCACGAGATGACGTTAACTATGCTAACACAGAAATGTATCGCGATGCTGTTTGGACTGCAAATTCACGGGTAAGCATTGATTACATTAATACAACGATGACTGCTTATGGTCACACGCTAGAAGCAGTTGGTGCGCCTGAAGCCTGGTCGCGCGGCTGGACAGGTGACGGCAGTGTAATCTCTATCCTTGATAGCGGTATTGATACTGATCACCCAGAGTTTGCTGGACGTATTGATGCTATGGAATGTTTCACTGGCCGTTGTGAGGTGGGTCTCGAGACAATTGAGGACCTGAACGGACACGGTACACACGTAGCAGGGCTCGCCGCTGCCGCACTTGATGGGGTCGGTACAACTGGTGTAGCACCTGATGCGCATTTGCTGATTGGTAAAGTTGCTTATGATAGTGGGTACGTTGACTTAAATGCTGTTGGTGATGGTATCCGTTGGTCTGTAGAAAATAGTGCTGATGTTATTAACTTGAGCGGTAGTGTTAACATGGATGCTACCTACAAGAACAGCCTAGTGGAGATAGAACCAGGCGTTTTCCGTAGCACTGATACTCGCGGTACATATGCTACTGAAGGCTTTATGAGCATGTTGCGTAATCTTGGAACAGATTCATATGCTACAATGAACAATATGGTGGAAGCCTTCCAAGACACTGATGCTGTTCTTGTAGTTGCCGCTGGCAATAATGCTGCGAAAGTACCTGGCTTCCCTGCACACTTGGCAGTGATTGAAAATCCTGATGGCTCACTGATGATGGATGGACGCCTGATCATCGCAGGTAACTACGACATTGCATCAAACAGGACAGCTTCTTCTAGCAATCGTGCTGGCACTGTTTGTTTTGATTATAATGAGACACAAAACACTTGCAACACGGATCGTCGTGTAAGTGATTTCTACTTGATGGCGCCAGGACAGTGGAGTGCTAGCACCTACAAAGACGGCAATTATCGTGTTATGTCTGGCACTTCAATGGCAGCGCCAATCATTAGCGGCGGCGGAGCGATCCTACACCAGATGTGGCCGCATATGACGGGCGAAAATCTTGTTCAACTTATGCTAAACACTGGCGATAAGAGCTTCACTGGTTACGATGTAAACGTCCATGGACAGGGTATCATGGACCTAGACGAAGCAACCCTTCCGCAAGGTGAACTAGGAATTGCAATTGGTGGTCGTATTGACGGATACCACACTGATGTTGCTAGTGCTGGCACTATGAGTATTGCTGGTGCAAACATTGCAGCACTTAGCAGTCTAATGGTGGTTGATGATTATGATCGTGATTTTTATGTAGATGGTAATGCAATGAATGTTGCATCAAACACTACTGCACTTAACTATACTGATTTTGCAGGTCTGCAGATTGCAGGCAGTGGAGCAGCAGTGAGTGTATCACAAGATGGTAGCTTCGCGCTAGAGCGTGACTTTGGCGGTTTTGCAGTTGGAGTGCTGAACGAAACTGAAACGTTCTTGGGCAACCGTGCAGACAGTATGTTGGTAGATGTGAACGGCGCAACCACTGTTTATGCTGGTTTCAACTACGAATACACTGTTGGTGCGGCTACGTGGTTTGGCGCTGCAAACGTTGGTGTTACTGAACTTAACGTTGGCGACTCAATGATGCGCAGTGCTGATACACTGTTTAGTAATAGTGCTACAGTTGGCACTAAGATAAATACTGGTAACGGCACACTTGCTTTTACTGCTGGACTTCCAATTTCAATTACCTCAGGAAACGCTACATTTGAGATGGCGCAGAGTGTAAGCCTTGCAGGTGATATTGAAGTAGCTAGTGTTGAATCAAGCCTTGCAAATACCGCACGACAATTTGATATTGGCATTTATTATGATTTTTTAGTTAGCGATGGCGTTACTGTCAGCACTTATGGAAGTCTAAGCAGAAATTACCAAAACGTTTCTGGCGCCGAATCGTCCACCTTTGGCGTTTCGTTTGGATTAAGTTTTTAATGGGATATGTATTTTCCCTGACGTCATATCTTGTATTGCAAATTTTGGAAGTGCGGGTTTCAATTTTTTAAAATTTTCGAATTGATTATCAAATGTTGTCAAAATGGAGACGGTAGTGCAAAAATGGATATATGCATCTGCGAAGAAAAAAGGTGACTGCATCGTTCAAGCGTTTTGCTATGGAGATGCACCAGTTCATTTTGTTGAAATCCCAAGTTCAGAAATTGTGAATGACTTTGGTTATAATGGTCCTCACGAATATCTGAGGTTTCAGATTGATTAACAAAGTAATGAAGTAAGATTCCCAACTTGGATTTCGAAGTCTAAGTGTGACAACGATCGCTTGGTTTCGCATAGCGGGTCATATGATCTGAAAAACTCGAAAACAAACGAAAAGGGGGAAAATTATTCCTATAACCGTTATCGTATGCTTTACTTTTATACTAGGCGTGACAATATACTCGTTAAACCGCAAACCTACAGTTTATTACAGTGGATCATCCTCATATGAGCTTTGGAGCCAGCAGCGAGAATTGGATATTGTCAAGGATAATCAAAGAGTAATTTTGAATGCGTTTATTGATTACCTTAATCGAGATTAATTTTTTCAAGTATCAGTCACCCCGCCCAGTTGCTTAGAAAACGGTGATGGCCCTTGTATACATCAAACTGTGCAAAAGACCGCTGCTGGAGGTAGCGGTCTTTTTGGTTAGCAGATGATGATTGGAGGTGCTGACCATCTGCCAGCATCACGCTGCTGTTCACGGTCAGCATTCACACCGTTTACTATGCGGTAAAGCGTTTCTCTTACCCACTTCCTTTGGTTGACTTGTTGTAGACTTCGACGAGCGATTTCCCGTCCTACTTCCTCACCAAGTTTTTCATATTTTTCCGCTGCTCTAAGTATCAATGAATGCGGACTTCCCGTTCGCATTACTATCGCCTGTTCGCCTAAACGCTCCATAAGTGTCACCAAAACACTGGTGCTTGCGTTCAACTGCCTTGCTTTCATAGACCTGTAGTAACTTGCACCCATACCCAAAAAGTCCTTGCTGAACTCATCTGTACTGATCTGCCTTATGGCTGCTACTTGAGGGTAAATGCCTTCTAAAAATGTCATTTGGTTCAATCCTTTAACTGTCTTTGCCAGCTGCTCCGCAGCTTGCATCCAACTTCGTTTCAGCTTCAACTTGCTCCGCAAGTTTTGCTTTCACTTGTTGGCTTTTTTCTTCTAATCACCGTGTTTTCATATTCATCTTCAATGGTTTAATGGTTTCAATCTAATCTTCTGGCCCATTTCCTAAGCACACTTCATACCAACGCCCGTTTGGGCGTCAGTATAAATGGCAACAGGTTATTTCCTGAAGTTCCCATCATCCACATAAACACACGCCATTGCTGGCAGGGCAGGTTTTGCGATCATCCCTTTTTCAGTGTGCCACCACGCAAGCCTCAACGATGTATGTGAGCATCATTTGTTGAGGGCTTTGACGGGAACTTGTTGCCAAGCGTTGTATCCGTCTCACTTTAGCCTAAGCCGCCGTGTATGCCATTACACAGCGAATATTGGAGGTCACTTTCAGCCATCTCTGGCCTACTACCATTACGACAACAGAAAGCGTGATTAAGCATCACACGCTTTAAGGCATCCCACCTACGAGGATGGGGTAGTCTGTTGAAGCGGACAACGAGCAGCCCTTGCTTACCGTCTCACAGCAGAACGGGTTCACAGCACGATTACAACTGGCGTGCCAACCTTGTGTCTCGTTATGTTTAGTACCGTCAGTGGCACAGTTTTCGTGTCTTACCCAGCTGCCCTATTGAGGGCCTTGAGGTTGTTGTAGCGGCGCCAGAACAGCTCTTGACTGATGCCGTAGTGTTCTCCCGCAAGTTCATAGATGCGAGCGATCATTCTCCGCAGCTCTTCCACTGTGTCTGCTTCAGCAAACTCTTCCGCTTTCGTGAGGCTTGCTTTGTCCCAGGGCGTGAGGTGGTTGCTGGGTATGGTAGCCGCCGTGGCAGACGCAGCCTTCGCAAGCGTCTTGAGGGTGCTGCTCTGCTGCTTCTTGCGTGAAGCATGTTTAGCGGCTGTTGAGTTGTAGATTTCAGCGATGTTCATACGCCTGCTCCTTTGCTTGTCTTGTATTTAGCAAGGTGAGCTAATGAAGCAGCGAAATGCGGTTAAAACTGCGGTTTTGGTTTTGGGTGTTCACCACCTAAACTTACAGGAAATACTAAAAATATTTAACTACGCACTTAACGCATTGTTTTCACTAAGTGTCTGTTTTTAGGCAGAAAACGGTCGCAAAGTAGGTTAAACGATTTTACTTTATAGATAGTAAAATGTTTAACTTTGAGGACCACACGATGCCCCAAGCAAGAACCATAAACGAGAAGCAGGCGAAAGCGATGTTTGCCTTTCTCAGCACCAAGCCCAACGCCATCCGCAACCAAGCTATGTTTGCACTTAGCTACTACTGCGGACTGCGGGCTAAGGAGATAGCAAGTTTGATGGTTGGAGATGTTCGAAAAGCAGATGGCAGCATTAGGGATGTTGCAGATTTGAGTGCATCACAGACCAAAGGCAACAAAGGGCGGGAGTTCTACATCAACAAGCACGCCAAGCAGCACATTGCCGCCCTTCTCAAATCTATGCCTGTAGCAGCACCAGACCACCCACTTGTGCAGGTGATGGGCAAACGCAAGGCGTTCAGTGCAAACGGCATAGCTATCGCAATGCGGAACTTTTACGGAGATGCAGGCTTCACTGGCTGTTCCAGCCATACTGGCCGCAGAAGTGCAATCTCACAGCTTGCAAACAAAGGCGTGGGCATCCGCATCATCCAAAAGTTCAGCGGACACAGGCAGTTGCAGAGTGTGCAGCACTACTTGGATGCCAACGAGGAGATGGTGAAGAGTGCTGTGGAGCTGCTGGTTTAGTGGCCAAAGCAAAGGGGGCACTGCGCTTGGTCTCAAAATAGCATTTGCGCAAAATTGGCAACTGTGCCTAGCTTTTCCTTAAGAGAATTTGTCTGAGGTTCATCATGCTTGGCAGACTCATCGCCACGATATTTATACTCCACGCAACGGCTGCAGCTGCTCAGCAGGACAATTTGAGCAAAATTGTGGCTTATGAGCGTTGCTCGACTCCAGCAATTGTCTCTGATTGGCTAGTCAAGACAGACGCAAGATGGGAAAAATATTTTTATGGTGAAATTCTCACTATTCCCGATTCTGATACGACATTGGAGGACTGGGCGGGTTACCAGTATTCTTTGTCTGAAATCAGCGGTCACTTTAATCATTTCTACCACGACATCATGAATCGCAAACTGCCGCTTTTAGGGGCCACAACTAATGAGCACAATGACCTAGTAAGGGTCTTTAATGATATGCAGGATGATGCACTTAATAACCCCTACTCCAATTTTAGATTGAGCCTTGTAAATGGGGGTAAAACTGTCGATTATCCATGGGGAATACTCTCAGTTTATAGTTATTTTTCTTTTTGGCACAGGATATGTATCAACGAAATGTACAATGGTGTCTTGGATTTCCCAGAAGGTGGTTTAGGCGAGTCGGAAGATTGAAATTTTCTCAAAACAAAAAGGGGTTATTAGCCAATAGATGTTTATACCTAATGACTGAATAGCGGTCAAAAACTGTGTCTAACATTTCCCCTAGGGATCGCCTCTGAGGTTCATCATGCTTGTTCGACTTATCTACACGATATCTATAATCAAAGCGACGATAGCAACCACTGCATCTAATCTGATGCTAAGAACTACAACGATCTTGAGACTAGTGGTGCGTTCTGTTTTAGTTTATGGCTTTCTGTTGCAAAGTGCACCATATGCGGTCGCACAATCTAACGGACACAGTACATTCTTAGTGTTCGATCCCTATGATGCAACCCTTTGCGGTTACTTTGGGTTATTTGTAAAGGTGCAAGCACGTAATTACCTTTTTGGGACAGAAGAAGAGAAGCTAACAGCGGACGATTTTTCTAAGTTGTTCAGAGAGTATAAGGAGCAAAACGAAGCGAAAGGAGACCTACTTGGTGGTTTCTGGTTGGATGAATTTTATGAAAAAGCCTATAACTATCTCAATGAAAATCAGGACGTATTACTTCCGTATGTTGGCGATGCCTCAGAAGAAATGCTCGGTTATATGACGATGACCCATCACATCACTGGCGAATTTGTCCATCCTCTTTCACAGTTAATTGAAAGAACTGAAGGAGCTTGCACAAGTGCCTACGAAATGGGTCAACTACAGCCTTTGGAAGTAGAGTCGCCTTTTAATAGGGTTGCAGAACTCATGGAAAATAGCGATTCATACAGAATAGGCAAACTCGGTCTTAGAAGTTATTTCGACGGAAAAAGTATTGTCGATATTTCTGGCGTATCATTATTAGAATGGTGGTGGCTATCAATGCAACAAGACGCGGAGCAAAACACTCCGTGTAAAGAAATTGAAGATTATAATCCCCTAGTGAGCTTGAAGACTAATAACGGCTCTAAGACCAGTTGGGAATTTTTTGGGTTTGATGGCATGGCTAAGATTACAAATGTTTTTGCAGCTTGTGACGATAAAAATCCAAATGGAACCAACCGTAAATTATCCTTTACTTTTGATGTTCTTGAGCGCAACCGTTTCGAACAACTTGGTGCAGAAGTAGGTAAATTTTGTTCTGCGGGTAAGTTATCTGATCCTGGGATATTTTATGATCGATCCGTAAGTACCATGCCAATTTTTAGGTTTATAAGAGATGAAAGAGGTTTGTTAGGTGTTTGCGAAGCAACATTAGACTACGACGGTCAAAGAAAACAGGCCTATCTCAGTCTATATTACCCAAAAGCGGGAAATTTCACTTTAGTCCCAGGTGCGCAGCAATAAACTTGCGGTGCGCTTTGTGATGAGAATTTCTTGCAAACGGCGTCAGAAGCGGAGTTCTTAGCAGAAATAGCAAAAGCGGACGTAAATGCGCGGAACGAGTACGGTGGTACTTCGCTGATGTTGGCGGTACCATACCGCACTGCTCACACGATGAAGTTGCTTCTGGACGCGGGCGCTGATGTAAATGCGCGGAACGAGTACGGTGGTACTTCGCTGATGGCGGCGGCGTACGTCTCAACTGAGATTGTAAAGTTGCTACTGGACGCGGGCGCTGATGCAAATGCGCGCGCGCAAGATGGTATCACTGCGCTGATGTTGGCGGCGATGTCTGGAAATGCTGAGACCGTGAGTTTGCTTCTTGACGCAGGCGCTGATGCTTCTGTCATAGACGCAGTTGGGAAGACTGCTTGGGACTACGCGAAAGAATTAGGAGACTGAAGTTTACTGGCTTCTGAAAGACGCGCGGTTCAATTGATTTGTCGCTGCCATAAGGAAAATCAATTTAACAGCGCCTCTTAATGTGGGTGGTTTGGCGGCAAGCCTAAATTGATGGCTTAATCTCCCAACCGTGTGGCAAGCGCCAAGCTTGTAGCGTCTTTGCCGTAGTAGTCTTCGATGATCTGTACGCTGGTGCCCATGTTGCGGGCTATGTCGAAGACGTTGACTTGGCCTCTACGAAGCATCTGCACCGCGTAGAAGTGTCGTAGACTGTAGAGGCTGTACTTCTCGCCATCTGTGTTGCGGCTTAGTCCTTCGCGGCTCAGCACCTCGTTGAACTGGTCAATGAGCGTGATGATCTTGTTGCCGTCCGCCATGCGGAAGAGCCAACCACCGTGCTTGGTAGTCTTCCTGTTATGTGCTTTGGCATCATTAGCCTCTGCGACAGCCCAGCGGTCTGCCCATTCGCGATTGCGGGCAAGGACGCGGTCCACATAGCCACGAGCGTTTGCTCGTAGGACAACAAGCCGCCTCCCTGTCTTTCCGTTCACATTGAATCCGTAGAGAGGGCGTCCGTTGTCGTCCTTGAGCTCTACTAAATCTGTTTCACGCAGGTTGTTGGCCTCGCCTACGCGGATGCCGCTGTTAGCCAGGAGCAGCACATAGTCGTGCAGGAGCTCTCGCGTGTATCGCCACTGCGGATTACCAGTTGCTTCGTTCTTCCAGCGCCGCGTCCCACGGATCAGTTTGCGATACTGCTCAATTGAGAAGGCTGGTCGTGTCTTGCCGCGCTTGGCCACGTGGCGGAACTTTGGCAGTGCCTTAGCGCCCCTGTAGCCGCGTTCCTGGGCGTATTTGAGGAGGGTGAGGGCAAAGGTGCTTTCCCACTCCAACGTCTTGTCAGCAGGGTTCTGCTTGGCATTGCGGGGTACTTTGTCCTTGGGCATCCGCTGATAGTAGTCACGACGCCAGTCAACGTAGTCGCGCAGGAGCGCGTCATCGATGAAGTCCACGGGTTTATTGCCACAGTATTCCCGCCAAAACTTACTGACGCGGATGATCTGCCTCAGCATGGCTTCACTGGTTTGTTGCTGATTGGCCTTGTTGCCTTGCCCGTAGGTTCCACGTTGGAACTGGGTTCTTCGCAGCTTGATGTACTCGTCTATGACTTCGCCAAACCGCTTCTGCTGAACGGGTAGGTTCTGCTCTTTGCGGAACTCAAGTTCATAGTAGGCACGAACAGCCAGTTCACGAGCCTTGTTCACATCACGGGTCTTGAGTGACTTGTAGATATACTGGCGGTTTCCTTTGTAGAGCCGCACCTGAAATATGCCATTCCGCGTCGTTAACAGAACGTTGCCGTCCATCAACTTCTCAGCATATTCCCCATCAATTTTGCCTAACAAATGCCAAACACCCCAGCCTGAACTGCGTTTTGCCTAACAATTGTATAACACAATAGATTAGGAATCAAGTTCCTAACCTATTGTTTTTATTGTATTTTAAAGTTTGCCGTGGCAGTGCTTGAACTTGTTGCCCGAACCACAGGGGCAAAGGTCGTTCCGGCCCGGATTTCCCCACGTCTTGGCGTCGTTCTCGTCAAAGCCCG
>Ga0208025_1000419_pt1 | contig 10631 bp, 6 predicted proteins | sample Colrivmeta1549A3_FD_187649 | JGI IMG/M metagenome (GOLD analysis project Ga0208025, IMG submission 187649) | Estuarine microbial communities from the Columbia River estuary - metaG 1549A-3 (SPAdes) (version 2) | ecosystem: Environmental > Aquatic > Marine > Intertidal zone > Estuary | place: USA... | reverse complement strand
CACCAGCTTAGTATGACTTGAGAGCAAATCTGCTAAACTACCGACCTTGCAAACGGAGGCTTTATGAAAACTGTTACAAAACGACTCATGATTTCGTGCTTTGCTTTTCTGGCACCCCAGATGGTGATGGCTGACACGCTCAAGGACATATACGAAACTGCCTTGCAAAACGATCCAGTGCTCAGCGCAGCACGAGCCAGTTTTAATGCTAACAGCGAAGCGAAGAATATCGGCAGAGCCGCTCTGCTGCCGCAACTGGCGGCCTCTGGAGAATATCGCGAGTCTGAAACTAACGACATGGGTCTCGGCACTATCGATAGCGACACCACGTCTTACAACGTGTCACTGAGCCAAGCTATTTTCGATATGCCCGCTTGGTATCAGTTCCAAGGCAGTAAAGCGCTGAGCGAAAGTGCCCGCGCACAGTTTTCTGCGGATCAGCAATCGCTGATTATCCGCGTCAGCGATGCCTATTTTAATGTGCTGCGCGCCTACGACAACATGGAGACCCGCAAAGCTGAAGAGCGCGCCATTCAGCGCCAGCTCGAGCAGACTCGCGAGCGTTTTGAAGTTGGTTTGCTGCCGGTCACCGATGTCCACGAAGCACAAGCCGTGTTCGATGACGCCGCGGTCAACAGCCTCGAAGCAGAGGGTGCACTCACCATCGCCTTCGAACAACTGGCAGTGCTGACGGGTCAGAGCCACAACGTGCTCGCCGGCCTAACCGACACGTTTGCGGCCACCAACCCTGAACCCTTGGACAACCAACAGTGGGTCGATTTTGCACTGGGCAACAACTTCCAACTCAAAGTCGCCGAACTTGGCAAAGATGCCGCTTACAATCGCGCCAAAGCCGCTGCGGCTGCGCGTTTGCCGAAAGTGTCAGGGCGGGCAAGCTACTTTGATTCTGATGCGGACGGTACCTTTGAGTCACAGCAAGACGGCAATTCCTTTTCTATCGCTGTCACCATGCCAATTTGGCTCGGTGGTGCACTTGATGCGCAGCGTCGCCAAGCAAAACAGCAGTCTATTCAGTCTGATGAAAATTTCGTCGCTGCAAAGCGCAATACCGTTCAAGCAGCCCGCTCTCTGCATCAGTTAGTGCTGACTAACACCGCACGAGTAAAAGCCCGCAAGCAGTCCATCACATCCGCCGAAAGCGCCTTACAGGCGACCCAAGCGGGTTATGAAGTGGGCACGCGAAATATTGTTGATGTACTGGTAGCGCAACGCACCGTCTATCAAGCGCGGCGCAATTTTGCCAATGCGCGCTACGACTATATTTTGTCGATGATGCGCTTAAAGGAAGTAGCCGGACAGTTATCACCCGACGATATTTATCAGTTAAATGCTTGGCTTGATCCGCAACTCGTGATCAACAAGTAATTCACTCCTGCCTGCTAGCGCTTCGGCGCTGGCAGCGCCTGCTCAACAATGTGTAACAATTTATCCAGCGCACCGCGATTGGCTTCAGCCACACTCAGCGCCTGATCTCCCATCTCCTGTAATCGCGCCTCGTGATCAAACAACTCCACCACGGTTGTCGCGAGTTCTTGTGCATCGCGGCTTATAAGCATGCCGCCGGAAGACAACAAAAGACTAGAAACCTCGGCAAAATTAAACAGATATGGCCCACTGAGGACCGGCTTTCCCCAAGCCGCAGGCTCAATCATATTGTGGCCGCCATTAGTGACCAAACTGCCGCCCACAAAGGCCACGTCGCAGGCACCGTAGAACGTCATCAACTCACCCATGGTGTCGCCGATGACAACATCTGCTGACAAACAGTCCTCTCGAACACTGTGGCGAGCAACCACAAAGCCAGCGGCCTGAGCTTGGTCGGCAACATCATTAAAGCGCTCGGGATGGCGGGGCACTAACACCAGCAATGCGCTGGGATGGCGATGCTTGATCTCACCAAATGCGCGCAAAATAATTTCATCCTCACCGCGGTGAGTACTGGCCACCAGCAGTATCTTGCGCTGACTGTCACCACGCCAAGCTTTCAACAACGCCTCTGCATCGGCCCTCATCAGCGCTGTGATATCCAAATCAAATTTAATATTACCGGTGATAGTGAGATTGGCCTGTGGCAGTCCAAGAGCGATAAATCGCGCACCATCATCACTGTGTTGTGCAGCGACCTTGGTTAATCTGCCGAGCATGGGCGACGTCAATCCAAGCACTCGCCGATAACCAAGGGCAGATTTTTCGGAGAGTCGCGCATTGGCCAAAATAACAGGAATTTGGCGTTTTTCGCAGGCAGCAATGGTGTTGGGCCACAGCTCGGTTTCCATAATGACCAGCATCTGGGGGTTGGTACGCTTCAAAAAACGCGCCACAGCATCGGGCATATCGTAGGGCGCGTAGCAGTGGGAAACGCTGTCACCAAAGGTTGCCACAACTCTATCTGAACCGGTTGGCGTCATGTTAGTCACCAACAGTCGATGGTGCGGATAGCGCAATTGCAGTTGCTTAATTAACGGAATGGCGGCAATTGTTTCGCCCACGGACACCGCGTGCACCCAAATAGTTTGACTCTTATTTTGCATGCGCGAAACCAAGCCAAAACGCTCGGCCCAGCGCGCCGCGTAGGCGGGCGCTTTAATACTCCGCACGATTAACCGCAACAGAATAAAGGGCGTCAGCAGGTATAAAAGCACGCTGTAAGAAAATCTGTTTAAACGTATGCGCATAGACAACCTGAAAAATAAGCACCGGCCTGAGTTGCTGCAAGTTACCAAAGTCGGCTGACTAATCATAGAACAAACTCGTCGTTGCGCCCGTAAAGAGCGGACAAATATCGCCGGCGGAATGGTTTTTTCTGGTTCGACTGGTTTTTTTCTCGAGAGGAGTTGGTGGTTCCGACGGGTTTGCGATACTCTCCCATCTGAGTGCAAATAATAATAACAATAAAAATCGAGCACACACCACGATGCCTTATTTCAGAATAGACAATGAGCCCGGGTTAGTTTTTACCAATTTTAAAGTGATGTTTTCATCTTTTAAGAAACACGCGCCCTTCCAAAAAATGAAACGGATTGAGGCTTGGGCGCGGCTGCTTTCAGGTCGCCCCCACGTCTACTTCACCGTAAGAAATCCCTACGATCGAGCCGTGTCATTCTATAAAGATAAATTTCAAAAAATTCCTATGAATGCTGACTTAACTCAACCTTATAAATGGGAAAAACCACAGCGGGTGTTTTTCCCACTGCTGCAAATATCGACTAAAACCCACAGTAACGAAGCGATACGCCAGCGCTTGCTGGACACTTCCTTCGCGTCGTTTGTTGAAATGCTTGAGCAGATTTACTGGCTGGACGAGCATATTCAGCCGCAACATTGGCTTATTGAAAATCCGCAGTACCGCTTTTTGAAGAGACTAAATATCAGCGTAAAAAGATTTTCAATTTTTAAAATGGATGACCCTGAGGACATGCAGCGTTTTTGCCACGCAACCGGATTTTCCTCAGCGACACGAGCAAACAGCAGCGAGCAGGTTAAGAAAAAACTCCTTTTAACGCCAGATATCTTGGCGTCTATCAACGCGATCTACAAAGAGGATTTTGAGCGCTACGGCTACACGCAGAGACTCAGCTAAGCGCCTATTCGCGCCACAATCTATCAACCCAGGGCGTGGGCAGTATAAAGTGCCTGAGATGCGCAAGCAGCGACCGATCGCGGTCCCCGCGCAGGCCCGCACAAACATGCTGCCGCGGCGAGCGAACTTTTCCACCGCTGTGATAGATACCTTGGATCGCATCTCCAGGGTTTAAATCGCCAGGAAAAATAGCGATTTTTGCCGTGTCAGGTAATTTAGACACTTTGAAATAATTGAAAGGAAACGTTCGCCGACACTGCTGGCGAAAATGCAGCACCCACGGATTCGGCCAGAATTTTACGCCCCCAGGTGCGTTTCGCGTCACGTAGCGCTGCTCAAAACGGTACTTCTCTGCAATCTCGAGGGGCGACGCGGAAAAACGTTCTAACAGTGGCAGCAATTTGCCAACGGGAAAGCGATAAACAGATGTCTGACCGAGTTTCTCTAGCGGGTTGCTTGGGTTTCTTGCCAATATGACATCGTTCGGATCGCCAAAACTGAAAAACCCATCAAGATTACCTGTGATAACCAAATCGAGATCTAAAAACAGAACAGGCCCCGTGAGCTCACCCAGCGTTTGGCTCCAAAGACGACATTTTGGCCAAATGCCTCTTTTGGTTTGCGGTAGTTGAAAACTAAGTTCTGGCAGCGGCACCGCATGCACTTCTGGGCGAATGCCTTCGCTGTTGTCGGTGAAACAGGTGAGTGTGAAAGGAGGGGTGATATTTCGCGACACCATACCATACAAACGGTTGATGTAATCAGACCCGTATTTGGTTCCCCAGTTGATGCAGATTAATTGTTTTATCGGCTCTGCACTCGCCATAAAAACTCCCCTAAAGCGCCTAGCGCCAATGGTCGGTTATCCATGCTGCGGGCTTAAAGTGTCGATACCACTTGCCACTAACACCAACGATTGCTTCGTGGGGATCGGGCTTGCCGTGAAATACAATAATCCGCGCGTTTTTTGGTATTACTGTCTCACGCGCCAGAAAAAATGAAAAGGGTTTTATGCAGTGACGTTTAAAGCTGCGGCACCACTCATCTGGCCAATATTTCAAGGCGCCTTTCGCCAATAGCTCTGCGGACAAGTATTCTTGTTCGTTGCGATAGGTTTTTTTAATGCTGTCGAAGGATTTTTCAAATTTCGCGAGCACCTCTGGATGGGCGCCAACTTCAAATCGATATACCGAGGAGTTGCCAGTGCCGTCAGTTTTTATCCAGTCTTTAATAATCATAACCTCGCCGGGATAATCAAAAAGATCATCCAAACTACCGGTAATAATAAGATCGAGATCGAGACAAAGAACTTTGCCTGACAGACCATAAAGGTCTGCAGCAAAAACCGAAAGCTTATTCCAGCCCCGCTCGGGGCCCGCAAGATTCACCGCACTTTGCGGCAGCGGAAAAACATCAATATTGTCGTCTAAACCCACGCCGTCTTCGGTGAGACAAACAAAGCGAAAAGAGCGCGCCATATTGCGTGCAACCATTGAGTAAAGTCTGTTGACGTAATCTGCGGGGTACTTTGTACCCCACTTCATGCACAGTACGTTGACTAGTTCAGTGTCAGTCGCCATAAACGCCTCTTTAACTTGTCTAAAAAATTAGTCGGCAACCGGTGATAGCCAGCTCGGATATTTGGCGTTTTTGCCACGCACCAAATCAAAATAAGCGGCCTGTAATGTCGCCGCAATGGGCCCGCGCTTGCCACTGCCGATTACGCGGCCATCGTACTGGCAAATGGGCACAACTTCTGCCGCAGTGCCGGTAAAGAACGCTTCGTCACAGATATACACTTCGTCACGGGTGATGCGCTTCTCTCGCACTTCAATACCGTGATCGGCAGCCAATCTAAAAATAGTATCCCGAGTAATTCCGTCGAGACATGAGGTGAGATCTGGGGTGTAAATAACACCGTTGCGCACCATAAAAAAGTTCTCGCCGCTGCCCTCTGCCACGTACCCTTCTGGATCGAGGAGCATCGCTTCATCGCAACCGGAATCGAGCGCTTCGCGCAGGGCCAACATCGAGTTCATGTAGTTGCCGCTGGCCTTGGCTTTACACATGGTGATATTGACGTGGTGTCGGGTGTAGGAGGACGTGCGCACTTTAATGCCCGCTTCCAGCGCTTCAGGGGACATATATGACGGCCACTCCCAAGCTGCAATGCCGACATGCACTTTTAAATCTTTGGCGCGCAGGCCCATGCCTTCTGACCCCAAGAAAACCAGCGGGCGAATATAGGCTTCTTTAAGGTTGTTTACCCGCACCACTTCGCGGTGCGCAGCGTTTATCTGCTCTTGCGTGAAGGGAACCTGCAACTGAAGAATTTTCGCTGAGTTAAAAAGGCGCTTAGTGTGATCTTCGAGGCGGTAAATACAGGTGCCCGACACACTATTGTGATAGGCGCGTACACCTTCGAAAACCGCTAAACCATAGTGTAGCGAGTGCGTTAAAAAGTGTGTCTTGGCATCGCGCCAATCCACCAACTCTCCATCCATCCAAATAAAACCATCGCGCTCTGCGAACGACATGGACCTCTTCCTCTTGATTAACTAATGACTATTAAATAACTGCCGCCACTGTGTGCCGACTTTTTCCCTGAGTTCTTGCAACTGTGAATCGTCCACTTCCGCGGCAAGATTTTGCAATTGTAATCTGTGTCCCTCTGATCGATAACGCTTGTATGCGTCAATCAACTCAGCAGACTGTTGCTCTGTAAACAGTCCATTCTGTGCCAGTGATTCTAGGATACGGATTGTGTCGCTCCACCGAGCAAGCGTCGGATATTGATGAGACCACGCAAGTACCGCAAATTGAACCATAAATTCGATATCTACGATACCTCCAGCGCCCTGCTTGAGAGAGAATTTGCCGTCTTTTGTTGCGCGACCTAAGTGTGTGCGCATTTTTTCGCGCATTTCTTGCACGTCCACTGCAAGGGATGCTTTATCCCGCGAACGACAGAGTATTTCTTGACGCAGGGCATTGAAGGCCTCGGTAAGTTGGCGATCTCCGGCAACAACACGAGCGCGCACCAAGGCCTGATGCTCCCATGTCCAAGCGCTCTCGCGCTGATACTTAGCAAAGCCTGCAATACTCGACACCAGCATGCCGGAATTTCCGGAGGGACGCAGACGCATATCAATCTCGTAGGCGGCGCCAGATCTCGTCATGGTGGTAAGAATATGAATAATGCGCTGGCCAAGGCGAACAAAAAAGGTGCTGTTATCAATGCTGCGAGCACCGTTGGTCAGCATCCCAGAGGCTCCGCTGTAGAGAAAAACCAAATCGAGATCGGACTTGTACCCTAACTCAATGCCTCCGAGTTTGCCGTAGGCGACCACAACGAAAGCAGGGGGCTCGGCACCGTCGCTCTGAGGTTCTCCATATTGACTCAGCATGTATTCCCAAGAAATGTTTACCGAGTACTCAATCACCACTTCAGCAAGCCACGTGAGATAGTCGCTCACCTGCATCAATGGAATAACGCCTGTAACATCGCAAGCCGCAATACGCAGTGCAGAGGAACGTACGAAATAGCGAACAACCTCCATCTGCTGCTCTAGATCATCACTGGAAACACGCAACATTTGTTGGCGCAATTGATCCTGCAAAATCGCTTTCGTGGGCAACATATAGAGTGAGCGCGGATCGAGCAGCTCATCTAACAGTGCTGGGTAGGCCGTCAATTCGGCGGCAATCCAACTACTGCGCTCACACAGCAGCGCTAACTGCTCCAGGGCCCTTGGGCTCTCAGTCAACAGTGCCAGATATGCGCTGCGACGCAAAACCGCTTGCACTAGGGCAACGACGCGGGCCAATGTTGTACTGTTATCGACAAAGGGCGCGCAGACAGCCGTGAGGTTGGGCATTAATTTGTCGAGACGACTGCGCGGCTCTTTTTCTAATGTGACCACGGCCTTGCTGGTATACATATCATAGAGCTGCTGCGCGACCGGCTCTGCCTCTTGGTAGCCCTGCCTTTGCAAGTACTGAACAATTTCCTCGCGGGTTAGGTCGCCAGACCAAAACCGTTCGCCGGCATTTTCCCCAGCGCCCTCCCCAGCGTCACCCGATGCAGCTGCGTCACTGGGGTCAGCAAAAATATCCCCAAACATGCTTTTAACAACGCGCCTGTGTTCCTGTAATTGTTCGGAAAAAGCTGCCCAGCTATCACTGTTGAGAAGGATTGCAACGCGCTGGCGACCGAGTTCATCCAGAGGGAGCTGCTGTGTTTGCTGATTGCCAATACCTTGCAGTGCATGTTCTGTGTTGCGCAGAAATTCATAGGCACGCCACAGCGCTAACGCGTCATTTTCAGCGACAATATTACTCTTGACCAATTGCTGCAGCGCCGTATGAAGAGACTGCGTTTGCAGACTAATATTGCGCCCACCGCGAACCAACTGAAATGCCTGAACAATAAACTCAACTTCACGAATGCCGCCTGCGCCAAGTTTGATATCGTCCTGCAAACCTTTACGCATCACCTCTCGGTTAATCAGTTTCTTTAAGTCGCGCAATGCTTCAATGGCACCAAAATCTAAATAGCGGCGATAGACAAATGGCCGCAAAATAGCGTCCAGTTGTTCTCGGTCAGCCGTCGCACCGCTGACCACACGTGCTTTGACCATCGCGTAGCGCTCCCACTCGCGGCCCTGTGTCAGATAATATTCCTCAAGCGCATCAAAGCTCATCACTAAGGTGCCACTTTGACCGTAGGGGCGCAGCGCCATATCAACGCGAAAGACAAAGCCGTCGGCTGTTTTGCGATCTAAGGCAGCAATTAATTTTTGCCCAAGGCGGGTAAAAAATTCTTGATTAGAGACCGTTTTGCGTGCAACGCCACTCTCTAACCAAGAGGTTTCACCTTTGTTGGGGTAAGCAAAAATAAGATCAATATCAGAAGAGACATTCAGTTCATAGGCACCCATTTTCCCCATGGCAATTACCACCATACGCTGAATAGTGGAGGCCGAAGCGCCATCTGCGCTGCTTAAGGGCGTGCCTAATTCGCGACAGGTAATGGGGTGAAGTACCAGCAGCGCCGCGGAGATAGCCGCCTCTGCCATCCATGTCATATCCGCAGTGGTCTCTTGCATGGTCGCTTGGCGGGTGAAGTCGCGCCAAATAATTCTGATTAATTCGCGACGGCGAAACAGTCGCAACGTCTTGGCCAACTGCTCTTCATTGCACGGCTCTGGCAGCGGGATGGCTTTTTCATAGTCGGTGGCAGAATAACTGCGCTGTAAATCACCGCTCTCGACCAGCGCTCTGAACAGTGCTGGTTGACTGAGGCAGTCCTGCGCAACAAAATCGCTGCAGCCCCAAACGAGCTGCAAATGCACTGCAAATAAAGGGTATTCAGGAAAATTAGTAAGTCTTCTGTTCAGCCATTCAGCGTTGTTTTCCACCGCTCGAAAACTATCGATATAGTGCTGATATTTTGCCGATATCAGCGCAGGAAAAGTTTTCGTCATAAAAAAATCTCTGTTAATTAGCGTCCCAACTCTGGCGTAACGCGCAATACCTCTTCGATGGAGGTGACTCCAGCGGCAACTTTTTCTGCGCCCGCCATGCGCAGCGTTTTCATCCCCTCACCAATCGCGGCACTGCGAATCTGCTGAATATCTGACTCGCTGCTGATATGGCTGAGAAGCGTATGGGTAATCGGCATAATTTCATAGATACCCTCGCGCCCTAAGTATCCAGTGTTGCGACACTCTAAACAACCCACCGGCTGAAATACTGTTGCCGGTGTGGCTAGTTGCGTCGGGCCTGTTAGCTCTTTCCACGCGTCAGTATCACAGGGCACTTCACCGCGGCAGTCGGGGCAAAGTGTGCGCACGAGGCGCTGCGCCATGACGCCGTTTAATGTGGCCTTAATTAGGTGCGCGGGCATGGCTAAATCCAAGAGACGACTGATCGCTGTAGGGGCGTCGTTGGTATGCAGCGTTGAGAGCACGAGGTGGCCAGTCAATGCGGCCTGCACGGCCATCTCGGCGGTTGCTCGATCACGAATTTCACCGACCATGATGATGTCAGGGTCCTGCCGCATCAACGTGCGAATACCGGCGGCAAAATCAAAGTCGATCGCAGGTTGAATTTGACTCTGATTAAAAGCGTCCACAACCATCTCGATGGGATCTTCGACGGTGCTGACATTCACGCTATCCGTCGCCAGCTGCTTTAAGGTTGAATAGAGCGTGGTGGTCTTGCCCGACCCTGTGGGCCCAGTGACCAAGACAATGCCATGGGCGCGTTTGATCATCGATTGCCACTGCTGATAGTCTGAGGCCACAAGCCCTAGTTGAGAAAAGCTGCGCAATAGCACATCAGGATCAAAAATACGCATCACCAACTTTTCGCCAAATGCAGTGGGCATGGTAGACAGGCGCAGCTCAACTTCGCTGCCGTTCGGCGCCTTGGTTTTAATTCGACCATCTTGCGGTCGGCGCTTTTCTGCCACATCCATGCGACCCAGAATTTTTAGACGACTGATCATGGCAGTCATAACATTGTCTGGCAACTCGTAGACCAAGTGCAGCACGCCATCAATGCGGAAACGCACCTTGCCTTTGCCCCGGCGCGGTTCGAGATGAATATCACTTGCGCGCTGGTCAAAAGCGTATTGCAAAAGCCAATCGACAATATTGACGATATGCTGATCTTGGGCATCGGCATTTTTCAGCTTGCCCACTTCCAGGAGCTGCTCAAAATTGGCAATACCGGCACCGCTAACTACGGATGTGCCTGCACCAAAAACCGATTTGGCGAGGGAGTAAAATTCCAGCGTGTACTTTTTGATGTCGGCAGGATCGGCCATCACGCGGCGCAGGGTGCGCGGCGAGGTTTGCTGAAGGCTCTCCATCCACGCGGTATCAAACGGTTCCATGGTCGCAATCACCAGCGCCTCGCGACTGACCTCAAGGCAGAGAATGCCGTAGCGCTTGGCATAGGCAAATGACATAACCGCGGTTACTGCAGGCACATTGATTTTTAAGGGATCTATATGTGCCAAGGG
>Ga0208025_1000391_pt1 | contig 11237 bp, 9 predicted proteins | sample Colrivmeta1549A3_FD_187649 | JGI IMG/M metagenome (GOLD analysis project Ga0208025, IMG submission 187649) | Estuarine microbial communities from the Columbia River estuary - metaG 1549A-3 (SPAdes) (version 2) | ecosystem: Environmental > Aquatic > Marine > Intertidal zone > Estuary | place: USA... | reverse complement strand
AAAAAGCTATCGACGAGTACATCGAATACTACAACAACGAACGCTATCATGAGTCTCTAAATAACTGTACTCCAGCGAGCGTTTATAACGGTACAAACAAAATAATCCTAGAACAAAGACAACTACTGAAACAAAAATCTATGAAGCAGCGAAGACGAAATCACCTTAGAACTAAATCAGCAATTTTTTTGTAAATTGCTCCAAACATTAATGTCCAACTTCTTTGAAGACTTACATTTCATTACTACGGAGCGAGGTATCATGAGCCGAAGTTGAGTGTATGGATGAGTGTTGATCCGTTAAGTCAGAAAACAAAAGAATCATATCAATATTTGTTAAATAGTCCATTGATAATTAATGATAATAATGGCATGGCTCCTACTGTTAATGAAGAGATAAACAATGTTGTATTTAGTTATGTCGACGAGGATAATCAAACAATTATTATTAATCGAATTACAACTATGGTGACACGAACTCAAGAAAATGGAGATGTTTCCGTTACAGTAAACACAACTGAAATAATGAATGCGGTAAGAAATAGTGATGGTCATATTACACATGGTAATGTCACCACATATTCTCAATCAGGAAGTGCAAGTGGAGGTGGTAATATCGAACTTTCAAATCCAGTTGTTGGGAGTAGACCTCAGAATACTGGAGAATTTAAAACCTTGGACTCATGGACTACGTTTATTTCTGAATATAATTCTACTAACAGTATACCTTATAACGAACGACAGCATGTCGTAGGTGCAGCTGTGACTGGAGGGGCCTTTGCAGCTGGAACAATTCCATTAGGAGCTGCGGGTTTACCAACCAGTATTTCAATTGGTTCAACTTCATTAAAAGCTCAAGGAGCAATTTTGGGAATTTCATATGCTACAAAACGCAGTTTGAGTCGAACATACGCTAACCCCATAATTTATAGTGCGACGACTAGGAGTAATGGTGTGCTCATGAACCTGCCTAGGCAACCGCCACAAGTTCGATCGCATGAAAGTAGCTTGTTTGATCAAATACTGAACTATATTATGGATCTGTAAGTGAGGAATATGAAGTCATTAAAATCAGTATTACTTGGTTGGTTATTTATTGTAATTGTAATTATTATCATGGAATTCCATGATAATAATCGATGCGGTTGTGATTTTCAAGAATCAATTAAATCTGATTCTATTGTGTATAATGCTGAAATTCTTCAATTATATAACTTCCCGGGAAATACAATCAGCAATGAAAAAGCACTTATAAGTGACTTTGAAATTTACTTTTCCGTAGGAAATTGCAATTACAAGTTGCCATTAATAAATTTTTCCATTGGAGACACAATTCCAATTGGAAAAAAAATAAATATTAAAGTAGTTACATTAGAAACAGAAAAGAATGAGTTAGACTATTTCGCGGATGCGAAATCAATTAGGTGATGTTTTGGGTCACGGGATATTTCTGGGGAGGGATTGCTAGGGAGGTTAGTTTTGGGTAAACCCCAAGACTATGGAACTGGAAGTGTTGAAGTTGTTTTTCCCTGATGAGCTGGTGTCCCATTTTGACATCACTGGCTGCGGGATCAAGGAAGGCAAGCATGGAGAATATTTAGAGGTGGAGTTCACCGAACGCAACGAGTTGCCTGAGTGAGAATATCGGGTTCTGTCGCATTAACTCGTGGCTTTTAGGTTTGCCCTTCTAAATTAAGATATTCACCGTGATTGTATTCCCCCCGAAAAATAGCTACGATGAAAAGTAGAAGAATTAAATTTCGGGATTATGAAGACCAGCAAGTTCACAGAGAGTCAAATCATCAAATCATTGCGCGAGCATGAGGGAGGTCGTTCGGCCCAGGACATATGCCGAGAACTGGGAATCAGTTCACCCACGTTTTACCAGTGGAAGCGCAAGTATGGAGGTATGGAGGCTCGCGATTTACGTCGTTTGAAGGATTTAGAGCATGAAAACAGTCGATTGAAGCAACTGTTGGCAGACACGATCCTCGACAAGGAGATTCTAAAGGACGTAATCGAAAAAAAGGGTTGGGGCCCGACGAGCGGCGGGAGCTCGTCAAGGTGATATTGAAGGCTTACGACATCACACTACCCAGGGCCCTGAGATTGATTGGATTATCCTCATCGATGTATTATTACAAGCCAAAGCGCGATGATAGCGAGCCATTGAAGCTGATGAGCGACTACGCAGATGAGAACCCCACTCTTGGTCAGGACATGATGGTGAAAGTCTTTCACAAGTCGCACGGGTGGAACCATAGGAAGACCGTGCGCTTATACCACAAGTTGCGCCTTCCTATCATTGGAAAACGACGTCTTCGCCGGTTGGTAGAGCCTGTTGAGCCCCTGGTGCAGCCCATCGTGGAGAATGAAACATGGAGTATGGACTTCATGAGCGACAGCCTGATGGACGGAGGCAAAGTGCGCGTACTGAACGTGCTTGAAGATTATAACCGTGAGAACCTGGGTTATGATGTTGCTCGATCGCTTCCTGCAGAGCGCGTAACGCGTACTCTGGACGACCTAATAGACTTCTACGGTAAGCCGCGAAGGATTCGCATTGATAACGGCCCGGAGTACAGGAGCCACACACTTGCCTTATGGGCACAGAAGCACAAGATCAAGCTTCAGTTTATTGAGCCCGGCAAACCAACTCAGAACAGCTACATCGAACGGTTCAACCACACATACCGCACTGAGGTTCTTAATGCCTTCCTGTTCGAGTCCATTCAGCAGATGTGGGACGAGACAGAGAAGTTCAAATAAAAGTACAACAACCTTAGGCCCCACGGATCCTTGATGGACATGACGCCCATCGAGTTTAAAGAATACAGAAAATCCCTTCCTCAAAGGCCTTTGAGGAAGGGATTAACAGCAGAGAATTTAAAACTAGAATTTACCTAACTTGGTGTAGCTAAGAAAGGGGGGAATACATAAGGGTTATAAGTTTTTCACAGATTTCTTAATATTTGTTATCTGTCGCTCATAACGACCTGAAATGAATTTAATAATCGATTCACATCCTTTTTTTATAAGATCAGGTGTCATTGCACTTTGATCGCGTATGTAGCCATGAGAACCATCTTGAACTAAGATGTGTATACCACTACAACTTTTAAGTTCCTCATTGTCATTTATAAATTCCTTGAGGTTGTAATTATTGCCAGGACATTCGAACTTATTAATTGTTTCAATAATATGCCTCATGGAGTTTGGGGTAGTATGATTAGGCGCGATGCCTTTTTCAGCAACCCTATAGACATCCATAAGATGTTCCTGATAAGGCATAATAAGTTCTTTGTTTAACTTGTTGATAGCTCCAGGCGTAAGAACATAGCCGCCACGTGTGAGTACATTATTTCTCAAAACAACACTCATAAATTCAATATTATGAGTAAGTAGCAGTAATCTCAAATTCTCTTTAGAGGACATGTCATCATAGCGAGATTCTAATTCTCCCAATAAGGTGGAAATTGAATAGGTGAAATGAAAGTCCATGCTTGACACAGGGTCATCAATAATGAAGAAGAGTTTGTCGTAGTCGGAGGTTATATTTACCACTCTATGAACCTCTGCAAGATAATAGCAGAAAGCAATAATGCTTTTTTCTCCATCACTAAGTATGTCCTGGGCAGATTCCCTAAGTGATTGGCTTTTGAATTCTAAGCCATTTTCTTCTTCATTGAATATGTACTTATCATGAAAAACGTAACGGATAAGATTTTTAAATTCTTCAGATATCTTAGCCCTCTTGGCGTGTTTAGTTTTACTCTCTGCTCTATCAATAGCATCGATAGTCTCTTTTATTGACCTATTTAAATTCTTTAGAGTGGTACAATCACTTTCAGTTTTCTTTTGAAGAAGTATAAACCTGGCATTGCAAATCCTACGTTTTAACGAGAGAATTTCATTACTGGAATTCGTCTTGGTTAAATTTACCTTTCTAATTAAATAATTTGCTTCATATATTGAGGTTGAGAGTTCAGTACTGATATATTGATTTAATTCTCTTATCAAATTTTGAACATGGGACATGGTACTTTCATCAACTGGCTCAGATGGGGATTTGCGTTTGGCCACAATTATTTGGTACAACCCTTCCCAGTCTATTACTGTTTCGGGATCTTTTAATTCAGGGAAAGTTTCTGTCGAATGTGTGGGAAAGTAGTTTCTAATCTTCTCCCATTGTTTTCCTGCTTTTAGGAATTCCTGTTGTTTCTGTTGAAGCGAAGTAAGTAAGCTTTCAAAGTTGTTTTTCTTACGTTTTAGCTTCTGTTTAAATTTTGTTTCAGTGTCTTCAAAATACTCTTTGTACCGATCAATAAGTTGTAACTGCTGTTCGAGCAAATCTTGTTCACAAAAAGGACATATATCTTCTGAATCTCCTTCTAACGAAATAAGCCCAGCTTTAATAAACTCTTCCTTATTTTGAATTTTTTCTTTGAAGGCCTCAGATATGCTGGATACTGAAACAATTTCATTTAGATCTGAGGATAGAGTTTTAGCAAATTCAAAATCTTGGTTGAATTCCTTGACTTCTGAAACATCAATTAAATCTTCAGGAATACTTTCAAGTTTTTTTAATTTGGACTTTAGTGCTTCAAACGTCTCAAGCTCTTCGGGGATATTGGAGTTTTCAAGAAGATTTTCAAAATTTAAGTTTTTATATTCTTTCGTATTTGAACGAATGGCTAGCTTGTCCAGCTCTTGTGTCGCTGTGCTTAATTGATTATCTATAGCATCTTTAATATGCTTATGTCGGTCTTTATAAGAAGCTAAATCTTTTTTTTCCTTTGAAACGTCTACCGCTTCCTTGCCAATAATGTAGCCCGATATTGTGTCATCCGGGCCAAAATTATTCGGTTCGATAGTCTCCCTTACATAATCGCTGTTGAAGACATGAAAAATAAAATCTGTTTTATTTTGAATGCGTGGTGGCTCGCCAGCCTTGTATTTAACTTCGTATTGTTCATTAACAGTTGAACCCTGCTTATCGAACTTAAACCTGAAAAGCCCTGACCCTTGCCCTATTGCTAAAAACTTTGCAGCATCTGGAAGGGACTCATCATCCTTTAGATCATTCTGAAGCCTTTGAAGTCTAAATTGCCTACTTAAGGTAGTTTTGCCACTACCGTTCGTTGCAAATACTCCAACCTTAAATGGGCCTTTTTCTCCCATAGATATTTGAAGGTTTGCATTTTCATGCGGTCCTATATGTTGAATGCGTAGACTTGTGTTGTACGGATGATTGTCAGGCATGGTTTGGTTTATTAGTCTAATTTGCAACTTTCACCTCACCACTTATCAGTTTAGGAAGCAAAGTATCTCTGAGTTTGGTTAGGTCTTTTATTTGTTTGTCGTTGCATTCTTTCTTTAAATACAAGTCCGTTATCGAATTGCCCTTTTCAAGTTGCAATTCCATTGGGGGTATAAGTATCTCACGTTCCTTTATTGAAGCTGTCGACAAATTGAGAAGATTGGAGTGAGGTGTGCCATGAAAATCGAACATGTGTGTACCACAAATATCGGAATTGTGTGTACCATTAATACACCTAGGTCATTGATAATAAGCGATCTAGTGATTTGTCGTTCAAAAGACATTGGTACACTTTGGTCCGATAATCGTGGTACACTTTGAGCCGTGTTTTACAACAGAACCTCATTTACTCTTAAATGTTGTCGTTGTTCAATTTTAGATAAGCACCGTGAAATGTTTGATCACAGTATTCCTGACTATTATTAACTGTGATTAAGTCACTAACATTTCTCCATGAGCTAACAGAGTCCACGTAATTCACTTGCGCCATGATTTTTAAATCATCTGGAAAATCACTGTCAATATCAGCACTGAATTCTGAAATGAATGTTTCGTTGTAAGAATTCGGGCTTATCGTAACGGTATCTAAGAAATTAATATAAATTATTGTGAATGATATTTCAAAATCAGAATCGTTTGTACATGTTACAGAATAGATGTGCTCTGTCTCACAACATGAACTGAAAAATAATCCGCACATTAGAATATGAAATATTGATTTCATTTGATATATATATATTTTAAAGATGAAATGTTATTTTTTCGATCTGCCTTCATGTCAGAACATGTAATCGCTTCATCGGTTGGGTCAGTTGAGTATAGCCAAGTTCCTACTACACAATGCCCATTTGTTGCTTGACTCTTTGTGAATGTTTCAATTCTATCACACCATAGTTTGTAATCTTTCTTTCCAAATTGCGGTTTATTTCGAAAATACCAATATTGGGTTTTACTTCCGACTTTATTATTGTGAAAATCCATTTGATGTTCGGCACATTCATTCTTATTTACAATCTCGTGAACCCAGCCAGCTGCTTGAGCTTGGGCTTGACCTACATACCGACGCAGCATCATGCTTGCACTTATATGTCTGAAAGCGTCTGCGCGATCATTATACCCTTCACTTGCGTCAAATCTAAGATGCGTTTCTTCTTTTGCTCGTTGTTTACATTTTCTCGCCCAATAAATGTCGTAGCCCGCTAAAACCACTCCTGCACCAACTGCTGCAGATGCTGCTGGATGGGCTACTATAACTGATAAAACTGTCGCCCAAATTCCGTTAGTTTTATTTGAGCGGAGTGCAGACAGCTCCATAATTTCATTATATGAAGCCGGATTAGAGGGGTACTGAGAGGCTAGTGATTCCATTGCAAGTAACCAATCTAAATCGCTCGACTCTAGGTCTAGTTCTTTCTGATAAAAGTTAAAACTGGGAAGTGAATCATTAAGTGTAACATCTGATGAATCGACCTGGGTGAGTTCAAGTTCATCTTGTTGAAGAAGTTGTTCATAAAACCCGTCTGCATCTTGGATCATACCGATGTAAGCTCTGTCTGGGTAAAAATCAATCAGCCGGTTTTCCAAGTGATTATAATATGCATTTGACGTGTCAATTTGCTCTTTGTAAATGTACTCGGGGTGGGTTAACACAAATTCACGGTAGGCAACGTATACTACTTCACAGTCTACTGCAAGAGTTTTAGCTGCTTCTTCTAAGGAAAAGGATGTGGATTGGTTGCTATTTAGGGGATTTTCGTCGTTTAATATTTCTTTATTGCAAGATGACAGCAGAGCTATTAATGCAAAAAAAGATGGATATAAAATTTTCATGACATTAGGGTTATTGTTTAAGTATTACAGGTCAATACGAAGTTCTAGATGTGTTGATTTCTAGAATTGATTGATTTGTATCAATTAGTTGGCAAATGGCATAACAATGCATTTGTGTGCCAGCATCCCCATATAACTGCTGTCACGCAATCCTCAAGTAGTGCGACTTAAGTATCTCCATATCCTTACTGATCTTCGAGTCAAGGACCTTGGCGTAGTGCTGAGTGGTCTTGATGTTGGTATGTCCAAGCATCTTGCTGACGGTTTCAATGGGGATGCCATTTTGCAGGGTGACGGTCGTGGCGAAGGTGTGCCGGGCGATGTGAAAACTGACTTTCTTCTCAATCTTAGCAAGCTTGGCCAGGACTTTTAGATAATCATTGATTTTCTGATTGGAGTAAACTTTGAATATCAATTCATCGGGATGTAGGTCCTGGAGCCTCACATATTTTGAGATGATGTTCTTCGGGATGGGTAAAAGGGGAATGTTCGCCTTGGTCTTTGTCTTGGTTCGGTGGGTCTTTATCCAATCCACGCCATCGATGGTTCGAACAATTTCGTGCGCTTTAAGAGATCTGACGTCGGAATACGCGAGACCGGTGAAGCATGAGAAGATGAACAGATCTCGTGTTAACTCCAGCTTTTTGGACTCGGGCCTTAGATTCATCAGCGCCTCAATCTCGTGTTGCTCTAGGAATGGACGTTCCACAGGCTTGCATCCCAATGAGAAACCAATGAAAGGATCCTTTTTGATCCACCCCGAGTGAAAAGCCCGGCTTGTGACCTTCTTAACCATAGACATACACTTGACCGCAGTATTGTGAGAATGTCCTTTCTCAGAAATCAAGAATCTATAGAACCCAACGACATGATCATGAGAGAAACGCACGATGGGAAGATCAGAGCAGTTGTGTTTGGACTTTAGAAATGACTTTAGATGATTCATCGCCGTGCGATTCTTTTGGAATAGGGCATAGGAGCTGTTCTTTCCAATGATGGACTCAAACTCATCGACTTGCTTCTGGTAAATCTCAATAATGCCCTGGTGTTTCCCTTCACTGCGACCTAAGATGGAGTTGATGACCATATCGGCCGTGACCACATCGTATTCATCCTGGAGCGAGGTGTATGCACGATTGCATTTGGACACAGCATTCTCAAGAAAGATGTTGATGCGCTTTGATTCGGTATGCTCACGTAAGCGACATCGAGATCGTTTGACATCCCAGTCTTTGGATGGCACACGGATTCCGAGGGCTGTCTTGGCACTCTTTCCATTGATGGTCACCCTAAGCATTAGGGGTGCGCCGTTTTTGTTTTCTCTTTCTTGTCTTAGAAAGAAAAGGATACTGAAGGTCGATTTAGACTTCATACAACGTAACTATTAAGTGCCTTGAGGTGGGTTAACCCCAAGGCGGGTTACGTCTTCCAGATTCGCATGATCAAGGTAGAAAACACTACGCAACCACCACCTACGCAATTCGCCGCAATCGAGCGAAACTTTCACGAAACCCAAGCGGGGCAAGGACTTCGAAAAAGCCATACCCCAAAAAAGGTTGGGGTACGATTTGGGGTACGGGCAATTTCATTAAATTGCGTCGACCTGCGTGGTCCAAATACTCAAAAACACATGTATTGCGTTGAATTTCTGCGAGTTGCGTCAAGGTTCGATTCCTTTTCAAAGAGCCTCTCTCTCCGGGGCCGAACATTGGAACGGTTGCTGGTACAGCTAATAACTGGACCGCTTTTGATTGGGCCAACAAGCAAGAGACGCAGACTGTGTTCCCGGCTGTTGTCGCTACTGAAGCGGTCAACTACCCGGACAAGGACGATCAAGACAACTACCACAGCCAACTTTTTGAACTTCGGTATGATAAATATTTCAATGTGGTTAGATATCAAGACATGGGGTACATGACCGTTGGAGAGCCGAAGGTGGATACCATTGACATTATTGTTGACAGGCACTTTGTGTATCACGACAAGCTAAATCTCTGCAGCAGTTTGTATTCGATGGATACCATCATGGATGGCATGGCCGTCGGCTATGTCGTCACTTATCCTCCTTATGAGAATGATACGTTGTGGCTGATGCCGAGCGCTGGCGCAGGTTGTACGTCAGAGCTCTATTCACTTGATCCATGTTCAAGTGAGAATGACACCATCCTTTCTCACCACAGGGAGCTCGTCATTGACACAAACTATATCACCCAGACCGCCCTCCATGCGCAGTATGACACTAAAAGAATAGCGTTAATGACCTACCAGGCGCCTTCTGTTTCAGTAGGGTATCGCACCAATGCGCTTTCCAAACATGAGATCTATCTAGACACGGTGTTGGCAAATAACCTGGTGCGCCTGAGTGAAGTTGTCAGCTTCACAACAGGTGGTGAGGCGATGAACCAGTATAAGGTTCTTTTAAATGATAGTCAGGACTATGCCGTAAGTGATTTGACATATGATACGTATGGTAATATCACCTCCGTCACAGGTGCCGAGAACCACCAAGGACTTCGCGCCAGCTCGACATTTGATTATGATAATGTTGACCATCAGTTCGTTGCTATGGTCACGAATCAATTTAATGAGAGTGTGTGCTCGGACTATGACCATATTACGGGCAATTTGTTGCGCACGGTGGGCGTCAACGGCCATGCTATGCAGTATCAGTATGATCATTTCGATCGCATCCGCGCCATTTTTGCTCCTCGCGAACTCGCGGATCCCAACAGTCCAGCGACCATTGAGTATGAATACTATGTGTGCGGTCAAGTCGCGGCATCACCATCAGTTGCTTTGACCATTCACAACAACGGGTTTGCAGTGACTGAGCCTGATTACAACCCACCACCTGCGGATTGTAATAATCAGACAATTAACAGGCCTGCAATTCCAGCGGGGGCGCCCACCACGTCGACCTTTATCGATGGCAGTGGCCAAGCGTTGCAGGTAAAGTCCTATAAAAAGAACAACACCGGCACAGATGGATTTTTAGTATCTGGCTTCCAGACACTCAACAAGTTTGGAAAACCGGTAGCTTCTTATGAGGACTTTTTATCCACTGCCGCAGCCACAGCCTTTGTTTACCCTGTATCTGGATTAAGCAATGTAGTAGACAGTATCAAGTATGATTATCAATACCGTCAAGTATCATCGGACAACTATGTGGCTTACTCTGCCGGTAGCAATGCAGGACAATGGGTCAATAGCACCATAGATTATGGCTTTGATAATCTTCTCAGCACAGGCCAGCCGGAGTTCTACACACGTACTACGGTTCACAGCAGCAGCGCTTCGATCAATCCAACCCCGAATTCATCCACCTCGGAGTATGTGGATGCGCGAGGAAGAAAGATTGGCGTGATTCAGCATGGGCCGAGTAATCTGATTACCCATTTTGATTACAATGCCATTGGTGAGTTGATGACTGTCACGGATCCAATAGGCGAGGTCACCCAGTACACCTATGACCTTGCGGGGCGTCAGCTTTCAGAAAATCATCCCGACCGCGGTCTATCAACACTCACCTACGACAAGGCGAGCAACGTTATTGAGATGACCAACCCTGCGACGGACATCCAAAATGATAAGATTCAGTTGGCCTATGACTACAACCGTCTTATCTCCAAGAAGATGCCCCAGAGCGGAGGAGCACCTGATCTCTACAATGTTGAGTATACTTACGGAAGTGTTGGGGATGGCAACAATGGTGCGGGACGTATTGTGACCATCACCCAAGGAGGAAACTTCAAAATAGACGAGCTCAAGTACGATGAGTTGGGCCAGGTGTCACAAGAGGTCAAGACCATCGATGTGCCGAACGTTGGGCCAAGGGTGTTTGCAACGACGTACAGGTATGATTCATTCGGACGGATGCTTAAGGCTACTTATCCCGATGGGGATCAAGTGAGCTATGCGTACTACCCTTCAGGGGAGCTTAGCAGCATTTCTTCGGATTTGATTGGCGACGCGCAGAGCATCATAGAGTCTATTAGCTACGACGGGCGTGGTAATATCGACCAGATGATATATGGCAATGGTACGGTGACCAACTACAAGTATGCAGATCGTACATGGAACTTGATGGG
>Ga0208025_1000368_pt1 | contig 11799 bp, 10 predicted proteins | sample Colrivmeta1549A3_FD_187649 | JGI IMG/M metagenome (GOLD analysis project Ga0208025, IMG submission 187649) | Estuarine microbial communities from the Columbia River estuary - metaG 1549A-3 (SPAdes) (version 2) | ecosystem: Environmental > Aquatic > Marine > Intertidal zone > Estuary | place... | reverse complement strand
TCTTTTGGCACCACAACATATGCTGTGCTGTGCATTTCGGAAATGAGGGAAGTGCCCATTTCTAATTCTAGGTAATGCTCTTTTTTACAAAACTCTTTGAGGTGTATTTTATGATGTGCAGCAGTTGGCCCGCTATTTGGACCTCTGAAATCCCAAATTAATTTTATTTTTTCTTCCATATAATTATTGGTCTAAGTCATAAATTAACCTAATTTTAGTTTGATAAACAAGTCTTAGACCAGCTTATTTTTTACTTTTGCAAGATGAGGGATAGGAAAATTTTGAGTATATCTTTTGGTTTAATGGGCCTGCTTTTTTGTCTCCAGTCTTGTGAGTCGTTTTTACGTTCAGAAGTTCAAGAGAATGCTGTTGCGAAGTTGGGTGACCAATACTTGCTTTTAGAAGACATTCCCTCCTATTTGTATCAAAATACCAGTCCCCAAGATTCCTTAGCAATAGTTAATGATTATATTAACCAATGGGCTGCTAAAGAGTTGCTCATACAGAAATCACTCATTAACTTGCCTGTTGCTAAGATGGAAGCATTTGACCGTTTGGTGGCTAATTATAAAAGTGACTTATATACACTGGCTTATAAAGAGGCATTGGTTAATTCTAGATCAGATACATTGATTGGATCAGATGAGTTGGCCGCTTTTTATGCTAATGAGCAGCAAAACTTTTTGGTGAAAGAAAAATTAATTCGTTTGCGATTTGTGAGTCTCCCGAGGAATTATAGTGATGTTGCTTTGATTGCCCAAAAGTTAAAAACTTTTGAGGAAGCAGATATAAGGTATTTAGATTCTATAAGCATTCAATTTAATAAACTGAATCTGAACGATTCTATTTGGGTGCCTTTGAATAGGATACTGAAGGAAATAGGACCTTTAGCGCGCGATAATGAAGAAATATATTTAAAAAAATCACAATTTTTTGAATTGAAGGATTCATTAGGGGTATATTTGGGACAAGTCCAAGAAGTGTTAGAAGTGAATGACATAGCCCCTTTAAGTTATGTGAAGCCCTCCCTGGAGCAAATTTTGAAAATTAGAAGGAAACAAGCGTTTCTGAAACAAATAGAAAGAGATATTATTGATGAAGCTATTAAAAACAAAGCCCTTGAAATTTACAATTAAACAATACCGTTTTAGTAGCGTAATGCTATTATTTTTATGTTCTGTAACCCTAATGGCTCAGGACAGTTTAGCCATACAAGACAGTCAAGTAGAGCCACCTAAGTCTATGGATTTAGTGGCGCCTTCAGAGGTAAAGCAAGCCTTTAAAAGAATTAAATTGGATGGTATTGCAGCTGTAGTTGGGGATTATGTCATTTTGGAGTCTGATATTGAAAAAACCCTGATAGATTTAAAAAGTCAAGGAGTTTCTGATCAAGATGTGAATCGTTGTCAACTTTTAGGTAAACTCATGGAAGACCGCCTTTTTGCCCACCAGGCAGTTCAGGATAGTGTACTGATATCAGATGACGAAATAGCTGCTATTGGCGAGCGTCAGTTACAGCAGTTGGTGTCACAGGCAGGATCTTTAGATCGTGTACTTAAGGTGTACAAGAAAGAAGATGAAGAGAGTTTTAGACAAGAGCTCAATAAGATTAATAAGCTTAGAATGCTTTCTGAAAGGATGCAAACCAAGGTAGTGGAGGAGATTGAAATTACCCCTGAGGAAGTCAGGCAATTTTTCAATGATATCCCCAAAGAAGAGCGCCCAGTATTTGGTGCAGAATTAGAGATTTCTCAAATTGTAAAAACGCCTCAGGCTCCTGAGGAAGAGAAGCAGAAAGTGATAGACAAGCTCAATGAGTTAAAAGCAGATGTGGAGGACAACAATGCCAGCTTCTCGGTTAAGGCTATTTTATATTCTCAAGACCCTGGATCTAAATCTAAAGGGGGGTTTTATCCCATGAGTAGAGAAACTCCATTTGTAAAAGAATTTAAAGACGTTGCTTTTTCTTTGCAAGAGGGAGAAATTTCAGATCCATTCGAAAGCCCTTTCGGATATCATATTATTTATATTGAAAAAATAAGGGGGCAAGAATTGGATTTAAGGCACATTTTAATGGTGCCAGAGGTGCCAAGTAGTGCTGTAAAAGAAGCTATTGATGAATTGAAAGACATAAAAAAGAAGATTGAGGAAGGCGCTTTTACTTTTGCAGAAGCAGCCTTAAACTTCTCTGATGAAAAGGAGACTAAGTTTGACGGCGGTGTACTTAGAAACCCTACCAATTACGATTCGAGATTTGAATTGACTAAAATGGATCCAAGCCTTTATAAACAAGTAAGTAATCTAAAGGACAATGAAATATCTTTCCCTATTGAAGAGCCAGACCCAAGAGGGGGGCAGACAAAATATAAAATATTAAAAATCTCCAATAGGTATGGAGAGCACACGGCAGATTTTGCAAGAGATTATATGAAAATTCAAGAGCTCGCCAAAACAGAAAAGCAATTAAAAGCAATTAATGACTGGCGTGGAACCCACATTGAGGATACTTACATTAGTGTGAGTAAGTCTAATAGAGACTGTGATTTCGCAAATAACTGGGTAAAAGAATAATTTTTTCTATTGTTTATTGACAATTTATTAAAAACACAACTGTTTCTTAGTAATTGTTTAATAAACCCCTTTCGAAAACGATTTCTTGCTAGTGAACTCCTCGCTTTTTACTATTTTTACAAGCATTAACTTAAATACCAAAATCAAATGGCATTTGACATAGATATGATCAAAGGGGTGTATTCCCAAATGGCAGAGCGTGTAGATCAAGCACGTGAATTAGTGGGGAGACCCTTAACTTTGTCTGAAAAGATATTATACAGCCATTTGTGGGATGGCAAATCAAATAAAGCTTTTACTAGAGGAAAAGACTATGTGGATTTTGCGCCAGATAGAATTGCCTGTCAAGATGCTACTGCACAAATGGCTTTATTGCAATTTATGCAAGCAGGAAAACCAAAAGTTGCGGTACCCACAACGGTTCATTGTGACCATCTTATTCAAGCAAAAAGCGGTGCAGTGGCAGATTTAAAAGTAGCCAATGCCACCAGTGAAGAGGTGTTTAATTTTTTGGAGTCTGTATCCAATAAATACGGTATTGGTTTTTGGAAACCTGGAGCTGGTATTATTCATCAGGTAGTTCTAGAAAATTACGCTTTCCCCGGAGGAATGATGATTGGTACAGATTCACATACTGTTAACGCAGGTGGTCTTGGAATGTTAGCTATTGGAGTAGGTGGAGCAGACGCAGTAGATGTAATGGCTGGAATGGCCTGGGAATTAAAATTCCCAAAATTGATAGGCGTAAAGTTAACTGGTAATATTTCAGGTTGGACTTCTGCCAAAGATGTTATTTTAAAAGTAGCAGGAATACTGACTGTTAAAGGAGGTACTGGTGCAATTGTTGAATATTTTGGAGAAGGTGCATTAAACTTGTCTTGTACAGGTAAAGGAACCATTTGTAACATGGGTGCAGAAATAGGAGCCACCACTTCTACCTTTGGTTATGACGCCTCTATGGAACGTTATTTAAGGGCTACAGATAGAAATGATGTGGCAGATGCTGCAAATGAAGTTAAAGCACACCTTACTGCAGATCCAGAAGTGTATGCGCAGCCAGAAAAATATTTTGATGAAATCATAGAAATAGATTTAAATACTTTAAAGCCTCATTTAAATGGCCCTTTTACGCCAGATCTTGCCACTCCAGTTGGAGAATTAGGAAAGAAAGCTAAGGCCAATGATTGGCCTTTAAAAGTAGATTGGGGATTGATTGGATCTTGTACCAACTCTTCTTATGAAGATTTGACAAGAGCAGCTTCAATTGCGAAGCAAGCAATCGATAAGAAGATTAAACCTAAATCTGATTTTGGTATTAATCCAGGTTCTGAACAGATTAGATTCACAGCGGAAAGAGACGGATTACTTCAGATTTTTGAAGAGGTTGGCGCGACTATATTTACCAATGCTTGTGGTCCATGTATTGGACAATGGGACAGAAGTGATCTTAAAGGCGACGAGAAGAACACCATAGTACATTCTTTTAATAGAAACTTCTCTAAACGTGCAGATGGCAATCCAAATACCCATGCCTTTGTTGGTTCTCCTGAAATGGTCGCAGCCATTGCGATTTCAGGAAGGTTAGATTTCGATCCAATGAATGACACATTAATCAATGAAGATGGAGAAGCGGTTAAATTAGATATGCCATTAGGTATTGAATTACCAGTGAATGGTTTTGCAGTAGAAGACGCTGGATTTATTGCTCCTGATGAAGATGGTTCTGGTGTTTCTGTTAAAGTGAGCCCTACTTCAGAAAGATTACAATTATTAGAATCTTTCCAGCCTATTGAAAACGAAAGTTTGGCTGGGGCCAAACTATTAATCAAAGCGCAGGGTAAATGTACTACTGATCATATTTCTATGGCAGGTCCATGGTTGCGTTTTAGAGGTCATTTAGATAATATTGCCAACAATACCTTGATTGGAGCAGTGAATGCGTTTAATCAGAAAACAAATTTCGTAAAAAATCAGCTCACCGGCGAATACATGGGTGTACCTGACGCACAAAGGGCTTATAAAGCGGCTGGCATTAAAACCATTGTAGTAGGCGACCATAATTACGGAGAAGGTTCTTCAAGGGAGCATGCAGCAATGCAGCCAAGACACCTAGGTGTTGCAGCAGTTCTTGTAAAATCTTTTGCACGTATTCATGAAACAAACCTTAAAAAACAAGGAATGTTAGGCTTGACTTTTGTGAACGAGTCTGATTACGACTTAATTAAAGAAGATGACACTTTTAACTTTGTAGATATTGCCTCATTTAAAGCTGGACAAGCTTTGACTATTGAGATCAAACACGCAGATGGAACTGCCCACACTATTCAAGTAAATCATACTTATAATGATTCACAAATAGGTTGGTTTAGAGCAGGATCTGCTTTAAACGTAATCAAAAAGGAAAATGCTGCTTAAGTATAAGTAGTGCAATCATTTAAAAAAAAACACTTCATATTATATGGGGTGTTTTTTTATTTTTATACTATGAAGCTAAAATCTGTTCTTATACTTATGACAATTGGACTAGTGTTGTTACTCATGTATTCACCACTAGGGAGCCAAGGTAAATTACTCTTGACTAAATTACTGGCGCCAACCCCCCGCTTTTTGAGCGTAGAAGATCAATATGAAATTCCTAGCTATCAATGGAGGTTAAAAGACAAAGAATGGGATTTCTTTTCTTTGGAACAATCTAAAGGCAAGGTTATTTTTGTGTCATTTTGGGCGTCTTGGCATTTGCCTTCGAAAGCTTCACTGGAGAGTATTGAAAGGCTTTATAAGCGTTTTGGTAGTGACATAGTCTTTCTTATTATTACAGATGAGGAGCGTGAGCCGGTAGAACAGTTCATTAAAAACCAAGACTTTTCCTTTCCTATTTCTTATAGAGTAGTGGAAGATAAAAGTCCATTTAAAAGTATGGCATTAGGAACCAGCTATGTCATAAGCGCAAATGGAAATATAGTGCTTGAAACCGCGCGGATTAGTGATTGGGATAAACCAGATTTTACTGCGGGCTTGTCTTCTTTATTGAAGCAATAAATAAGCGGTAAAAAAAGCGTACTGACTCAAAAGTAAATGCAGTGAATACTTTCGATTTCCATGGGTATAGCTATCGTTTATGATGAGCTGAATTATAAAAGCCACCGCAAACCAGCTTAGGTAGTTTTTTATTGGCGCTATACCTCCGTCAAAGTACCAAAAGTCTAGCGATGGTGCTGCATACTCCATTAATAGATCTAAGCCCACCATGAGACAAGAAGCAAGTAGCGCCTTATAGTATTTAGCGCTGTTTAATTTTCTCACAAGATCTGCTGAGATTAGACTCAGTACAGCCCAATTTATACCAATAAGTAGCGGCACGCCCCCTACTTTAACACCTAAATTTTCTCCGTAGTAATAGCTACCGAATAGCCAAGAGGTATGCACACCTATCCATTCACTAGACATACCAATTATAAATGCTGTGGTGAAAAGGAATATATTTCTGGATGAATACACCGGAAATAAGGCGATTAAAAAAACGGTGTAAAGAAGCATATTCACATATGTTTTCTCAATAAACCACTCTTGAAACCCCATACCAATACCAATGATTGCAGTCATATTGAATAGCCAAATCAATCCTATAGCAAAACTTGTTTTCGGTTCAATTTGTCGGGTAGTAGTCTTTGTCATTACTTTTTTGAGGCCTAATATCTGTTAAAGGCTTTTTAAGATTGTTAATTCAATACTATTATATGGTATACAGCTAAAATTAAATCAGGAATTTTATTCCATATAATTTTTGGGTATTGCACTAAATTTCCGGAATTAAATCTGCTGTAATTTTGGCACTGTAGAGACAGAGTGGAATCCCACCTCCAGGGTGTGCAGAACCACCGCAAAAATATAAATTTTCAATATGACTTTTATTGGATTGTCTTAAAAATGCTGCTTTTGAATCATTACTAGAAGTGCCGTAAAGGGCACCTTGTGATGCATTGGTATTTTTTTCTATACCAATTGGGTCTAAAATTTCTTCATAAACAATATAGTCAGCTACATTAACACCCAGTAAATCGGATAATTTACTGACAATTGTTTGCTTCATTTTTTGCTTTAAATCTTCCCAGTCTTGCCCTTTGTTAGCTGGTGCGTTTACCATCACAAACCAATTCTCACAACCTTGAGGGGCATCTGATGGTTTTTCCTTGGAACTTATGTTTAAGTATATGGTTGGATCAGTAGGTAAGGTCTGTTGGTCAAAAATTTCTTTGAATTCAAGCTCATAGTCTTCACTGAAAAAAATATTATGAAGGTCTAATGAGGGAAAAGAAGTAGAAATACCCCAATAGAATATGAGTCCAGAACTCGATCTTTCCTCTTGAACAATTCTTTTGGGTGTTTGAATGTTTGGAAGCAGTTTTTCATAGGTGTGAAATACGTCCGCATTTGAAACGACTACGTCTGCTTTTAAATACTGTGTTACTCCATTAACTACTATTTCTATACCTTTTGCACTATTGTTTTCTACATTAATTTTTACCACTGGAGTTTCAAGTAAAAAACGAACTCCTTTATCTTTGGCCAATTGATAGAGCGATTGTCCTATTGAATGCATGCCTTCTGTTGGAAAGTAGGTACCCTTATGCATTTCTAAGTGAGGAATCATGCTCATGATTGCAGAAGTCTTGTAAGGAGAGGAACCATTATAGGTGGCAAACCTGTTGAAGTATTGAATGAGTTTTTTGTTTTTGAATATTCCTTTATGGTGTTTGTCAAGGGTATTAAAGATGTTTAAGGCACCCAAGTTAAAAATTGCTTTTAGTGTATTTGTGCTTAAATATGTTTTCCAATCAGCCAATGATCTCTCTAAAAAAATAGGCGCAGTGAGCGTATATTTTCTTGCACTATTGTTTAAATACCTTCTCAAAATTTCTGAGGGTTCTCCAAAAAAATCAGCCGCCTCTTTGATCCATTCCTCTGGCTCCGCCGATGCCTTAAAGAAGCTCCCATCAGGCCAAAAATAATGACAGATCACCTCCTTTTTTTTATAAGTAAAATAATCTTCAATAGGTTTATCAGATAATTCAAATAGAGATTCCACTAGCCCTGGCATGGTAAAAAGAGAGGGGCCTAAATCGAATCTAAAGCCATTTCCTTCCAGTACATGCATTTTACCTCCAGTATAGTTGTTTCTCTCAACAACAGTGACCTCATAGCCTTTTTTTTGTAATCTCAAGCTACAAGCTAAACCAGCAATACCTGCGCCAACAACTATGGCTTTTTTTTGCATTATTTGAAATATTTAAAGGGGACAAATAACATTCCAAAGCATTCTCCGTCTTCTTTGCCTAAATGTTTGTGGTGCATTTTATGGGCCCTTCTAATGCCTTTTGTGTATTTATTATTTGCGTTTCTGAACCATTTAAAACGCTGGTGTATAAAGATGTCGTGTACCATGAAATAAGCAAAGCCATAGGCCATAATACCCAATCCAATGGGCCATCCTTGCCAGAAAGCAGTATTTTCCGCCGTCATTATAAAGCCCATACTAATGACCGCATAAAAAATAAAGAAAGTATCATTTCTCTCGAACCAGCTGTCGTGGTCTTTTTTGTGGTGGTCTTCATGTAAATGCCATAAAAACCCATGCATAATATATTTATGCGAGAACCAAGCCATGAATTCCATGATACAAAACGTAGCAACAAAGCATAAAGCCCAATAGAGTAGGTGCATTTTTTTTATGAAGGTTTAATAACTAGGTTAAATTTACAACTCAAATAAGACTTTACCAACAGTCCCATCTTTTGATGATTGGCCACCCTAATTCTACTGTTTTTAATTTCTAGTGGAGGGGTGTTTTTTAGTTTCTTGAGTAACTTATAATAATATATGTAAGCGGTATACACCCCAAATTTAACTTCTTTAGGGAGTAAAACTATTCCCGTCAATCCATTGGAAAAGTCTTCTTGTATTTCTTTAATGATTCTTTCCTTGGCCTCTTCATCTAGCGCATTTAGATTTGTGTTTGGAAAGTAGGTTCTATTGAGCCCTTCAAAATCTGCTTTGAGATCTCTAAGGAAGTTTACTTTTTGAAAGGCAGATCCTAATGACATGGCCGAATTTTTTAAATCGTTGTATTGGTCTATATTGCCTTTGACAAAAACCTTTAGGCACATGAGTCCAACAACATCTGCAGATCCATAGATGTATTCTTTGTATTCCTCTTCTGTAATATAGGCCTCTTTAGTCAAATCCATTTTCATGCTTTTCATAAAGGCTGTAACCAGCTCTAATGGAATGTCATACTTGTGAAATGAATGTTGAAATGCATTTAAAATAGGGTTTAGACTAATCTTGTCACGAAGGGCATTCGCTAAATCAAATTCAAATCTTTCAAATAATAAAGCCTTGTCGTAATCATGAAAACTATCTACAATTTCGTCTGCAAATCTTACAAAACCATATATGTTATAGATGTCCTGTCTTATGCTAATATCTAGCATTTTAGTTGCCAGAGAAAATGAGGTGCTATATGATTCAGTAACTTGCTTACTGCATCTATATGAAACTTGGTCAAATAGGCTTTTCATCCGTATTATTTTTTTGAAATAAGGTCCGCTACAATTTTCCCAGAAATAAGTGCCGGTGGAACACCTGGTCCTGGAACCGTAAGTTGGCCTGTAAAATATAAATTTTGTACCATACTACTTTTTAATTTTGGCCTTAAAAAAGCAGTCTGCATTAAAGTATTGGCCAATCCGTATGCATTTCCTTTGTAAGAGTTATACGTTTCTTTAAAGTCTTTCACGCAAAAGGACTCTTTAAAGATAATATTTTCACGAACGTTTGTACCAATTTTAAGTTCAAACCTGTCCATGATTTTATTAAAATAGTGTTCTCTTAAAGATTCATTGTCTTCTAGATCTGGTGCAATTGGAATCAAGAAAAAACCTGTCTCACAATTCTCAGGAGCCATAGAGGGGTCAGAAATAGATGGAAAATTAGCATAAAACAATGGATCAGAGGGCCAAACAGCATTGTCGTATATTTCTTCTGCATGTTTTGTAAAATCACTATCAAAGAATAGGTTGTGGTGTTCCACATTTGGGATTCTCTGATTGAATCCTACGTAAAATAGCAAAGAAGAAGGTGCGAACGTTTTCTTATCCCAATAAGCTTCTGAATATTGTCTGAAAGATGTGTCTAATAAGGTCTCTGAATGATGATAATCTGCTCCACTGAGCACAACGTCAGACAAAATATCTTTTCCTTTTACGGAAATCCCTATTGCTTTTTTATCCTGAACAATTATTTTATCTACCGGACTATTGGTGTGCATTTTGACTCCCAATGAATGGGCTAAATTTTCCATAGCCAGGACAATTTCATACATGCCACCTTTAGGGTGCCAAGTGCCCAAACCAAAATCTGCAAAATTCATAAAGCTGTAGAAAGAGGGTGTTTGATTTGGTTTTGCACCAAGAAATAGTACAGGAAACTCTAGTGTTGCTATTAGTTTAGGGTTCTTGAAATCTCTCCTAACCCTTTGACTGATAGTTCTAAAGAACCGATCTACCCTGGTAATGGTCTCAGAGGTAACCAATTCAAGTGGAGATAAACCGGGTCTTAATACTATTTTATCTATAGCAATTCTGTAGTGGTCTTGCGCTTCTGCAATGAATTTATCCAATTTAGCACCGCTACCTGCTTCTATTTCTTCAAAGGCTTGGATAATTTTTTTTAAACTGTCTCCAATGGTTAAGTGCCCCTCGTTAAAGTACACCTTATAAGCAGGACTAAGCTTATCTAATTGGTAGTAATCAGATGTTTTCTTGTCAAAATCTGCAAAAAACTTGTCAAAAATGTCAGGCATCCAGTACCAACTTGGTCCCATATCAAATGTAAAGCCCTCCCTCTTGAGTTGTCTGGCCCTTCCGCCAATAGTATTGTTTTTCTCGTATAAATCTACACTGTGTCCCGCTTTTGCTAAATAGCAAGCGGCAGATAGTGCAGAGAAACCAGAACCTATTATGCTAATTTGTTTCATTTATTATAAATTTAAGGCTTCGATTAGATCTTCGAAACCTCTGTATACACTAACGTTTTCTGGTTTAGTATTTAGATCTACAAACTGTGTTTGAAAACCTAAAAGAGACAGCCTACAGTCTTTTTTATCTAATATTTTCTTTTTGAATTTTTGCAAGTATTTATCAATTTTCTCCTTTGAAGGTTCTACGGTCACATAAGCAATAAATTCAACAAACTCATTACTGGCAATCAAAGGCTCTAAGTTTTCTATGGGAACACTCTGTCCTAAAAATATACTTTTATACCCCCTGAGATTCAATTCATAATTGAGGTATAAAATGCCTAGTTCGTGAATCTCATTTTCAGGTAAAAAAAGCACAAATGATTTGTTGTTCACATATTCAGACCTGTGTACTTTTTCTGTGTTTGTGTACACCTTTTGCTTGACTAAATTTGTTATAAAATGTTCATGGGTCGTACTTATGGTGTTAGATTGCCATAAATAACCCAATTCTTGTAGTAGTGGAATAAAATATTCTTTGAAAATTTCTCTAAAACTTAAATCAACCACCAATTTGTTGTAAGTATTGTAAAACAAGCTTTGGTCAAAATTAATCATGGACAGCTTAAAAGCATTCATCATATTATTCTTGATGGACTTCTCGTCTATAATTTCTCTGACTTTTAGAGGAATTTCTTCATTTTTTAATTGGGCAATTTTAGAAATTTTTAGCCCATTCTCATACAATAGCGTAATGTTTAAGAGTTTCTGTAAACTCAAAAGACTGTACAACCTGATATTTGTCTGGGTACGCTCTGGGCTTAATAGGTTGTATCTTTTCTCCCAAATCCTTATTGTATGGGCTTTAATACCAGAAAGGTTTTCTAGATCTTTTATGCTAAAAGTCTTTTTTACTAAACTCATTTGATATTTTTTAATCTTAAACAAATTTACAATTTTTATCCAATTTGTTTATCTTTTTATGTTAAATATTAAACATTTTAATCTCATCAATTAATTAGTTGGTAAACTTTCAAGTATTTTATATCTTAAATGATTGAAAGCAAAACCATTGGATTTACATACCATTAAATAAATTACCCAATAATCAAATGATCCAATAAACCAACCAACCTTTTTTATGAAAAAAATAAATCAATCTTCAACATCAAATCAACATTTTGGATGGAGTAGGAAGCAGTTTGTTCAAA
>Ga0208025_1000360_pt1 | contig 11949 bp, 9 predicted proteins | sample Colrivmeta1549A3_FD_187649 | JGI IMG/M metagenome (GOLD analysis project Ga0208025, IMG submission 187649) | Estuarine microbial communities from the Columbia River estuary - metaG 1549A-3 (SPAdes) (version 2) | ecosystem: Environmental > Aquatic > Marine > Intertidal zone > Estuary | place: USA... | reverse complement strand
CTGCTTGTAGCTTAGATAATGATTATTTTGATGCTGTAAAACTAAGTAAAGTATCTGTAGAGCACCAAGAGGTTAGTAATTTCGAAAAAAATGGTATTAAGTTAAAAAATGGAAAAGTTATTGAATGTGATCTTACCATTATGGCTACAGGTCTTAATGCGCAATTGCTAGGCGGTATTGATATTTTAGTGAACGATAAAAAAATACATATGAATGATACGAGTTGGTACAGAGGGATGATGTTTAGTGGGATACCAAATCTTTTTGCACATACTGGATATATCAATTTTAGCTGGACTGCTAGATGCGAAATAGTTAGTCAGCGCATTTGCCGAACGCTCAAGTATATGGAGAAAAAAAGATTAGCGAGCTGCACTCCTAAATACGTGGGTAAAGAATCAAAACCATCAATAGAAGCAAATTATGTATTGCGATCAGTAGACAAATTTCCTAGTCGAACTTATAAATTTTATAACTCAAATTACTACCTAGATTATCTAATTTTTAAATGGACAAGAATTAATGACGGAGCAGTAGATTTCAAATGATAGTTAAATGGATACACTTATGAAACTCGAAACAATAGCGCTGCATCACGGTTATGATTCAGATAAAAATGATCAAAAAGCAGCAACAACACCAATCTATCAAACCTCAGGATTTACTATTGACGATACGCAGCATGGCGCAGACTTGTTTGACCTTAAGGTTGAAGGAAATATATATTCAAGAATAGGTAATCCTACGAATGATGTACTTGAAAAAAGAGTCGCGGCAATGGAAGGTGGTATTGGAGCGCTCTCTCTAGCTTCTGGTATGGCTGCAATCACATATGCTATCCAGTGTATTGCAAGATCTGGGGATAATATTGTGAGTACCAATCAGCTATACGGAGGGACATACAACTGTTTTATGCATAGCTTCCCTAAGCAGGGTATTACTGTGAAAATGGTTGATGGAGCAGATTTTAAGGGGCTGGATGAAGCAATAGATGAAAACACTAAGGCTATTTATTGTGAATCAATTGGCAATCCTTTAGGCAATATTATTGATTTAAGGAAGTTTGCAGAAATTGCGCATAAGCATGGTATCCCTTTGATTGTCGATAATACTGTAGCCACACCGTATCTGTGTAGGCCTATTGATTTTGGAGCGGACATTGTTATTCACTCCCTTACAAAATATATAGATGGTCATGGGGCGACGATTGGCGGAATCATTGTTGATTCGGGAAAATTTGATTGGGTTAAAGAGGCAAAGAAATATCCAATGCTTAATGAACCAGACCCGTCTTATCATGGAGTGATATATACAGAACATTTTGGCCCTGCTGCGTTTATTGCTTGTTGTCGGGTTGTTCCTTTAAGAGAATCAGGAGCTTGCTTGTCACCCCATAGCGCTTTTTTAATCATGCTAGGGCTTGAATCTTTGGGTGTAAGGATGGAGCGACATTGCCAAAATGCTCTTGCGTTAGCCAAATACCTAGAAAAACACGAACGAGTGGAATGGGTAAATTATGCTGCTCTGCCTAACGATAAGTATCATGATGTTTGTAAAAAAATAACCAATGGCCAGGCCTCAGGCATCATCAGTTTTGGTATTAAGGGAGGAAGTGAGGCAGCAGCTAGATTTATTGATGCACTTCAAATAATTTTGAGAGTGCTGAGTATGGGTGATGCTAAATCACTCGCATGCCATCCAGCATCAACCTTACATAGACAATTAACTCCAGAGCAAAAAGTTTTGGCTGGTGTTAGTGAAGATTTGATAAGAATTTCAGTAGGTATTGAGCATATTGATGACATCATTGGGGATGTTGAACAAGCAATTGAGGCTTCAAAATAATAGCACTCCTTGATGTTCTATATTCTTAGTTAGGGTAAGTCGTCTTCCGCTATTTATTTCAACCTAATCCACTTCAAATCTGTTCTTAATAGCTTTATCATAAACTTCCAGAGATGATTTATACATAATGTCTAGCGTAAAAGGCCTGTGTATATTTTTCATTTGGTTTGTATTGGTAGTTTTCATAGTCTTTAACATTGCTTTTGATAAGAGCTCTGGACTCTTAGGTTTTGTTAATAGAGCTCTTTTGTAGTTCTTTAAAGTTTCTGGAATACCTCCGACAGGACAGCTAATAATCGAAAGACCAACAGACATTGCTTGCAACAATGCTTGAGGAACGCCTTCATTTGCATAACTTGGCAATACAAAACAATCCATTGCTTGCAAGTAGGGTACGATATTTTGAATATCACCAACAAATTTTATACTCTCAGGATAAGAGGAATTTTTAGCTAATTTTTTACAATTTTCCATTTGTGGACCATCACCTATTATGATTAACGTACACAATGGATTTTTTAAGAGATTAAAAGCTTCTATTAAATCGCTGTGTCCCTTCCATGACCGTAATGTTGCCGCAATACCAAAGATGAAATGTTTCTGCGGAAGTTTTAGTAATTTTCTTTGTTTTAATTTATTTCCAGGCACAAATATATCGGTATCAATACCTGTAGGGACAGAAGTGGCAGGGGCGTGAACAAACTTATCTCGAGTTAAATCCTCTTTGATAGATTCGCTCGTTGTCATGATTGATTCACAACCTTTGTTATAAAGCCATTTGGAAGATAGATTTCTATGCACATGAGTACTTATATGTCTCGTTCTTACAATTGCGGGTTTTATATTTAAGGTTAAGCGAGCTAAAGCTGAAAGCCAATGATCAGTACTTGAATGGCAGGAAATAACGTCTGGCCTCACTTCCTTGATAAGCTTTCTTAAAGAGAACAAATCAGCAAGCCTCTTTTTTTGAAGATTAATACCATCACACCTTACACCGTAGAGGTGGGCTCGTTTTGTAATCATGCTAGTTTTGTCTGCCGCGATAATGACCTCATGTCCATATTTAGAATATATCTTTGCTTCCGTAAGCACTCGAATTTCTTGACCACCCCAGCCTAAGGAAGATTCTGTATGTAAAACTTTTATTTTTTTATTTTTTAATAATTCATTGTATAAATGAAACCATTCTTTATTTTTACTTTTTATTTCAAAGGCTTTAGCAGCTTTTAAAGCATTTTTTGAAAATAATTTTCTTTTCTCCCATGCTTTAATTAAAGCATCAGCAATACTGTGTTTATCCTTCTTGCAAATGACACCAGCAAGATTCTTTACAATGTGAGGAGCTAAGCCAACGTCTTTTGTTAATACAATAGGTAGTCCGCAACATAGCGCCTCAAGAGCTGCATTAGGTAGGCTGTCATAGAGAGAGGGCAGGCAAAATATATCTGCTGCATCTAAATATTTTTGGATATTATCTTGGGGCCCAGTCACAAGAATGTTATGGCCGCGAGCTAGATCTCTTAATTGATTTATTTTCTTATCTTGACCTACAATGATCGCTTGAAATTTTGGTAGCAATTTAATGGCTGCAACAATTTCAAAAGCACCCTTTCTTTCAAAGCCTGAGCCGACAAAAAGTACTACAGGTAATTTGGGGTTAAGCGACAATTGTTTTTTAGATGCTTCTTTCTTTGAAGCCGATGCGGGGTGAAATGACCTTGTATCAATACCATTTTCAATCACTTTAATGCGTGATTCCGGTACTTTATAGTAGTTACATAATTCTTTTTTAACAAGATCGCTATTTGCGACATAAAAAAGATTTTTGTCTTTAGACATCTCTTTCTCAATACGAATAATTTTTTGATGGTAGGGGTCTATGGAAAGCCACGCTTTTTTATACCAAGGGCTAATTTCTTTTAATCTATCGATCCAAGCTGCATGAATGCCATCTCCTAATCTATATATATCCACCCCCGTCAATCTCTCGTGAGACTGAATGAGGTCGAAATTATTGAGAGCAATAATTTTTCTAACTGATTTTTGGAATCTTATAAATTTAGTGAATCTAAATAAGCCATGGGACTTGGCTTCTATCCACTGAATATTTTTTGATTGATGGGCATTTCGCTTCCAAAGCTCAGAAATGATAAAAAAATTAATGCCAAGCTGACTTAAACCAGACGATGCTCTCAGGATAAAATTTTCTGCGCCACCAAAGGCTGTAAACTTTCGTCTAATAATTGCTATTTTCATATGACAATATCGTATGTAGAAATTAGATTATACGTGATTGAGATCTCACGCTATGACAGCTTTTAATTTTTCAACTAAATCATTTATCTTATTTTGATTCATTTTTAAGTTATTTTTGTATGCGACTAAGAATGTATCTTCAGCTCGCGATCCCAGTGTATTTATTTTTGCTTGATTAATAGAAATATTTTCTTTTGATAATTGGTCAGATATCAGGCTCAAAAGACCGCTCCTATCATCTGTAATAATATCCAACTGGTAAATATGAGACTGTTCAACTTGTGAAATCGAAATTTTTGTATCAAAAGCGTGGTGTGTTGCTTGTCGGCTTCTTTCTGAAAGTTTTGTTGGTTTAGTTTCTTTGCTATTTTCTAATCGACTTCCTAATTCTATTTCTATAAATTTAAATAAGCCTTCGTAACTTATATTTTTTGGATTGGCATCAAGCAAATCGAAAAGATTGAGGGCATAATTATGTTGAGTTGTGAATATTTTCGCTGCTGCTATGTTGTATCCGATTTCGTCAAAAAAATTGCAGGTCTTGTTAAAAATATGCATCGTATCTTTTTGATAAATAAGAACCTCAATACCTTCACCATTTGAGCGATGTCTAACGCGTATGATAGGTTTTTTTGGTGTCGCATGAGTAAATAATAGCCTTGTTTGCCATGCAATTTCTTCTTCTGTATATTTGTAAAAATAGTTTCTACCAAAACTCTCCCAAAGCCCTTGGTAGAGATCATCATTGATATTGTATGTATTGAGTATTAAAGCTGCTTTTTCTTTCCGTTTCGCGATTGAATCTTCATGGGATAAGTTGTCATGTTCTAAATAATTGAGCGTATATTTAAAAAGATTTTTTAGAAGGGTGGCTTTCCACTGGTTCCAAACATGAGGACTGGTGGCTCTAATGTCGGCAACTGTCAATAGATAAAGTGAAGTTAAATTTTCTTTATTGACAACTTTTCTTGCAAATTCTTCAATAACTCTGGGATCTGACAAGTCTAATTTTTGCGCTGTATGAGACATCATCAGATGTGATTTAACTAACCATTTGATGAGCGCCTCATCATGTATTGGCAAATGATTAAGTTTTGAAAATTCACTAACATCCTTAGCCCCAAGTTCGGAATGGTCCCCACCTCTTCCTTTTGCAATATCATGAAATAGTGCAGCAAGGTAAAGAATATGTTTATTCGGATAGTTTTTAAATAAATCATAGCAATCGGGAAACTCATGTTTCAACTCATCTTTTGCGAATCTTCTTAAATTTTGAATGACATTTAGAATATGTTCATCAACAGTATAAATATGGAATAAATCATGCTGCATTTGACTGACTATTTTTCCAAATGCGGGAATATATGCGCCAATTAGATTACATTTGTTCATGATTCGAAGCGATCGGTTGACCTTATTATTTGACTTTAAGATGGATAAAAACTTTTCTTGCTGATTCTTATCTTTTCGAAATGCTACGTTTATTTTGTTTGCTGCATCACTGAGGAGACAGAGAAGGTTCGGACCTAATGATTTAAGGAGTTTATATTTTTGAAAGGTGATGAATACATCAAAAATATATGGCGTTATATTTTTATTTTGAAATGTGGGATTTATTTCAAGATAATCATTTTTTATAATTAATAATTTGCTATCAGTAATTTTAGTTATGTTCTTAGTATCTTTTGGACTCAGTTTTTTTAAGAGCACTTCGTTAATGAAGGTTGTAAAATTAATTGCCTCGTAGACATCCTTCATAAATAATTCACTTCTCTTTTTGTGAGTAGTTTTTTTGTACTTCAATAGTAATGCCAACTCATTTTGATAGTCAAAAAGCAGCCTATCTTCACTTTGTTTTGCAGTGACATGAAGAAGGATTCTCAAATTCTTAAAAAAGATATCGGTTTTAATAAGTTTCTGATAATTTTTCTTATCAAGATATTTTTTTTGATTCAACTTTTCTGGTGTAAATCTTTTAGAACGGCTTTTGCCTATCCATTGAATCATCTGAAGATCCCTTAGGCCTCCAGGACTTTCTTTTATATTTGGTTCTAATTGGTATGCAGATTGATTATATTTTTGATGGCGAAGGTCCTGTTCTTTTAACTTGCCTTGATAAAAATGTTCAGGAATAAGTGTGTCATTTATAATCTTTTGTAAGTTTTTATAAAGAACTTTATTGCCATTAAGGTACCTACTCTCCAAGAGGTTTGTTTGTACTGTGATGTCCCTTTTAACTTCAATTTTTGTTTCGTTAATACTTCTGACGCTGTGACCGATTCGTAAGCCAAGATCCCATATCAAACTAATAAACTGTTCAATTTTTTGACTTAGGTGTTTGTTGCGACCCTTTGGGATTAATATTAGTAAATCAACGTCCGAATATGGGAAAAGTTCTTGCCGACCATAACCTCCGCAAGCAATGAGAGATGCGGTATTACCGAATTGAAGATCTTGCCAAACTTGACTTAATGTTTTATCAATAAGCTGTGAGTGATTTTGAAGGTAGGATAGACCATCTCTTTTTTTTAAGAATATTTTAATGAGATTTAACTCGTTTAAAGCTAACTCTTTTTTAAAGCTTAGTATTTCTTTTTGAATCAAGATTTAATTAGCAAATGCTGGAGGGGCGGGTGTTTTTTCAGAAACTGTAAGGACTTCATAGCCAGTTTCAGTAACTAATATTGTATGTTCCCATTGTGCAGATAGGCTTCGATCTTTGGTGACAATAGTCCATCCATCGGGCATTTGTTTAATATCTCTTTTTCCTGCATTAATCATAGGCTCAATAGTAAAAATCAATCCTGCTTCTAGAGTCAGTCCCGTGCCTGGCTTGCCATAATGAAGAACTTGAGGCTCCTCATGAAAGCGCTTACCAATACCATGGCCACAAAATTCTCGCACCACACTAAATCCATTTTTTTCAGCAAAATCTTGAATGACAAATCCTATATCACCTAATTTTGCACCTGGTTTAACTTGCTGAATACCTAACCACATTGCTTCATAAGTCATTTTACATAAACGCTTAGCTTGGATTGAAGTTTCTCCCAAGAGAAACATACGACTTGTATCGCCATGGAAACCGTCTTTTATAACCGTAATATCTATATTTACAATATCTCCATCCTTAAGTGCCTTTGGGCCTGGGACGCCATGGCAAATTTGATGATTAATAGAAGTGCAAATAGATTTTGGATATGGGGTGTGACCATCTGGTGCGTAATTTAATGGGGCAGGGATCGTTTTTTGAACATTAACCATGAAGTCATGACAAAGCCTGTCAATTTCTTCAGTGGTAATGCCAGGGTTAACAAAAGGCGTAATATAATCAAGAACTTGTGATGCTAGCTTACCAGCAATACGCATTTTTTCGATTTCTTGGGAATTTTTGATGTGTATTGTCATGATTACTGCGTTTAGATTACATTTGAACTCGTTTATTGTGCTATTATAGCGCGCTTCTTCAAGGTTTTTGAGGAAATAATTTTGCATTACCTAACGTTAGGGTGTCTATGAAAATAGATGTAATTAGGTGATGTTTTTTTAACCCATAACAACGGAGTCAATTATGTCAGTTACTATGCGTCAAATGTTAGAAGCGGGTGTCCATTTCGGCCATCAAACCCGTTACTGGAATCCAAGAATGGCACCATACATTTTTGGTGATAGAAATAAAATTCATATTGTTAACCTAGAAAAAACATTACCAATGTTTCAAGAGGCTTTGAAATACATCCGAACTCTTGCTGCAAACAAAGGACGTATTCTTTTTGTAGGCACTAAAAGACAAGCTCGAGAAATTCTTAAAGAAGAAGCTTCCCGTGCAGGTGTTTCTTACGTGAATCATCGATGGTTAGGCGGTATGCTCACAAATTTTAAAACAGTTAGACAGTCTATTAAGCGTCTTAATGATTACGAAGCAATGCTTGAAGATGGAAGCTTACTTAAGTTTAATAAAAAAGAAGCATTAGGCTATAAGCGTGACTATGAAAAATTACAACGCTCGATCGGTGGCATTAAGGACATGACAGCACTTCCTGATGCGATCTTTATTATCGACGTAGGCCATGAAAGTGGTGCTGTGGTTGAAGCGAATAAGCTTGGAATACCTATTATTGGTGTTGTAGATACTAATAATTCACCTGATGATATTTCATATGTGATTCCTGGTAACGACGACTCATCTAGAGCAATTAGACTTTATGCAAGAGGCATGGCTGATGCGGTTTTAGAAGGTAAAAGTCAGGCATTAAACGAGCTTGCTAAGTCAGTATCACAAGAAGAAGAATTTGTAGAAGTGACTGAGGCAGTTGCTGAGTAATTGTTAGGCAATCTTTTAAAAGGGGCTTCATGCCCCTTTTTTAATAATAAGTTTATTCATACAGAATTTAAGGAGTAATTAAAGTGGCAGAAATAACCGCAAGTATGGTCAAAGATCTTCGTGATCGAACAGACGCACCCATGATGGATTGCAAAAAAGCACTGACAGAAGCGGATGGGGACAGCGCACGTGCTGAAGAGATTTTAAGAGTCCGCTTTGGAAATAAAGCAAGCAAAGCTGCTGGAAGATTGGCTGCTGAAGGAATTGTAGTTGCTTTTGTAGCGAAAGATGGCAAAACAGGAACACTTCTTGAAGTAAATTCAGAGACAGATTTTTGTGCAAAAAATGAAGACTTTTTAAAATATACGCATGATCTTATAAATGCTATCAATGAAAAAAATCCAGCCAATATTGAAGCTTTAACAAGTTTAACTATGTCTTTAGGTAACGCTGAAGAGGTCAGAGCTCAACTTGTAGGGAAAGTTGGTGAAAACATTACGCCACGTAGATTTGTTCGGTATCAAACGACCGGCCAAATTACAAGTTATGTTCATAGCGGAAGAATTGGTGTGCTTCTAGATCTTCAAGGTGGTAACGATGTCTTAGGGAAAGACTTAGCGATGCATATTGCTGCAAACAAACCTAAAGCGCTTAATGCATCAGGTATTGATCCCCAATTGATAGAGGTTGAAAAACGCATCGCTATTGAAAAGGCAAAAGAAGCTGGCAAACCTGAAGCTATGTTGGAAAAAATCGCAGAAGGTACCGTTCAAAAATTTCTCAAAGAAGTTACTTTATTAAACCAACCTTTCGTAAAAGACGATAAGGTAACTATTGAGCAGTTATTAAAGACTAATAATGCGACCATTAACGCATTTAGTATTTATTCTGTAGGTGAGGGTATAGAAAAAGCAGTTGTAGATTATGCCGCAGAGGTTGCAGCAGCAGCTAAGGTTTAATTTAATAGCGATTAATAAAGGATTGTATGTTTTATACAGTCCTTTTTTATGTCCTCTAGTTTAAAAATACGTTAAACTTTAAGAAAATTATGACACGATCAGCCTACAAAAGAGTTCTCTTAAAAATCTCAGGTGAAGCCCTTATGGGTGATGATCCATTTGGTATCAATCAGAAATTCAAGAGGCGCTCGATTTAAAAGTTCAAATAGGCATAGTGATCGGTGGTGGAAATATATTCAGAGGTGTTGCTCTAGGAGCTGCCGGCATGGATAGGGCAACTGCTGATTATATGGGTATGATGGCAACAGTCATGAATGCCTTGGCTCTTCAAGATGCCATGAAGCATGCAGGGATTGTAGCTCGCGTTCAGTCAGCGCTCAATATAGAGCAAGTTGTTGAGCCTTATATTCGAGGTAAGGCAATGCGTTATTTAGAGGAAGGTAAAGTCGTTATATTTGCTGCTGGTACTGGCAACCCATTTTTTACAACTGATACTGCAGCAGCCCTTCGTGGTGTTGAGATGAATGCAGATATTATGATAAAAGCCACCAAAGTAGATGGCATTTATTCGGAAGACCCGAAAAAAAATCCAAATGCAAAGCGCTATGAAGTTATAAGTTTTGATGAGGCCATTCAAAAAGATTTGAAAGTGATGGATGCTACTGCACTTACTTTATGTCGAGATCAACAGTTACCTATCGCAGTATTCAATATATTCAAATCTGGAGCACTTAAAAATATTTTATTAGGGCAAAATGAAGGCACGCTTGTTATGCCAAATGTTCATTGATTAAAGAGGACTGTAATGACTGAAGCAATCAAAATAAATGTAAGTGAAAAAATGCAAAAATCACTGGACTCTTATAAGTCTGATCTAGCAAAAATTAGAACAGGTAGAGCGCATACAGGACTCCTAGACCACATTTTTATTGATTATTATGGATCTATGGTTCCCATTAATCAGGTAGCTGGCGTTAATTTAGGTGATGCAAAAACAATCAATGTGCAGCCTTATGAAAAAAATATGGTTGCCAAAGTTGAAAAAGCAATCCGTGACAGTGATCTTGGTTTAAATCCAGCGACATCTGGCGATCTTATTCGCGTCCCAATGCCCTCACTTACTGAGGAACGAAGAAAGGACCTTATAAAAGTCGTGCGGACAGAGGCTGAATCAGCAAAAGTGGCGATGCGAAATATCAGGCGTGATGCAAATGATTCTCTAAAAAAATCTCTCAAAGAAAAAGAGATGAGCGAAGATGATGAGCGCAGGTCACAAGAAGAGGTTCAAAAGATTACGGATAAATTTATCGCTGAAATCGATAAGCTTCTTCAGTTAAAAGAATCTGAATTACTAGCGATTTAGTGTTTAATTTTTTTCGTTCAGTAAAAACGCAAGACGCATTATCAGTAAAACCTAAACACATTGCTATAATTATGGATGGGAACGGTAGGTGGGCAAAGAAACGTCTCATGCCGCGTATTTCTGGGCATAGAAAAGGCCTGGAGTCAGTCAAAACTGTTATCACTCAATGTCAAAAGCTAAACATTCCCTTTCTTACATTATTTGCTTTTAGCACTGAAAACTGGCTAAGGCCTTCTCAAGAAGTTAAATTTTTAATGTCTTTATTTCAAGATTCAATTAAAAAAGAATCATCAGCTTTGATTAAAAATAATATTCGTTTTAAACTAATTGGGGACCGCAAACCATTTCCAAAGAAGCTTAATGACAAAATAAATAGTCTTGAGAAGCTTACTGAAAAAAATACTGGACTTACATTGAGTATTGCAATTAATTATGGCGGAAGATGGGATATTGTAAATGCGGTGAATGAATATAGAAAGCAAAATCATTTCAAAAAAACATTCACTCAAAAAAATCTTATTCAAAAACTTTCTTTAAATTTTGCACCAGATCCAGATCTTTTAATAAGAACAGGTGGAGAAAAACGGATTAGTAATTTCTTGATCTGGCAATTTTCATATACCGAACTTTATTTTACAGAAAAATTGTGGCCTGATTTTAATGAAAAAGCCTTTATGGCAGCGCTGTTTGAGTTTCAAAAAAGAGAACGTCGATATGGCAAGACTAGTGAGCAATTATAAATGTTAATGCCTAGAATTTTTTCTGCGTTCATTATGCTGATAATTTTTTTATCTTCCTTATTTCTATTTTCTGGAAAAATTTTCCCTTTTATTATCTATCTATCTTCACTTTTAGCCCTTTATGAATGGTCAAAGCTTTTAAAATTTAACACCGAACAAAAAAATATTTTTTTAATTACTTCAGTCATAATAATTTATTTTATAGGCAGGTATTCAGAAGATGATAATGGCCGATTAATACTTTTATTATCTTCTATTTTTTGGGTTTGTGTAGCTCCCTTATTTTTAATTTTCAATCCCAGGTTAAAAAATTTCCTCCTAGGGTCACTTATTGGGTGGCTTATCGTCATACCACTTATTATTTCATTTAATTATTTAATCAGCCTAGGGCCGTGGATTGTTCTTCTTGTGTTAACTTCGATTTGGCTTGCAGATTCCGGAGCTTATTTCTTTGGTAAGCAG
>Ga0208025_1000340_pt1 | contig 12513 bp, 11 predicted proteins | sample Colrivmeta1549A3_FD_187649 | JGI IMG/M metagenome (GOLD analysis project Ga0208025, IMG submission 187649) | Estuarine microbial communities from the Columbia River estuary - metaG 1549A-3 (SPAdes) (version 2) | ecosystem: Environmental > Aquatic > Marine > Intertidal zone > Estuary | place... | reverse complement strand
ACGCCGTATATTCTATATTGATATTGGTAACTTGCCAAAGGGCAAGGCTGAAGAGTATGTTCAAGGTATTATGGCGAAATATCGCAACAAGCTTGTCTATGACGCAAATACTGGCGAGATACGTGATGACCGCAAGAGCATGAGTATGCTTGAAGATTTTTGGTTGCCTCGTCGTGAAGGTGGCCGCGGTACAGAAATTACCACACTTCCAGGCGGAGACAATCTCAGCCAAATTGAAGACGTACTCTTTTTCCAAAAGAAGCTCTATCGTTCGCTTAACGTGCCAGTCAACCGACTTGAAAGTGAGACAGGCTTTAATATTGGTCGTGCAAGTGAAATATCTCGTGAAGAGGTCAAGTTTCAAAAGTTCATCAACAGGTTACGTAAAAAGTTTTCGATGCTCTTCGTCGAGGCGTTGCGTGTGCAGCTGCTTCTAAAAGGAGTCTGTACACAGGATGACTGGGAAGTTATACGCGAAGGCATTTCAGTTGACTATATTGAAGACAACTATTTCTCTGAGCTCAAAGACTTTGAGATTATGCGCGAACGTATAAACATGCTTGATACAATAAGTTCACATATTGGCAAGTATTACAGCGACAAGTGGGTACGCAGCAACGTACTCAACCAGTCCGAAGCAGACATTGCGCGTATGAACACTGAAATTGCTGAAGAAAAACCAGCTGAAGAAGCGTCTCCAGAGTCAGAAGATGGCACTGTGAATGACATGCAGTTTACAAACAACGAAAGCGATTCGCATATAGATAATAATCATAGAGAAGAAATTCATGAAGCTCAATTAAAAATGATTGAGAGCATGACTAAAATTCTAGAAGAATAACGACATGTCAGATCTTAGTGATGTTAATGCTATATTACCAGTTGCTCTATATAAAAAACTCCAAAAACAACTAGAACCAATAGTAGAAAAGGTCGAGGCTCTTGAGTACGCAACTCAGACAATCGAGTCTACTCCTGGTCCACAAGGAGAAAGAGGACAGAATGGTGAACGTGGACCTCAGGGCTTAAGAGGCGAGATTGGACCTCAAGGTTTTCGCGGTGAAAAAGGCGATCGCGGTGAGACAGGACCTCAAGGCGAGGCAGGCATTCAAGGTGAAAGAGGAGAGCGTGGTGAGACGGGACTTCAAGGCGAGGTAGGACCACAAGGATTAAGAGGCGAAACGGGTCCACAGGGTTTAAGTGGTGAGACTGGGCCACAAGGAGAAAAGGGAGAGCGGGGCGAGGCAGGCATTCAAGGTGAAAGAGGAGAGCGTGGTGAGACGGGACTTCAAGGCGAGGTAGGACCACAAGGATTGCAAGGAGAAAAGGGGGATCGTGGCGAGGCAGGATTGCAAGGAGAAAAGGGGGATCGTGGCGAGGCAGGATTGCAGGGGATTCAAGGCGAGATTGGACCGCAAGGAGAACGAGGCGAAAACGGGGATCGTGGCGAAGTCGGTCCTCAAGGTGAGACTGGGCCACAAGGAGAAAAGGGAGAGCGGGGCGAGGCAGGCATTCAAGGTGAAAGAGGAGAGCGTGGTGAGACGGGACTTCAAGGCGAGGTAGGACCAGAAGGCCCTCCAGGCAAAGATGCAACTGTGCCTGACATCAACAGTATAGTTGAGCCGTTTATATCTAATGCCCAGACAAATATTGATAGTTATATCGATAAATCTGAAAAAACTTTTAAAAATTGGCAGAGTATGGTTAACAACCAACTCTCTACGATTGGAGGCGGCGGTGAAGTTTGGCTTGGTCGTTTAAACGATGTCGATCGCACCACTGCAAAAGTTGATGGTGCATATCTTAAGTATGATGCATCAACAAAAAAATGGGTTGGAGCAAGCGCAGGTTCTGGATCACAAGGACCAAAGGGAGATAAAGGCGATCAAGGACCTCAAGGCGAGCAGGGAATTCAGGGTATTCAAGGTGAGCAGGGAATTCAGGGTATTCAAGGCGAGCAGGGAATTCAGGGTATTCAGGGTATTCAAGGACCTCAAGGCGATGAAGGACCTCAAGGCGATGAAGGGCCTCAAGGCGAGCAGGGAATTCAGGGTATTCAAGGAATTCAGGGTGAGCAAGGGTTGGCTGGTGATAAATATCAGACGACATCATCTACAAATTTGTCCATTCCAACAATAGGCACAACAATTACACTTATTATAGGAACAGGTTTATCATATAGCACAAACCAGACTATTCTTGTTTCGCATGATATTAGCAATCATATTCACGCCGAAATTGACTCTTACAATCCAATTGATGGTACAATTATTGCAGTAGTTACTGATACTGAAGGCAGCGGGACTTACTCATCATGGGTTGTAAATCTTTCTGGAGCAGTTGGAGCTGTTGGTCCTCAAGGTTCACGAGGAGAGCAAGGCATTCAGGGTATTCAAGGCATTCAAGGAGTTACTGGAGTTGCTGGTCCTCAAGGAGAGCAAGGCATTCAAGGAGAGCGAGGCATTCAGGGTATTCAGGGCATTCAAGGAGTTACTGGTGCGACAGGAAGTACAGGTGCCAATGGTTTAGGATGGACAAGTGGTGCATATGACAACCAAACTGGAATTGTAACATTTAGCAGTAATGATGGATTAGGATTTAGCACAAATGATTTGCGTGGTGATAGCGTTTGGACTCAAAGCGGGACAGACATATATTATAATACTGGAAATGTAGCGATCGGCACGTCATCACCGACAGAAAAATTTGAGGTTATTGGCTCTATTTCAGCTAATTCTTCGTCAGATACATATACATTACAAAATAAAAATGCCAATGTTCTTCAAAGCGCGTTTGAAAGAGTTAGAGGATGGCTAGTTTGGTCATTTAATTCATTTATTGGCAGACTAAAAACCGCAAATATTACTGCTGCAAGAGAATGGTTATTGCCAAATTCATCTGGAACCGTTGCTGTTACCACGTTAACTGATGGAAGCGTTTCTGCAGAAGAAACATTTAGAACCGCTCTTTACAGAGAAATGATGTGGATGTCATTTCAAGTAAGACGATTATTCGGCGGTCCAACAGCGAACTACGGAACAAACACTACAAGTTCTAGCACAACATTTACAGCAGCAGCTACTACTGGAAACATTACCATAGGATCAAAAGCTGTTGCTGGTTTTGAAACAGGAATGTCTCAACAGCCAGGTGCTGGAGCTGCTTGGAGAATACCTACCTCTTTTTCTACGTCTGGAGCTTTTCATTCTTTATTATTACACTACACATCTACATCAAGCAATATAACAAGTGGCAGCAATACATTTCTTTTAAATGGAGGAGCAATCACTGCTAATAATAACTTTTTAGTTGGAAATAGAATTTGGAACTCTAATTTTCCTGATGGAACACGAATTACAGCTGTAACAAATCAAACTATTACTGTAGATCAAAATGCAACAGGCAATGGAGGCACAAACAGTTCTATAATATCATGCTATGACGGCATAAACAGAATTGTATTAGGAACGACTAATAATACAACTACATTTAACGCTCAGTGTTGCAATGCTGTAGCGACAACAAATAACATGTTAACGGTAGGTGGCTATGCTTCTGGAGCAACACAAATAACTGTAAGTGCCCCTATAACATTTACTGCTTCAGGCGTAATTGGAAATACTTTTATAACAGCAACCGCAACTCCGACTGGAGTTGTGACTGGAATGATTGTTTCAGCTAATGGAATACCAGCAAATACAATTGTTACTTCAGTGTCTGGAACACAAATCAATTTAAACACGACTCTTACAGCAGCTATCAACTCGATAACTTTTGGATTTGCTCCAACTATGATTGCAGCGTCTACTTCAGCAATTGGGCCTGCAGTCTATATTGCGTCTGGAACTGCGGGCAATAACTTTATAACACTAACAACTACTCCTATTGGATTTTCTGCTGGATATATTGTCTCTGGCAATGGAATTACCGTTGGAACAACAATTACTTCAATTGTTGGAAATCAGGTCAATTTGAATACTACACTAGCTGGAAATGTAAGCAGCATTGCTGTTACATTTATGCAATCAAGTGCTGTTTTAACCTATGCATACGCATATGGAATTCCAGACAATACCAGAATATCTTCAATAACAAGCAGCACTACTTCGAGCAATATAATAATAAATTTAAGTGCTGCCGTAGTTGGAAGTGCTAGATATGGAACTGGATTTGTTGGTCAGGTTGGTACTCCTTTAGTCTATGCAGCAGGTTCAACAGCAAATTTTGTTAGCAATAATGATATTTTTATTGAATACAGACCAAACCAATCAACTGGAAAAGTTGAAATAAGAATGGGTTATCAAAGAGCTGGAAGAATATTCTATTCGTCATTTGCTCAATTACCAGAAGGTGAAATCACAAGTCTTTCTCACTATATTCAATTTATTTTGGATTATTCGTCAGCTACAAATATACTAAGATTGTGGGCCAATAGAAACACAACAGAATTTTCAACTGTTCCATCTAGACCATTGCAATCAAATGTGTTGCTATCGCTAGCGGTTCCATCAGATTTGGTTACATGCAATACAAATATATATTGGGGTATTCAAAGTTGTGATGATGGAGTTAGAGCGCCAGCTACTCAATTTGCAAACAGCATAACACTGAGAGAACCTACATACTATCCATTTACTTTGGCAGCATAATATGAACACATCGGGATTTTATAAAATATTAGAAAACAACCTTCAATATCAACCATCCTTTGTTTATGACGAAGGGGTTACATTATGGGCAGGTGATTATCACGTTTATGCGTATCCTTTAGCAGGATGGTATTGGTTTGATTCTGAAGAGGACGCGAAACTATTCTTTAAACTTAAAGAATAGTCTAATGTTGAAATATGAAAATGTATAAATAGTTAAAGTATGAGTAAAACAAAAGAGTTTATCGACAGCATCATAAACAATGACGCGTCTGCTTCATCATCAAGCTTTAATGCTTTGATACGTGACAAAGTACACACAGTACTTGATGTCAAACGAGTTGAATTGACCTCAAACATTTACAATTCTCCAGTTCAAAAGGAAGATTGAAAAGCGATTTTTTATAAATAATTAGATGAAGTTAATAACAGAACATTCTGAAGACCTCAGATACATTTCAGAAGCGGCTGAAAATGGTGAAAAGAAATTTATCATCGATGGCATCTTTATGCAAGCCGAGCAGGTAAATCGCAATCGTCGTATTTACCCTAAAAAAGTTTTAGAAAGTGCAGTAAACAAATATGTTGCTGACTATGTTAATAAGGGACGTGCAGTCGGTGAACTTAATCATCCAGACGGTCCTACAATTAACCTTGATAAAGTTTCACATCGCATTACCGAACTTCAATGGAACGGCAATGATGTTGTTGGAAAGGCGCTTATACTTGACACACCAATGGGTAAAATTGTGAAAGGACTTTTAGAAGGTGGTTGTCAATTAGGCGTTTCTAGTCGTGGTATGGGAACCGTTGCAAGTCGAAATGGCCAAACCTTTGTTAATGACGACTTTGTGTTGTCAACAGTTGATATCGTTCAAGACCCAAGTGCACCGTCTGCTTTTGTAAACGGCATCATGGAAGGTGTTGAATGGATCTGGGATAATGGCTTATTGAAGGCGCAACAACTTGAAAATTATGAGACAGAAATCAAAAAAGCCTCTTCTGTGCAACTAGCAGAAACACAAATGCGTGTATGGTCTGATTTCCTCTCCAAACTCTAACAATAAGAAAAAAGTAATATATGGAAAATACAACAATTGAAAACACAGAAGATGTCATTGAAGACATCAACGAAGAAACATTACTTTCTCTTGACGAAAACTTAGAGCTTGATCAGGAACAAACTGAGATCGCTGAAGCTAAGTGCAAGAAAGAGGGAGAAGACATGGAAGATGAAGAGTCTGACGAAGAATCATGTGATTCTGAAGAAGGCGAATCTGAAAAGGAAGATGAAGAAGAAGAGGAAGAAGAAATGATGGAAGCCAAGAAAATCTCTGAAGCAGAAGTGAGCTCTGATGAAGAGTTTATGGAATATGCAAAACAAGTACTACAAGCCGCTCATGGTGATAAGTATGACGAAGAAATTGCAATGAAAACTGCAAAGGGCATACTTGATAAAGCTGAAGGTGACTACGGCGTTGCTGTAGGCATGCTTACAAGCGGACTCGGTGAAGAGTCTGACGAAGAAGAGATGAAAATGCAAGAAGAAACTACTGAAATCACAGTCGACGCCTCTGACATTACTCGTCTCGTCGAGTCTGAAGAAGGCCTAACCACAGAGTTTAAGGAAAAAGCTACTGTCATCTTTGAAGCTGCTGTAAAAAGCAAAATCAAAGAAACAGAAGAAACACTTAAAGAAAGCTACGCAGTTGCATTGATCGAAGAAGTCGAAGCAATCAAAGAAGAACTTGTTGACAAGATTGACAACTATTTAACCTATGCGGTTGAAAGTTGGGCAGCAGACAATACTGTCGCTATCGAGTCTGGTCTTCGTACTGAGATTGCAGAAAACTTTATTCAATCACTCAAGACTGTATTTGTAGAAAACTACATCGAAGTTCCAGAAGCCAAAAAAGATTTGGTTGCTGAAATGGAAAGTACAATCGCTAAGCTTCAAGAAGAAGCAGCAGACACCACGCAAAGTATCTCAACACTTTCCGAGCAGGTTGAACGCCTTACTCGTGAAAAGATTGTTGCTGAAGCCTCAACTGGTCTTGCTGACACTCAAGTTGAGAAACTCAAGTCTCTTGTTGAAGATGTAAACTACACGTCAGAGAGTGCATATCGTAAAAAAGTCGAAACTATCAAGGAATTCTACCTCAAAGGCATCTTAGATGAAACAGAAACATTGGTTGAAGAAACAACTGATGAGTCTTCCTACGTAACAACCGAAACAGTTGTAGAAAATGAAACGATCGCAGAAGAAACCGTTTCACCTGCAATGCAAAAATACTTGACCGCATTATCACGTCTAAACAAGGCAAATGAAGCCACTGTTCCAGTACGCTGATAAAGGTTCCAACCCCAAACAACAACAACAAACAATAAAGAAAAAATACTATTATGTTTAATTCAGAAACACTAGAAAAAAAGTGGGCCCCAATTCTTGAGGCTCAAGACGCCCCTAAGTTCAAGGACAACTATCGTAAGTCAATTACTGCAGTTCTTCTCGAAAACCAAGAAAAAGCACTTAAGGAAGAAAATGCACAATCTGCATATCTTGCTGAAGGTAACTCAATCGGTGACGGCACCGGTGCAGTTAAGACCTGGGATCCAGTTCTTATCAGTCTCGTTCGTCGCGCGATGCCAAACATCGTTGCTTATGATATTGCTGGTGTTCAGCCAATGACCATGCCAACTGGCTTGATCTTCGCTATGCGCAGTCAATATCAAAATGCAGCTGGTGCAAATACTGCTGAAGCTCTCTTCAACAAGCCAGACACCGCATTCGGTGGTCCAGTTACTACTGCACAAGGTGAAGCTCTCACTGGCAATGGTACAAATGGTAGCTATGTTGATCCAGATCCAGCTGTTGGTACTGTTCAAATTGGTCGTACAGCTGCTGCTGGTGGCTTTGGTCAAATGGGATTCACCGTTGACAAAACAACCGTTACTGCTAAGACACGCGCTCTTAAGGCTGAATATTCAATGGAACTTGCTCAAGACCTCAAGGCTGTTCACGGCCTCGATGCAGAAGCAGAACTTGCAAACATCCTCAGCACTGAGATTCTTGCAGAAATCAACCGTGAAGTTATCGACACTGTTAATGCAAAAGCACAAGTTGCTGGCATCAATGGTACTTTCGATCTTGACCAAGATGCTGACGGTCGTTGGGCTGTTGAAAAGTTCAAGTCACTTCTTTTCCAAATTGAAGTTGAAGCTAACGCAGTTGCTAAGGCAACACGCCGTGGTAAGGCAAACTTCGTACTTTGCAGCAGCAACGTTGCAAGTGCTCTTGCTGCAGCTGGTGTGCTTGACTATGCTCCAGCTCTTGCAACCAACCTCAATGTTGATGACACAGGCAACGTATTCGCTGGTATGGTAAATGGCCGCCTCAAGGTGTTCATCGACCCATTCGCATCCGAAGACTATGTAACTGTTGGTTATCGCGGTACAAACGCATACGACGCAGGTATGTTCTATTGCCCATACGTTCCACTCACAATGGTTCGTGCAGTTGATCCAGACACATTCCAACCAAAGATTGGCTTCAAGACACGTTATGGTCTTGTTGCTAACCCATTTGCTGGTAACCCAACAGCTAACGGCGGTACAGGTGCTAACGCAGCTAACCCATACTTCCGTAAGTTCACAGTAACTGGTATCGGTGGTTCTACTTACACTAACGCAGGATAATTTACTGCAATAGGTAATAACCTTAAAATTAGAGGCTACCCGAAAGGGTAGCCTCTTTTTTGCATAAATAATAGTATGATGGATTCAAATTTATTAGCATTAACTGGGTTTAAACTCTTTATACATGCTGAAGACTTTAAGCACACTCAATATTTTGCGGTAAGTGCAAGTTTTCCTGCTGTGTCCTTGCCAGAAGTCACTACTGGATATCGTAACCTTTCTGGATTTGTGTCTGGTGATAAATTAGCGTATGATCCGTTAACTGTAAGAATTGCAATAGATGAAAAATTGGAGTCATACCGTGAAATTTTTAACTGGATGCATTCAAATACTGAAAACAAACAGTTAACTATACATGACATAACGCTACACTTTTTAACAAATCATAATAACATATCACGCAGCGTTCGATTTGCAAACGCGTTTCCTACAAATATAGGAGGGTTAGAGTTTAACGTGCAGCAAACCGAATCAGAATATGCCTATGTAGACGTTACTTTCCGTTATGATTATTTTGAATTTATGTAATGATATATAATATATTATGATGCAACTTGAAGATATACTTAAATTATGGGAAGTCGACAGTGTTATCGATGAGATTAATTTGGATGAAACCAGCGTAAAAGGTGCAAGTCTGCACTCTAAATATTTAGAGTTATACAGCATCGCGAAACTAAATCTTAAAAAGAAAGAGCTCTCTATGGCGCACTTACGTAAAGACAAGTGGTTGTACTATAATGGCAAGATGACGAAAGAGGAAATGGACTCTAAAGGTTGGCCATACGATCCATTTTCCGGAATGAGTAAGCCACTTAAAAGTGACATGGAATTATTTTATACCACTGACGCTGATATTATGAAATTACAGGGTCAAATTGAGTATCAGTCTACGATTGTAGAGGCACTTAAAGATATTATGGATAATATTAAATGGAGACACACTACAATTAAAAATATTATAGACTGGAAGCGATTTACGTCAGGAGTTTAATGACAGACATAGGCATAACTAAAGTTGATGAAACTTCATTGAGAATAGTCTCAAATGATTCTGGAATTCTTATGGAGCTTTCAGAACATTTTACGTTTTTTGCTGAAGGCTATAAGTTTATGCCACTCTATCGCAACAAGCTCTGGGACGGTAAAGTTCGACTCTACGATTCACGCACTGGACGACTGCCATATGGATTACTGTTTGAAGTACTAAAATTTGCAAACTCTCATAACTACACTTATGAGTTGCATCCTAGCATAACTGAACGAGACGTGCCAACTTCTCAGTCATTATTAGAGTATGCAAGTGGGCTGCACATTACCAGTGGAGGGGCACCCATAACGCCACGCGACTATCAACTTGATGCCTATGTGCATGCTTGTGCTGAAGGACGTGGACTCATAATATCACCTACTGGTTCTGGAAAAAGTTTAATTATCTACTTGTGTGTCCGTTGGTTTTTAGAGCACTACGACGAAAAGGTATTGATCGTGGTGCCTACTACTTCGCTTGTTGAGCAGATGACAAAAGACTTTGCAGACTACTCGCAACATGACGCTTCATTTGACGTCCAGTCAGAAGTACATAAAATTTATTCGGGCAAAGAAAAACATGACATCTCGTCTCGCGTTATAGTTACTACGTGGCAGAGTGCGATTACGTTACAAAAATCTTGGTTTCAAAGCTATGGCATGGTTATAGGTGACGAGGCTCACTTGTTTAAAGCAAAAAGTTTAAACACTATTATGTCAGCATGTGTAAACGCATGCTATCGTATAGGCACTACTGGCACCCTTGATGGCAGTCTATGCAACGAACGAGTGCTTGTTGGTAACTTTGGTCCGACCCATCGCGTAATTACGACAAAAGAACTTATTGATAATGACACTCTCGCTGCACTAAAGATTAAATGTGTTGTGTGCAACCACAGCGACGAACTTAAAAAGGTGATCTCTAAAGCTGACTACCAAACTGAAATAGACGCTATCGCGTCTCACGCTGGTCGTAACGCCTTTATAGCAAACCTTGCGCTTGATCAAAAGGGCAACACGCTCGTTCTCTTTAACCTCGTTCAGAAACATGGCAAGCCTCTTTTTGAACTTATAAGTAGTACTAATGGCGATTCAAACAGACATATATTCTATGTGTCTGGAGAAGTGGACGCAACAAACCGAGAACACATACGTGAACTAACCGAAACACAAAATAATGCGATTATCGTGGCAAGTGTTGGTACGTTTAGTACGGGAATTAACATTAAAAATTTACATCAGATTATATTTGCTGCGCCAACGAAGAGCCAAATACGCGTATTACAAAGCATTGGTCGAGGACTACGAAAATCTGATGACGGTCGACCAACAACAGTCTATGACATATCAGACAACTTCTCTTGGAAAAAGAAAAAGAACTACACACTGCAACATGCAATAGAGCGCACTAAAATGTATGCAAAAGAAGGGTTTAACCATAAACTGTATGAGATACAACTGCCATGATTGATGCACTATACACCAAAGTGAAGGATCTAGACATAAGAGTCTTTACGTTAACGAGTGGTAAAGTGATTATAGGAGAAGTTGTGCATGCCTATGAAGACGGAGTGCAGTTAAATTGCCCTCTAGAAATTAGAAAGGCTCTTGTAAAGTCTGGAGTATACTCTGAAATAATGCTACCACTCGTAGCAGGCAACGACACAGAAAATTGTATTGTCTATGATCGCAGCATAGAGACTGAATCAGACACAACTGATGCTGTTAAACGTAAGTATACAGAAGCACTCATATATCAGAGACTAGCTCAACTAATGTCTGAGTCTTCTAAAGAGAATGAAGAGAATGAAATTGAAGAATCAGAAGATTATGATTATTCCATTCCTGAAATTGATCTACCAGATTCATCACAGTCTGATGAAGAATTATGGAATATATTTTTAGATCGTTGGAAGAATGTATGATGACTATCAAACAATCATAGATTATTATACACACTTTCTAGAACTATGTAAATAACAAAATTCAAGTAGATACAAAAAAGTATTTACATTCTCAAAATATAGTATATAATGAAGCTATGAAAACTGAAAAGACAAAACGAAAATCACGTGGTGATGACTATGTCAACAATAAAGATTTCTCCGCAGCAGTCGTTGAATATGTAAGTGCCGTAACCGAGGACAAGTCCGCCGGTCGAGAGCCTCAACAAATTACGAACTATATTGGAGAGTGCTTTATGAAGATTGCAAACGGACTGTCACGCAGTCCAAACTTTATGAATTATAGTTATAGAGAAGACATGGTTATGGACGCTGTTGAAAATTGCATCAAAGCAATTATGAACTACGACATCAACAAGCCAACTCGAACCGGCAACCCGAACGCATTTTCATATTTTACACAAATCTCGTGGTATGCATTTTTACGTCGCATCGCGAAAGAAAAGAAGCAGGCTGATATCAAGCAGCTCTTAATTGAAAAGGGAGGCATTGGAAACTTTGCTGAGTTTGAGGACGACTCAGACTATGGCGAGTCACTAGTTGAAAAGATGCGTCAGCGTAACGACGCCTTTTATAAGGAATGTAACGAACTCTCCGAAACTGTCGAAAAGCCACGGGCCCAGAAAAAAGTCAAAGACGACTCGGAGAAGGTTGGCGCGCTTGATGACTTTATACTATGAAAATTGCAATACTCACTGACACCCATACTGGTGTTAAAAACGGCAGCGACGTCTTTATAGACTACACTGAGCGATTCTATTCTGAGGTCTTTTTTCCGACATGTCAGGCTCAAGGCATTACTCAGATACTTCATCTCGGCGACTATTTTGACCACCGTAAGTATCTTAACTACAAAGTGTTGTCGCGTAACCGAGCTATGTTTCTTGACAAGCTTGAAGAGTATGGCATGACGATGGATATTATTCCTGGCAACCATGACACGTTTTTTAGAAACACAAACTCTCTATGCAGTCTGACTGAGTTGTTGCAGTATCATAGCAAGCACGTAAACGTGATTATGTCTCCCACCGTTAAAGACTATGACGGTCTTTCAGTCGCGTTGCTGCCATGGATTACTGTTGAAAACTATGCAGAGTCATGTGCCTTTATTGAAAAGGCAAACGCACCAATAATTGGAGCTCATTTGGAACTTGCTGGCTTTGAAATGATGAAAG
>Ga0208025_1000303_pt1 | contig 14104 bp, 15 predicted proteins | sample Colrivmeta1549A3_FD_187649 | JGI IMG/M metagenome (GOLD analysis project Ga0208025, IMG submission 187649) | Estuarine microbial communities from the Columbia River estuary - metaG 1549A-3 (SPAdes) (version 2) | ecosystem: Environmental > Aquatic > Marine > Intertidal zone > Estuary | place... | reverse complement strand
TACCGCGAAAAGTAAGCGGACGATGGGTCAAGACCCATCCTACCACTGACAAATTTGGAGGGCAGGTTTCCCCTGCCCTCCTTCCCCCGCAAAGCACTAAACTAAGGCGCCTTAAACATGCTCACCTTCACACTCCGCAGGTTGCTGATGTCGATCCCGACGCTTTTGTTCATTGCTTTTGTGATCTTCATGCTGCTTGAACTCGCCCCCGGCGATCCGATGTCGCAGATGCCGCTCACGATCCCACCTGAGGTCAAAGAAAAGATGCGTCTCGCACTTGGTTTGGGCGAACCTTGGTGGGTGCGTTTCCCGCTTTGGCTCAAGCAGTTTTTCATCGTGGAGCCGCAGTACTGGTGGGACGCTGCGTTTGGCACCAACTTTGCCGACGGCGCGCAGCGGATTATTTCGTTCCAGTCGCGCTCACCTGTTTTCGACACGATCGCACAGCGTTTGCCGCAAACACTTTGGGTCGTTGGGATGTCCTATATCGTCGGCGTCTTGATCGCGCTGCCGATCGGGATCATCTCGGCCTATAAGCAATATTCGGTCTTTGACCAGACTGGGACTTTCGTCTCGATGATCGGGTTCTCGGTGCCACCGTTCTTTAGCGGCGTGTTGCTCATCGTGATTTTTTCTGTGCAACTCAAGTGGTTACCATCCATATATGACACCACACATGTTGTCACAAACTGGGACACATTCATCTTCCAGCTCAAGCAGATGATCATGCCCGTGATGGTGCTCGCCCTGCAAACCACAGCCCAAGTCAGCCGGTACATGCGCGCCTCGATGCTCGATAACCTCACGCAAGACTACGTCCGCACCGCGCGTGCCAAAGGCATGACCGAAAGCGTTGTGGTGATGAAGCATGTGCTGCGCAATTCTATGATCCCTGTGGTCACGGTGATCGCCTTGGGCATTCCGTCGATCTTTGGCGGGGCGATTATCACCGAGCAGATTTTCAAGGTGAACGGCCTTGGCCAACTGTTGATTATCGCGCTGCAAGGCAATGATATTCCGATGGTGATGACGATCACGTTCCTACTCGCCGTCCTCATCGTTTTGATGAACCTGATTGCCGATATTCTCTACGGCGTGCTTGATCCGAGGATCCGTTATGACTGATGAAACCATGGATATGACCGCCAAGCCCCGCAATCAATGGTGGGACGTTTGGGACCAGTTCAAGACCCATAAAGGCGCTGTTTTTGGCCTTTGCTTCCTGATTTTTATCACATTGTTCTGCCTTATTGGGCCAAGTCTCTGGGGGGTTGATCCAGGCAAGCTGGATATCCGCAACAAAGACATGCGCCCGATTTATACGGCGATTTTTGACAGTGGCGCGAAATACGGCTGGGCACACCCCATGGGCACCGATAATCTTGGTCGCGACATCATGGCCAACATCATGCAAGGTGGGCGTATCAGCCTTGCCGTGGGCTGGACCGCGATGATCTTGGCTCTGGTGATTGGCACCACGGTTGGGGTTTTAGCGGGCTATTTCAAACGGCTAGACGGGATTTTGATGCGCTTCACCGATCTGGTGCTGGCGCTGCCATTGCTTCCGCTCCTGCTGGTGATGATGCTCTTGTTCCGCGACCCGCTACGCGCCGCTTTTGGCCCTGAGCAGGGTATCTTCATCCTGATTGTCACAGGCATCGGCATCACAAGCTGGATGCATACAGCACGCATTGTACGTGGTGATGTGATGGCGATCAAAGAGCGTGAATTCGTGCTTGCTGCCCGCTCCATCGGCACGCCTGCGCGGCGCATGATCACGCGGCATCTGCTGCCCAACGTGCTGTCGCCAATCATGGTTTCAGCAACCCTTGGCCTTGCCACGGCGATCATCACCGAGAGTGCGCTGTCGTTCCTTGGTCTTGGTTTCCCGTCGGATTTCCCGACATGGGGCAAAATCCTGTTTGATAGCGTTGACCGTATGACCGCCTACCCCGAGCGGGTGATTTGGCCCGGTCTGGCAATCTCACTAACCGTTCTGTCCGTGAACTACATCGGCGACGGGTTGCGCGACGCTTTGGACCCACGCATTCGCGGGCTTTAATGCATACGGCGGTGGATCCGCCGTATCATCAACCACACGAGAATAAGCACAATCGGTGTCACGCCAGAGGCGATGTAGACCTTGGAGATACCAAAGGTTTTCTCAATCGGCCCAAGCACATAGAGCGCGAGGCTGACGGCGTAATAGCTGATCGCGACAACCGATAACCCCTCGACGGTTTGCTGCAAACGCAACTGCTGATCCGCGCGTGCGTCCATACTGGTTAGCAAGGATTGGTTCTGCGCTGAGCGTTCCACATCAACCCGCGTGCGCAACAAGTCCCCTGCCCGCAGTGCGCGATCCGAGAGGCTTTTCAACCGTGCTTGGGTTGATTCAACTGTGCGCATCGCAGGGTCAAAACGGCGCATCATGAACTCGCCAAAGGTCTGGCGTCCAAGGAACCGCTCTTCGCGCAGAATGTTGACCCGCTGGTTCACAATCGTCTCATAGGCCCCTGTCGCACCAAAGCGGTAGGCCGTCTGTGCGACGATGTTTTCCAATTCTGCTGATATCGTCAAAAGCTGCTTGAGTGTCTGATCTGGCGCGATCTCATCGTTGTTCAAATCGGCAATCAAATGGCCGACCTGCCCGTCGATCGTCGACATGATCGGCGCAAGTTTTCGCGCAGCAGCGAGGCCAAGCATAGCCATAGACTTGTAAGTTTCAATCTCACAAAGCCGTTGCACGACGCGGCCGATCCGACGCTCACCTGTTTTGGAGCGCGCGAAAACCGCCATGCGCAGATGACCTGCGGGGTCGATCCGAAAATCGCTGGTGATGATCAATTCGTCTTCGAGCACCCGCGAAATGGCAAGGCTTTCAGGCACAAACCAGTCATTGGCTTTGGCGATGATCCCCTCGTCACCGTCGAGCCGCTCGATGCGGATCAACGCGCTTGTCACTCGCGTTCCGGGCGCGGACGACAGCCAGTCTTCAGGGAACATTTGAAAGGTGGACGCTTCAAAGGGTTTCTCTGACGTGCCTTCACCGAAAATCGTATAGGTTACAAATTCGGTGTGACTTTCCCACTTCAAAATGAACTTCCCGATTTGGCCCGAGTAGTGGGTGGCCTCAGGTTGCGGATGTGCGACGCCGTGGCGGTCAAGCAAATTGATCAGATGCGCGAGATCAGCGGCGCGATCACGACCCGCAGGATTTCTTGCGGGCTTCAGCGCGAGAAAAACCGCGCGAGATGGGGCTGCCAGTTTCGGAAATGGGCGCGCGTGCAACTCGTTGGACATTGCATAGCGCAGCGGGTGATCGGTAATCGGGGGCATGGCTGGGCCTTTTCGCGTATAAGTTAGCTGCACCCTAACCGCAAAAATCGCCCTGTAAAGAAAAAATCTTTGTTTTGCAAAGGGTTAGCGGCACACAACGGTATACCGAAAGCCGCTAACCCTTAATTTTGTCTTAAATTACAACGACGGCGAGTGGAGGGAAGCCGTTGAAACAAACCGACGAATATGTCGACGTATATGCGCCTGTGTTGCGAATGATAACGCGGTCGCCTGCGCGAAGCGAGATTGGCAGGAGCATAGGACGCTTTTCATAAAGAACGTCTGCGCTATCGCACGATGGGCCTGCCATGATGCAGGGGCCAACAGGATCGCCGTCGCGCGGTGTCTCGAACTGGTAGCGGATTGCTTCGCCTTCTGTCTCGGCAAGGCCAGAGAAGCGGCCAATGTCGAGGTAAACCCAGCGGTGCATATCGCGGTCAGACTTGCGGGACACAAGCAAAACTTCGGAAACGATCAAGCCTGCCTCGGCGACAAGACCACGGCCTGGCTCTGCCATGATGCGTGGCACTTTGCCAAAGCGGCTGATGATTTGCTCCATCACGGCAGCCGCATATTCTGTCGGTGCCTCGATGGTTTCGCCGTAGAACGCAGGGAAACCGCCGCCAATGTTCAAGAGGGTGAGGTTGTGACCTGCCTTTTTCGCAGTGTGCCAAATCTCGGCCAATGCGTCCAAGGATGGGCCCCACATCGCCGCTTTGCGGGTCTGGGAACCGACGTGGAACGAGAAGCCGATTGGATCAAGACCAAGCGATTTTGCGTAAGACAGCAAACGAATAGCCGTCGCTGAATCGCAGCCGAATTTGCGGGAGAGCGGCCAGTCTGCTTGGGACACTTCCACGATCAGGCGGATGTAAACCTTGGCATTTGGCGCGGACACCGCAATCTTTTCAAGCTCTTGCTCAGCGTCAGCGGAGAAGAGTGTAATCCCCTGCTCATGCGCCCAAGCGATATCGGACGAGCGTTTGACAGTGTTGCCAAAGGACACGTCGTCAGGGTTTGCGCCATGCTTGAGGCAAAGTGCGATTTCAGCCTTGGAGGCCGCATCAAAGTGCGAGCCAAGCTTCACCAGACGCGAGATGATTTCTTCGGCTGGGTTTGCTTTCACCGCATAGTGGATATCAGCGTGGCCAAGACCCGCTTTGAGCGCGTGATACTGCTGCTCGACCAGATCGACGTCCAACACGAGGGTTGGTTTATCAAATGTTGTCGCAGCGCAATAAGCGTCAAGGCGTGTATGTGGATTTGTCGGAAGCGCCTGAGCGCCAGCAGTTTCAACAGTCATCTGTCATCTCCAGTAGACCCGGCCATAGTGTGGTTTACAACCTAACACGAGACCGCTCAGTTCCAAGGGAGAAGTTACCGTCGCTACGTAAACAAGTGATGACTGTCACCGGCCCAGAGGCGCGTGCGTTGGCTTCTATGAATGGCTCATTTAGGCTATTGGCGGATTCGTGCAAGGGGAAATTATGGGCTGTTAAGCGATTTATTTCTTAGAGAAATCGGCTGTCACACTCCGTGCACCAAGCGTGCACCACGCGTGCACCGAAATTGCGGTTTTCTTAGTGTTGCGATGGGATTATCAAGGGGTATGACCCGTCTTATTTTGCTCAATAAACCCTTTGGCGTTTTGTCCCAATTCACAGATGTGAAAAGCCCGACTGCGCGCCCCACGCTCTCTGCCTATGTCGATGTGCCGCAGGTCTATCCTGCGGGGCGTTTGGATCGCGACAGTGAGGGGCTTTTGCTCCTGACCGATGACGGGAAGCTGCAAGCCCAGATTGCCGATCCTGCCCATAAGATGGCCAAGACCTATCTGGTACAGGTCGAGGGTGATCCGAAAGAGGCCGATCTCGCGCCCTTGCGAAAAGGTGTGACGCTTAAGGACGGCCCAACCCACCCTGCGGAGGTGACCCGCATCGACCCGCCTGCCCTGTGGGACCGTGATCCGCCTGTAAGGTTTCGCAAGTCGGTGCCAGATGCTTGGATCAGCATCACGATCCGCGAAGGGCGCAACAGGCAGGTCCGCCGCATGACCGCCCATATCGGATTTCCGACGTTGCGTTTGGTGCGTTGGTCCATTGGCGAATGGTCGCTTGATGGGATCGCATTGGGTGAATGGCGCGACGCTATCTGAGGTAAGGGTTTACGCCAAAGATTTCGATAAATATGGGCAGCTGGTTACCTTGACCATGCGTGACTGTTTCACCGTGAGCGGTATTTCCAATAACCCCATGGATTGCCTGTGCGTCGCTGGAGGCATGGCCCCGCGTCCCGACAAAACCGCCATCGATGCCGCCATCAAGCACATAGATCTCGCCGAGGATGCCGAGTGACCCCGCATAATCCACATACCATTCATTTGGGCGTGTCGTCAGGGTTCCAGCTGTATCCGTGCCAACAACCGAATGCCCTGCCCCAAGCACCACACTGCCTTCAACATCAAAAGGCGTGGCATCGTTGACGCTTAGCTCGCCGACACCTTGCATGTTTGAAATTGCGCCTGTCATGGTGGCCTGCTCGAAATCCGCGACTATTGACAGGTCACCAACAATTCTGATGTCGTCGGAGATCGTATCTGGGTTCGGGTTAATGTTGATCCGGCCTCCGCCAACAAAAGACGCGGACCCTGAGGTCGGAACGGTCTTCCATGCGGTACCTTCCATGTCGCGCAGGGTATCGGCCTGAATGGCGAATTGCGTCGCGCGGTCTTGGTATTCCGAGAGGCCTACATATTTTTCTGCAAGTTGACATCCCGTAGCGAGCATCGTCATCGCCCCGAAACTGATAATACGCAATCTTGATAACATTTGGCTTCTCCAACGGTTTGAAATGAACGGTGCTGAAGCGGCAGTTTTTCACAGATAGGTTAATTGGCCGTATACCTTAATTTGGATGCGTATAAAAAAAGGGCCGCGCAAGTGCACGGCCCTCTTTGAAATTGTTGGCAATCTTAGTTGATTTTCGGCAAAAGCTCGTCGAGAGACTTTTTCGCGTCGCCGTAGAACATCCGCGTGTTTTCTTTGTAGAACAGCGGGTTTTCGATACCCGAATAGCCAGTGCCTTGGCCGCGCTTGGAGACGAAGACTTGCTTTGCTTTCCAGCATTCAAGGACGGGCATGCCCGCGATTGGCGAGTTCGGATCGTCTTGCGCCGCGGGGTTCACGATGTCGTTGGAGCCGATGACAATCGCAACGTCTGTCTTGGGGAAGTCGTCGTTGATTTCGTCCATTTCCATGACGATGTCGTAAGGCACTTTGGCCTCGGCGAGCAGCACGTTCATGTGACCAGGCAAGCGGCCTGCGACGGGGTGAATGGCGAAGCGGACCTCTTTGCCCTGCGCGCGCAACTTGCGCACGAGTTCGGCAACGGAGGATTGTGCCTGTGCCACAGCCATGCCGTAACCTGGGATGATGACGACAGAGTCGGCTTCATTAAGAGCGGTTGCAACGCCGTCGCTGTCGATGGCAATTTGCTCCCCGTCGACGGCCATCTGCTCGCCTGCAGGGCCGCCAAAGCCGCCCAAGATCACCGACACGAAGGAGCGGTTCATCGCCTTACACATGATGTAGGATAGGATCGCACCTGACGAGCCGACGAGTGCACCGACCACGATCAACAAATCATTACCGAGGCTGAAGCCAATCGCGGCAGCTGCCCAGCCTGAGTAGGAGTTGAGCATCGAGACCACGACGGGCATATCCGCCCCACCGATCCCCATGATGAGGTGGTAGCCGATGAAGAGCGCTGCCAGCGTCATGAGGAAGAGCGGCAAGAACCCGCCAGAGTTGAAGTACCAGATCAGCGTGAGGACAGCTGTGGCTGCCGCTGCGATGTTCAGAAGGTGACCACCGGGGAGCTTTTGTGCCGCCGAGTTTACGCGGCCTGCAAGTTTGCCATAAGCGACGATCGAACCTGTGAAGGTAATCGCCCCGATAAAGATACCGAGGAAGAGTTCAACGCGTAGGATGTTGATCTCAACCGCTGACTTGTGTGCGATCATGGTGGCGAAGGTGCCGAGATCACCGCCCGCTGCCGCGTTGCCGATCTCAAAGTTCGCGATGAAGCCGACGAAGACAGCGGCAAGGCCGACGAGGCTGTGCATCGCGGCGACCAATTCTGGCATCTGGGTCATCTGGACCTTGGTGGCCAGTTGGTAGCCGATCACGCCACCCCCTGCGATAAGGACGAGCGAGAGAAGCCAAAGGCCAGAGGCTGGCCCGACCAGTGTTGCGGCAATCGCCAGCGCCATGCCCGCAATGCCATACCAAACCGCACGCTTTGCGCTTTCTTGTCCCGAGAGGCCACCCAACGAGAGGATGAAGAGGACGGCTGCGACGACGTAAGCCGCTGTTGTAAATCCGAATTCCATAATTCTAGCCCCTTAAGATTTCTGGAACATGGCGAGCATGCGCCGTGTCACGAGGAAACCCCCGAAGATGTTGATGCCAGTCATAAAGATCGCGAGTGCGGCCAAGAGGATCACGAGGAATGACCCCGATCCGACTTGCACAAGTGCGCCCAAAATGATGATCGAAGAGATCGCGTTGGTCACGGCCATGAGCGGTGTGTGCAAGCTGTGTGCCACGCCCCAGATCACTTGGAACCCGATGAAGACCGAGAGCACAAACACGATAAAGTGCTGCATGAAGCTCGCGGGTGCGACCAGACCGATGGCCAGCAGGAGTGCGCCGCCGATGGCGAGGAGACCTACTTGGTTGCGGGTTTGTTTTTTGAACGCTGCCGTTTCCGCGTCGCGCTTTTCTTCACGTGTCAGTTCTTTTGGCGCGGGTTTTTTGGCGACGGCGGCAATCGCTGCAATCTTTGGTTTTGGTGGTGGGAAAGTGACCTCTCCCTTGTGGGTCGCAGTCGCGCCACGGATCACATCGTCTTCCATGTTGTGGACTGGCACGCCGTCTTTTTTGGGCGTGAGGTCAGTCATCATGTGGCGGATGTTGGTCGCATAAAGTGTCGAGGACTGTGCGGCCATGCGCGACGGGAAGTCGGTGTAGCCGATGATGGTGACGCCGTTATCGGTGACGACTTTCTCGTCCATCACCGTCAGTTTGCAGTTACCGCCACGCTCTGCTGCGAGGTCGATGATCACTGAACCCGGCTTCATGCTGTCGACCATGTCTTTGGTCCACAGCTCTGGCGCGTCGCGACCCGGAATGAGCGCCGTGGTGATCACGATGTCCATATCGGGTGCGATTTCGCGGAATTTGGCGAGCTGTGCTGCGGCGAATTCTGGCGAAGATACGGAAGCGTAGCCGCCTGTTGCAGCCCCGTCTTGCTGCTCTTCTTTGAAATCAAGGAAGACGAATTCAGCGCCCATGGATTCAACTTGTTCCGCCACTTCTGGGCGTACGTCGAAGGCGTAGGTGATTGCACCGAGTGATGTGGCTGTGCCGATCGCGGCCAAGCCCGCAACCCCTGCGCCGACAACCAGAACCTTGGCTGGGGGCACTTTACCCGCAGCAGTGATCTGGCCTGTAAAGAAGCGGCCAAAGTTGTTGGAAGCCTCGATGACGGCGCGATAGCCTGCGATGTTGGCCATCGAAGACAGCGCGTCCATTTTCTGGGCGCGGGAAATGCGCGGCACCATGTCCATGGCGATGACAGTTGCGCCCTGCTTGTTGGCGAGGTCCATCAAGGCCGTGTTTTGGGCTGGATAGAAGAACGAGATCAGCGTCTGCCCTTCCGAGAGCCGCTTGGTTTCGGCGTCTGACGGCGGGCGCACCTTGGCGATTATGTCGGCCGCTTTAAACAGGGCAACGCCGGTTTTCACGACCTCCACACCTGCGTCTTTATACGTTTGGTCGTTAAAGCCAGCGGCTAGTCCTGCTCCGGATTCGATAACGCAGTCGTATCCGAGTTTTTGCAGATCCTTGGCGGAAGCGGGCGTCATTGCCACGCGATTCTCGCCGGGATAAGTTTCTTTTGGTGTCCCGATTTTCATGGGCCAGTCTCCTTGCGCGATTTTGCAGTGCAGAAGACCTAACCCGCGTAATTTTATTTCACAAGCAGGTAGCCGGACGAAAGAAGCCTGCTTACATCAAACCCAACGTCGGGTCTTTTGTTCATAATGCGCAAAGTCGGCGCGAAATTTACGGCGCAGCATGTTTTCCTCAGGGATGATGAAGCGTTTCTCGATGATCCAGATGAAGATCGGCACCAAAAAAGCGCCAAAACCGCATCCCACCGCAGGGCCAATCCTGCTAATATCGCGGCGTCACCAAGGTAAATCGGGTTGCGTGTCCGCTTGAAGATGCCTGAGGTCACGAGGCTGTCTGCCTCCTTGTGCGGAACGATTGTCGTGCGCTGCTTGCGCATTTCCATCGCGGCAAGCGCCATCAGGATGATCCCTGCCCCAACGAGCAACCCGCCCAAAAGCTGCGTGATCGGGAAATCAAGCGAGAGGCCAAACGGCTGTGCCTGCCCGATGAACCACGTGGCAATCACGGCGGCCAAGAGCCAGACGGGGGGAATATCGATCCATTTCATCGGGCGCGCCTTATCTGCTTGTCACGGGATACGGTGAAGTTACGATGCCTGAAAGGGGTCCACAATGGAACATGATGGCACACATGCGCTGGTGACGGGCGGCGGCACTGGGATCGGCGAAGGGATTGCGCGTGGGCTGGCGGAGGCTGGTGCGCAGGTCACGATTACGGGGCGGCGGGCGGATGTTCTGGCTGCTGTTGCCGCGAGCCATCCGAATTTGCACGCCTTGCCGATGGATGTATCGGATGAGTTTTCGGTCCGCGAAGGGATTGCAGAGGCGGCGCGGTTGCGCGGCCCTATCCAGATATGTGTTGCCAATGCGGGGATCGCCGAGGGTGGACCCTTTGCCAAAGTGTCGCTTGCCGATTGGCGTCGTATCATGACCACCAATTTGGACGGAGTGTTTTTGACGCTGCAATCGGCGCTGGCGACTTTGCCTGCTGACGCCCCTGCCCGCATGATTGTGATCAGCTCAATCGCGGGTCTGCGCGGGCTGAAAGGCGCTGTGTCCTATACCGCGAGCAAACATGCGGTGATTGGCTTGGTGCGCGGATTGTCCGAGGAATATATGCGCAGGCCCATTACGTTTAACGCAATTTTCCCGGGCTATGTGGATACCGATATTGTGCGCGGGCAGCTGAGCGGTTTGATGCGCAGGTTTGAGACGAACGCTGATGGCGCACTTGCGATTATGGCCAAGGGTAACCGTCACGAACGGCTGTTGCAGGTTGATGAAATCACTGCCTCGGCGATGTGGCTCTGTTCAGAGGCCGCACGCTCGGTGAACGGCCAAACGATTGAAATTGCAGGAGGACAAAGCTGATGATCGGGATCATTTTGACGATACTGGTGGCGGCGGTCCACTTTTACTTTCTCTATTTGGAAATGTTCAAATGGGAGGCGCGGCGCACCCGCAAGGCGTTCGGCATGTCCGAGGAATTGGCAAGCCAAACCGTCGTGATGGCCGCGAACCAAGGGCTGTATAACGGGTTCTTGGGCGCGGGCCTGCTGGTTGGAATGCTGACTGACAACACCTCAATGGTCGTATTCCTCTTGTGCTGCGTGATCGTAGCGGGGGTCTACGCACTGTATTGCGGTATTCGTGCGGCGCTATTTGTGCAAAGCATCCCCGCAATTCTCGCTCTGATTACAATATGGATGGCACTCTGATGGATTTCGCAAAAACCAAAGCCCTGTTTCACCTGCCTGAGGGTATGATTTATCTGGACGGCAATTCACTGGGGCCCTTGCCCAAGGCGACTGCCGCCCGCGTGGCAAAGACCGTGACCGATGAATGGGGTGATATGCTGATCGCCGGCTGGAACAAGGCGGGATGGATGGCGCAGCCCACGGCCCTTGGGGACCGTATCGGGCGCTTGATCGGGGCTGAAGCGGGTCACGTGACCCTTGGCGATACCCTGTCGATCAAGGTCTATCAGGCGCTGGCCTCTGCGATTGAGTTAAACCCTGACCGCAAGGTTATCTTGTCGGATACGGGGAATTTTCCGTCTGATCTTTATATGGCTGAAGGGTTGGTTGGCTCGCTCGGGCGCGGATTGGAGTTGCGCACGGTAGCGCCTGAGGACGTCATGGCGTCACTATCCAAAGACATCGCCGTTTTGATGCTCACCCAAGTCGATTACCGCACAGGGCGGATGCACGATATGGCGGCACTGACCAAAGCGGCGCATGATCTGGGGATCGTGACGGTTTGGGATCTGGCGCATTCGGCTGGCGCTTTGCCCGTCGATCTGTCTGGGTGTAACGCCGATTTTGCGGTTGGTTGCACCTATAAGTATCTCAATGGTGGTCCGGGTGCGCCTGCGTTTATCTATGTGGCCCCGCGCCATATCTCGACAACGCGCCCTGCCCTGTCTGGCTGGCTTGGGCATGCGGCCCCGTTTGCCTTTGATCTCGACTACCGCGCTGGCACGGGGATTGAGCGGATGCGGGTCGGCACGCCGCCTGTGTTGCAAATGGCAGCTTTGGATGCGTCGATGGACATTTGGGCTGACGTGGACATGCATGCCCTACGGGAACGCAGTATTGCCCTGTCCGAGATATTTATCGCAGGGGTAGAGGCCGCCTGCCCTGATCTGCGCTTGGCAAGCCCGCGTGATCCAAACACGCGCGGCTCTCAGGTGTCGTTCCACCACCCAGACGGTTACGCGATGATGCAGGCGTTGATTGCGCAGGGTGTGATCGGTGATTTCCGCGCACCTGACATCATGCGCTTTGGCTTCACGCCGCTGTTTATCGACGAAGGTGACGTGGGCCATGCGATTGATATTTTGGCCGCAATCATACGCGATGGCACGTGGGATCAGCCACAGTTTAAGCAGCGGGCGGCTGTGACTTAGAATCGAAACTGACGCCGTAAGCTTTACGTGCTGTGACGAGGCGCAGGTCGTCGGGGTCCATGCCCAGCGACAGGATCGTTTTGCGGTCAAAGCGTGCGCGTGCGGCCTCGCGGTCGTGCGGCGTGCCGAATAGCCTGTCGATCCAGCCCATGCCAAAGCTGACGTGAAACGTCGCGTGGTGGTCTTGAAAATGGTGCGCGAGGTGGGAGCGCGTGACGCGCTCGCCGAACCAGCCCTTGGGCACGCGCAGGTGCGCCAAGGTGTGGCAGTATTCGTAGAAGGTGAAGGCGCTGATCGAGCCTACGAAGATTGCGACAACAGGCAGCAAAATCGCCCAACCCGCCCCGACGAACGGCCAGAGCACGACGAAGTGAAGCCCGACCGAAATCAGTCCGAATTTCACCGCATACCAATTGTCGCCACCTGTGAAGAACTCTGGCTTATTGGGGAATTCGTGGTGGCCGATGTGGCTACGGTACAGCTCGTTAAACACCGATTGCTCGGTAGGCGGTGCGCGGTGGTAAAGAAAGCGGTGCATGATGTATTCGACGACGAATTGCACCACGGCGCCGTAGATCACGGCAAGGATCAAGACCGGATAGAACCATGTTATGAGCGTCGCCATACCGATCAGCCAAAACGGCAAAAGCCGCTGCAAACTGCCCATCGCCATCAGGACGCGTATCGTTGGGATCATGACATCTCTCCTTGGTTGCCGTGACATACATGTTGCGCATGCGCCGATTGAAAATCAATCAAGACGTGGCGGCATATCGCATGGCTTGTGGATTCGTCCGTCAAACGTGATCATTGGAGAAATGAAGGAGAGCGAATTGAAACGTTTGACGACCAAGGCGCTTTGCGCGTCCCTTTTTGTCAGTGCTGCTTTGCCAGTGCGGGCCGAGCTGCCTGATGCGTGTTGGGCGTTCACGCCAGACGCCGAGATGGTGCGGCAGACGCTTTATATGCCAATTGAGAACGTCAGCCATGAGCTGAAGGTGCCTGTCATCTATTTCGAAGATCGGTTCGACCGCGTGGATGGGGCTGTATATGAGGGGCAGTTGTTTCGCGTTATGAACGAGAGTTTTGAACCTGTGACGCGGCCACAAACTGCGGTGCTCATTAGGGAAAACAACCGCGCCTATATGACGTTTGTGATCGATGACAAAGTACCACTTGAGCAAGTACTGGGTATTATAGCGGGAGAGCTAGATCGCAAAGTTGGGCGCGACCTTGCGCTATTTGATGAGGCTGATGCCGAATTTGGCCTATCTAAACTTACCCCTACAAGGTGGCGCGAAAACCCTGCAGATGTTCGCACAGATAGGGAGTTGTATGTTGGTCGTGAAATTGGCGGCGCGGTGTCAGCGGTCATCGCCTGCGATCGAACTGATGATCCAAAACGCCAACCAAGCTACAACCATGACTTTCGCGCACATGGGATTGATGTTCGGCCCAGCTACCGCACTCCCTATCAGAAAGACTGGCAGCGGATCCAAGACGATATTTCCGACTTTATCGGCTGTGCACTGACCGCCGCAACGCAATAGGCCCGCTGTTACCAACGGGCCTGTCGTAGGATGCGTTTTAACGCATCCTCCTATGGCTCGTGCAGCGCCTCGCGTGAGCGATAAAGCGGCTTGGTCAGATATTGCAGCACGGTCTTTTCGCCCGTGTGCAACTCAACGGAGGCCTGCAAACTCGGATGGATCGAGATCTGGCTTTGACGCTCGTCAAGGTTCTCAAGGTCCACTGCAACCGTCACCTTATAGTGTGGGGCGACTTCAGGGCGGCGCTCGTCTTTGAAGGTATCCGCAGAGATAGAGGTAGTCCTAGATTTTAGACCAGTTTGCAGCCTTGTTAAGATGGATCAGGGTTTCATT
>Ga0208025_1000298_pt1 | contig 14333 bp, 14 predicted proteins | sample Colrivmeta1549A3_FD_187649 | JGI IMG/M metagenome (GOLD analysis project Ga0208025, IMG submission 187649) | Estuarine microbial communities from the Columbia River estuary - metaG 1549A-3 (SPAdes) (version 2) | ecosystem: Environmental > Aquatic > Marine > Intertidal zone > Estuary | place... | reverse complement strand
CATTATGAGTTTTGACATGGATGATGAGTCCTCCAAAATGATGGGTGAGCTAGGTCTTAAATTTCTTCTTTATTGTGGTGCTCTAGATATTTCCACAGAAGAAGCTTTCGAGATTCTCGGAAAAGAGATCGATAAGAAAAACGAAGAATACACTAAGCAAGACTCTTACGAAGTTGACGGTATTTATGGAGAAAATCACTATGCTTAAAGAGATTATCCTTGGCATTCTTGCCTTCTTTGTTATTATTGCACTTTACACTATGAACAAAGAAACCCAAGCTTATAACATGCATAAGATGGAAACTTGTTTGAACCACGGCGGCTCTTACATTGAGGGCCACTGTATTAACCTCTACGAGCCACTCTAAGGCTCACTCTCTTGGTATCTTTTCTGGGTTGTCCTTCGGGATGACTTGGGAAGGATACCAAGAGCTACCCTCCTTTATTTTTTTTTTTCGAAAGGAAACATTATGATTACCATCTGGGTACTAGTTGGAATTCTAGTTACGAGTAACAATATCTCAGCTACACCTCTGGGAACATTTACTAAGATGGATGATTGTTTTAGAGCAAGAGAGTATATCTGGAATGATCTCCAAAGGAAAGGTATTGACACGGATAACAAGCAGGTTATTTGTGTTAAGTCTAAATTGAGTGGAGTATAAACTCCTTAAAGGTGTGTCTGAAATAATACCTGACCTTTAAGATAGAGACACTCTATTCTAGACGACTTTGCTAAGGTTCTACCTAAGTGATACCCATGGGACTTCTACCGACATCTGAAAGAAGTATCCCTCATACCCCCCGCTGATGTCACACCAAGAAGCTTACTTTAGCTCCTTTAACGGGGGGTTAATGGGTATCACTTAGGTATCCTTAGAGTAAGTGTCTAGGGGGTCTTAAAGGGGCCAAATTGGTCTTATTATTTTTATTTATTATGTAATAAAAACAATGAGTTATTTAGGTACACTTTGGTAGTATTTTATTGTTTTGATTAGTAAGAAAAAATTTCGTTTAAATAAACTTTCCCAAATTAAGGAGATTTAATATGGCTGGTCGAGGAGGAAACTCGAACCCTGTTAATCAGGAGGGCGGAAGAAAGCCTGGGGCTGGTCGTCCTAAAGGCTCTAAGAACATTAACTCAATGGCTTCTGTTAGGAAGCTTGAACAACTTGGTTTTGATCCCATCGAAATGATGGTTCAGAAGTATAATGAGATACAAGAGCTGCTAGACAGCGGTTCAGTGAAGATGGGCTCTGGTGCTTATGCTCAACTGACTGCTACACAAGGCACTCTGATTAACAACCTTATGGCTTATGGTTATAAGAAGATCCCTGATAAACTAGAGACAGAGGTTACTGAAAAGAAACCTATCAACATTGTCTTAACCGCCCCTTCAAATAATAACGATAAATAGGGATAGAACTATGGAAGAAGATCGTGGCTTATCTGCATGGCACCTCTCTAAGAGCGTTCCAATAACTTTCATTTTGGCTATTATTATGCAAACTTTTTCTCTTGTATGGTATGTGTCAAGTCTTGATAACAACATTAAAAACAACTCGCGGGATATTATCCGTCATGAAACTCGTATTGAGCAGCTAGAAAATACTATGCAAGCTCAAGCCTTGACTCTTGTGCGTATGGACGAGAACATTAAAGCTATTCGTCAACTTATGGAACAGCGTATGAATGAACCCCGCCCAAATCAGTAGTATTACATATGACAGAAATAAAATTACACGAAGGACAGTCTAAAGTTATTAAAGATCTGTTCGTTGACAAGTCTTGTCGTTATGCAGTTGTTAATGCATCTCGTGGTTTTGGTAAGTCCTATCTTGCTGCTACAACAGCGCTGATAGCAGTTCAAGAGCTTATTAACTTACCTGCTGACGTACCTAACAAAAACGTTGCTCTTATTGCTCCTACTTACTCTCAAGCAGTTGATATTTACTATCCACTTATTGCTTGGCAGATGGGTATGGAAGACTTTGCAGACAAAGCATCTAAAGCTGCGGGTACCTTTTGGTTCCCTAATAACGTACAGCTTAAGCTTTGGTCTTATGAAGCATCTCAACGTATGCGTGGTACAGGTCAGTACTTTGTTGTTGCTGACGAGGTTACATCTTGGCATGGCGCAGGTATGAACCTTAAAGAGTCTTGGGAATCGATTATTCAACCATGTGTTGCTACACGTTGGTCAAGACAGAATGCTCGTACTTGGAATGCAAATCCTGGTCGTGCTTTAATTATTAGTACCCCAACAGGGTATGATTACTTTTATGAAATGTATAACCGTCAAGATACCGACGATGATTGGAAAAGCTATCACTTTACTTATAAAGATAGCCCTTATCTTGATGACGAAGAAATTGAACGTGTTAAGCTGACACTAGATCCGCTTAAGTTCGCCAGAGAGTATACTGCAAGCTTCGAAGACTCTGGTAATAATGTCTTCTATACATTTAATAGACAAGAACATATTGATAAAACTCTACCTTACTTTGAAGATAATGAAGATGTCCATGTAGCTATCGACTTTAACGTTGGTATCATGGCCTCTGTAATCTTTGCTGTAAGAGGTAATCAAATACACATTCTAGACGAAATGCAGGGACACCCTGACACAGAAACTCTTGCTGCTGCTTTGGCTACGCGCTTTAGGAATCATAAGATCATTGCGTATCCTGACCCTGCAGGTAAAGCCCGTAAGAGTTCTGCTGCTGTAGGTGTTACAGACTTCAGTATTCTACAGTCTTATAATATTGCTACTAGGGCGCACTCTAAAGCGCCTCCGATTATTGATTCGGTAGCCGCTGTAAACAAGAAGTTTAAGAATGCTGCAGGTGATATAGATATGTATATTCATCCAAAATGCGTTAATACAATTAAATCTATAGAACGAACTCAGTGGGTTGAGACCAATCCTAACTCTGCTACTATTGACAAAAAGGAAGGTGTTGAACACTGGACTGATGCCCTTCGGTACGCTGTTGAATATCTGTATCCTATTAGAGCAGGTTCTAAGGTTGTCACAAAAGGATTTAACTTCTAAAATGCTGTATACAAATGAATATAAAGAACAGTTAATTTTAAAGCATAAACAACAACATTGGGGTGGTGGCGTGGCTAGTAAGTCTAACGTTATTTACGCTCATGCCTTGGGGTTAGGTGTTAATAAAATACTTGACTATGGCTGTGGAGCGGGTGATTTCAAAAAAGCTATGAAATCTGATCCTTGGAAATCTAAGTTTGAAATTTCAGAGTATGATCCTGGAATTCATGGCAAAGATGAACTCCCAAATGTTCACGACTATGTAGTCTGTGTAGATGTACTTGAGCATATTGAGCCTGAGTGTCTTAATGACGTTCTTGCTCACTTGGCTTTGTTAATGAGGGTGGGTGGTTATTTCCTCATTAGCACTGTCCCTGCTTTCCAGAATCTACCAGATGGTCGTAATGCACATCTTATTATTGAACCCGCAGAATGGTGGGAAAAGAAATTATCAGAAAAGTTTGAGTTAACCACACACTATATCGCTGAAGGGGCGTGCGCCTACTTCATTAAGAAACCTTAACATGCCCATCTGAGGATCGGCAGGAGGAGAAAATGGCAAGAACTCGAATTAACTCTAGATCTAAGGATCTAATCAAAGACAATGGTTCCGTATTGGTATCCGTTGTTCATGGTGAACAAATTAAACTTGAAATGGTACTTAGCTGGCTAACTAACCTTAGTGGTTATCAAATTACAGCTAAAGCCGCTGAAGCAGACATGACAGGTGTTAGCAGCTCTAACAATGAACTGCCTACACAACGTACTGCTCTAGAACCTGCTGAACTACCTATTCTGGATTCAGATCCTGCAGATAACAAATTTGACATCGTAATCCCTGAACTATTGATTGCTAACTATGCTACTAAACCGACTCCCAACGCACCTGTGTATGCTTGGCTAGATCTGGAAGTGGTAGATACAGGTGTTGGTGACGCACGTCAAGTATGGAAACCTTTCCGTGGTCTCATTGAGATCCTTTACAGTCCTACAGAAGAATAATAGGGGGTAACTATGACTACTTATAAAATTACTCCTGATTCTAACACCTTCTCTATTTCTCTTTCTCGCACTGGCGGTCAGGGCGCTAAAGGTGATAGCATCAGTAGCGTCTATATTGACGAAAATAACGAACTTGTTGCTGAGATTTCTAACTCGGCTGGTGATGTAATTAAAACAGAACAACTTGGTTCTATTGACACTATCGTTGCACAAGCCTCTACAGATGCTATTGGCGATCTTATTACTACAGGTAACAACTACCTGATTAATGTTGCTGCTAACGATGAAGGCTCTTATGACTTTACTGTAGAGGCTTATCAAGACGGTACTATTCCTAGCAGTCTTGTACAACGTACTGAAGACGGTTATATCCGTGCTAATGCTTTTAAGCTAGAAGCATCTAACATTGAATTCCATGATGTTGTTAAAGAAGGTGAACTAGGTTGGTCTTCTGAGCGTAATGCTATGATCATGGGCTTGACCGATGATGGTAAGCATACTTATGTTAACCAACAACAAGTAGCTGTTGTATACAACCCCTATGAGGCTCTTCCTCAAGGTACTGTTGTGTATGTTGAAGGCTCTTATATCGGTGATAGTGAAAATTTCCCAACTGTTGCTAAAGCAAGTAACAATCAAGTGGGTACATCGACTGCTGTCTTGGGTGTTGTTATGTACGACATTCCTGCCGCAGAAGGTCCAGTATTTCATAAAGGCTATGTTTGTACTCACGGTATCGTAGAGTATGTTGATACCTCTGCTTATGTAGCGGGTACTAGGGTATGGCTTGGTGTAGACGGTAATCTTGTTGGTGTAGAGCCACAAACTCCTGCTGCACGTACTATGATCGGTTATGTTGTTAAACAAGATGCTATAGAAGGATCTATCTATGTTCAAGTTCAGCCTGGTTTTGAGCTTTATGAACTTAATGATGTAAGAATTTATAACCCGCAAGACGGTGACTTTATTGCTTGGAACGCCTCTAACTCACAGTGGGAAAATATTAACCTTAACCTTACTTTTGCTTCTGATGCAGAACTCCAAGCCCTTAATGCAAGTATTCAAGCTTCTTTGGCGAATAAGTCAGATAATACTCACACACACTTGCTTAATGATCTTTCTGACGTTAACATCTCTGCTAAGACAACCTCGTTTGTTATTACTTATGATGCTGTATCTCAGAAGTGGATTTCTCGTAGGCTGAACGTAGCCGATATTACAGGTCTTCAAACAGCTCTTGACGGTAAGTCTAATGTTGGCCATACTCACACTAAGTCTCAAATCACTGACTTCCGTGACAGCGACTATGCAACGGCTGCTCAAGGTATTCTAGCAAACACTGCTGTACAACCTGGTGATAACATTTCTGACTTGGTTAATGACCTTAACTATGTAAAGAATACTGACGTTGTTACACAAGTAACCGAAGCTGCTGTTACTGCTCATGAAAATGCGCTAACCATTACAGAAGCTCAAATTAGCGATCTCAAGTCTTATTCACTAGATACTCATACACATGATCTAGGTGACTTGTCGAATGTTCATCTTGGTGCGCTTTCCGATCGTCAACTTATCGCTTGGAATGGTATTGATGCTTTTGCTAACACAAGCCCTGATAACTTGGGTCTTGTTGAAGATACTGATATTGGTGTAACTGTTCAAGGCTACACTGCTTCTCTTGATAGCATGGCTAATGTCCCTGTTACTGCTGACAAAGTACTTTATACTACAGGTGCAAATACTTGGTCATCGATGACAGTAACTCCTTTTGCACGTACACTGCTGAATGATCTAGATGCAGCTACTATGCGTACTACTATTGGTGCGGAACCTGCTGATGCGACTATTCTAAAAGATGCAGATATTGGTGTTAACGTACAAGCATACAACTCTTTCCTGACAGGTGTTAACGCAACCTTTACTAACACACTGCTAAGTAAACTTAATAGTGTTGAGGACGGTGCTACTGCAGATCAAACTGGTGCTGAGATTAAAGCTCTGTACGAAAATGAAGCTAACACTAATGCTTTCACTGACGATGAAAAGACTAAATTGTCTAACATCGAAGAAGGTGCAACTGCTGATATGACTTCGGCAGAAATTAAAGCGGCTTACGAAGCTAATGTTGATACGAATGCCTTCACTGATTCTGAGAAGTCTAAGCTTTCTGGTATTGAATCGGGAGCGACTGCTGATCAAACAGGAGCAGAGATTAAAGCTCTCTATGAGGGTGAACTTGATACTAATGCTTATACTGACTCTGAGAAGTCTAAACTCTCAGGTATTGAAGAAGGTGCTCAAGTTAACGTTGTTACTTCTGTTAACAACCATACTGGTGATATCATTCTAGAGACTGATGACATCTCTGATAATCTTCAAAATAACAAATGGTTTACACAGCTAGAACGCAATAAACTGTCTAATATTGAAGATTTTGCTGATCAAACAGACTTTGATAGCGTATCCTTGTCTGGTGCCGTAATGACGTCTTATACGTCTGTTGCGGGTAATGGTTGGGTTATTGATGAAGACGACATGGTGTCTAATCTGGATACTAAAGTACCTACACAACAGTCTGTTAAAGCTTATGTAGATGCACGAGTTGCTTCTAGCGTAGAGTATAAAGGTAGCTATGATGCAGCTACAAATACTCCCGATTTGGACCTATCTCCTGTCGGCGTAACTACAGGTGACATGTATACTGTTACTGTTGCAGGTAACTTCTTCACTATTGCTGTTGAAGTTGGTGATGTTCTTATTGCAGAGGTAGACGATCCTAGCACTGCTGCTGACTGGACTATTGTTAACAAAGATCTTGATGCTGCTTCTATTAAGGCTTCTTATGAGTCGAATGCAGTAACTAGTGTTACTCAAGCAACAAAGTTAACAACCCCCCGTGACATTACGCTTTCAGGTGTTGTTGCAGGAACAGTTTCTTTTGATGGTACAACAGACGCAGATATTATTGTTAGCTCTAACTTTACTCTTGATGACGTAACAAACGTTACAGAAACAGGTAAAGCAACAGGTGACTATCTTCGTTGGACAGGTACAACTTGGGAAGGTGACACAGTTTCCGCTACCGACGTTTCCTATTCTAACGTAGACTCTGCACTGGAATCCACAACTGTTAAGTCAGCACTCGATGAGCTTTCGAGTAATAAACTAAACGTTTCTGCTCTTAACTCTACTTTGACTGTCTATCCTACTACAGCTTCCTCTACTATTAGTGGGTATGTTTACGGTGCTACTTCAACTACTGATACAAACTATAATACAACTGCGGTTGACGTTTCTACAGGTGTAATTAATGGTCAAAATCAGTTAATTTCTTCTATTGCTACAGAAGAAGGCGTTCTTTCAGGAGACACTGGTGTTGTTGTTACTAGTACTATAGCTAACGTTCGTAGAACAGCAGGTACAGGTACTGCATCTTTCTACTATGAGGTTTATCACAGAACTTCTGCAGGAGTAGAAACTCTTCTTGCAGCTTCTACAGAAACTGACGCCGCAGACAACGCGAGCTATACGCACTACTCTGCTACAGCAATTATCAGTGGTGGTACTACGTTTACAGCTACAGACAGAGTAGTTATTAAGTGGTATGCAAATCAGAAAACTACTTCCGATCCAACTTACGATATTATGTTTGGTGGAGCAGATCCAGCACGTACTATTGTACCTGTTCCGATTAGCACTCTTGCTACCCTGTCAACAGCTGCTTCGGTTTCTGTTGATACAGCAAGTTTTACAGGCTACCTTGCAGGTACTGATGCTAACGTTCAAGCAGCACTTGAGCAGCTTGATGGTATTAGCGGCTCTTCTACTGATGTAGCAAGCACTCTTGTTGAAAGAGACGCAAACAGTAAGTTTGGTATTACAGGTGTTGACTGGACTAAAACCCACTCTCTAGCAGGTGCTGAAGGCCGTATGCGCTGGAATGACACAGAAGGGACAGTAGATCTTGGTCTAAAAGGTGGCAACGTTACGCTACAAGTAGGTCAAGAAGTAGTTGTAAGAGTGTTCAACAACTCTGGAGCTTCTATCGATAACGGTAAAGTTGTTGCTATGACAGGTTCCGTTGGTGGTATACCTTCTATTGTTCTTGCTGATTCTGATATTGAACAACATGGTCACGTTACCATTGGTGTTGCAACAGAAACAATTGCAGATAACACTGCTGGTTATGTCACACTAACAGGTATTGTTCGTGACATTAACACTTCTGCCTTCTCTGAAGGAGATGAGTTGTATGTAAGTCAGACTGCTGGTGTAATTACTAATGTTAAGCCTACTTCGGTTCACGTTATGCACCTTGGTACTGCGTTGACTATTAACTCTACTACAGGTAGCATCTTTGTCCATGCTGGACAGCCGATTTATGATGACCTGTGGCGCATGGAAGATGTGTCTATTGGTACACAAGCAGAGGGTGACATTCTTGTATGGAATGATGCTCTTAGTGTTTGGGAAAACAAAGCACAATCAACACTAGTACTTACAGAGTCTCAGATCAGTGACTTACAGGGTTATTCTTTAACAAGCCATAACCACACACTGGATAGTCTTTCTAACGTCAGCACTGCTGGTGTTACTACGGGGCAGTTCCTTAAGTGGGGCGGTAGTAGCTGGGTTGCCTCTGACATTCCTCAGATTAATAGTCTGAATGATGTTGGTGATGTAACTATTAGCTCTGTTGCAGCGGGTCAAAACATTGTCTATAATAACTCAACTTCTAAGTTTGAAAATAAGACGGTAACTGTTTCTTTAACAGGTGATGTTACGGGCTCAGGGATTATGAATACAGATGGTGACATTGAAATTACCACTACAACTATTTATCCTAGTTTTAACATTACTGGTACGACCCTTACAATCACAAATAGCTAATATTACAGGAGGTTAATATGACCAACCAAAATATTGACCTCAGTGGTATTGAATACGTCATCTATGATGGTACTACCGTTTACGACGTTGTTTTAGACGGTACTACCATTTGGCGTAGGTATCTGAGGTCTACGACCACAGTTTTTACAACTACTTATGATACGAGTAGGACAACTAGTTATACAACTAGCTATCTTACCTCTCATGCCACGACGACAACCTTTGATACGTCTCGAAGTACAACCACTACTTACAACACGAGTCATTCAACAACAACAACATTTTTAACCAGTAGGTCTACAACGACTTCTTATAATACTAGTCATACAACAACGACAACTTACGATACGTCACATAACACAACAACTACGTTTGTGACATCGTATAACACGTCTCATACAACGACTACTACTTATAATACAAGTCATAGCACTACGACTACGTTTACTACTACGTATAACACGTCTAAAAGTACAACTACAACGTATAACACTAGTCACAGTACGACTACAACCTTTGCGACTAGTCACAGTACGACTACAAGTTATACTACTGTATACAGTACTTCACATACGACAACGACTACGTATACAACTACGTACGCAACAAGTAGATCAACGACAACTACGTACAATACTACAAGAAGTACCACTACGACTTATAATACTAGCCACAGTACTACGACTACTTATTCAACAAGTCACACTACGACTACTACATATAATACAAGTCGCAGTACTTCAAAGAGTACAGTTACAACGTATGCAACAAGTCATAGTACAACAACTACGTTTAATACTAGTCATAGTACAACAACTACGTATGCAACAAGTCATAGTACAACAACTACGTTTAACACAAGTCAAAGTACAACGACAACGTATACTACTACGTACTCTACTTCACATACTACTACGTTAACTCGCAGTACAAGTCATAGTACAACAACTACTTATGCAACAAGCCATAGTACAACTACGACTTATAATACTAGCCACAGTACTACGACTACGTACACAACTACATGGTCAACTAGCAAGTCAACTAGTCATACTACTTCGAAGAGTACAACGACAACGTATAATACTTCTTTCATTACCTCATATTCGACGATCGTTGGAGCGACTAAATCAGGGAATGTGTATGGTACTACTAGTCATACAACAAGTCAAAGTACAAGTAAATCAACTACAACGTCTTTTACTACTACCTACACTACAACTTTTAACACAAGTCAAAGTACAAGTAAGAGTACAACGACAACGTACAGCACGAGTAAGAGTACAACGACAACGTATAACACTAGTAAGACTACAACTACAACGTATAATACTAGTTATGAAGGAACTACTACGTATAACACTAGTCATACTACTTCGAAGAGTACAACAACGACTTGGAGTACAAGTAAGTCTACAACGACTACTTATAACACCAGCCGCAGTACTACTACAACGTATGCTACAAGCCGAACTACGACGACAACCTATAACACTAGCCATAGTACAACGACAACGTATACAACAACGTTTAGTACGTCTCATACGACTACAACGACTTACAATACGTCTCATAATACGACTACTACTTATAGCACGTCTCATAGTACGACTACAACCTTTGCTACTTCGCATAGTACAACGACTACGTTTAATACGTCCAACAGTACAAGTAGATCAACTACAACGACTTATGGTACTAACTATATTACGTCTCACAGTACAACGACAACTTATAACACAAGTAAGAGTACAATAACAACTTACAGTACAAGTCATTCGACTACGACTGTATTTGCAACGTCTCATATAACGTCACGTTCTACAACAACAACCTATGCAACGTCTCATACAACCACTACTACGTATGTAACCTCGCATAGCACGAGTAGAACTACTGTTACGACTTACTCAACAAGTCACACAACAACGACAACGTATGTTACATCTCATAGTACGACGACTACTTATAACACGTCTAACTCTACTACGACAACTTATAGTACAAGTCATTCAACTACAACCACTTATGCTACAACACGTAGCACTACGACAACTTACACTACAAGCCATACAACGAGCCGTGTAACAACGTACCCAACATCTCATGTTACAAGCTCTACGTTTAGCACTTGGGTAGTTTCGTGGATCAATAAAGTATAAGAGAGATATTTATGCTAGACACTATTCAAGAACAGTGGACTAAGTTCGGCAGGATTGGCTTTAACAAGCCAGTCCTTGACCGTGCTGTATTTAAAGAGATGGAAGAATATATTCGGGGTCGTGCTGACGACTTGGGTTATGAACCTAAGTTTAATGTTGGCGTTCAGGTGGGGGGTGTTCCCCCCCGCCGCGACCGCGAGCCTATTGTTAATACTGAAATAACAGGTATTGCTTATCATGACGTTTTAGGAGGACTTCTCATTAGCGTTCGTAATTCAGAAATTAACTGTCGAATTATTGATCGTGTTATGCACGAGAATGTTAAAGAAACAGATCTAACTACTAAAGTTATTAGTAAACTAGGTGATAAGTATCAACTTCGTAAAGAAGAACAACAAGAACGTGATCTTCCAGATTATGCTTTATTTCTAACAGGTTCTAACTCTTTCCACACAATGGATTGGGACAAGATTGAGGAAATTTGTGTTGACTACCCAAACGCAATGATTAAGCCTCACCCTGTTACTACTGAAGCTAGTGAATTTAAGCTTCATGACAGTTTCCCAAATCGAGTATATCGTTCAACTGAAGCAGCTTATGATATTTTGATTAATGCTAAACAAGTTTGGACTACTTACAATAGTGAGCTAGGTCTTATGGCTGCTCTAAATAAAATTCCTTTTGGTACTATTAGTAAATGGAACTCTGTTGGCAAAGCAACTTATGCTCAAGTTTATCGTCAATTTGAATACAAAAATATTGAACACAATTATCACGTTGTTCGTAAAGTTATCGAAAGTAAAAATTCAGGGCTAGTATTCCCTTGGCAACATGACTGGAAGGAACGGGTAGACGCCTTCTACGAATGTCATGTTAATCACTACAAGAAGGGTATGAAATATCCTTATAGGAGCTAAAATATGTCAGATATTAATCTACCAATTAAGTTTTGGAATGTCAATACTCCTGATCGACAAGAATTGTTAAAAGTTCATTTCCCTAATTGTGAATTTGTAACTACACCCCACGAAGCTGATATCCTAGTAAATCCTCAAGATCTAAAAGATCCTACTTTTCCTACGGTAGAATCAGATCAACTGTTTTCTGCTTATATCAATCCGTCACCTACCTACTCTGTTTTGCATGATCATGTGTCTTCGATTGACTTTGTTAACGCGGGTATTGAAAGATTCAAAATTGACTATATTGGGGTAAGCCCTTACAGTGAATTTTGCAATATTGAAGATTATCAAAATCTTAAAGCAAATCACCCTGATACTGAATTTAATCTTATTTATTCAAAATATGCATCAGAGAAAATTGTAGACAGCGGTACTTTGAATGAGCTAGAGTCGAAGTTCCCTAATGAGTTTTCTCAAGAAACAACTAAAGGCGTTGTTTTTCCAGATAAAGGGCGTTACTATGTCATTGTTAATGCTAAAAATAAACCTGGCTTTACTCGCTCTTATGGTTTTGGTGGTTTTGTAGGAACAGAATTTTATCAGATCGTAAATATCCATGTTCCCAAACGGATTCAGAATGCTGTTAACTTGATGCTTGCGCCGCACTGCGGTTGGTTCTGTGTAGAGTTTTATCCTGAAGACGGATTTCACAAGTTACATACTGTTCGTTGGGGACTACGTGATGAACACTTTAATCAATGGTTCTGGAATACAGATTCTGGTAATCAGTTACTTGGTGTCTTTAATGAAGCAATTATAGGTGGTAAACCTATGCTTGGTTACGAAGGGGAGCTTGTTGGCCATGGCGGGTAAAGACATTTTACTTAATTTCTCAGGCGGTAAAGATTCTTTTACTACTTATCTAAAACTACGAGAAGATCCTACTGTAAACAGTGTTAAGCTTCTCAACTTTAATCATCACCTGCTAATGTATGAAGATGAGACTAACGTAATACTTCAAGAAGCACTACGAGAAATGTACTCAGATGATCCTAATTTTCTTGAGTTTTCCGAGCCTACTTATAAGGAGTCTTCTAAGCTAGCTTATAGTCAGTTTAATCTTTCAGACCACTATTTGTCAACAGGTGAGACTGATATTATGAACGAGCTAGGGGATTTTTGGAAAGCTGTTCCTGGTAAGACTAAAGGTTGGTATAACCCCTATTTCTGCTACAACAAGGATTACTTTTGGGATGACTATGAACGCTGGGAAATCGGTAGCGTAGTTTGCGGAGTTGTGACTAGTACTTCATCTAAAAACCTTGATCTACTATTACCTCTTGTAGGTCAAATTCTTTATGCCGATGACTTTAGACGTTTGATTAATGAGCAGCATTTACTAGGTACTGTTTACTCTCAAATTCAAAGTATTTCTTTAGTATCAAACCAAATTATTGGTAGCACTATTACTCCAAAGAAACAAGCCTTTATTGATGTAATCAAAGAACAACACTCAATTAAACCCCTTGTTGCTCTCTACTAACAGGAGACTCTATGTCTAAACGCAAATCTCGCTATTCCTCTAAAAACGAAGAAATTAACTACATTCCCCGTGTAGCATTTCATGTTGTCCCTAAAAATCAAAAGCAAGACCGTCTAATCCAATCAATCAAGATGTATCCGATTACGGCTACTATTGGTTGTGCTGGTACTGGTAAGACTTATTGCAGTACAGGAACCGTTGCCCATTTGTATATGAAAGGCAAGTACGAGAAAATTGTCATTACACGAGCTAACGTACCTACTGGTAAAACCCTTGGTCACTTTCCTGGAACTATCCAAGAAAAGATGACACCTTGGCTTCTCCCTATGCTTGAAGTATTGGAGGAAGCTTTTGGAAAAGGCAAATATCAGTATATGCTAGCTAAAGGTGATATTGAGATTCAACCTATTGAAACTATCCGTGGTAGGTCTTACAAGAATGCTCTTGTTCTTGTTGATGAGTCTCAGAACCTTACAATGGATGAACTGAAAGCCATTAGCACTCGTTTGGGTGAAAATTCTAAACTAGTGTTGATGGGAGACCCTGCTCAATCTGACGTAAAGGATGGGCAAGATCTAATGAACTTTTGCAAACTAGTTCAGCGTAATGGGATTGAGCTTCCTGTTATTCAGTTTGGCGTTGAAGATATTGTTCGATCTGATATTGTTGCAGATTTAGTTAAAATGTTTATTAAAGAAAAAGTCTAACGGAGGCGGCGCAAGCCGCTTCCTACCTACTAGGGGGTTGGTAATGTTGCCTAAGAGATATATCGCAAAAGA
>Ga0208025_1000297_pt1 | contig 14339 bp, 7 predicted proteins | sample Colrivmeta1549A3_FD_187649 | JGI IMG/M metagenome (GOLD analysis project Ga0208025, IMG submission 187649) | Estuarine microbial communities from the Columbia River estuary - metaG 1549A-3 (SPAdes) (version 2) | ecosystem: Environmental > Aquatic > Marine > Intertidal zone > Estuary | place: USA... | reverse complement strand
TGGATCGCGTCACAATGGGGGCGGGTTTCCGATTGCAAAAGTGCCTTGGCCGCCGCGCGGGGCAGGTGGTCGGTGGCCCATGTCTCGAAGGTCGCATCTAGCCTGTTGAAATGGAGCCAGCGATAGGCCTCGTGCGGTTTGGTGTCTGGCCAAGCCTCAGTCACGGCGCGCGCGACACCATGCTGGTCAATGTCATAGGCGCAGACGGGGACGATGGATTGGCTGTTCAAATCAAATCGCCTCCCGTTGTTCGTTGCGCATTAAGTAGGATGGGTGTTAACCCATCACCCCTTAGAGACCAAGCTTTGCAGCCACCAACTGATTGACCATCGCAGGGTTGGCTTTACCGCCCGTCGATTTCATCACCTGGCCTACAAACCAGCCCGCCAGCTTTGGATTGGCTTTCGCCTTTTCCACTTGGTCGGGGTTGGCGGCAATGATTTCGTCAACGGCAGCCTCAATCGCGCCTGTATCCGTGACCTGCTTCATGCCCTCGGTCTCGACGATCTCCTCGGGGTCGCGGTCTTGGGTATAGGCGATGTCGAACACGTCCTTGGCAATCTTCCCAGAGATCGCGTCGGATTTGATCAGCGCTACAATCTGCGCCAAACGGGCCGCAGAAATTGGGCTTTCGGTGATCTCTTTGTCGTCCTTCTTGAGGCGACCGAAAAGCTCGTTGATGACCCAGTTCGCAGCCAATTTGCCGTCCGCACCAGAGGCCACAGCCTCAAAGTACTCCGCATTCTCAACATCAGCCGTCAACACGCTCGCGTCATAGTCCGACAAGCCGAAGTCGCTGATAAAGCGGGCTTTTTTCGCGTCTGGCAGTTCTGGCAATGCTGCGGCAATATCATCGACCCAAGCCTGTTCAATTTCCAAAGGCAAAAGGTCTGGGTCAGGGAAATAGCGGTAATCATGCGCCTCTTCCTTGGACCGCATGGAGCGAGTCTCGTTCTTGTCCGGATCGTAAAGACGTGTTTCTTGCACGACTTCTTTGCCATCCTCGATCAGTGCGATCTGACGACGTGCCTCGACCTCAATCGCCGCTTGGATAAAGCGCATCGAGTTCATGTTCTTGATTTCGCAGCGGGTGCCGAGGTGGCTAAAGTCTTGGGTTGCTTGATACTTTTCGTACTGGCCCGGCTTGCAGATCGAGACGTTCACGTCCGCCCGCAGATTGCCGTTTTGCATGTTGCCATCGCAAGTACCCAAGTAGCGCAAGATCTGGCGCAGCTTAACGACATAAGCGGCGGCCTCTTCAGGTCCACGAATATCAGGCTTGGACACGATCTCCATCAGTGCCACGCCCGTGCGGTTCAGGTCGACGAAAGACATATTCGGGTCCATGTCGTGAATCGATTTGCCTGCGTCCTGCTCTAAGTGAATACGTTCAATGCGCACATTGCGCGCCTTGCCGTTGCCCATTTCAACCAGCACTTCACCTTCGCCAACAATGGGGTGGTAAAGCTGGGAAATCTGATAGCCCTGCGGCAGGTCTGGGTAGAAATAGTTTTTGCGGTCAAAGGCAGACATCAGGTTGATCTGTGCTTTCAGGCCCAATCCTGTGCGCACGGCAAAGGCCACACATTCTTCGTTGATCACTGGCAACATGCCCGGCATGCCCGCGTCTACAAATGCCACGTTCGAGTTAGGCTCTGCGCCGAACTGTGTTGATGCGCCCGAGAACAGTTTCGCCTTGGTCGCGACCTGCGCGTGGACCTCTAAGCCGATCACCAGCTCCCAGTCGTTTTGCGCGCCAGCAATCACCGTAGGTGCGGGGGCTTCGTAGGTCAGGTCAAGCATGGGGAAACTCCAAAGGCATTATCTCTCTCGGCGTTTCTATGCCACTCAGAGGGGCGGGACAAGACGGGCGCGTCGTTTCGCTTGCCACAAAGGGGGCATATAGGGCAGTTTCCGCCACATGATGATATTCAAGTCAATCCTGGGGGGGGATTATGGCCATTGTCATCGCGGGTTCGGCTATGGCGAATTCAGCGGTGCGGCCACTTTCTCGTGATGATGCGGTCGCAGCAGTGGCACAGGCGGAGGTCGAGACCTTGGCCAATTTCCGCGTCGTCCCTCGTCCTGATCATATGATCCGCTATCCTGTCGAGGTGCATCAGGCCACGGCATCCACGTTGCGCCCCGCTGCGCGTGATGACTATTTGCCCAAGGCCCGTTGGGATTTCAAAAACGGTTCCGAGATTTGGACACGCGCAGCGATGGTGGCGGTGGGTGAACAAGGGTCTGGCCTGACGGACGTGATCCCGCGTGATATTTCCACATGGTGCCCTGCTTACGCGCAAAACTCCGAGACAATGCGCGAGGCGTTTTGGGTTGGGATGATGTCGTCGCTGTCAAAATACGAGAGCACCTATAACCCCAAGGCCGTCGGCGGCGGTGGTCGCTGGTTTGGCTTGCTCCAGATTTATCCTGATACGGCCCGCCGTTATGGGTGTCGTGCAACGACAGGCGAGGCGTTGAAAAACCCTGCCGACAACCTGTCCTGTGCAGCCCGCATTATGGCCGTGACCGTGTCGCGTGACCGCGCAGTGGCGCTTCATGACGGGCGTTGGCGTGGTGTTGCAGCCGATTGGGGCCCAATGACGAACGACAACAAGATCGCTGAAATGGCCGCGTGGACGAGCAAGCAGGACTATTGCCAACCACAGGCCAATTCCATCCGCCCGCAGGCGAGACCTGAAACACCCGTTTGGGATGTCACCGTCTCGACCATGAGCAGCCCAGCCCTGTAATTACCCCAAAATGCGCGTGATAATCTCTGTCGTGTCAGGGCTGAGGTTTGGCGTCGCTTTGATTCGTTCCAGCTCAGTGCGCATTTGCGCCTGTCGCGCAGGGCTATAGCGTTTCCATGTCTCAAAGAACGTTGCCATACGGGCGGTTGTTTGCGGGTTCATCGGGTCGAGTTTGATGAGGCAGTCCGCGAAGAACGCATACCCTGTGCCATCTGGGGCATGGAATCCTGCCGCGTTATTTCCCAAGGCCCCAATCACAGCGCGGAAGCGGTTCGGGTTTTTCCAGTCGAATTTTGCGTGTGTGGTCAAGTCCTTGGCCGTTTGAACTGTCGCATTCGGGGCAGCGCAAGACACCTGCATCCCGAACCATTTGTCCATGACCAACCGATCATCACCCCATTGGGCTGCAAAAGCGGCAAGCTCTTTTTGCCCAGCACCAATGTGCAAAAGACAGGCAAGTGCCGCTTGCTGTTGGGTCATATTGTCGGCACTCGCGTATTGCGCGGCTGCCTGATGTCCACCGTCGATACGGCTGATGTAGCTTAAAACACGGTTGACAAGGGCTCGTTTTCCGACATCTGCGGCGTTCGGATGATAGTCCCCTGCGACAACCATTTCCGCATAGATGCGCGGTGTAATGTCTTGTAAATGCTGCGAAATTTGTAGCTTGAGCGCTTCGTGGGCGAGGTGGATGTCAAGCGGCTCAGGGATGCTGCCGCCGTCCACAATCGCCTGCGCTGTCTCATCTTCGGAAGGGATTGACAAAGCCAGAGCGCGAAAGGCAGGATCAAGCGTTTCATCGCGCAAAACGGCGGCGAGGCCATCAAGGAATGCCGTATCAGGGCTGCTGCCGCTCAGCGTCATATCGACCAGCACGTCTCTGGCGAGCATGCGGCCCGCATCCCAGCGGTTGAACGGATCGGTGTCATGGGCCAGCAGGACAGCGCGGTCAGCGGCGGATTGCGCGTGATGCACGATCACAGGGGCGGAGTAATCACGCAGGACCGAAAGGATCGGCTTTTGCGTGATGCCGTTAAAATTGAAAACCTGTTCAATTTCAGTGAGTTCCAGCATCTGCGTTTCAAGTACCTCACACCCGTCCTGCGCCAGAAGACCCATGGACACAGGGATGAGTTGCGGCTCTTTGGTGCTGCCATCGGGTGTCGCGGGCAGGTCTTGGCGCAGGGTGAGCGTATAGGTGTCGTCCTCATGCGCATCACTCACATGCAAATGCGGTGTGCCTGCTTGGGCATACCAGCGGGCGAATTGTGTCAGATCGCGACCCGTGGTGTCTTCAAACACCGCGATCCAGTCCTCAATCGTCGCAGCCTCGCCATCGTGGCGGTCAAAATAGAGATTGCACGCCGCGTAATAGGCATCGTCACCAACAAGCCGTTTCAGCATGCCGATGACTTCCGCACCCTTTTCATACACGGTCGCCGTGTAGAAATTGTTGATCTCGACAAAGCTGGCAGGGCGCACTGGGTGTGCGAGTGGACCGCGATCCTCGGGGTATTGATTGGCGCGCATCGTGAGAGCATCGTCGATCCTTTTGACCGCATGGCCACGCATGTCGCCTGTGAACTGTGCATCGCGAAAGACTGTCAGGCCCTCCTTCAGGCACAGCTGAAACCAGTCGCGGCAGGTAATCCGGTTGCCTGTCCAGTTGTGGAAATACTCATGGGCGATGATCGCTTCAATGCGTTCAAAGTTCGCGTCAGAGGCCGTCTCGGCGGAGGCCAGAACACAAGACGAGTTGAAAATGTTCAAGCCTTTGTTCTCCATCGCGCCCATATTGAAGTCATCGACAGCGACGATGTTAAAAATGTCCAAGTCGTATTCGCGGCCGTAGACCTCCTCATCCCATTGCATCGACTTCTTCAGCGCCTCCATGCCAAAGGCGCATTTGTCCTCGTCGCCGCGGCGCACATAGATATTCAGTTCCACGTCTTTGCCCGACATGGTGGTGAAAGTATCGGGGTGGGCGATGAGATCTCCAGCAACAAGCGCAAACAAATATGCAGGTTTTGGCCAAGGATCATGCCATTCGCCAGCAGCCACTGGATTGCCGTTCGACAGCAACACGGGCAGGTCGCTTTCAATTTTTACCGTAAAGACGGCCATCACGTCGGGGCGGTCAGGGTAATAGGTGATCTTGCGGAAACCCTCGGCCTCGCACTGGGTGCAATACATGCCGTTTGACATATAAAGGCCTTCGAGAGCGGTGTTGGCGGCGGGGGCAATTTCGACCTCGGCCTCAAACACAAACGGGCGGTTTGGCACGTCGCAGGTGAGGCCACGCTCGGTCACGTCTGGGCTGATTGCAGCGCCATCAATGTGGGCGGAGATCAGCCTAAGCTCTTCACCATGCAGGAAAAAGTCGCGAGATTTTGCGTCAGGGTTCGGACGGAACGCGATACGGGACACCACGCGCGTGGCATTTGGGGCAAGCTGGAATGTCAGATGCACCGTGTCGATCAAATAGGCAGGAGGCGTGTAATCGGCGAGGTAAATCGTCTGCGGCGCGGCATGTGTCATGGGGCAGTCCTACTGAGGAGGTTTGAGCCAAACCTAGGCCCCGATGCATGGGCATTCAAGCGCGATTGGGTGGACCTGTTTGAAAGTCCTTCAAATGAAATTGGTCAAAAAATATGACCGCTGTTGTTGCCTATAGGAAACTTTTCTTTTAGCACTATCGTAACAAGGACCCATTTTCACGGAGGACGTCATGGTTGAGCGTATAGAGAAGCACGGATTGCAAGTTGATCGTAAGTTGGCGGACTTTATCGAAGGCCATGCCATCGTCGGCACTGGCGTTGATGTGGATGCATTTTGGGCCGGGCTGTCTGGCATCGTGCATGACTTGGGACCGCGGAACCGCGCGTTGCTTGAAATGCGTGAGGACATCCAAGAACAGATTGACCAATGGCACAAGGCCAACCGCGGTGCCGATGCTGCGACTTATCAGGCATTCCTGCGCGAGATTGGGTATTTGGTGCCGACAGGTCCTGATTTTGCAATAGAAACGACAAACGTCGATCCTGAGATTGCGTCGATTGCTGGGCCGCAGCTTGTTGTTCCGATCACCAATGCCCGTTTTGCTTTGAACGCGGCGAATGCCCGTTGGGGCAGCCTTTATGATGCGCTTTACGGCACTGATGCGCTGGGCGATTTGCCCAATGGCAAGGGCTATGACGCGGAGCGCGGTTCCCGCGTGATTGCATGGGGCCGTGCCCATTTGGATGCGGTTGCACCTTTGGCGTCGGGGTCTTGGGCCGATGTGGATATGGATGCGTTGACGCTGGCCGATGCGTCAATGTTGGTCGGTACGGCCGTGCGCGATGGTGTGAAAGTTACCGCTTTGCGCGTGAACAGGTTGCTGATCGAGGTGCATGTGGACCCGACAAGTCAAATTGGCGGACAGGATAAGGCTGGTATTTCAGATATTTGGCTGGAATCTGCGTTGTCCGCAATCATGGATTGCGAAGACTCCGTCGCCGCTGTGGACGCCGAAGATAAGGTTGTCGCTTATGGTAACTGGCTTGGTCTGATGCGCGGTGATTTGACCGAAGAGGTTACCAAGGGTGGCAAGACATTTACCCGTAAGCTGCATGACGACCGCACGTATGAAACGGCAAACGGTCCGCTGAGCACAAAGGGCCGCTCGCTGATGTTGGTGCGCAACGTCGGCCACCTGATGACGAACCCCGCGATTTTGGACCGTGATGGGCTGGAGATCGGCGAGGGGATCATGGACGCGATGTGCACGACCCTGATTGCGATGCATGATTTGCAGCGTGAGGGTGGCAATTCCGTGCACGGGTCGGTCTATGTGGTGAAGCCAAAGATGCATGGTCCTGAGGAGGTTGCCTTTGCAGCGCAGATTTTCGACCGTGTTGAGGCGGCACTTGGCTTGCCGCAAGATACTGTAAAAATGGGCATTATGGACGAGGAACGCCGCACGTCGGCCAACCTTAAGGAATGTATCCGCGCTGCAAAATCGCGCGTTGCGTTTATTAACACAGGCTTCCTTGATCGCACGGGTGACGAAATTCACACCAGCATGGAAGCGGGGCCGATGGTGCCAAAGGGCGAGATGAAGACGCTGCCCTGGATCACGTCTTATGAAGATCGCAACGTTGATATTGGTCTGGCTTGCGGGTTGCAGGGTAAGGCGCAGATCGGCAAGGGAATGTGGGCGATGCCTGACCTGATGGCAGAGATGCTGAAGGCCAAGATTGGCCACCCGAAAGCTGGCGCCAATTGCGCTTGGGTGCCAAGCCCGACGGCAGCGACGTTGCACGCGACACACTACCATCACGTCGACGTTTTCGCCCGCCAAGATGAGATTAAAGCGGGCGGTGCACGTGGCACATTGGACGATCTGTTGACGATCCCTGTTGCGATAAATCCGCAATGGTCTCAGGAGGTTATCACGACTGAGGTCGAGAATAACGCCCAAGGAATTTTGGGCTATGTTGTTCGCTGGATCGATCAAGGCGTTGGCTGTTCCAAGGTGCCTGACGTGCATGACGTGGGTCTAATGGAAGACCGGGCAACGTGCCGTATTTCGAGCCAAGCGCTGGCAAACTGGTTGCATCATGATGTGGTGTCCGAGCCTGAGGTGATGGATGCGATGCAGAAAATGGCCGCCGTAGTGGATGGGCAAAATGCTGGTGACCCCGCTTACCGCCCGATGGCGCCAACGTTTGACGGGATCGCGTTTCAGGCGGCCTGCGACTTGGTGTTCCAAGGCCGCATTCAGCCATCGGGTTATACCGAGCCTGTGTTGCACCGTCGCCGTTTGGAACTAAAAGCACAGCGCAACCATTAACAAATAACGGGTCACAACCCGTCTTTTAAGGAGCCGAAAATGACAGACGTTTCAACGAGTAAGGCGCGATTGATCATTCAGAATGCGATGTCTACGGGCGAGGAAATGGGGTTTAAACCTCTTTCTGTTGTCGTCCTAGATAGCGGCGGAAACATGAAGGCCTTTGAGCGTGCCGATGGCGCGTCACCAGGTCGATTTGGCATTGCTCACGGTAAGGCATACGGCTCTGTCATGCTCGGCATGGCAGGCACGGCGCAAATGGCGCGTGCCGAATCGCAGGCCTATTTCATGGCTGCCGTGAACGGCGTTTTTGGCGGTCAGGTTATCCCCGTTCCAGGTGGCCTTTTACTGCGCGACGAGCGCGGCGCTGTCATTGGTGCTGTGGGGGTGACGGGGGATACCTCCGATAATGACGTCATTGCGGGCCTTGCGGGTATCACTGCGGCGGGATTGACGGGCGAAGCGTAAAGGGCGGGTTTTCTTATTGAAAACACAAGGCTAAAGTCTCTCAAAAGTTTGAGGGAGAGCGTTATGTCACGGCCTGTGGTTGGCATTATTGGTAACAGCTATTTGATTGATGGCGAGTACCCCACCTACGCGGCGGGGAAGATGAACGCCGATGCGGTGGGCTGTATCTGTGGCGCTATCCCATTGATAATCCCCACTGATCCTGCGCTGGTTAACACCGCAGAGCTGATGGAAGTCTGTGATGGGTTTCTGTTTACGGGTGGACGTCCGAATGTGCATCCTGAGGAGTACGGCGAGGCGGAAACTGAAGCGCATGGCGCGTTTGACCGTGATCGTGATGCTGTGGCGCTGCCGTTGATCCGTGCATGTGTTGACGCAGGCCAACCGATCATCGGGATTTGCCGCGGATTTCAAGAGGTTGCTGTGGCGATGGAGTCAACGCTGCATCCCGAAATCCGTGATCTGGATGGCCGTGATAACCACCGTATGCCCCCCGATGGCACTTTGGCTGAGAAGTTTGCATTGCGTCATAAGGTGCGTTTTGTGGCGGGTGGTCCGTTTGAAAAAATAGTGGGTTCCCAAGAGGTTATGACAAATTCACTGCACGGGCAGGGGATCAAGGTGGCGGGGCCGCGCATCGTGATTGACGGCTATGCCCCTGATGGCACGCCTGAGGCGATTTATGTCAAGGATGCAAAGGGATTTACCCTTTCGACACAATGGCATCCAGAGTGGAATGCAGCGGGTGATCCAGTATCGAGGCCGATTTTTGAGGCTTTTGGTGCGGCTTGTGCAGCGTTTCAGAAGGGCCGCAAAAGCGCCTGAACAGAGGTGTGATTTACGTGCACTGAGCGTGCACAGCGCGTGCACTGATCTGCACAGAGGCGGCGGCGCAGGGGAAAACCCGGCGCCGCCGTTTTATTTTAGACAATCAGCAGTTTTGTCTCGTGGCCCTTGAGGCAGCGGCGTGCGGTTTGGCCGTAGCCGTTCACGTTTGACCGCAGCGCTGGGAAGAGCGCAAAGAGTTCTTCGCGGGCAGGGTCGCTGACGGCTGTCAGACCAACATCACCCGGGTGGAAGCTCTCTGTTGCCGCACCTTCTGCGTAGACCACTTCGTGTTCGTCAAACATCATGTGGATGTAAGTCACGTCGCCGCCAGTCTCTTGGGTCACGTATTTGTCGTTGATCATGTGCTTGGCCGAGACCAAGACTTCGCTTTCGCCGAACAGGAGCTCTGCGCGGTAGCCTTGGAACAACATGCGGTGCTGTGGTGACACAAGCAGATCGCGATCTTGGCCAGTGATAACACCAGGACGGATGCGAATTGGCGCAAAGCTTTCCAACGCAGGCACGGTGCGTTGCTGGATCCAGCGGATTGGCTGGAGACCGTGGTCACGTGTCACAACCAGATCGCCAACGCGCAGGGTTGCGATGTCACGCGCGCCTTTTGGTGTGGCGATACGTGTGCCTGGCGTGAAGCAGATGATGTTCTCGATCTCGGAGAAGTTGAGGATCGTGCCATCGTCCATGGTGACGGACCCGTGGAAGGTCTCGTTGCCATCTGCCTTGATGCCATCGCTAATTTTTACGAGGGTCGAGAGGTCGGCAAGGCTGCCAAGTTGGAGCGTATCGCCAACGCCCGTCGTTTCGCCGCCAGAACCACCCGTAATTGTGATCGTGCCATTGGTCGTTTCGCCCAGATTTTCGGCTACAAATGTATCGTCACCAGTGCCGCCCTCGACAGTGTCGCCCTCGGAGAAGGTGATGATATCGTTGCCTGCGTCGCCAATGAGAACGTCTGCGCCTTCGCCACCTGTCAACAAATCGCCGCCGTCGCCGCCGTAGATGACGTCGTCGGCCGAGCTACCTGTCAGGATGTCAAAGCCGCCTTCGCCCGAAATCGTGACGGACGCAGTGCTTGCGCTGGCGTTGACATAATCGGAGGTTGCGGTTCCGACGATCGCTTCGATTTCTGAGAAACTGCCCGTTGCATCTGGTCCAGCGACAGAGCTGCCGTCGACCAGATAAGTGCCGCTTTCGTCGCCTGTGAAGGTGACGTTTGCGCCCGCGCCGAATGTCGCGCCTTGGAAGAACAGAGTATCTGTGTCGCCTGCGTTTTCGCCGCCGACGATGGTGTCAGCGCCACTGGTTTCAGCGATGGCGAAAGTGTCGTTGCCAGTGCCGCCGTCGATGCTATCGTCGCCTGCGCCGCCGTCGATCAGATCGTCACCTGCGCCAGCAATGATGCTGTCGTCGCCAGACCCTGTTGTGATCGTGTCATTGCCAGCGCCAGCGAGCACAGTTGTGTTCGTTGTTGCTGCGGCACCGTCAAAGGTGTCGGCACTGTCGGTCAGATCAAAAGTTTCGATTTCAGTGAACGTGCCAGTGGCCGCTGCGTTATTGAAGTCATAGGTGCCCGCTTCGTTGCCAGTAAGGGTAACGTTTGTGCCGCCTGTTGTGCTTAGGTCGTTGAGGTCGAGTATATCGTTGTTTAGCTCACTTGCGTCTTCGCCGCCTTCGATAACGTCGGTGCCATGGTTGTCGCCGACCACGATTTTATCGTTGCCAGTGCCGCCATAGATGCTGTCGTCATTGGTGCCGCCGACGAGGATGTCGTCGTCTGCGCCGCCGTAGAGTGTGTCGTTGCCAGCATCGCCACTGATCGAGTCGTTACCAGCATCGCCAAAGAGCGTGTCACCCTCATTGCTATAGCCGCCGCCGTTGATCGTGTCGTTGCCGTCGCCGCCATAGACAAGGTCGTTGCCGATGGATGCGCCCACGACGTCATCGCCTGCACCGCCGTAGACGGTATCATTGCCGTTTTCGGCATAGATCGAGTCATTACCGTCGTCGCCATAGACGGTATCGTCACCAAGGCCAGTTTGCAGAAGGTCGTTACCAGTGCCGCCATAAACTTCGTCGTTGCCGTTCCCTGCGTAGATGCGGTCGTTGCCGCCGTAGCCGTAGATCAGATCGTCGTTGCCAGTGTCGCCCGCGAGGATCGCGTCATTACCGTCGACGCGGTCGCCGTCTGGGTCGCCTGTGTACGACCCGTTGATGAGGTCGTTGCCAGCGGTACCTTGGACGGTGCCGTCTGGCATCGGGATGCCGATTGCTTGCAGGTAGAATGGGTTCGCGGCATCTGTTGGCGAAACGCCGATCAATGTGACGCTTTCACCATTCGGGAAGGTCAGAACCGCGTTGCCAGACCCGTCGTTTGTGACAACAACATCGTTGGTGCGCACGGGTGTGCGGGCCGGGTCGCCTGCTGGCAGGTCGTAAAGGTTGGAGACGTCGAGTTTATCAACGCCTGTGAAGGTCGTGCCGCTGCCTGTTGGTGCGTCAAAGCCGCGGATGATGTCGTTGCCCGAGCCGTCTTGCAGCACAACCACGTCGGCCGCGCCGTCTGTCGCAGTGCCCGCGCCAAGGTTGATCGTGTCGTTGCCTGCGCCCGCGTTGATGCGGTCAGCGCCTGCGCCAGTTGTGATCGTATCGTTGCCTGCGGAGCCTGTGATGCTATCGGCGCCAGAGCCTGTGACGATCTGTTCGATGTTCGAGAAGGTCGCAGTGTTTGTGCCAGATGTGAGCGTGCCAGCCTCAGGGCCAGACATGTTCACGGTTGTGGCCGTGGTCATGGTCGCGGCGTCAAGGACGTCTACGTCGGTGTTGCCTACATCCTCGGAGCCGTTGATCGTATCAACGCCAAACCCGTCGCCAAGGATGATCTTATCAGAGCCAGCGCCGCCGACGATGCTGTCGTTGCCCGCGCCGCCTATGAGCGTATCATTGCCGTCGCCGCCTTCAAGGCGGTCATTGCCCGCGTCGCCAAACAGAACATCATTGCCAACACCACCGTAGATGCTGTCATTGTTGTTGCCGCCGTAGACGGTGTCGTTGCCAGTTTCCATGTAGATGGAATCGTTGCCGTCTCCGCCTTCGGCATAGTTGTTGCCCGAAGATGCGTAGATGCCATCGTCGCCAGTGCCGCCATACATGCTGTAGTTGCCATCGTCGCCACTTAGCGTGTCGTTACCACCAGATGCGGGCAGGGAGGTGAACTGAAGATCACCAATCAAGATCCCGTGCGCGCCGCGTGCAGGGTCCATGTTGTTATAGTCGATGGTGATATAAGACACAGGTCCCGCGACGCTGAATGACGCATAGCCAGTCTGCGAATTGGACGCACCAGCGCCGCCAGAGTTCACGACCGACGTCACCGTTTGTGAGCCGTTCGCATTTGTCGTGGACGTCAATGTTGTTGTGCTGCCAAGCGTGACTGTGACCGGAATTGAATTTCCATTCGCGTCGTAGGCTGTCACGATCACCTGATCGATAAACTGCCCCTGAAGGTCGTCGATATCAAATATGCCGAATGTGACGCTGGAGACTTCGTCGGAATAACCGGCAGCGCCAGACGAGAAATCGATCGTTGCGGTTGCCGAGTTTTGGCTATTTGCGTTTGAGCCGCCGGTCGTCAGGTTCCCGCCTGACAGGAATATCGAAGACGTATCACTCGCCGCGTTGTAGTTATAGAGCGGATCAGTGGTCTCCATCGTCGCGGTGCCAAAGTTCGCCTCTTGCTGGACGGACATTGTGACGCGCACGTTACCGTTCGCGCTAAGGCCCGTCAGACCGTTTGTGATGTTGGCCTCGTCCGCAACGCCTTGGCTTGCCCAAGAGAACGAGGTCGCGGAGCCTGTGACAGGAGTCGCAGTGGAATCGCCATAGATAAGATCGTTGCCGTTGCCGCCAGATACGCTGTCGTTGCCGAAGTCGGCGCGCACGGTATCGTTGCCGTCGCCAGCTTGGATGGTGTCATTCCCGCTGGTGATTTTGTCACCTCCAGCATCAGCATAACCAAGCGCCATTGTGTCAGCACCAGCGGTGCCGTCAACGATGCCGTCCGTTGCTGTATATGCCGGGGGCGAAATTGCGCTGGCTGTGCCGCTAGTCGTTAACCAGGTTGTGGGGACAAAATATACATTGCCGTTTGATGCGAGGTAATATGTCCCAGTATCAGTGATATTGGAATAATAAACGCCGTTGGCATCCCAAACACCGCTCCAGTTCCAAGAGCCCGCGCCAATCGTGTTAACGGTCGTAAATGCCGACTTCGTTCCGGAAATGGAATCACCTGCGTCAAGAGTATTATTCCCGAGCGTTACTAAATAACCTGTTGGCACTTCCTGATCCTAACTCAACTTTTTTGCTGCACAAAAATTACAAAGGCTTCGACACGTACACGTCGAGCTCTGGTTCTTGCAGAAATATGTAAAGAAAGAGGGTGTTCGGATTGGGGAACACTTATGACCAAACTAAGAATCTAAGGGTAATTTTAAGGCAATTTGAATGAAATGCGGCGCAACAGACAGGATTGCCTTGGTTGCGCCGCAATTTTCAATCTGTGCGTGTGGCCGCTCGCGCGGGGCGTGTTTAGAGCACCAAGTCGTATGTTTTTATGAACGGCAGGTCGCGTGCTCTGATCCCTGTCAGGTCAAAAAGAGCGTTCCCGAGTGCCGGCATTGAGGGCGGTGTGCCCGGTTCGCCGACGCCACCCAAATGTGGCGCATTTTCCAAAATGGCGACTTCGAACAGCGGTGTGTTGTGCATACGAAGCGCGTCGTAATCGGGGAAATTTTGCTCTTGGGCAGCACCTTCTTCAAAGTTAATTTCGCCCTGAATGGCTGCTGACATGCCGTAGATTGCACCCGAAATCATCTGGGCTTCGATGATGGATGGGTCGAGGGCAGTGCCCACGTCACAGGCGATCCAGACCTTGTTGATGCCGATGGCGCGGCCCTTTTGCGCGACCTCGACGACCATCGCGACGGCGGTGCCGAAGGTATAGCTAAAGCCGATCCCGCGTCCGATGCCGTCGGGGGTTTGGCCGGTCCAGCCTGACATTTCCTTTACCTTTTGAATGGCTAAGGCGGAGGGTTCGTGCTCGGCCTTGGCCATCGCGAGGCGGAATTCGAGCGGGTCGGCATTGGCTGCATGCGCCAGCTCGTCGATGAATGTGTCGTAGAAAAACCCGTTGAACGAGGACGCGACGGAGCGCCAAGACCCGATGGGCACCTCGATGTCAGTGAGGTGTCCTGTGATCCGTTGGTTTGGGATTGCGTAAGGTTGATCGGCTGCTGCCTCGACGTGGGCGCGGTCGGGGCCGGGTGCGGTATTGCCTGTCACGCGCAGAATGGATTGTTTGGTCACGGAGGGCGCGGCGATGGCCCCGTCAAGCAAGACAGCGGCCCCGTATTTGACGACACCACGGAAACGCGCGG
>Ga0208025_1000234_pt1 | contig 17283 bp, 9 predicted proteins | sample Colrivmeta1549A3_FD_187649 | JGI IMG/M metagenome (GOLD analysis project Ga0208025, IMG submission 187649) | Estuarine microbial communities from the Columbia River estuary - metaG 1549A-3 (SPAdes) (version 2) | ecosystem: Environmental > Aquatic > Marine > Intertidal zone > Estuary | place: USA... | reverse complement strand
GCACCACGTTGATGGTGATGCTGCACTTTCTGCTGAGTTCTCTCTAGCTATCCTAGCTGAGCATTCTGAGCACCTATCTGCTGAGCAAGTTATCTCTGCTAATCTTTCTTCTGAACTAGTTGCAAGATCTAATGCTGATGCTACTCTAACTGCAAACCTTTCAACAGAAGTTTACGTTAGATCAACAGCTGACGCTACTCTAACTGCAAATCTTTCAACAGAAGCTTACGTTAGATCACTTGCTGATGCTTCATTTGCTGAAGATCTATCTATTGCTATCTCTGCAGAGCACGAGCACCACGTTGATGGTGATGCTGCACTTTCTGCTGAGTTCTCTCTAGCTATCCTAGCTGAGCATTCTGAGCACCTATCTGCTGAGCAAGTTATCTCTGCTAATCTTTCTTCTGAACTAGTTGCAAGAGCTACTGCTGACGGTGTTATCTCTGCAAACCTTTCAACTGAACTAGTTGCAAGATCTAATGCTGATGCTACTCTAACTGCAAACCTTTCAACAGAAGCTTACGTTAGATCAACAGCTGACCTTAACCTAAACAATAGAATCGACAGCGTTCTTGCGAACATCGATCCAGAAGCTCTAGACTCTCTAACTGAAGTTGTTTCTGCATTCCAGTTAGCTGACGGTGATCTTCTAGCATCAATCTCTACAGTTCTTTACGAACACGATACAGATTGGTCTAACCTTTCTATTGAAGTTAGAGGTGAAATCTCTGATAGAATCACAGGTGATCAAACTATCTCTGCAGGCCTTTCAACTGAACTAGTTGCAAGAGCTGCTGCTGATACTGCACTTTCTACAGCTGTTTCTACAGCAATGTGGAACGAGCACGTAGAGCACCTAGGCAATGAGCAAGCTATCTCTGCAAACCTTTCTTCTGAACTAGTTGCAAGAGCTGCTGCTGATACTGCACTTTCTACAGCTGTTTCTACAGCAATGTGGAACGAGCACGTAGAGCACCTAGGCAATGAGCAAGTTATCTCTGCAAACCTTTCAACTGAACTAGTTGATAGAGCTGCTGCTGATGCTGCACTTTCTGCTGCTATCTCTGCTGAAGTTGATGCAAGAATTGCTGGTGATACATATGCTGAAGAGATCGTAACAGGTCTTGTTGCTGAAGCTGGTCCACTTCCAGTTAATACTGTTGGCGAATTCAAAATGAGCGCTGATACAGAAGTTTATGTTAACGGTCTAAGAGTGGAGTTCACTCAGAACGGTACAACAGACTTCGAACTAAACCTAGTTTACGCTCTAGAAGCTTCTGACAAGGTTATGTTTGTTGGTGTTGTTGCTTAATTAAAGCATAATACATAACATCTTAATTCTTTGGAGGGTCCCTTTGGGGGCCCTCCTTTTTTATTAATGAATATATAAACAAACACTAAATTATTTTATAAAATTATAATGAAGAAAGATTCTTATAAGGTTGGTATAACGGTTGTCTTAAAGAAAGGTGATTCTGTATTTGCTAATGGTATTAGACAAAATGGTCTAATGCTTGCCAAGCTTTTAAAATTAGCGGGTCATGAAATAACAATTTTAAATTTTGTTAAAACAGATCCAATGAAAGAGTTTCCATGGTCTGAAAAAGAATATAAAACAATTAATATTTTTGAAAAGCCATCCGAACCAAAAAATCTAGATATTCTTATTCATCTACAGACAATACCAAATGAACAGGAATCTTCAATGTGGCGTCAGCAAAATCCAGATTTGAAAATTGTTGCTTATAAATGCGGTAATAATTATGTCAACGATATGGAAGATATCTTATTTCAAACTAGAGAAACAAAAGATATTCTTTTAAAGTTTGATAGAACAGTTGATGCTGTTTGGTATGTGCCGCAACAAGAATTAAATAATAACGATTACTATTCAATTCTTTACAAGAAAGATGCTAATGCTATTCCATTTGTTTGGGATCCAATGTTCATTGATGGGCAGATTGCAAAAACACCGGACGCAATGTATAAACCAAAAGAAGGTGCAAAGCGCATTGCAATGTTTGAACCAAACTTAAATATTGTTAAGTACAGCGTTCCATGTATTCTTGCAGTAGAAGCGGCTTATAGAAAAAGACCTGATTTGATTGGTTTTATGTATGCAAGCAATACTAACCGAATTCTTGATGTGAATCTTTTCAAAGCTATGATGAATCAATTGGATATTGTCCGCGATGGTAAGTCACAATTTACAAAACGATATGGAATTGTTCCATTTTTAGCTTCAAATACAGATATCGTTATTTCACATCAATGGGGCAATCCTTTAAACTATTTATATCTTGACGTACTTTATATGGGTTATCCATTGGTACACAATGCACATATGATTGCAGACCTGGGTTATTATTATGAAGATTTTAATCTAGTTAATGCTGGTGATATGCTTATTGATATTGCTGAAAACTACGATGGTATCTATAAAGAGTATCACCAAGAAACACTTGAAAAGCTAAAAAGATATATGCCAGAAAATAAAAGACTTCAAGAAGAATATACAAATCTTCTTCATACTTTATTTGATGCTGATCTTAAAAATTCAATGTCTATGAAATTAGACTGGAAAACAAATTTATATAAATAATGAAGGTAAGTTTTATTATGCAAGTATACTTGGGTGAATATCCAGGTTCTAGATCAAATGCGATTGATAAATTTCATAGAGCTGTTAATAGTTTACAAAGCCAGACTTCGAATGATTGGGAATTAATTATTGTTTCTGATGGTTGTAAAATTACAAGACAAGAATATGAAAATCATTTTACTGAATATGAAAGAATCAAGTTTGTATACGTTGAAAAGCCAGAAGGTACTGAAATGTATTCACAAGAAAATGGTGAAAAATACTTTAGAGGTTTTCCAAGACAAATTGGTAGAGCTTTAGCAACTGGGGATTGGATTGGTTATGTAGATGCTGATGATTTTATTATTAATACCGGTGTTGAACAAATTATAAATTATTTAAACGCACTCAAAATTGCTGAAGCAAAATTAGGTAAACAAGTTAAGTTTCTTATTAATGATAAAATTATTGAACATATAAATGCAACCGCTATTGTTAAACTTCAGCGTGAAAAGCTTGGATTAGTAAATGGCGTTAAAACAATAGAGTCTGATCTTTTTACAATCGATGGTTTACCTGATGAATGGTTTGCCGCTGGTACATATGGTACTACAGTATCAATGGGAACCGCTTATATATGGCATACTCAAGATTTTCCACCGACCAAATGGAAAGATGTAAAATCAGCTACACAATCAGAAGATAATGAATTTGTTGGCGCTGTCCTTAAAGATCCAGAATTAAATAAATTTATTGGACGAATGTCTATACCTTATTATGTTCGTTGTCATTATAATAAGATTTGGGACGTATGACAATTTCTTTTGTAATGCAAGTTTATCTTGGTGATTATCCAGGGGCTAGAAGTCAACCTATAAAGAAATTTCATAGGATGATTAACTGTCTTAAAAATCAGACTAATCAAAACTGGGAACTTATCATTGTATCTGATGGTTGTAAAATTGCAGAACATGAATATGAAATGCATTATAAAAATGATCCTAAAATAAAATATGCATATGTTGCTAAACCAGAACATACAAAAATGTATATTAAAAATAGTAATGGTAAAAAGTATTTTAGAGGAGTACCAAGAGCTATTGGTGTTGAAATGGTAACTGGTGATTGGATTTCTTATATTGATTCTGATGATTTTATTTTAGACCATGCCGTACAAAGTATTATAGATAATATTAAAGTAAGAACTACACCTGATTATCCGGGTGAAGAAGTTCGTGCAATTATAAATGGCGCTATTATTAGGAATCAAAAATATAAGGAAATGTTTAGCGAACGATTACAGAATCCATCTACATCATTTGAAGAAATTATAAATAGCGATAATGGATCTGAAGTATTGGGGTTAGATGATTTATGGCATGTTTATAAATTTAAAACAGGTATGGTACCACTGGGTACTGCCGGTATTATTCATAGAAAAGATTGGCCAAATTGGAAATGGCAAGATACTATTGGTGATATTTCTGAAGACATGAAATTTATACAACCAATGACAATGAATCCATATGCGCCACACACCGACACAATGGCTATTCCATATTACGTGGTATGTCATTGGACAAATAAATGGGATTTTTAATCATGGATTATTTAAAAATATTAAATGTACTTAATAATACTGGTAATAAAAAACCAGTAGAAAAACCAGTCACTGCGGGTACTCAAAAAGAAATTAAAGTATCTATTGTTATATCGACAACTGGTGATTATATACCAAATATTGAAATTGAATCTATTGCAAAATGCTTTAGACCATATCATAAATTAGTATCTATATACATTCTTCATACTAATAGAAAAGGTCTTAAAGGTCAGGCGAATGAAATTATGGGCATTAGCCCTGTATTAAAAAGAATTGTTAATCCAAATCATTTTAATATTAATCTAATTGATGATATTTTACAAGATACTGCAGATTATATTATTTATTCTAAGGATGATGTGATTATAAATGCACATCCATTTATTTATGGTGCTATAAAATTAATGGAGTCCGATAGTTCAATTGCAAAAGTTGATTCTAAATCGTATCCAAGTCAATATACTGAATTATCAGATATTTCAAATAGTAATGGTATAGCGTACCATCTTTATAAAACAAATAAATTTTCAACACCTGGTGAAAAACCAGGTAGGATTATAAATATATCAAACTATAAAGGTTTTGATTTTAATCCAGGTGTTTTAAGACGTGAAGCATTATCTATTTTACCAAAAGATCATGTTTTCTTTTATGACCTAAATGCATTCATGGTACAAAATAATAAAAGAGCAGTTTGTTTAAATCAAATTGGTTTTGAAAAAAAAGATTGTTCAACAAATATGAAAACGTCTTTTATTATGCAATCATTCCTTGGAGATTATCCTGGTTCTAGAACAAATTCCGTCCCAAAATTTCATAGAGCAATTGAATCTGTATTAAATAATAAAAACAGTGAAATTATTGTTGTGTCCGATGGATGTGTTATCACGGATAATGAAATTAAAAAATATGCAGGGAATGATAGAGTTAAATATGCATATGTGAGTAAGACAAAAAATAGAATGTATGAATCAAATGATAATAAAACATTCTTTAGAGGTGTGCCAAGACAGGTTGGTATTGAATTAGCAACTGGTGACCTTATTACATATATGGATTCTGATGATTATATGATGCCAGGTGCAACTGAAATTATTACAGCAGAATTTTATAAATCAGACCTAAAGCATTTATTCAATATTGCATGGTATGACCATGAAAAAAGTATAGGATACCATGTTGAAATGAAAGGCCATCATTCTTATCCAGAAAGAAATCTTAAGTTATTCAATAATACTTTTATTGAAGCGGGTATTCAAGAAGGTAATATTCATTTTGCACCATGGTTGCATGTGCATGTACCAGATATTGATGTGAAATGGAAAGATGTATATGGTACAATAAGTGAAGATGTTGTATTTGTAAAAGCACTTATTGAAAGTCTAAATTACACATCTGGTTTTATATCAATACCTTATTATGTAAGGTGTCATCTTAAAGATTATTTTGATGTTTAACAAATATCTGGATAACCATAAGATCTACAGTATAAATTAAGAGATACCTTTACATCAAAAGGCATCTTCTGTAATTGCTCTTTTAATTCATCTGTAAGACCAGCATGTGGCCTTGCATTTTGAACGCCAATATTATCTGGCCTTTTAATGTCTAATCCACGCTCTTTTAAAAATTCAAAAAGCGCTTCGGATTGGTCTTCGATTCTATATGTAAAATGCGGTTTCATGGCTCTAATCATGGTATCCCATGCAAGTATGGAACGCACTGCAGTTTCAACAACATTTTCAGATTCTTTAAACTTACCAGCATGCATTCTAAATTCAAGAGTTTTACTTTCAGTATGTACAATTGATGGTATAGAATGTAGAGGATTTCTTACATTATAAATAATAGTATTAAATCTAAATGTTTGCTTATCTAACCCACTTGCTATAAACGGTTTGTTTTTTAATTTTGTTGCAAACTGCCAAGCAACAATTCCGTCTTCTCCCATTTTTTCATGAAGAACATTTAACCCCATGCTTTGTAAAAGTTTTGTAGTATATCCAGTACCTGTTCTAGGATGACCAACGCCTAGTATTAGTTTATCCTGGGGTAGTGATTTCAATAAAGCTTCCTCCATATGGCTAATATATGAATTTAATATATGATCTTTGGAATCATCGGATATATGGTACCAAGTCCATGCAACTGAACCCTGGATTGATTCAATTTCTTCTTCAATTTTTTTAGCATCATTTTGAATTTTATCAACATGCTCCATATAAGCATCGTCCAATTCAACCCCTAATTTAATAGCAACAACAATTATTCCAGCCCAACTATTGGTATCACTGGCTTTAATAGCCATATCATAAAGATTAAGCAGATTTGCCTTTTCAGTCAATGGTAAATCAGGATCCATTCGGTCTGGATGACAAAGCACAACAATCTTTCTAAACAACTTTTTAAAAAGAGGATCTTTATCCACTTCTTCTTTTTGTTCTTTTTCGTCCGCGGCTTCTTTTGCCATTTCTTCAACCCTTTTACTTTCAAAAAGATCTGGTCTTTTCTTGGCTGCCAGCGCACTACTGAACTCTGAACCAATATGTGATGCCATCTCACGAAGGTATTCTAAATCTTCTAAAGAAGATTCATACCTTTTGAGCATTCTTTTAAATTCAAGTTTCTTAAGATTGTCGGCACCCATAATTATTCTTTATATATCTAATTTTAGGCACCCGGCCCTTTATTTATAAAATGTACCCAATATGTACCCACACTCAAAACGTTTCGTTTGATACACATACAATAAGATTAAGGCACTCTTTATAAAAAAGACTATTTTTACTGGTATATGGTAAACAATGCCCTTATTTTTTTGTATATATAAGACAGTGAGAAAAGTCTCACACAAAAACTAAATTAAATATATTAATCAGTTATGTCTCAGATTAAAATCAAGCAGATTGAAGGTTTGCAGGATATCCTAGACGCTATTATTGTATCGATCACTTCCGGTTCCGTGAAGTCGACGTTTACTCAAGTAGCTCATGGATTTTCCGCGGGTCAAATCGTTGCGTATGATGGCGGATCTTGGGTAATAGCGGATGCCTCTACCGAGGATACACTAGGTAGAATCGTTATCGAGTCGATTGTAGACGAAAACAATTTCGTCGGCGTTCAACTTGGTAAAGTTACTGTAAGCACTTGGGACCTTACCCCAGGTGCTTTTTACGTAGTGGACGATTCGGGTACGGGTAATCCAGCGCTATTTACTACAAATGATGCTTATACATACAGCAATCCTGTCATGCAGGCAATCGACAACACAACTGCACAAGTCCTTCCATGGAGACCTTCGGTCGGAAGTGGATCGGGATTGGAGCAGGGTGTACAGGTACACGAAAGAGATTTGGTTCCAGCCCCAACGTCTGGCAATTATTCTCCAACAGGTATCTTAATCCAATTCACACCATTCTCTGATTCAGCGGTGGACGTCCTAGTAAATGGTCTAGGTCTTTCAGAAGCTGACGGTGATAGGGATGCAGCGCCAGTTTACTTCTCGGGTGACGGTGGTGCAACGGCTAGACTAATTGCAGATATCCAAGCGGGCGACGAGCTTTATTGGAATGGCGCAATTGCTGGCTTTGAACTAACAGAAGATGATCTAGTTGACATCATCTATGAAAAAGCACAAGCAGTATAAACAAAATAAAGATAATAAGCAATGGCAATACCTTTAATTAAATCAACCGGTACTTCAGGTACAGCTGGTTCATCGGGTTCATCGGGTTTTGATGGTACTTCAGGAACAACTGGAACTTCAGGTTCATCAGGTTCATCAGGTACAGCCGGAACTTCTGGTACAGCCGGAACTTCGGGATCTTCGGGTTCTTCAGGTTCATCAGGTACGGCAGGTACTTCTGGTACTGCGGGCACTTCTGGCTCATCAGGTTCTTCTGGCTCTTCTGGCTCTTCTGGTACAGCGGGTACTTCAGGTACAGCTGGTACTTCAGGTTCGTCTGGCTCATCGGGTACTGACGGTACGGACGGTTCATCAGGTTCTTCTGGAACTGACGGAACTGACGGTACTGACGGTTCGTCCGGTACAGACGGCACAGACGGTTCATCCGGCTCTTCAGGCACATCAGGTTCATCAGGTTCTTCGGGCACTGATGGTACTGATGGTTCTTCAGGTTCATCAGGTACTTCAGGTACTTCAGGTACAGACGGTACATCTGGTTCATCAGGTTCTTCTGGTTCATCAGGTACTTCAGGTACTTCAGGTACAGACGGTACATCTGGTTCATCAGGTTCTTCGGGCACTGATGGTACAAACGGTTCATCAGGTACTTCAGGTACTTCAGGTACAGACGGTACATCTGGTTCATCAGGTTCTTCTGGTTCATCAGGTACTTCTGGTACTTCAGGTACGGATGGTACTTCAGGTTCATCAGGTTCATCAGGTTCTTCGGGCACTGATGGTACAAACGGTTCATCAGGTACTTCAGGTACTTCAGGTACAGACGGTACATCTGGTTCATCAGGTTCTTCTGGTTCATCAGGTACTTCTGGTACTTCAGGTACGGATGGTACTTCAGGTTCATCAGGTTCATCAGGTTCTTCGGGCACTGATGGCACAAACGGTTCATCGGGTACTTCAGGTACTTCAGGTACAGATGGCACTTCAGGTTCATCAGGTTCTTCGGGCACTGATGGTACAGATGGTTCATCAGGTACTGCAGGTACAGATGGTACTTCAGGTTCATCAGGTTCTTCGGGCACTGATGGTACAGATGGTTCATCAGGTTCATCGGGTACTTCAGGTACTTCAGGTACAGATGGCACTTCTGGCTCATCTGGTTCTTCAGGTACAGATGGTACAAATGGTTCATCAGGTACTGCAGGTACAGATGGTACTTCAGGTTCATCAGGTTCTTCGGGCACTGATGGTACAGATGGTTCATCAGGTTCATCGGGTACTTCAGGTACTTCTGGCTCATCTGGCTCATCTGGTTCTTCAGGTACAGATGGTACAAATGGTTCATCAGGTACAGCTGGTACTTCAGGTTCATCAGGTTCTTCGGGCACTGATGGTACAGATGGTTCATCAGGTTCATCAGGTTCTTCGGGTACTTCGGGTACTTCAGGTACATCTGGTTCATCGGGCACTGATGGTTCATCAGGTTCTTCAGGTACAGATGGTACTTCAGGTACAGATGGCACTTCAGGTTACTCAGGTACTTCAGGTGTAGATGGTACACATGGTTCTTCTGGTACTGATGGTACAGATGGTTCATCAGGTTCATCTGGTTCATCAGGTACTTCAGGTACTTCAGGATCATCGGGCACAGACGGTACATCAGGTACAAATGGTTCTTCAGGTACAGATGGTACTTCAGGTACAGATGGTTCATCTGGTTCATCTGGTTCATCAGGTACTAATGGTTCATCAGGTACTAATGGTTCATCAGGTTCATCTGGTTCATCAGGTACTGCAGGTACTTCAGGTACTTCTGGTTCATCTGGTTCATCAGGTACTAATGGTTCATCTGGTTCATCAGGTACAGCAGGTACTTCTGGTTCATCTGGTTCATCAGGTACTAATGGTTCATCAGGTACTGCAGGTACTTCAGGTACTTCTGGTTCATCTGGTTCATCAGGTACTAATGGTTCATCTGGTTCATCAGGTACTAATGGTTCATCTGGTTCATCAGGTACAGCAGGTACTTCAGGTACTAATGGTTCATCTGGTTCATCAGGTACTAATGGTTCATCTGGTTCATCTGGTTCATCAGGTACTTCAGGTACAGCAGGTACTTCAGGTACTTCAGGTTCAAGTGGTTCATCTGGCTCATCTGGTTCTTCAGGTACTTCAGGTACAGCAGGTACTTCAGGTACTTCGGGTTCAAATGGATCATCTGGTTCTTCAGGTACAGCAGGTACTTCAGGTACTTCAGGTTCAAATGGTTCTTCGGGTGTTAATGGCGCAGGTTTTGTTGGCGCAACACTAGAAGGTGATGAACTTATTCTAGAAAACGATCTACTAGGTCCAATTAATGTTGGTACAGTAGTTTATAATGGTACTGCGGGTACAGATGGTACTTCAGGTTCATCTGGCTCTTCAGGTACTTCAGGTTCAAACGGCTCATCTGGTTCTTCAGGTACAGCAGGTACTTCAGGTACAGCAGGTACTTCAGGTACTTCGGGTTCAAATGGTTCATCTGGTTCTTCAGGTTCAAATGGATCATCTGGTTCTTCAGGTACAGCAGGTACTTCAGGTACTTCAGGTGTTTCTGGTTCTTCAGGTTCATCTGGTTCATCAGGTTCATCTGGTTCATCAGGTTCATCTGGTACAGCAGGTACTTCAGGTTCATCAGGTACTTCTGGTTCTTCAGGTTCATCAGGTTCTTCGGGCTTTGATGGTGCTAAATCAGGTACACAAGATCCAAATGGTGTCGTAACAGGTTCATTCATCGGTCAAATCTATTTCCAAGCTGATGGTCAGGTATGGGAATGGAATGGTTCTGGCTGGAATTCAATCGGCGATTTAAACGGAACTTCAGGTTCATCTGGTTCATCAGGTTCATCAGGTTCATCAGGTTCATCTGGTACTTCAGGTGTAAATGGTGCTAAAGGTGCAACAGGTGCTCAAGGTGCTTCAGGTACTTCAGGAAACTCAGGTACTTCAGGTTCATCAGGTTCATCAGGTACAGCGGGTACTTCAGGTTCATCAGGTTCATCAGGTTCATCTGGTACTTCAGGTGTAAATGGTGCTCAAGGTGCTGTAGGTGCTCAAGGTGCTCAAGGTGCTTCTGGTTCATCAGGTACATCAGGTACGTCAGGTTCATCAGGTTCATCTGGTTCTTCAGGTGTTAATGGTGCTCAAGGTGCTACAGGTGCTCAAGGTGCTAATGGTTCATCAGGTACATCAGGTACATCAGGTTCTTCAGGTGTAAACGGTGCTCAAGGTGCTCAAGGTGCTAATGGTTCATCAGGTACATCAGGTACTTCAGGTTCATCTGGTTCTTCAGGTGTTAATGGTGCTCAAGGTGCTACAGGTGCTCAAGGTGCTAATGGTTCATCAGGTACATCAGGTACATCGGGTGTAAATGGTGCTAAAGGTGCTACAGGTGCTCAAGGTGCTCAAGGTGCTTCTGGTTCATCAGGTACATCAGGTACTTCAGGTTCATCAGGTTCATCTGGTTCTTCAGGTGTTAATGGTGCGCAAGGTGCTTCAGGTACTTCAGGTTCATCAGGTTCATCAGGTACTTCAGGTACTTCAGGTACTTCAGGTTCATCTGGCTCATCTGGTTCTTCAGGTGTTAATGGTGCTCAAGGTGCTCAAGGTGCTGCTGGTACATCAGGTACATCAGGTACTTCAGGCGTTAATGGTGCTCAAGGTGCTCAAGGTGCTAAAGGTAATACTGGTAATACAGGTGCTCAAGGTGCTCAAGGTGCTGATGGTTCATCAGGTACATCAGGTTCATCAGGTACTTCTGGTGTGAATGGTGCTCAAGGTGCTACAGGTGCTCAAGGTGCTCAAGGTGCTGCTGGTACATCAGGCACATCAGGTACTTCAGGTGTAAATGGTGCTCAAGGTGCTCAAGGTGCTCAAGGTAACACTGGTAACCAAGGTGCTCAAGGTGCTGCAGGTACATCTGGTACATCAGGTACATCTGGTTCTTCAGGTGTTAATGGTGCTAAAGGTGCTACAGGTGCTCAAGGTGCTCAAGGTGCTCAAGGTGCTTCTGGTTCATCAGGTACATCAGGTACTTCAGGCGTAAATGGTGCTACAGGTGCTCAAGGTGCTCAAGGTGCTCAAGGTGCTTCTGGTTCATCAGGTACATCAGGTACTTCGGGTGTAAATGGTGCTCAAGGTGCTCAAGGTGCTCAAGGTGCTCAAGGTGCTAAAGGCGCTACAGGTGCTCAAGGTGCTCAAGGTGCTGCTGGTACATCAGGTACATCAGGTACTTCAGGCGTAAATGGTGCTCAAGGTGCTACAGGTGCTCAAGGTGCTCAAGGCGCTACAGGTGCTCAAGGTGCTCAAGGTGCTGCAGGTGCTCAAGGTGCTCAAGGTGCTGCAGGTACTTCAGGTGTTAATGGTGCTAAAGGTGCTACAGGTGCTCAAGGTGCTACAGGTGCTCAAGGTGCTCAAGGTGCTACAGGTCCACAAGGTCTTGGTATCACTAATGCGGAAATCCAAGGACAAAATCTTGTTCTAGATACTGATTACGCAGGTGTTGTTAACCTAGGTACAGTAGTAGGTGACGCCGGTGCTACAGGTGCTCAAGGTGCTGCAGGTACTACAGGTGCTCAAGGTGCTACAGGTGCTCAAGGTTCTAACGCAGGTATTACTTCATACACTGGTAACGTTAACGACCGCATCCTAACATCTTCAGGTACTGAAGGTATCCAAGGTGAACAATATCTAACTTTCAACTCTTCAAGAGTCCTTAACTGGAACGGTGGAGCTATTAAGTTCGATACTACATCTTATTCACAATTAACTTCGCTTCTTATCACAGCAGGAACTATGGTTCCTGACGCAAGCATGGGCGATCCAATGCCAATGATGTGGGATAATTCATCTCCAAACGGTGTTGGTTATCAGGCATCTTCTCTAAGATTTAAGTCTGACGTTGAAACTCTAGCATTTGATCATGACGCGTTCATGAACCTAGACGCTAGAGAGTTCACATGGACTGAATCTGGAAAGAGAGACGTTGGTTTCATCGCTGAAGAAGTGGTAGAGTTCGATACTAAATTGGGTGTCCGTGACGGCCAAGGTGGTTACATCTCTATGCACTACGATAAGATGACGGTATACTTATTCGGAGTAGTTAAGGAACTTTACAATAAAGTAAAGGAACTTGAAAACAGAATTGATTCTCTGTAATATTACTTAAGGGGCCAGTTTCGGCTGGCCCCTTTATAAAACAAAAAGCTAATATAAAATGGCAATTTCAAACGAAAATAGAATTTCGCTGAAAGCTCTTAGTGATTTTAAAGCAAACTTTAAGTTTGCTGATCTTTCAGATTTGTCGGAGATCAAGAACAAGTTCGCTCCAACAACTCAACAATCAACAAGACTTCAACAATCAAATGACGAGTCATATGTCAAGCTATTTAAGTTAGGTCCAATTATTCAAGATTTGATCGAAGCTCAAAAAGCTACAGAAGACGAACTACTTCACCTTCGCCAATTCGTTGCAGAACAACTAGGTGAATCGGGCAATACAACAGAGCTTCCACCTCTTGTATACGCTATTAACGACCTAGGTGAAAAAGTAGTAGTTTTTGATGCTAACGGTAGTTTACCATCTACGGTAAGAACTATTCAACCAAGTGGTGGTGAATTAATAATTTCTGGTGACATTAATGTTACTGGTACAATTAAAAGTAATTTAGTTTTTCCTGATAATTCTGGTGGTATTGTATTCGACGGTGATGCTTCAAATACTTTTATTAAAGCAGATTCTCAACCAACTGAATCTCTACAAATTTCAGCACATAAAGATGTATATGTACAATCTAAAGTTGGAGGTGTTTATCTACAACCTTTAGGTACTGGTACCGGTGTTTATGTCGGTGAGACAAAAATCATGGATACATCTGGTAATTGGGTTGGTCCTTCTTCGGGTCTAGTAGGTGCTGCAGGTGCTAATGGTGCTCAAGGTGCTCAAGGTGCTCAAGGTGCTAAGGGTAATACTGGTAATACGGGTGCTCAAGGTGCTTCTGGTTCTTCAGGTACATCAGGTACTTCAGGTTCATCTGGTTCTTCAGGTGTAAATGGTGCTAAAGGTGCTACAGGTGCTACAGGTGCTCAAGGTGCTCAAGGTGCAGGTGGTGCTACAGGTGCTCAAGGTGCTGCAGGTACATCAGGTACTTCAGGTTCATCTGGTTCTTCAGGTGTAAATGGTGCTAAAGGTGCTACAGGTGCTACAGGTGCTCAAGGTGCTCAAGGTGCTGCAGGTTCATCAGGTACTTCAGGTACTTCAGGTTCATCTGGTTCATCAGGTGTAAACGGTGGTACTGGTGCTAAAGGTGCTACTGGTGCTCAAGGTGCTCAAGGTGCTCAAGGTGCTCAAGGTTACCAGGGTCCAACAGGTAATACTGGTGCTTCAGGTACTTCAGGTTCATCAGGTACTTCTGGTACTTCAGGTTCATCAGGTACTTCTGGTACTTCAGGTTCATCTGGTTCATCTGGTTCTTCAGGTGTAAACGGTGCTCAAGGCGCTGCAGGTGTAGATGGTATTTCTGGCACGTCTGGTGTAAATGGTTCATCAGGTTCATCAGGTTCATCAGGTTCTTCAGGTTCATCAGGTACTTCAGGTACTTCAGGTTCATCAGGTGTAAACGGTGCTAAAGGTAATACAGGTGCTCAAGGTGCTCAAGGTGCTCAAGGTGCTCAAGGTTACCAGGGTCCAACAGGTAATACTGGTGCTTCAGGTACTTCAGGTTCATCAGGTACTTCTGGTACTTCAGGTTCATCTGGTTCATCAGGTGTAAACGGTGGTACTGGTGCTAAAGGTGCTACTGGTGCTCAAGGTGCTCAAGGTGCTCAAGGTGCTCAAGGTTACCAGGGTCCAACAGGTAATACAGGTGCTTCAGGTACTTCAGGTTCATCAGGTACTTCAGGTACTTCAGGTTCATCTGGTTCATCTGGTTCATCAGGTGTAAACGGTGGTACTGGTGCTAAAGGTGCTACTGGTGCTCAAGGTGCTCAAGGTGCTCAAGGTGCTCAAGGTTACCAAGGTCCAACAGGTAATACAGGTGCTTCAGGTACTTCAGGTTCATCAGGTACTTCTGGTACTTCAGGTGTAAATGGTGCTAAAGGTAATACAGGTAATACAGGTGCTCAAGGTGCTCAAGGTGCTCAAGGTGCTCAAGGTGCTCAAGGTTATCAAGGTCCAACAGGTAATACAGGTGCTTCTGGTACTTCAGGTTCATCAGGTACTTCTGGTACTTCAGGTGTAAATGGTGCTAAAGGTAATACAGGTAATACAGGTGCTCAAGGTGCTCAAGGTGCTCAAGGTGCTCAAGGTTATCAAGGTCCAACAGGTAATACTGGTGCTTCAGGTACTTCAGGTTCATCAGGTACTTCTGGTACTTCAGGTGTAAATGGTGCTACAGGTGCTAAAGGTAATACAGGTAACCAAGGTGCTCAAGGTGCTCAAGGTGCTCAAGGTGCTCAAGGTTATCAAGGTGCTCAAGGTGCTACAGGTCCTACAGGTGCTACAGGTGGCGGAGGTGCTACAGGTGCTCAAGGTGCTACTGGTGCTCAAGGTGCTCAAGGTGCTACTGGTCCACAAGGTGCTACTGGTCCACAAGGTGGTACAGGTGCTAAAGGTGCTACAGGTGCTACTGGTCCACAAGGTGGCGGTGGTGCTACTGGTGCTCAAGGTGCTACTGGTGCTCAAGGTGCTGCAGGTAAAAATGGTGTTGATGGTGGTACAGGTGCTCAAGGTGCTACAGGTCCAGGTGGCGGTACAGGTCCACAAGGTGCTCAAGGTGCTCAAGGTGCTGGTGGTGCTAAAGGTGCTACAGGTAACCAAGGTGCTCAAGGTGCTCAAGGTGCTACAGGTCCTGCAGGTGGTCAAGGCGTTGCGGGTGTTCCAGGTACTTCTGGTTCTATCACAATGTTGTACAACTTCCTTGCATCTACAACACCAGCATCTACGCAAATCACAACGAACAATAATACTCTAGGTAATACGGTCACTGCAGTTACGTTCCACAAGACTTCTAAGCAATATGCTTCAAGTGGTACGGTTGATAGATCTGCAGTTCTAGAATCTGTTGGTGTTGGTTCACAAATCATGATTAGTACAACTGGTTCTGGTGCTGTTGCATCTGGTGAATTCATTGTAACAGGTTATGGTGTTAACAACTCATCAGTTATTACGTTCACAGTTACTGCAGCTTCTTCGAACTCAGGTACTCCAACGAACCTACAAAACGTTACAGTTGAACTTTCAGTTGTAGCAAAAGCAGGTACTAACGGTTCTAACGGTTCTACAGGTGCTCAAGGTGCTCAAGGTGCTAAAGGTTCAACTGGTCTAGCAACTAACGGTGCTCAAGGTGCTCAAGGTGCTGGTGGTTCTAACGGTACCCCAGGTGGCACAGGTGCTCAAGGTGCAAGAGGTGCTAATGGTACGAACGGTTCGAACGGTTCTCAAGGTGCTCAAGGTGCTCCAGGTCCTAAAGGTGATGCTGCTTCGGTATCTGGCTTCAGTGGTGAAATTAACTTTGAAAGCATGAATGGCCCAGTTATGATGTCATTCGTAAATGGTTTATTACAAGCTGCGAACGCAGGATAATATGTAATATACATAATACAATGAGCTTTTAATAAGCTTTAACAGGGGGCTCCTAGAAATAGGGGCCCCTTTTTATTTGAAACAAACTAATATTTTTATAGTATAAAATTAAAAGTATTATTATGCAAGAACTATTTCAAAAACTTAATAATAATAATATTGAATTTAAAATAAAACAATATAAACATAAAATGCAAAAGCACACATTTGAACAATCCATAAATAATCCACAGGACTGGTATTGGTTTCAAAATGGATTTACAAAAGAAGAACTTGAATCAATTTATAAAAAAGTAGATGAAATTCCATTTGAAAAAGCAACTATCCTAGGCGGTGGAGCTGATATTGATGAAATCCGTAGTTCATCTATTAAATGGATTCCACAAACTTCAGAATGGGAATGGTTATATCAACGTCTAATGGATTATGCCGTTGAAGCTAATAATGAATTGTGGCATTTTGATTTGGTATCGGCACCAGAAAAAATTCAATATACTGAATACTACGATACCGCCGGCGGTCATTATGATTGGCATCAAGATATTGGACCTAATATAGCATCACATCGTAAAATATCTCTTACAGTTCAGCTTTCAGATACTAATGAGTATGAAGACGGCAATCTTCAAATTTGGAGAGGTGGTCAAGCAATTGATACAGTACCAAGAGGTGCTGGAAATGTTGTTATTTTTCCGAGCTATATGATGCACAGAGTACAAAAAGTTACAAAAGGTACTCGTCGCTCCTTTGTTCTTTGGATTGGCGGTCAACACTATAAATAAATGAAAGTACTCATTTACATCGGCTACCAGCAAAGAGACTTGGAATACCAGGAC
>Ga0208025_1000180_pt1 | contig 20690 bp, 18 predicted proteins | sample Colrivmeta1549A3_FD_187649 | JGI IMG/M metagenome (GOLD analysis project Ga0208025, IMG submission 187649) | Estuarine microbial communities from the Columbia River estuary - metaG 1549A-3 (SPAdes) (version 2) | ecosystem: Environmental > Aquatic > Marine > Intertidal zone > Estuary | place... | reverse complement strand
TACCCTGTCGAGACACCAGCGGTTCAGACACGCCCAACTCATTGACGCGATTGCGCAGCGAGGTGAGGTTTTGTTTGATCGCGTTGTCTTCGATTTCTCGCGTGGCCAGTTCGCTGATTCTTAACGCTAGTATCAACGGGTTTTGTCCCGGCTCTGAAACCGGCTGCAGATCGCTGTATGTGGTGCGAATCAGGGTCTTAGCACGATCAACCTGCTCCGCGTCACGGAACTGGCCCACCAGCTGGTCGCCCTTCAACTCAAAACTACGGTAGCGAATACGCGCCTCACGGAGAGTCGACTTAACATCTTCTAAGTCACCTTCCAAACGCGTTTTCAGCGCGGAGTCTAAATCAACTTCCAGCAAGAAATGCACGCCCCCGCTAAGGTCTAGGCCAAGTTTCATCGGCATGCCGCCGATATCGCTCAACCATTTTGGCGTTGTTGGTGCCAAGTTGAGCGCAACGATATAGTCCCCGCCCATCTCGGCCTGAATAACTTCTTTGGCGCGCAACTGCAAATCGGGCTTGCGCAAACGCACCAACAAGCTGTCGCCATTGGCGACGCCATCAAAATACTCAATACCGGCTTCATCCAACGACTGCTCGACTTTTTCTAACACCGCTGCGTCAATCGTCATGGCGCCACTCTGTCCCGACAACTGTATGGCGGGATCAGGCGGGTAGAGGTTGGGCGCGGCATAAACAAAACCAAACACAACAACTAGAAGAATCATTACGTTCTTCCAAAGGGGAAATTTGTTAGGCATAAATCGACAGTCCAGTATTTTCAGCGGCGCATTATAGCGGTATTAAAGAAGTAATTGGGGGCAGTTTTACCGATTTAAAGCCCCACCACTAGTCCGCCGAGGTGGTAGGCGCTCGCATGGCGTAGAAATCGTCAGCAAAAGCATCGAGACGACCTTCTGTAATGGCCTCACGCAAGCCCGCCATCAGCGTTTGATAATAGCGCAAATTGTGGATGGTATTTAATTGCGCGCTGAGCATCTCACCGCACTTTTCCAGATGATGAAGGTAGGCGCGGCTAAAGTTACGGCAGGTATAACAGTCGCACTGGCTGTCGAGTGGTCCCGTATCGTAGCGATGACGAGCGTTGCGAATTTTGATTACCCCAGTGCTGGTGAACAAATGACCGTTGCGTGCATTGCGTGTGGGCATAACACAGTCAAACATATCAATACCGCGTCGTACGCCTTCGACAAGATCCTCTGGCTTGCCCACACCCATCAAATAGCGCGGGCGATCGGCGGGCATTTGGTGGGCAAGGTGATCGAGAACACGCATCATATCCTCCTTAGGCTCACCCACAGACAGCCCACCAATGGCATAGCCGTCAAACCCAATATCAACAAGCCCTTGGAGGGATTCATCGCGCAGAGATTCGTACATACCGCCCTGCACAATACCGAACAAGGCTGACGGGTAGTCACCATGGGCGGCTTTGCTGCGCGCAGCCCAGCGCAGCGACAGCTGCATAGAATCGCGCGCCTGCTGTTCGGTCGCGGGATGGGGCGTGCACTCATCAAAGATCATCACAATGTCGCTGCCGAGATCGCGCTGCACCTGCATGGAGGTCTCGGGATCGATAAACACTGGACTGCCGTCAATAGGCGACTGGAACTTCACACCCGCTTCACTGATTTTGCGCATATCGCCCAAACTGAACACTTGAAAACCGCCAGAGTCAGTAAGAATAGGCCCCTGCCACTGAATAAAGTTGTGTAAATCGCCATGCGCTTTTACGACCTCGGTGCCAGGCCGCAACATCAAGTGAAAGGTATTACCTAAAATAATCTCCGCGCCAATATCCGCAATATCCTTCGGTAACATGCCTTTAACCGTGCCATAGGTACCCACTGGCATAAAAGCCGGTGTCTGCACCTTGCCGCGAGGAAAGCTAATTTCGCCGCGGCGTGCCTTACCGTCTGTTGCGGAGACGTCAAACGTCATAAAACAGTGACGGCTAGGCGTCGATACAGGTGTCGATGTCATTCTGGAATATCCTTGGCAGCATTGGGGTTGTGAAGTAGGAACATGGCGTCACCGTAGCTAAAAAATCGGTAGCGCTCGGCCACTGCTTCTCGATACGCGCTCATGATAGGCCCATACCCAGAAAACGCGCTGACCAACATTAACAGTGTCGATTCAGACAAATGAAAATTGGTCAACAGTGCATCGACCACGTTGAAACGGTAACCGGGATAGATAAAAATATTAGTATCACCCTCGAAGGGCATGATCTGACCGCTGCGAGCTGCAGTCTCTAGACAGCGCACGCTGGTTGTCCCCACAGCGATAACGCGCCCGCCCGCCGCTTTCGTTGCCAAGACTTGTTCACACACCTCGTCGCTAACCTGCAACCACTCGCTGTGCATTTTGTGATCGACGATATTCTCCGCTCGCACAGGCTGGAATGTGCCCGCGCCAACGTGCAACGTGACAAAGGCAATCTGTGCACCCTTAGCTTTTATGGCAGCAAGCATGTGCTCATCAAAATGCAAACCCGCGGTCGGTGCGGCGACCGCTCCCAATTGCTGAGCATACACAGTTTGGTAACGCGACTTGTCCGTTTCAGTATCGGCGCGGTCAATATAGGGCGGCAGAGGCATATGGCCAATCTGCTCAAGTACCTCGAGTACCGGCGCAGCGAAGTTCAGCTCGAACAGATCATCTGCGCGGGCAACCATCTCGGCGCAATGACCGCCATCGAACACTAACTGGGTGCCCGCTTTGGGCGATTTACTGGCGCGAATGTGAGCCAACACTGCGTGCTGGCTCAATACTCGCTCCACCAACACCTCGATCTTGCCACCACTCGATTTTTGACCGAAGAGACGCGCCGGAATCACCTTAGTATTGTTAAACACCATCAAGTCGCCCGGCGCAATATGGCCAAGTAAATCGGCAAACTGTTGATGGCGCAAATCGCTCTTTTGCGAATCGAGATAGAGCAGACGACTGCCCTGCCGCTGGGCAGCAGGCTGCTTGGCAATCAACTCATCAGGGAGATCAAATTGAAAAAGATCACGGCGCATAAATAACACTTTTAGCGAGCTAAGCTCAGTTGTCGTTTAGAGCCGGCAAGGGTATAGAAATTCGACGCAAAGGCCAAACCCTTTCACCGCGCAAAAACTAACTTACGAGAGGGGAACTAGCCGCCCTTCGGCAGACTCACACGTAAAACAGCGTAGCCAAAAACACCGGACAACAGGGAACCAATAATGATTCCCAGCCTTTCATCAAAGAGTAAATCAACGCCCGTCTCTTCAAAGGCAAGGGAGCCAACAAACAAGCTCATGGTGAAACCAATACCGCAGAGCATGGCAACGCCATAGAGCGTCAGCCAACTCATTTCCACCGGCAGCTGGGTGACTTTAAGTTTGATAAACAACCAACAAAAGCCAAAAATGCCCGCCTGTTTGCCCACAAATAGTCCCAATGCAATACCAATAGGCACGCTGTGAAGGAGGTCATCAACAGCCACCCCCGCAATATTGATACCCGCATTGGCAAACGCGAACAGCGGCAGAACAAAAAACGCGACCACCGAATGTAAATCATGTTCAAGAGTCTTCAGAGGTGATCGCCCCGTTTCAGGATCAGCTTCAAGGGGAATAAACATCGCCAAAACGACGCCCGCCAAAGTCGCATGCACGCCAGATTTAAGTGTCGCCACCCACATAATCACGCCCACTAAAATATAGGGGCTCTTCGACATCACCTTGCGCTTATTCAAAATCGCCAATACAGCGGTACAGACTGCAGCGATTATCAGCGCCGAAATAGAAATTTTGGACGTGTAAAAAAGCGCAATAATCACAATCGCGCCAATATCGTCAAAGATCGCCAGAGAGGTCAGAAAAATCTTAATGGCCGTTGGAACACGTGATCCCAGCAGCATCAAAATTCCCAAGGCAAAGGCGATATCTGTAGCCGCAGGAATTGCCCATCCTTTCACTGCCACAGGATTTTCATGGTTAAAGTAGAGGTAAATTAACGCCGGAATGACCATTCCACCGACCGCACCAACACCTGGAAGAATAATATTACGCGGATCGGCCAACTCCCCCTCTAGCAATTCACGCTTTAATTCCAACCCCACAAGGAAAAAGAAAAGTGCCATCAAGCCATCATTGATCCACAGCAACAGGGGCTTGGCCACCTCAAGGGAGCCAACTCGGATTTCAACCGGTGTCGACAGCAGCAGCTGGTAATAGATATCCAAGGGTGAGTTCGCAATCAGTATTGCCAGCGTCGCCGCCACAATGAGCAGGACACCGCCCGCAGATTCCATCTTTAAAAAGGTGGCGATAAACGAATTACTACTAGAAGTCTGCATAAAATCTCTGAAAGTGGCTTGATTCAAAATGAACGACCATTTTCGCATGTGAGGTAGCATGGAACAATCGCCAATCTCGCTTAACTACAGGTGATTGTCCAATTGCGGTGCGATTTTAGGGGCGAAACCACACCCCCAAACACTACCCCGCCCCCGCGCCAACCAACGCGGGGAAATACCAGTTGACCCGCCCATCATCACTGCTATAATCGCCGCCCTTCTGCCTTGATGGGCCGAAGCAAATGCCAGTGTGGTGGAATTGGTAGACACACGGGATTCAAAATCCCGCGCCCTTAAAAGCGTGCCGGTTCGAGTCCGGCCACTGGTACCAAATCAGAAACCCCAGCCGAAAGGTTGGGGTTTTTTATTTGGTATTGAGGGTCGGCGAGAACCGGCATTCCAGTTCGACAAATCAGGGGCCGTGAAACCTCATCTTTAATTACGTTCGGGAAACTTTTCCTAGCACGCCATACACTAGCATAGATGCTTTTTACCGCCACATACCCTAGACTCGTTCCCTGTCATTTTCCTACTGAAAACTAAAACTAAAGGAATCGTGCATGAACGACAAAATACTCCCTGCCTTTATCTTAGGCAGCTTGATCGGCCTACCCATCCTCTACGGTGAATTGAAAAACGAGACTATAAACTGCGCTAACGTCCTCTCTGACATGAATGTTTTTGAGAATCCGTTGCCCGACGCCAGTATCAGAAAGCACATCAAGATAGTTAAACTGAATGACGAGACCGATGGCGAGAAGCATGTCATGATCGTGGCGGGCGATTCAAAGGATGGTGATGCTGAGATGAAAAGGCAGGTCAAAGTCACAATAGGCAGTGACGTCGATGCGGCGAAATCTTTAGAAGATAAAATTTTAAGTGAGCTGGAGAACCTCGATTTCGACTCGGAAAATGTCAACATACAGATAAAAGTTATTGCCGATTAATAAGCTGTGGCAGCCTCTACAAATAACAACAAATAAGGTCTAGCTCAATGCGTTTACTTCTCTCGACAACCGCCCTTTTTTACTCCTTGGCCATGACTGCAAATGCCGCCGAGACGATGGCAAAAGATACCCCTGACGATATCCAACTGTTGGTCAGCAGGCTTAACCTCGATAGCTATAAAAAAAGTATCAAAGGGCTAACACAGTTTGGTGATCGACGGCAGGGTACGCAAAGAAATGCAAAGGCAATAGACTGGATCGAGCAGCAGTTGCGCGACGTCGGCTGCGAGAATATCGAGCGCCTTACCTATCACTTTGAAGATAAGCCGCGTCCGACACGCGCCCTGTCGGCGCAGGCTGAGAAAAGCGACGATTTGACAACAGCTACCGGTGGGCCTGTTGGTCGCAATGGTGTTGGTCCCGGAGGTGCCTCTGTCTACGGTTATCGAGTCGATACAAGCGTCAACCGTGACTTGGACGCCCAACCCGACGAACGAATCCGCAAACTCAACGAGGAACTCCCTGTTGACGGTAAGAGGGAAGAAATATATTGCACAAAAGTAGGCTCTACTCGGCCCGATGAAATGTATATCATTGGTGCACATATGGACGGTCATGGCGTGAATGAAGCCGTGAACGACGACGCATCAGGGACAGCATTGGTGCTTGAATTAGCGCGTATTTTTAGCATGCCTGATGTGCAGACCGAACGCTCGATTCGCTTTGCCCTGTGGAACAACGAAGAGACGGGGTTGAACGGTTCAACCGCCTATATTGAGCAGCGTCGGCATCTTCAGGGTATTGAAAGCCCGGCGGGCTCGGGTAAATTCCCTGAGCCGCGTTGGTTGGCTATGATTCAACACGATATGATGTTGTGGGATCACGGTGCGCCGCGGGCCGATGGGTCGATCAGTTCTACTCAGCGGGCCGAAGCAGACGTGAATATTGAGTTTCAAAGTGCTTCAGAGTTAGCCGAAGAATCGATGCAGTTAGCCTTTTCCTTCAAAGCGGCCGCTGACAAATACAACACGGACTATCCCGCCACGGTGGGCCCGCATATGACCAATACCGATTCCACACCATTTATGAATATCGTGCCATCAATTAGCCTGCGAGAAAATGAGCGCGGTGCGCACACCGGTGCGGGTTGGAATCCGACGTGGCACACGCCTCTCGATGTGTGGTCAACATTTTCCGATGCGGACTTCCGGCTGGGACTGAACGCCGCTCAAACCACGCTGTCAGCAATTTCAATTCTCTCGGGCGCTAAGGTTGCAGACGACTAAAGGTATGCTTGTGGACCGCTGATATCGCCGGGGGTTGCTGTTCTTTTTTTAACGTCGGACATCAAAGTAATTTAGCGCCAAAAGAATGGCTGCAACTATTCTGAGGCCCAAACTTGTGTAAGCAAGAGGCGAAAAGCGATCGATCGACGACAGTAGAAACATCTGCAAATCGCCCCACAGCAGTGCAACAGCAGCCATTAACGCGATCATCGAGACGGATCGTAAATAGTGGTTTTTATACAATGCGAAGCCATACAGACAAGCCAGAGAGACACCTATGATTGTTCTGTAGAAAATCATATCAGTTAGATATTCCAAGGAGACGCTACTGGATACAAATACTTCATACGCGTAGTGCTCTGGCGCCGTTGAAACCAGTATGCCACGCACAATAAGCGTGGCCAGCACCAGTAACCCCCTGACAGTAATTCGATAGCGAAGGCGCAACCAAGCGTCAGTCTCCACCTCTTGGTAAACGTTTAGCGCTCTCAGCTCGTCTTCGGAAATATTGGACAAGTCTGTTCTCCTGCTGATCTATTTTTCTTAGCCGCAAAAAAAGGGCGCGGCGCGGCAGATAAGAAACGATCCGCGCTGCACTTGGTTAATCATTTTTCTTCTCATGCCTTTCACTGTGCCTTTCACTGTGCCGTTAGACTGTGCCGTTAGACGGTGCCACTAAAGAGATAAATACTTAATGGCAAGTACATCTGGGTTACTTTAACATCGACCGAAGCGCCGCAATTTTTAGATGGGTATTTATAAATTCTGCGGCCAAAAACAATAGATCGAGTTTAATGGAGTTATTATGCGACAATTGACACTGTTTTTACTACCTATACTTTTCTGCTGGACTATCGCAGCATATGGAGAAAATGACGTGATTATTGATGTACGTACACTTGAAGAATGGCATGCTGGCCACCTGGAATCGGCCACGCATATTGAACTGCAATACGTTGCACAAAGCATAGAAGCAGTGGTTCCAAACAAAGACCAAAAAGTATATCTGTACTGCCGCAGTGGCAATCGTTCAGGCCAGGCTAAGGATATCCTTGAAGCTCTTGGCTACAGTAATGTGGTCAATGCAGGCGGTGTTGCTCAAGCGAGTGCTGATTTACAGGTCGACATTGTCCGCTAAATGGTCCGCTAACTGGCTTAATCGAGGCTAACTATGAAAACATCGCGCAATGCTTGGGCCACGCTAAAAATATCTCTAGCGACAGTAATGCTATTGTGCATCGGGTGCACTGAACACTCCGAAACACTAGTCCTGCAGCCTCAATCTCCTGCTAAGGAGAATTCTATGGCGCCCAATCTCAGCCTCGATCGTCAAGGTTCGCCAGTACTGAGCTGGTTAGCGCTCGATGGAAAGAATGCTGCGCTTATGTTTTCGAGGCTCGTCCACGGTCAATGGTCGGAGCCAAATCAGGTCGCGCAGGGCACTGAATGGTTTGTTAATCGCGCCGACTTTCCATCCGTCGTACAGATATCTGATGACCTTTGGGCGGCCCATTGGCTGGTGATAAAAAGTCCCGAAGTCTTTAACTACGATATTGCAATCAGCCTCTCTGCCGACGATGGTGTCACTTGGGCTGACCCCATAACACCTCACACCGATGGCACATTGGCAGAACATGGCTTTGTCAGTTTCTTTGCGGACCAAACCGATTTGGGTGCTGTTTGGCTGGATGGTCGCAATATGGCGAGCGGCGCGCACCATGGCGATCACCAGGCGGCAACGGCGGAACACGGCACATCGCTGCGTTCAGCAAAGATTGATGCGAGTGGAAATATACTCACCAGCGAGATTATTGATCCACTGGTGTGCGATTGCTGCCAAACTGACATCGCTCAGTCAAGCGCAGGGGCCGTTGTGGTCTATCGCAATCGCACCGAAAATGAACACAGAGATATTTATTATTCACGCCGGGTCAACGGCGAATGGCAGACAGGGAAGCCTGTCGCCACTGAAAATTGGTTTATCAGCGGGTGTCCAGTCAATGGACCAGCCGTTGCCGCTTCCGCGTCGGATGTCGCGGTGGCCTGGTTCACGTCTGCGAATGGTCTGAATAAAATTAACTACGCCAGAATCGACAACCAAACTGACCAAGTGGCAGCGCCTGTTGAAATAGATGCCGGAGAGCACGTCTCAGGCCAGGTGGGGTTAGTGCTCACAGAGGATGGCGGCGCAGTTGTCAGCTGGCTGAGGGTTTCGCCAGAGGGCGGAGCAGAACTAGTGCTGCGCTACATTGATTCAGCAAACTCTGCACAAACCCCAAACCAAATCACAGCGATCGCTAATTTGCGCGCGGCGGGATTTCCACAAATGGTCAACTATGGCGATCAGCTCCTGCTCGCGTGGACTGAGCAAGTTGATAAAACCAAGCAGGTGGCGGTAACCACGGTAGAATTGGCGACACTGCGTGGCGCCGCACACTAAACCATCAATTTTAATGATGGGCCAAATTAAAACAGCTGTCTGAGACAGCCCTAAAGAGCGAACTCATGCTGTCCTATCGACATAGTTTCCATGCAGGCAATCATGCCGATGTGCTGAAACATACGGTTCAGTCATTAATCTTGGGGTCACTAAAAGCGAAAGACAAAGCGTTTGTCTACGTTGATACCCATGCGGGGGCCGGAGCCTATGACCTCGCATCGAAGGAAATGGAAAAGACCGGCGAATACCTCGATGGGATACAACGTCTGTGGCAACAAGACTGCCCCGCGGCACTCGACGCTTATATTGCGGTGGTCAAAAAACTAAACCCCAGTGGCGAATTGCGCCACTACCCCGGCAGCCCGCTGCTCGCTGCGGAGCTCTGCCGCTCTCAGGATCGGTTGCAGTTAAGTGAGCTGCATCCAGCCGATTTCCCGCGACTGGAAAGTTTATTTCGGGGCGACCGCCGCATACAAATTCATAAAGTCGATGGCTATGCAAACCTCAAAGCGCTGCTACCGCCGATTGAACGCCGCGGTGTCATCTTGATCGATCCACCCTATGAGCTGCACCATGAATACAGTGATGTGGTCAATGGCGTTATGGATGGACTAAAGCGTTGGGGAACAGGCACCTTTGCTATTTGGTATCCCGTGGTGCAACGAACGGATGTAAGCTTTTTGGAGCGCAAATTTTCGGCTGCGGGGTTACCCAGCACACTGCAGATTGAGTTGAATGTACTGCCCGAAAACAACCGCTTCGGAATGACTGGGTCGGGAATGATTGTGGTTAACCCGCCATGGAAACTCGCATCGACCATGGATGACCTTCTTCCCTGGCTAGCCACGGCGCTCGGCCAATATGCAGATGCGAATTACCGGCTAAATTGGCTTGTTAGTGAAGGTTAATTACCCACGCCAGTAAGTATTACCGGTCATCATTGGGCCTCTGCGGCTAGCTTCTTTCGCGCTTTTTTTTCAGCCCGCCGCCGCTCGGTGGCCTCTTGCGCGGCGTTGCCAATATGCTCCTCACCACGCGCCTTGGCTAAGGTTATCTGCTTCTGACGTTCGGCAAAACGACTTTTCTGCTCGTCGTTCAAACTCTCGTAACAGTGATGGCAGGAAAGCCCTTGTTGATAGAGACTATGAGCTTTCTCTTCTTCGGTAATCGGCATACGGCACGCGTGGCACTGATCATAGGAACCGCGCTTCAGATCGTGATCAACCGCGACACGATTATCGAAAACAAAGCACTCGCCGCGCCACAGGGTCTGCTCTTTGGGCACCTCTTCAAGATATTTAAGAATGCCGCCTTGCAGGTGATAAACCTCATCAAAGCCCTGCTCTTTCATAAAGGCCGTCGATTTCTCACAGCGGATACCGCCAGTGCAAAACATAGCAATCTTTTTGTGCTTGGTGCGATCAATATTCTTCGCAGCCCACGCCGGAAACTCACGGAAACTTTTGGTCTGAGGGTTGACCGCATGTTCAAAGGTGCCTATCTCAACTTCGTAGTCATTGCGCGTATCAACCACAAGCACCTCGGGGTCAGCAATCAACGCATTCCAGTCAGCCGGCTTAACATAGGTGCCCACCACGCGCTTGGGATCTATTCCCTCCACGCCCATGGTGACTATCTCTTTTTTCAGTTTTACCTTGCTGCGATAAAAGGGAATCTCACTGTGGAATGACTCCTTCCGATCAATGTTCTCAAGTCCGGGCTGCTGATCGAGCCAAGCCAATAAATGATCAACACCGTCGCGGGTTCCTGAGACAGTGCCGTTGATTCCTTCACTGGCGAGAAGCAGAGTACCGAAAACGCCGTTTTGTAACATTACATCCAATAGAGGAACACGCAGCTCGACATAATTAGGCAGCGATACAAACTTGTAGAGGGCGCAGGAGACGTATTGATCTGACATAAAATACCTTTGAAACGACTAAAAATGAATGGGGATTAAATCACCTATTCACGAAGCGGGCATTGTAGCAAATCAACAAAAGCGAAGGGAGCGCGGAAAAGCCCAACCGCCTATAAACCCCGCTTATCTCAGTTAATCCACACTCCAGCCTAGTAGCTGGATTTAATGAAGCGCGACGTGGTATTGTTTTCTCCTATTTGCGCGGTTAATTCACTCACAAAGAACAATAAAAATGATCAAAAAGCCCTTTTCTACGCTTATCCATAGCGCACTGCTGACAGCTGCTTTCTCACTCACCGTTGTTGCCTGCGGTGGCGGAGGCGGTACTAAAACCGACACCACACCAATCGTGGTAACACCGGCAGACAAAGTTGCGCCGATCATTACACTGGCAGGCGATGCCACAGTCAGTCACACACAGGGCACCGCCTACAGCGACCCCGGCGCAACGGCGCAGGACGCGGTCGACGGGGCCGTGAGCGTTTCCGTTTCTGGCTCAGTTGCCGACAGCGTTGGCACCTATGAAATCACCTACTCCGCCACCGACAGTGCAGGCAATACTGCAACAGCCACCCGTATCATTAACGTGATCGCAGCAGGCGGTGGCAACAGTACACCGGTTGCCATCGACACCAGCAAGTGGTTTCACCAGACTCAACTGCCCAATGGCTGGGGATGGTTTAACAATGAACAACAGCACTACACCAACCGAATCGACAACGCCTATGTTAGCGATGGCACCCTAAAGATTGTTGCCAAGCGAGAGACATTCCGCGATCAGGGTCAAACAAAGCAGTTCACTTCTGCGCGTTTAAATGCAAAGTACGCGTTTACCTACGGCCGGGTTGAAGTGCGGGCTAAATTACCCTCAGGTGCCGGCACATGGCCAGCCATTTGGATGCTCGGGCAAAATATCAACGAAACCGGGGCCTATTGGCAGCAGCAAGGCTTCGGCACAACAGGCTGGCCAGAATGTGGCGAGATAGACGTTATGGAGCACTGGGGCAATAACCAGAACTACGTGCAAAGTGCGCTTCACTCGCCCTCAAGCTATGGCGGCACCTTCAATGTCGGCGGTCAGTACATTGGCACCGTCTCCTCAGAGTTTCATGTCTATTCCATGGTCTGGACTGAAGACGAAATGGTATTCAGTGTTGACGGCAATCCTCACTATACCTATGCACCGGCAAATAAAGACGCCTCAACATGGCCTTTCGATAAGCCGCAATATTTACTGTTAAACTTCGCTATTCAAGACAATATTTTTAGCAGTTTTGTCTCGGACGCTATGGAGTTTGACTATGTGCGCATCTATGCAGACGGCGCCGCCGAGTCAGATCAACCGGTTTGGTCGGACGAGTTTAACTAAAACGGCCCCGTCTCAAGAAACGCAAACGAAAAAGCCTAGATTGAGTCATCTAGGCTTTTTTTTGTAGGGCAATTTTGATTGGGCTCTCCCCTGCTCTCAGCCAAACTTTTCCCGCTCAACGATACCCATCATCTTATAGACCAGCAGTGCAGAGGAAAAATCATATCCATGAAATCCGGGAATGGGCGAAAATTCCATAATATCCATACCAATAATATGCCGCTGCCTTACGACAGATTCAAACAGACTCAAAGTTTGATACCAGCCGAGCCCACCGGGCACCGGTGTTCCTGTCGACGGGAAGATACTTGGATCAATACCGTCAATATCAAGGGTAAAGAAAATGTAATCAGGGAAATCGTCAGGCAGGTCGATACTGGTCGCATTTTTTGGCACTAAAATATCGGCATCTAAGTGGCCAACACCAAACAATTTTCGCGTCGCAATCTCCTCTCGGCAAAGTGCTCGCACGCCCAACTGAAACAGCGGAATATCGAGATCGACAATCCTTTTCATCGCCGAGCCATGACTGAAAGGATTGCCCTCATAGGCGTCGCGCAAATCCGCATGAGCATCAATCTGCACAACCCCAAAGTTCTCCAATCCTGCATCAACTAGGCCTTTGATGATGCCATAGGTAACCGTGTGTTCGCCGCCCAACCCAACAGGAAACCTCCCGGTCTTTACCAGTGCCGCCGTCTGCGCAGCGATACGCTCAATAACCTCCTCGGGGCTGCCGCTTGTATCTAACGGCCCATGGGTATAAATGCCTCTGCTGCTAGGATCACTTTTTCCGTCCCATGTTTCCAGTTGCCACGACGCTTTCAGAATAGCGGCTGGCCCCTCTGCAGTGCCGCCACCATAAGAAACTGACTCTTCCATAGGAATAGGCAGTACGTGAAAGTAGGCTTGACCGGGTTCTGGCTGTTGTAATTCAGACCCCAAAAAAACAGGGTATCCCGGCGCCACAAGTTGCTCTAGTTTTGCCATTTTTGTCCTTTTCCCTGACTCTGCGGCTCAATATTGAAGTGACTAATGGCCCGCTAAGAGAGCCGATCTTTAAAGTCGTCGTAACCAAATTGCTTAATAATTTTTATTTGATCGGTATCCGAATTCCACAGGGCAATAGTCGGCAGAGCAATGCCGTTAAAGGTGGTTGTCTTGACCATGCTGTAGTGCGCCATATCGTCAAACATAAGTCGCTGACCGAGCTGCAGGGGTTTTTCAAAACTGTAATCACCCATCACATCGCCCGCTAGACAGGTCTGTCCGCCCAGTCTGTAACTGTAGGTCTTCTGCCCTTTCTCCGCTGCCCGAAAAATCTCAGGCCGATAGGGCATTTCCAAAATATCGGGCATGTGACAGGTCGCCGAGGTATCAAGAATCGCCAGTTCCATCTGGTTATAGGTTAAATCCAACACTTCAGCGACCAACACGCCTGCGCCCAAAACCGCGGCTTCGCCGGGCTCTAGGTAAACCTGCACCGAGTGTTTTTCTTGGAACGCAACAATGCGCTTAATTAATTCATCAACGGGGTAATCGTCACGGGTGATGTGGTGGCCGCCGCCAAAATTGACCCACTCAACTTTTTTAAGGACATCGGCAAAATTTTCCTCAATGACGTCAAGTGTTCGACTGAGTGGCTCAAAGTCTTGTTCGCAAAGGGTGTGAAAATGCAGACCGCTAATGCCTTTGAGATGTTCCCCAGCAAATTCACTTTTTGGAATACCTAGACGCGATCCCTCAGCGCAGGGATCGTACATCGGCACGTCCGCCTCTGAGTGCTGAGGATTGATGCGAACGCCAAACTGCAATTCTGGGCGCTGGTGTTTTGCGTCTTGAATAATTGTTTGAAATCGATGCCATTGGCTAAACGAATTGAACACAACATGGTCTGAAATCGACAGTATTTCCGGCAGCTCATCTTCTTTGTAGGCCGCGCAGAAGGTGTGCACTTGACCGCCAAATTCGGTGTAACCCAGCCGTGCTTCGAAGAGGCCGCTGGCACAGACACCGCTAAGGTAGCGATCAAACAAGGGGGCCAAACTGAACATCGAAAAAGCCTTCAGTGCAAGCAGCACTTTGGCGCCTGACTCGCGCTGTACGCGCTGTAATACTCGTAGATTTTTTTCGACGGCAACTTCGTCAATAACAAAACAGGGTGATGGCACCCGAGAGGGGTCAAACTTTTGAAATGTCTTACTTTTAATCATAGCTCTCACGCAATCTAGTGTTTTTACGCGACCGTATTTCTATTTAATCATGCATATGCTGGTCTTTTTATTGTTACCCTATTAATTTTTACTTTACTGTCAGCATTGCCGACGATTAAAGCAGATTTAATTGGGGATTTTCTACTATTTTCCATGGCAATCCGTAATCATTCATCGCCTGCATAAACGGATCTGGATTCATCTGCTCGATATTCCACACGCCAGATTTAAACCATTCTCCCTGCAACATTAATTTAGCGCTAATCATTGCAGGAACGCCAGTCGTGTAGGAAATGCCCTGCGACTGCACTTCACGGTAGCACTCTTGGTGGTCTTTGATGTTGTATAAATAGACAGTTTTCTCTCTGTCATCGCGAATACCTCGGACCACGCAGCCTATACAGGTCTTGCCGTGGGTGCGCGGCCCCAGGGTCGATGGATCGGGCAAACGCGCCTTGAGAAATTGAATGGGAACGATTTTACGGCCTTCAAAATCGACGGGGTGAATGGCAGTCATACCGACGTTGGCCAGTACTTCTAGATGCTTTAAATAACTGTCCCCAAAACTCATCCAGAACTGTGCTTTTTTCAGGGTTGGAAAATGCTTTGTCAGTGATTCCAACTCTTCGTGGTACATGCGGTAGATATTAAAACTGCCAACATCGTCTGGACAGGTAAAGCGCTGCTGTATTGACATAGCGGGTGTTGTGACAAACTGCCCATCCTCCCAGTGACGGCACTCTGCGGTGACTTCGCGAATATTTATTTCTGGATTAAAGTTAGTGGCGAAGGGATAGCCGTGATCACCACCATTGACGTCAATAATATCCAACTGGTGGATCTCATCAAAATAGTGCTTTGCCAAATAGGCGGTAAAAACATTGGTGGCTCCCGGATCAAAACCGCAGCCCAGCAGCGCCATTAATCCAGCTTCTTGGAAGCGCTGTTGATAGGCCCACTGCCAGCTGTATTCAAATTTCGCGCTATCCAATGGCTCGTAATTAGCGGTATCTATGTAGTGGACACCCGCTGCGAGGCAGGCATCCATAATTGTTAAATCCTGGTAGGGCAGCGCGACGTTGATTACCAGAAAGGGTTTTGTACGCTTAAACAGTGCGACCAATTCAGCGACATTGTTAGCATCTACACGGGCTGTTTCTATTCGACGTCCGTAACGCTGCTGAATTTGCTGTGCAATGGTGTCGCACTTTTCCAATGTGCGACTGGCCAGCACAATGTGGCCGAAAATATCACCGAGCTGGGCACATTTGTGCGCAACCACCTGTCCCACGCCACCAGCACCAATAATGACAATCTTGTTCATAACAGTCTCCTTGATCGGACCTAATGCTCTCGTTCGTAATAGGTATAACCTTGCATGCTCGCCCTGAATGCTTTGATAATTTGCTGGCGCTCAGCGGCAGTAATGCGTCCCTCTTGCACCGCGCGTTCGGCGGTGTTGCGATAATTTAATTCTAGTCGCTTTGGGTCATACTCGACGTAAGTCAGTACATCGGCAATCGTGTCGCCGTGCATCTCTTTGGCGAAGTCAAAACTGCCATCGCCGTTTAAGCGCACGCTGACCACATTGGTGTCGCCAAAAAGATTGTGCAAATCACCCAAGGTCTCCTGATAGGCGCCCACTAAAAACACCCCCAAGTAATACTCTTCAGCCACTTTTATAGGGTGCAAAGGAAGGGTCTTAGCCACTTCTCTCTGGCCAATAAAGCTGTCTATTTTGCCATCGCAATCACAGGTGATGTCCGCCAGTACCGCCTGCCTGACAGGCTCTTCATCGAGGCGATGGATAGGCATAATGGGGAACAGCTGATCAATCGCCCAAATATCCGGCAGCGATTGAAAAAGGCTGAAATTGCCGTAGTAGATATCCGCCAGTGATAGTTTTAAACCTGACATACAGGCAGGAATTTCGCTCATATCATCGAGAATATCGGCCATGCGATGCAGTGCATCAAGAAAAATATTTTCACCAACGGCGCGACTGCGCAAATCAACCTTGCCCTGTTTAAAAGCATCGCGCAGCTCGCTGCGATAGTGGTGAACTTGCTCATAACATCGCTCTACAGTCTCAGCGGAAATATTCTCTGAACAATTGCGCAGTGCGGTGAGCAGCGGATGGTCGTTTTTGTCCGGCTGCGATTGGTGGGTGGCCTCGAAGGTTGTGGTGTCAAGAATATTGAAGAGCAGCACAGAGGCATAGGCGACAACCGCACGTCCGGACTCGGTGACAATGGTTGGATGTGCGATGGCTTCGCGATCAAGGGTATCTTTCACGGTGTTGACCACCGTTGCGCAATACTCCTCAAGGGCATAATTGCGGCTCTGGTTGTCGCTGCTGTTAGCGCCAGAATAGTCAACCGCCAACCCCCCTCCAAAGTCGATATAGCTTAAGGCTGCCCCCCTTCTCGCGCGAGGTCGATGTAATAGCGACAGGCTTCGATCACACCGCTGCGTATATCGGCAATACTGGGAATCTGCGAACCCAAATGGCAGTGCATAAGTTGCAGGCAGTCGAGCATCGAAGCTTCACGCAACCTGTCGACTACGGTGATCAATTCGTTGGCGGTCAGGCCAAATATGCTGCGATCGCCGCTGGTGGAATTCCAATGGCCGCTGACCTTCGATACCATTTTCACGCGAACACCCATTTTGGGGCGAATATTCATGCTTTTACTGCGTTCAATAATAATCGGTAGTTCTGAGGGCGTTTCAATCACAAAGAAGCAGTCATACCCAAGCTTGATCGCCTGCAAGCCGAGTTCGATAAATTCGTCGTCTTTGTAGCCATTGCAGATTAACAGACTGCCGGGCTGCGTTAGCATGGACAGCGCGATAATCATTTCCGCTTTACTGCCCACTTCGAGGCCGTGGTGGTAGCGCGCCCCGAATGCCGCAATTTCTTCAACCACCTGGGCCTGCTGATTTACCTTGATCGGATAGACGCCTCGGTAGGGCTTGGTGTAGCCCGCGTTAGCAATGGCTGCGGCAAAGGCTTCGTTGAGACGCATGATCTGCGCGTCAAGAATATTTTCAATGCGCAGCAACACTGGCATCTGTAAATCTCGCTCGATCATGCCATGAATAATATCGAGCAGTGCGACCTCTTTGGTCAACGTCTTCGCGGTGACGTTACCTTCAGGGGAAACGCCAAAGTAATCATTCCCCCACCGCTCAACACCATACAGCTCTGCAGATTGCTTGACCTGCCAAGCAAGATTGTTTTTGCCGTGCACTCCATACTCCCTGTAAAAAAATAGTACTGCCTAAGAACCGTTTAAACGGCTATTTTTTTGCCGCTACAACGCCAAAGGTAGACTATAAGATGTGCCTGCGCCGCCCTTGGATACCTCTATCGCGGGTTGATCATAAATTGGGGATGCAGACGTGCTCTATCACAGGCCAATGACCGTGAAAAAAGTTCGCTATGCCATAGGACGGCGGTTAAGAGAGGCCGCAGAGAGCCTGCGGCACAAATAGATAAGATCTTACAAAGACTGGTTGATGGCTAACAATGCTTGCAGAGGGTCAGCTGCTTGCGTGATCGGACGGCCAATAACTAGGTAATCACTACCCAATCGCATGGCATCCTGAGGCGTCACAATACGACGCTGATCGTCAGCAGCGCTGTCGGCCAAGCGGATGCCGGGGGTGATCAACTGAAAATCCGCGCCCAGTGCTGCTTTTAGTGCACTGGCTTCTTGTGCCGAGCAGACAACACCATCGAGACCGGCATTTTTGGCTAACTGAGCAAGATGCATAACATGGTCGCTGAGGCTGCGCTGAATACCGAGCTCGCGCAAATCGGACTCATCCATGCTCGTTAATACGGTTACAGCAATCAATCGCATAGCACTGCCGCGCTGCTGCAGAGCCTGTTTGGCGGCGGCCATCATGCGCGTACCGCCCGAGGCATGCACATTCGCCATCCACACACCTAAATCAGCGGCTGCACCAATGGCTTTGGCGACAGTGTTGGGGATATCGTGAAATTTTAGGTCAAGAAATACGTCAAAGCCGCGGCTGACAAGTCCAGACACCAACTCTGGCCCTACTGCGGTGTAGAGCTCTTTGCCCACCTTGAGGCGACACTGACTGGGATCCAGTTTGTCGGCAAGAGCCAGTGCTGAACGCTGATTGTCATAGTCGAGAGCTACAATGACGGGAGAAGAGGAAGACGCCATGAGTCAATTAGTCCTTTTTCTTGGCTGCGTGCGCCAGCTTGCGGCGATAAAACATAATGAGCACCGAACCGGCCATGAGTCCCAACAAACAACCCGCAGCAAGAAACACAATCAACCACAGCCCAAGGCTGAGGCTGGGGCCCTGAAAAAGTACAAAGTTGACGGCTAATTGCTGGCCATTTTCTAGGGCGAACATCGCGCCAACGGCGCCTATAATAAGCAGCAGAAAAAATTTGATGAACATCCACAGCGCACGCATGGCGGCACACTCCACATAAAAGAATTGATACACAGGCGAGCATTGTACTCGCTGATTCACCGAGCAACAAAACTCTCTGTTAATTATTCCTTGTGGAAAAGCGGCGCCCACAAAAAATGCGCCTCAGGATAACCTAAGGCGCATCTTTGTATTCGTGTACGCTTGGCGGAAAAGCGTGTTTTACTTCTTAGCAGCACCGAAACGCTTGTTGAAGCGATCAATTCGTCCACCGGTGTCGGCGACTTTCTGCTTGCCAGTGTAGAACGGGTGGCAAGCTGAACACACATCGAGGTAAAGATCGTCAGTGCGGGTTGAACCTACGCTGATAACATTACCGCAACTGCAGGTAGCTTTTAATTCTCTATACGCTGGGTGAATCTCGTTTTTCATCATATACTCCAATTTGCTTGCCGCCACCCTATCAGTCAGCTGGTAGAATGTTAACTAGAGCGTTAACCAGTCCAACTCCCGTATGGCACGGCAGGCCATTTCTAAAGAGCGCGGATTCTAGCAGAAATAAACTCGGTTACAAAAGGAATTCTCAACTTTATTATGGCGGATTCAAAGCCTTTAATTGTTCGCGTCGCGGTACCCTCACCGCTGCGCCGCACATTCGATTATCTCGTGCCCGACAACCTGCAGAGCACACCGCCACTGCGGGGCTGCAGAGTGTCGATTCCCTTTGGCAAACGCCATGTTGTCGGCCTAGTTATCGACTGTGTGGACACCAGTGCGTTCAGCATCGATAAACTCAAACCCATCGCGGCGGTCATTGATCAACAGCCACTTCTGCCGGAATCACTCTTCAAGCTTTTTATCTGGGCAGCCAACTATTATCAGCACCCGATCGGTGACGCACTGCACAGCACCCTGCCAGTGCTATTGCGACGGGCCACCCCACTGCCCGCGGTCAACCATGTACCTCACTGGCAACCGAGTGTATTAGGTTTGGGGCTTGGCCCCGATTCTCTCAAGCGCTCTCCCAAGCAAAAAGCGTTGATGGCTGATCTGTTGACAGAGGCACCGCTCCGCCATGACGACTTAGTGACTCGCTACAGTGCCGCCCTGTTAAAACAGTTGCAGGCCAAAGGCTTGATTGAAGCTGTGTCGCTGCAGCCGCAGCCGGCCGAGGAGGCGCAACTGCTTAAAGAACCTGCGCTGAATTTACACGCCTCGCAACAAATCGCCATGGACCAAATCGAATGCCATGGATTTAATACTTGGCTGCTCGATGGTGTGACCGGCAGCGGCAAAACAGAAATCTACCTGCAGTGCATTGAGCAGATACTTCGCTATGGCCGTCAGGCGTTAGTCCTGATTCCTGAAATCAGCCTCACACCACAAACCGAAAAACGCTTTCGCGACCGCTTCAATGTGCCGCTGGTTACTCTGCATTCTGCTATGACCGACAAGGCCCGGCTCGATGCGTGGGCCGCTGCGCAGTCGGGCGCTGCAAAAATTGTTCTCGGCACGCGCTCTGCAGTGTTTACACCGCTGCAAACGCCGGGGCTGATTATTGTCGACGAAGAGCACGACCCGTCCTACAAACAGCAGGAGGGATTTCGCTATTCCGCGCGAGATCTCGCCGTTATTCGTGCAAAACAGGAAAATATTCCCGTGATTCTGGGGTCGGCAACTCCGTCACTGGAATCACTCAAGAACTGCCACAGTGGACGCTACCAGCATCTTCGACTGAC
>Ga0208025_1000173_pt1 | contig 21195 bp, 42 predicted proteins | sample Colrivmeta1549A3_FD_187649 | JGI IMG/M metagenome (GOLD analysis project Ga0208025, IMG submission 187649) | Estuarine microbial communities from the Columbia River estuary - metaG 1549A-3 (SPAdes) (version 2) | ecosystem: Environmental > Aquatic > Marine > Intertidal zone > Estuary | place... | reverse complement strand
ATACCATAAACCAAACGTGCTATTGCGAACTTATTAACGTCCTCATCATGGATATAGAATAACAAGTCGTTACGACCACCCGTTCCCTCTTCTCCTGGGGTCGGTAAGGTCAACACTTCTTCTGAATACTTTGCTCGTACTCCGAACTCTAACTGAACCCAATTCTCAAAGCTCTCTACTTCGTTTGCTCCGACAACTGTGCCTTCCCAAACACATACTTGATTAAAATTTTCCATTGCTTAATTGTTTTGATATTTCAAAGATAAGTATAAAAAAGTTCTTGTGCAAACTTTTTAATAAAAAATGCTTGTCTTTCCAAGCTGTCAACCTAATTTATTATTTAATGACGTAAAGGGTATCAAATCGTCTGGGTAGTCAGGACAGGATTCGAACCTGTAATTTTAAACTCCAACGGTTAGCCCTAATACTAGGGTTCGGTTTAGGAGAAATCCCTCATTTAACATACCATTGCGTCTACCAATTTCGCCACCTGACTATTTATTTTTTTTACTTACTTCAAAGATAAGTATAAAAAAGTTCTTGTGCAAACTTTTTAATACATTTTTTCTGTCATCGCTTTCGCTTTTGCAAAGTGCTTCTCAATCTGCTTGGCGAATGATACCAATCTCGCTTTGGTCTTGGCGTATGCAAAGAACTGACTGAACTCGCTATCGAACTCTATCCCACTACAATTTACATTGCGTTTGATACAATCCTCAAAGTCGTATGCTGATTCAAAATGACGTGCTAACTGCTCGTCCTTTGGAAACCCAGTGATTGACCATTGCGCTCCCTCATAATCTCCCTTGTAGATTAGTAACCCGAACGCTGTTCTAATTTCTTGTGATTTTGTTGCCATTGCTTAATTGTTTAATAATGTAAATTTATGGGTTTAAAAGTTTACACGCAAATTTATTTTCGATCAATTCCAAAAAAAATTTCATTTTGATTAAAATAAAAAGGGGGATTTCTCCCCCTTAATCACATCTTACGAACTAACTTAACATAACCACCATCCTCGGCATAGCGACCATTTATATTCTCCAAATACCTATCTTGTATGCGTATGTAATCTTTGATACAATCACGATAAGTTTTGTAAACGCAATGCTCACGATTTTTACCAACCACGTACTCGCTTCGGCTTGTCTTGATACCTGCAATGTTTTTGTTCTCCTTGCAGATTGATGACTTGAAGTGTTGGCTCTCAATCTTAAATTGAGCAAGTGCCACATTCGGTAGTACACACCCTTGGTCGATTAACTCCTTAAGGATTGCCTCATCGGTTAACTCTATGTCGTCCACCTCATCACTCAATACTCTCTCCTTAACGATTGTCTTATAGGAAACAACTTCTTTTGGTGAAATCGTAAATGCTCCCATAATCAAAAGCAAGTTTACCATAATCGAGATTGTGAACATTGGGCGATAGTCCCAAACTCTTTTTAATTGTAGGTTATCCGTCTGCTCAAACAATAACCTTTGTTTTAATGTGCTGTTTTTTGTTTTCTGTTTCATAACATTTAATTTAATTGTTTAACAAATGTATGTATAAAAAACTTTATGTGCAAACTCTGTTCCGCTTTTTTAATCAGGGTAAATCATCATTGTGCCAGCATCGTGCCATTCGTAATACCAACCACGCTTCTCGGTTTGCTCATTTAGTTTTGGGTTTACTCCATGTGAATTGTACCAACTCTCACGATAGTAATCGAATAGGTTATTATTTTCTTCACCTGATACCCAAATACCTGTACCCGCACTTTCACCATAGAATTGTTCGGTAGTCCCAACAACTCTAACTCCTTTGGTTTCGAGCCAAGCCATCATTTGTTCACGATTTAATTTTTTAATTGCCATGTCGTTTAATTATGATGTAAAACTACTGATAAAAAAGTTTATGTGCAAATTTTATTTTAATCTAATTTAAATTTCTGTACTTATAGTACTTTTATTTTAATTAAATTAAACCACAAGATTTTGATTGGTGTTTTCAGGAACTAAAATACATTGCCCATCCATGTACTCCAAGAATACTTGTTTAGCAATTTTAAATTTGCTCATTGGGTGTCTACGTCCGTTCTTTGTTAACTGATAATAACCCTGACCAAAAATTCCTGTCCATCGGAACTCCCACGTCTTTGTTGTACCATCCGCATAAAGGTAAGTTACCTTTGGCTTCGCCACTAAAAAATCTACTATGTTCATATGTTTAATTGTTTATTGATACGAATGTAAGGGTAATAAAGTTTATGCGCAAATTTATTTTAATAAGTTGATCAATTCTGGTGATAAAAAAAGGGGACGTTTCCATCCCCTCTCTCACTTGTGTAGGTTAAACCGATTAACAAATAATTTTAATCAAGTTCTTTGTTGGTACGATTACTTTGTTCACCATGCTTCCATGTATCTCAATCTGCAAACCATTCCAATCAATCACCTTTGGTGCTGATACCGAAGCAACTTTGTTAAGTTGGTTTGCTCTACGAGTAACCCAAGCCTGCTTCGCAACTTCACTGCGGTCTTTTTTCTTGGCATCCATGCGGTCATTTAAAAGTTTTTCCACATGAGCCCTACGCATAGCAATTTTTACAGCATCTTTGGTAATTCCGTTTCTGTGTTTGAAATTGGATACCGTTTTTTCGCTTACACCATAAGCAAATGCGATTTGCTTTGTGCTTTTTCCTTTTACCATTAAGTTGGCAACTCCTTCGTAAGTTAATGTTCCTTTTACCATTGTTTTTGTGTTTTTGATTATGATGTAAAACTAATTATAAAAAAGTTTATGTGCAAATAAATCTACAAATTTTTCGTAAAAACATACGTCATCATTTCTTTGGCATATGCACTCTTTGATTTATTTGCGTAGCAATAAGGTCTAACGTATTGTTTAAGACCGCACATCTCACCCATGTAGTTCTTAAAAACTTTGTCTCTAAAATGTGCATAGTCCTTTGCACCAAAAACATCTAGGTACTCTAGCAAAGATGAGTTGCGAACGTTTTTTGTCATGGTGATAAACGCAAAACCTTTCTCAAACCTTTGAAAAGCGGATACCATATTGTTTAACTTATCTATGGTGAAAGAACCGCAAAGGTCTAAATCAACTACATCGTATTTCTCAAACTCAGCATTAAAGATATCGCCTTGTTTATAGTTAAGAATTTGGTGCTTTTTCTTAAGTTGTTTATACTTCGGCAAACCATTAATGTATGTCTCGGCATCAAACTCATAAGAGTCGATTACAGCCACTTTCGAAAATCTGCTGTTTAAGGCAATCATTTGCTCAAACTCGAATGAATCTGCGGATAAGGTGAGAAAGTTGTTTAAATCGTCCGAAAACTTGCTATTTTCGATACAATTTAGTTTAAACTCTCTGCAACTTTGCTTCTCGTTGGCATCGGCATAAACAAAGCGACCAACTCTCTCCTGATACTTTCTTTCTTTAACTTGCATAAGTGATAATGTTTATTGTTTAACGTGACACAAAGATTACCATAAAAAAGTTTATGCGCAAATTTATTTACAAAATGAGTTATTTTTTTTTTTTGATCCACGGATAAATAAAAAAGGGATACGTTTCCGCATCCCCTCATCGTATTCACGATTAAAAAAGAATCTTTAGACGCAAGGTATCCACTCGCTCGGTTTACTCATTGTCGCTTTGGCATCGTGAAAGCCTTCCACCATTACATTTGCAATCTTGTGGCTTGCTTCGTTCCTGCCATCAAAGTTATACTCCTCACTGGCGCAATTCTCCAACCACTCAAGACATAGTTTGGTAAAGGATTGTTGCAAAGTTCGGTGTTCACGATTCATTTCAGCGATAAACTCCTTGTTCTTGTTGCTGAATGAGTTTAGGTAGTCGGTAACATTGTTTACCACTTCCTTTGCTTGGGTTTGTGTAGCTGTGTTCATATTGTTTAATTGTTTAACGATACAAAGATTAAAATAAAAAAGTTTACAGCAAAATTTATTTTTAATCTATTTCAATTATTCTGCAATAGTTTTCCAATTCATCCAAAGGTATTCTTCCGTTATTGGATGAATAATAACCTTGGGCATCAAACCTTTTCTTCCAATCAAAGAATGCGTTTCTTGCTTCCTCCTTTGTTGAATAGGTATCACTGAAATGGATGCTGAATCCATCAGGACTAATCACATCGTATTTTTTCTTGTTTTCCATATAGCAAAGTAATATATAAAAAAGTTTACAGCAAAATTTATTTATAAAAAAAATGGGGATAATTTCTTACCCCCACTTCTCATGAAAAACAAAAACACAAATTAATTTGAAAAGAACGGCTGTATAATTTCAGCGCCACTCAACTCAACTTGTTCTTTTACATACTCAACCGCTTTGGTATCGGTTGGGTCATACACATACGCTCCGTTGCTAGAAGCTACAGCGAATTGGCCATTTGACAATCCCCAAAAGTAATAGCGGATGGTATCGTTTGGCTCCAACACATTTAAAGCGTTTGCGCACAATTCGTTTAACTCGGGAAATAATTTAACACCTCCCGTGATTGTTGATACAATTGCAAGCTTCATGCTGCCATTGTTGAACTCATTTGCTTCGGTGGTTCTTCCGATTTTGTTTAGTGCTTCCACTAGGTAAGACTTGTAAGCTCCCGCTTGCGGTCTTGGAAAAGGATTTGACATATTTAATTGTTTTTGATTATGGTACAAAGTACGTTATAAAAAAGTTTATGTGCAAATTATCTTATCTCTTTTATTGAAACTTTTTTTCCATTGGTTGTTAGCCGTAGGTATTTCATTTTAATTGAAATAAAACTAGGTAAATTCCAATCATAGATATTAACATTCTTGAAACAAGCGGGACTTGAACTAGTGAACCCATAATCATTCAATAACACATTCAATTCATTTTGTGTGAAATCGTATTCATTAAATGTTAATGTTGCCTGACCGCAAGTTGTTTCGTGTTGTATTCCCAAAACCGCCAACACCTTATCACCTTTCATAAAGATTGCATAAGATATATCATCGTATACATCGGAACTTATAGTTCCCCTTTCATCAACACCACACCCGTCATCGCAACCAGTGTATATCGTATCTTCAGCGAAATCAATATCAATTTGCTCGGGATCGTTTTGTTCATAGATGCGTTTACCAACTGAGGAATCACAACCTTTCAATGCCCAATAGCAAATAAATATAAATAAAATAAAACCAAATATATTTTTCATATTGCAAAGGTGGTGATAATAAAGTTTACGTGCAAATTTTTAATCAACTACTCCGTTTCCGTAGTAAAGGTTAAAACTTTTTGCCTTGTAATCATCTGACTGCAACCATTCTTTGTACTTTCGTTCCCATTGTTTATCTTGGAACGTATAGTGTGAACCATTGCAATATCTTAAACGATTGTTAAGTTTGTAGAACTGCTCAAACATACCTATCTCGGTTGTGTCTTCAATCTCCTGCGTTCTTGTAATAACTGAAGTGTTATCATGATAACGATAACCGCTTTCCGTTACAACGGTTTCGTTTCTTGGATTCCAATAATCTAAAGTTGTTCTTAACATTTTATTTTAATTAAATTATAAATGTGTTTGGTGTCCACAATTCAAGCATTCAATATAAGGTTTGCCACCCTCACGAACTGCCGCACTATCTCCAGGTAAAAGATACCATTCATTATTTGAACACTCGGGACATTTGGCTTCATCTGAACCCATGCGTTCTTTCATGGTTAGTTGTTTCTCACCTACATGGTATGGATAAACCTCATCCATAACATTCCCCTCAATGGGAACTAAAACTGCTTTGTAAAACTTTGGCTCTCTCATATCACCATATCAATTAAAGTAAGTTGTGCTTCAAAACCGCTATCGGTTTTGTCCCATTGTCCCCCCAATGCCATTTCCGCATCCTCACGCAAAGTTTTAAGGGTTGTAATCAATGGGGTGAATACTTCTTCAAATACCTCCGAATCCAAAGTTGTTAAGTCCAAAGGTAGTTTGTCCTCAACCGCAAGATTAACAAGAATCTCTTTAATTTTTTCTGCGTATAATGTTTTTGCTTCCATAGTTCAAAGGTCTATATAAAAAAGTTTATGTGCAAATTTATCTCGATCAATTTCAAAAAAAGTTTGGGGGAATTTCTTCCCCCAATTACTTTAATCATCTTCTCGGTATTCGTACACCTCAATCTCGGTATGTAGGACAAGGTTTCTCACCCCCTCAATCTCAACAAACTCTGCCGTTGGAACTTCCTCATCAAGGTCTGCCGTTGAGTATTGGTAACTATCCTCATTCACATCACCCTCGCCCTCGTATGGCATTTGTTCTGCGTACCCAAGTAACTTTGTGTGTAAAGCGTTTATTCTGCTCTCAATCTCATCAGTCAAGATGAAATCTCTCTTGTAGTCAACATTAAATCCGTCCCAATGAACATAACGCATATTGGCTACATACTTCTCAAACAATTCGTTTTCCTCTTTTGTCAAAGGAACGTGAACTTTTGCGTGGTATCTTTCCGACCACTCACTTGTTGCCGATTTTACATACTCAAAGTCATCTTCCTCATCATTCAAGTTAATGTGAACTTTACCACTCTCACCCATATAGTGTCCGTCCGATGCTTCGTAGAAATCAATCTCACGATAAACTGCATCATTAAAGTAACTTTCCAAATCACTACACTCAACAAGGTTGTCGTTCTCATCATAAAAGTTTAGTTGGGTTTCGTTCATACTATCCCCACCACAACTGAACTCAAACTCACCTCTTGCGATGCCTTTTTCTTTCCAAGGTTTAATCATTTCATTCATAATCTTATGTGCTTTTGTTTTATGTTACAAATTAAGTAATAAAAAAGTTTATGTGCAAATTATTCTTCACCCATTCTTAACTTTTCCAATAATTCTTTGCTACGCTTTTGTGCTTCAACACTCGGAATGTCCTTAACTCCGTTATTGAACCAAGGTTGTACAACAATGTTTTCCAAGTAATCTTGTGGGGTTGGGATACCCTTGTGGCGAAAATCCTCGCTAATGTGTAGCATAGCAATATCAATGGTGTCCACACTCTTTCCGTCCGAATTGATTATGTTGTAACCGAATACCTTTGGGATAATTGTGTAGGCGAACCAAGTATTGTGTGTCAATACCCTTGATGAATTGTTGTTCATAGTTGCCTTTGGACTATCAATCAGTTCGTGGATAGCGATGTAATCTTCAATCTTACCACCCCAACGCTTAACTGAACTTTTTGAATGAATTTCTGGATTTGCCATTTGTGTTTTGTTTTTGATTATGATACAAAATACGACATAAAAAAGTTTATGTGCAAATTTATTTTCACCCAAAATAAAAAAAGTGGGGATATTTCTACCCCCACCTTTCATTTGTGGATAATCAAAAACAATAAATCAATCCCAAATTCGTGTTACTTGTTGGTTAAATGGATTATACTCCACTTGTTTGCCCATAACCCAATCCCCCTTGTCAATCTTCAAGGTCTTGTGTTCGTTACTCCAAGCACCATTCGGCTTTTCGTGTTTCAAATCACAATCTTCCTTGATAGTAATTTCGGGGAAATCAGTTGCTACTTCAATGTCCATAGCAAAGTTACCATAAAGGGTGTGTTGGTTCACTCCCTCGCCCACCAATAAGGTGTGTTTTTTAAGCGACTTTTTCATTTTATTTAATTTGGTTTTTGTTTAACTTTCAGCGACAATCAATTTAAGGTATTCTTTCTCGGTTAGGTGTCGTGGTTTGTCCAAAGGTGTGTATGTCCCTTTTGGTTTAATCATTACACAATCCCCTTGGCGAACAATCTTCGCAATGTTACCTTGTGGTACATCAGTTTGGATAGTCCAAGCAATACAATGGATAGGGTTAATCTTGCTCATATCAAAATCCCAATTACTACCCAATTCGTTTGTACTATAAACTGACCTCAAATCAACCCAAATAAGATACTCTCTATCGGTACTTGTGTCCTTGCAACGAACATAGTGGCAATCTTCCATTTTACGCCAACTATTCTCCATATTTTGGCTAAATACTTCACCTTTCACCTCAAACAATTCATAGGTATCATCAAAGGTATGTTCAACCAATTCACCTTTCTCGTTTACCCAAGTGGTTGTTTTCTTAATTGTCTTACTTGATAGCAAGGTTGGTTTGGCTTCCTTTATTATGGCTTCCATACCTAAATTCAAGATACCAACTCTCCTTTGTTCCAAGTTAGGTAGTTGTGCAATATCACCAAAGGTTGCTGGAACTACTTTGTCCCAAAAGTCCTCTAATTGTTCCATTGGACATTCATCTTGGTACTTCAATTTGAGTACACGACACCCCAAGTCAAAGGGGAACTCTACATTGTTAATTACTATTTTCATTGTGCTTTTGTTTTATGTCTACAAAGTAAATGATAAAAAAGTTTACACGCAAATCTTTTTACAAAAAAAGTTTGGGGGATTTCTCCCCCTTACTTTTAGTATTGGTATTTCGCTGAATAAACATTAATGAAATTCTCCTTCTTCTGCAAGAATGGTTTAAGTTCCTTAACAAACTTCTTTTCAAACTCCGCATCAAACAAACCACCCAATGCACTCTTAACAACTTCAAGTATTGGTGTATTGGTTGTGGTGTCATCAAAGGCACAATACAATTCAACTGACCAATCTTTTGGTATTGAACCATGTCTATCTTGGTTTATCTTTGCTTTTTTCAACCCACGCTTAATGGTAATGTTTGGTGTCTCGTAAACATCAACCTCATCATCGTACCAATCAATCTCGCTGAATGATACATTCGCCAATAATAGTTTCTTGGTCTTGATGCCCTTCCAAAAAGATTCCAACATGGTTGCCAATCTTTCCTCGTTGACATATAGTTCACTCTTACGGCTTGAACCCGAATAGTCCGAACTGATCGTCAAAGCGATTTTGTTTTCTTGTCTGCGAGCCACATTAATTGATAACTCTTCTTCTGTAAATAAATTTCTCATGTGCTTTTGTTTTATGGGACAAAGTAATACATAATAAAGTTTATGTGCAAATTTATTTTCAACTGATTTTGCAACCCATTACTGACATATAGAATACATCCCTACGGACAATTGAATTTAATTCATTTATAATTGGCTCGGTTGACGTTTCGTTATTGAACTTTTTTTTAAGGCTGGTGTATTCCGCAATGGTAATATCAATACCCTTGAACTCTGGTGTTGTTAAAACTTGGTCTAATAGTGATTTCATCTTGATTAAAATAAAATGGGGGGATTTCTCCCCCCGATTAATTATTCTGCGGTTTCCTCTTCCAACTGACAAGCTTCACCTCTTTCGGTGGCCTCAACCAACTGACGAATCTCGTGGTTGATACCACTCTTCCAATCCTCGGTTTCAAAGTGAACAGAATCAATCTCGATTTCATTCCCGTTGCAGATGCTGAACTCACATCGTCTTGAATTGACTTCAATTCCCTCGTTGTCGGCATCATCAACGATTGATTCAAGGCGGTTCGCCAATTCCTCAAAGTCGATTTTGGTTGTACCTTCGATGCTCTCAATCAATCTGATTACATCTTCCTTGGTGAACAATGAACCTGCTGATTCATTCACCTTGCTAATAACTTGTTCTTTTGTCATATAAGTGGTTTTTTTGATTATGGGACAAAGTACGTCATAAAAAAGTTTACAGCAAAATTTATTTATAATATTTTTTTTGTCACCCCCTTTATTTTACATGAATCCATGCTTACTTTTGTGGTATGAAAAAGATGCTTATGCTTTTGAGCGTGGTTGCCATGATGGCCGCTTGCTCTACGGAAACAACCGAAACAACCACGACTGTGGATTCAACTCAAGTAGTTGTTGATACATTCATGGTTGACAGCGCCAACACCAGTGTTGATAGCGCAAAATAATCAGTCAATGGTTATTGATTAAGTGGGATTCCGAAAGGGTCCCATTTTTTTTTGCATAAAAATTTGGTTGTAAACTTTATTATGTATTACTTTGTACTCGTAAACAATTAAACAATGGAACTACACAAAGCACAAGTATTAGCAAATTTTTTAATGCACAAGCATGAACTCACCTCAAAGGGTTGGCGTTTTGAGTTTGATACAGCTAAACGCAGGTTTGGTTGTTGTAACCACAGGTACAAAAAGATAACCCTATCCAAAGCGTTGGTATCAATTAATGACGAAGCGAGGGTTAAGAATACAATATTGCATGAGATTGCTCACGCCCTTGTTGGTGGTGGTCATGGTCATGATTCAGTATGGCGTAGAAAGGCAATTGAGATTGGTTGTGATGGAAAGCGTTGCTACACATCAGAGAATACAGTTACACCTGAATCCAAATACATTGCTGTATGTGTTGGGTGCGGTTATGTACATAAGAAACACCGTAAACCAACAAGAATATCCGCCTGCGGTACTTGCTGTAAGGGTGTATTCCAATCAAAATATATTCTTGAGTTCAAATTAAACCCCAAATACTAATCTTATGATAGTAGTAAAACCCTTTACCGTAACCGTTAATCCTTTTACAAGGAGAGCGGTCATTTATAAAGAAGAATATCCAAGTGGTGAATCATACACACTGGAGATTCAATTCAACGATCTTGATGAATGGTATTCATTCAACATAGGTGATAAGATGTACGATGCTCACTTCCTGTATGAAGATGAGTTCTCATTCAACATTTATCCTGTTGATGAAAACAATCACAATGATTACGCTGAATGTCTTGTTGAAACCTTAAACATTTCATATTAATTAAAATGAAAGTAGCTAAACTAGTATACGCTTCATTCGTCACCAGAGTTGTGGTGGATGCAAATGCAACTGAAGAACAAATCTTGGATTCAGCCCGAAAACAATTTGCATTCAAAGTAGAGAATGAATTATCAGAGAACATTGAGGAGATTGTCAACGATGTTGAATGTCCCTACGATAAAGTTTTTGATGAATTTTAAAAATAAATTTGCACACAAACTTTTTTATATATAAATTTGCTACTGTAATCAAAAAACAAAACAATGGGACATTTTATGGACTTCGAGAAAATCTTAGTAGGACTACGAAAAGGTTTAGATGATGCTCTTATACAGGAGTTAAAAGAACACAACAGGGGATTAACTAATCCTTTGGTTATTGACGATGAGGATACCCCAATCTATTTCATTCACCCAACCGAACTTGACGGTAGAAGCAAAGCAAGTTCAATCTTTATTGATTTTGCGGGTGTTGTAATCAAAACGGATGTTGGTGAGTGTGTTGACTTCACCGACTTGGAAACCGATGATATGGTTGCAATCTATGAGTATGTTTACCACGAATTAAATTAAATTCAATATGGCACAGGAAACAATGCGACAAAAGTTAATCGATGCTATCTTTGATATGGCAGGCGATGAAATCGAAACAGTACAGGATGCAAAAAAGTTTGCAGCGATGTCCGATGAACAGTTGGTTGATGAGGTAATCAACTTAGCAAACTATTATAGAAATCAAGCCAACGATGATTTCAGAACCTTTAATGAAGCACCCTATGGAAACGATTAGACGACAGGAAGCAATCGACAGGTTGGTGGATGATGATTTAGATTCATTCCACACAGGACACCAGGACGGTGATGATTCATACGCAGCGGCACTGTTAGAATTCGGACACAAGGGCTACGCTGATTACACCAACGAGGAACTTGCTAGTGAGCTATACGAGAGATTTAGTTTTAATTCATTTAATGTAATTGACGATGAGCAAGAATAAATTATATGAATGCCAGGTTGCGTTCACCTACGAGGCAACCGATCCTGTGGATGCGGCTAGACAACTTATCGCCAATATTCAAATGAACCCAAATTGGTTTGTCACTGTAACCGATACAGATAACCCTGAACATAAATTCAGTGTTGACACCGAAACAGGTGAATGCGAATCCTCCGAGAATTCAAACGAGCAACTTGATTTCGATTTCACTATCTATGAGATTTGGGGTTATGTTTTCCACGCCAACAGGATTTTTGATACTGACTTAGGTAGTGGATGGAACATCTTTAATAAGCAGGGTGAATTTGTGTTAGAATTCTATGTTGAATCCTATGAGGAAACCGATGAGGAGGATGTCGATATCATTTGTGACTACCTAAGGGAAAATTATTTTTAAAAAAAGTTTGGCTGTAAAGTTTTTTATAACTATCTTCGTATCATAATCAAATTACATATTATGTCAACACAAACAAAAATCCAAGAATTTTGGGACACTGAAGCCCAAAAAGTATTAAAGGGAAAGACAATCGTTGAGGCACGATACCTGAATGATGAGGAAATGGAAATGATGGGTTGGAACAAACGACCTCTTTGTTTCTTCCTGAATGACGGAACTAGTTGCATCTTGTCAGCAGATGATGAGGGTAACGAGGGTGGCGTCTTATTCTATGGCGATAGCGGAGTTTTACCAACACTTTAAATTAATCAAAATGAAAAAATTTCAGGTTACCTCAGGGGCTATGGTATGTAGCGACCCTTGCTATACCACCGATGTTTGGTGTATGAGCACAGTTAACAATGTAAAGAACGGTACTTGGGCCGCTGAGGTCGACACGGTAGAAAGCTACGGTCACCGTATTTCCGAACTCAGGGTTAAGCATATTGATGCTGACACGAATGGTTCTAAGTGGGAAATGCTCACAGGTGACTTCGGTGTGGACAGCGGCCAATTTGGTTTCTTTGATTCCGTTCACTACCGTAAAGCTGCTAGTGTTAAAGGAGTTCCTTTGTATGACTTCGGTGGTGATTTCCTTACTGACAACAGCGACCGTGATGGAGATATATGGTATCGTGCTTGTTGCAACCTAACTTTAGGTAAGGACTCTTGGGGTGTAATCCCACACGGGGCTGTATCATCTTCAGGTTACGGGGATGGTTCATACGGAGTTGCGGCTCTTAAGGATGTGAATGGTCAATACATAGCTTTCCAGGTTATATTCATCGGAGAAGAAGACGAAGATGAGGATGAATTCTTGGATGAGGATGAGGTGGATCAATTTCTTTAATAAAAAAGTTTGTTTGTAAACTTTAATTCAATTATCTTTGAATTCTAAAATCTAAATGTATGCATAAAGGTGTAATGTTATTAACCAAAGCCTCTGATAGAGATGAGGCGGTTTCGAATGTTGAGAATTTTCTCGAGGATTATAAGAACCACGTTTGGGATTGGTATGTGATTGGCGGTCGATGGAGTGGAACTCTTAACGCAAAGGCGACTGAGTTCTTTAAATTGGCTCATGCGCATCTCAAAAAGGCGTATCCTGAAAGCGGTGAATTCGTATCCTCCAAGATGGTGGAGGAACAAAGCGAGGTACTTCAGTCCATTTGGTCGGAGGAGTTAGGTGCTAGTGGATTAAATCCATACAAGCGTGATAGCTACTCAAACGAGGGTTCTGATGATGACGTCCTACCACTTAATGAGTGTATCGATGCTATCAATGAGTGGACAAAGGATATGGATGCTGAGGCTGAAAAGATGTGGGAAAAGATGCTTGATGCAAAAACTAGTGGTGAGAAACACGATATGTCAGCTTACTACGCAAAGCGATACGCTGAATGTAAATACGATGAGTTTTGCTTTGAATCCAATGTTTACGATATCGATGAGTATACCAACGACCCAAAGGATGCTCTTGAGAATGCAGACCAATACTTCGCAGTGATGGTGGATATGCACAACTAAAACCTTAAGACCCGTCAGTACCCTGAATTTCGGTGGGGAGTTAATTGAGAACCTCTACTTACGGAGTAGTGTATCAGCTGGCGGGTTTTTTATTTAAATTCAAATAAGTAACTTCGTTTAATATTATAACAATGGCCGTAAAGAAAGTAAAAACTAGTTCGTCAACTTACAAATACGTAAAGGTAACCCCGAAACAAAATAGGGTACCAACCACAAAAAAATCAACAAAAAGAAAATAAAGTTTGGTGGTGAACTTTTTTATTCATAACTTCGCATAAATAAAAATCAAAAGGATATGTTTCAATTGAATGATTTAAAATCAAAAGCGCCCGCTGTATTTAGAACAGCTGAGCAGGGAGCGAAGACTGGTGCTTCAGGTAAGTATCTCTTCATCCCCACTGTCGATATTATCGATGACCTTTCAAAGCTTGGTTGGGACATCTATGATGTTGCGCAGCAAAAGTCCAAGACCAGTCCAGATACAACCAGACATATGGTTAGATTCAGAAACAAAGAATTCGGTGCTGTGGGTATTAACGGCAATGTTCCTGAAATCCTGTTCACCAATTCACATGACAGGACCAAATCAATGACCTTCCATGTAGGTTTATTCAGATTAATCTGTAGCAATGGTCTGGTGATTGCCGACAAAACATTCGGCCAGCTTAACCTAAAGCATAACACTAGCCTAGGATATTCTTTCGAAAACGTTCGTGAGATGATTGGTGGGGTAACCGAAGCGCTTCCTTCTGTATTCGATAAGATTAAATCTTTCGAAGAGACTGAGCTCTCTGTGGAAGCAGCACGTGAACTGGCAATCAAATCATTTGCGGTTCGCTATCCTGAATACCTGAAAGAAGGCAAGCTCGATAGAGCCTCTCTAACAGCTTCTGTGGATGTGGACAGCCTCTTAACAGTATACAGAGCAGAAGACGCCCCAAACAACCTCTGGACCATATACAATCGTGTTCAGGAGAAGATTGTTAACGGGCACTACAAACACATCGGTCTGGACGGGAAGTTAAGACATGCCAGACCAATCAAGAACATTATGTTGGGACTTAGTATTAACGAGAAGCTCTGGGAAGTTGCAGAAGAGTTTGCTGTGTAATTAAAAAGATATGAGAATTTATACATCCGAATCCATACCAGTTGACTTTTGTAAGTCCTGTAATCCATCAGAGAAGGAAGCTCTGGAAATGTTCAATGATCTGGGGGATGGTCCAGACGATCGTGGTAACTGTTTTAGTTATGACGAAGAGCACCCACCTTATGAGGAAACAGATTATTCTTGCGCTGACTGTGGAGAAATTTTAACAGCGGATGATAATTAATTCATAAAAAAGTTTGCACATAAAGTTTTATTTGTATAATTTTACACCATAAATCAAATAGCACATGGGAACTAGAAGTTTAACAACGTTCATCTCGACTTGGAAAGACGAGAAGACAGGAAAAGTAAAGAACGAGAAAATCGTTACAATGTACCGTCAATACGATGGCTACCCAACAGGACACGGTAAGGAATTAGCGGAGTTCATCGGTCAGGGTAAAATGGTTAACGGCATCGGTGCAAACGAACCACAGTTAGTGTTTAATGGTATTGGTTGCCTCGCAGCGCAGGTGGTCGCCAATTTCAAGAAAGGTGCAGGTGGTATCTACTTACATAGAGGCGGTGCAAAGAACTGTTGGGAAGAATGGCACTACGAGGTCATCTTCAATGAGGATACTAGTGAGCTAACCTTTAAGTGTATCGAGATTCACGGTAAACCAACCGTATTTTACGAGGGTACAGTTCAGGGCTTCCTAGAGTTGATTACAAAGGAAGAGGAAGAAAACGCATAAAGAGAATGGGGATTTAATAGTCCCCATTTTTTTTTGCATCAAAGTTTGCTTGTGAATTATATTATACATATCTTCGCTAAGTAATCAAAAAACAATTAATATGAAAACATTACATTATGTACTGGTTGGTCGACACCTGACTGGCGACAGCGAGATTCAGTTCTTTCACACAAGAAAGGAAGCTGTTAGATTCTTCAAAGCTCAAACCAGCCCACTACTGGAGATTTGTTACACCAACAAACTGGAAGAGGATGAAGTATATTCATTCAATGAGGACAAGTCCGCTGTTAGATTTGATTCAGGTTATGATGATGAGCTTGATTCTTTACTGGGGGAATGCAACCACTACTTCTATCTTGGAGCTACCAATGTTGAGGATGATGTTACCCACTATGTTGCTGACTTCTCTGAATGGGTTGACGAGAGTACGGTAGAATTCTTTAACGAGCAGCAAGCTAAGGAGGCCTGGAACGAAAGGGTTGACAGGGAGATTCAAAATGCCAGTGAATACGAGGGAGCTGATATTAATCGTGAGGATGAATCCACATGGGAAACTGAAGATGGGATGACCTTATTCCAGGAAACACATCACAGCGATATGTATTCCGATGCTTACTTCGGAGCTGCTGAGGATTTAACTTGGACGTTCAGGGTTGGACAAATTATTTTTAATTAAAATATACTTTACAACCATACTGGAAAATCTTATTCTTGTATTAAACGAATCGAAATGAATATACAGCTAACAAAAATCGGCCAGGAACATATCAGAAAGGTGGTTGACCACTTCCTGCCGCAGGAGAGGGTTCACCTTAACAACGACTTCTTTGCCAAGCATGGCATCGATACATCAGAGATGGCGGATGATGATTTGTTCTCCCTGTGCCAGGAGAAAGGTGAAACGGAAAACATGTGGTTCTCACTGGCTGTTCTCTGGGAAATTTAAATTGAATTAAACTTTACTTTGAATCCATACTGGTTATATTACTGGTATGGATTCTTTTTTACTGGGGGAATTATGGGTGATCGTTAATCATTATGAGAGGTGTATTGAAAGAATATACCAGGGCAAACCTGTCTGGACAAATGATTTAGATCGAATTAAAAAATACAAAACCCAGAAAGCAGCTCTGGCTGCCATGGAAAAGATCGATGCACCAGTTAGTTTTGAGGTGAAGCAGCTCAAAGATGTTTTTAACTACATGTACTTTGTTGGTACATCCACAGATAAAAAGAACTACGGTGCAATTTTATGCGGCCTGTTCTGGATTCACAACAGGGCTAACTATGATCCAAATGAATTCTTCACCGCCAGGGAGGACGCCCAGGAAGCTCTGGATAAATTAAAACAGAATACAATATTCAAATATCACCAGATGGTTATGATGTGCAGGGATGTTAAGCTCCCAGATCCAGATTAATATAAAAAGCAAAAGCCCAGTTACCTGGGCTTCTACCTATAATCAAAAAAACACATTTCTCCCGTCTATATAAACCCTTCGGGAACGGGTTATTTTTTATTTGAATTGATCTGGATTTTCAAAATCTGTTTCTGTGTCTAAGAATTCAAACTCCTCCTCAAGCTTTTCCAGTGACTGTGGTTCATCCAGAAAAGAATTCAAGAAGGCAGCGGCCTCTTCTTTATCATTAAAAACTTTCACCTTCTCCAGATTCTCTGGATCCAGTAGGTATTCGTATCCGTTAACACTAATACCTTCGATAAATTGTCCTACTACTATTCCCATGACACAAAACTAATACATTTATTCTTTGTAACCAAGCATTTTTGAAAAAATATTTTTTTTATTTCAAAAGCTTGCATATTAAACATAAAATGCTTAAATTCGCATATAAATCAAAAAAACACAAATTATGTTTAATCTAGGTTACACTTACAAAAGACCGAAGACATTATTCGGCACACAAAACGCCAAGACTATTAAAGGCGAGAAGTTGGGTTACACTACATTAATACTGTACATGTCACCTGAAAAACAAAACACAGCAGGAAAGAACTTATGTGCGCATGCCAGTGAAGGTTGCAAAGCAGCATGTCTCTTCACAGCTGGAAGGGGTAAATTCAGTAATGTAATGACAGCACGTATACATAAGACTGAATACTTTCTACGTGAACGCAGCCTCTTCCTGGAACAAGTATACAATGAAGTTGCAAAAGCTTATAAGAAGTATGGCAAAACATTGGCCGTTCGTTTAAATGGTACATCTGACATTCCTTATGAGAATTTAATCATTAAGGATAACAAGAATATCATGCAGCTCTTTCCAGAAGTTCAGTTTTATGACTACACCAAGGACTTTTCCAGAATGCTAAAGCCGCAGGTGCCAAACTATCACCTGACTTACAGCGTGGATGAGCGTCCTGTCACCAGAATTAACGCAGCCACAGCTTTGAGTTCAGGCCTGAATGCCGCAATGGTATTCAATGTAAAGGATGAAAGTGAATTGCCAGCTGAATACATGGGCTTCCCTGTGATCAATGGGGATGAGCACGATCTAACTTTCTTGCATGGCAATGGAGTGATCGTTGGATTGAAGGCTAAGGGAGCAGCTAAGAAAGACACCACAGGTTTTGTGGTCCAGCTATAAATAACAACCTCGATAAATTGAACGGGGGACTTGATTCTCCCGTTTTTTTTATCTATTATTAAAAAAAATACAAGATGAAGATTAAATTCAATACCCTTGATTACGTATTGCTGGGACTATCGGCCTTATCGATCATATCAAACACCATACATATCATTTCCACTGGTGAAGTTGCGACTCATCTGGGTGTGATCACCTGGACATTATCCGCAACGGGGTGGTTCATCTACTCCAAGATGGTTGAATCCAAGGTTGAGCGACTCAAGAAGGCCAGGGAGATCAATCATAATGAGGTTGCCACCAAAGCGATCACCTCAGCACCTTCGCAGCTAAATACATATGAGAAGGGGATCTATGAATATGGGTTCAAGGACGGTGTCAACTACTACAAAAAAGAATTGGAGAAAGCTTCTTAAAAAAACTTGCCTTTATAAAAATGAATGCTTAATATTATAGGGTTCATTTCTTTGAAAGACGGGGGACAAATAGGCGTGGGTGAGTTCAATTAACATAATAATGCCATTTTATGAACTTTAAATCTGAATTCTGGATCACCCACGACTGCCCCCAGACAAAAAACACTTAAAATTCAGAATCGTATAAAAAAGGATTGGATTCAGCATAGGGGATGCTGGAGAATTCAACCCACCCAGTTTTTTCGAATTCAGTTTTGCAAAAGATCCTGGCCCCTCTATGTCCACCATAAAAGGAATTCAGCTTTGTCCAGAGGTTTTTAAACAACCTAGAATTCAAATCGTGTCCATAATAACCAAAAGAAAAGAATTCAAGTGAGATATTTCTGGAATTCATCTTAATACCGATGAGCAAACCAGAGAATTTATTAGAATTCATATTTAATGCGGAATTCAACCACCTATATATGCTGGTTTTGCTCCTCCAGAATTCATTACCTTCTTTTATCACCTGATCTATTAATAAGAATTCAATGTAGGTGATATAGGCGACAACATTATCTTTGTTTTTAAACAATAAAACCTCATCAGAATTCACCGAAGAGGTTTGAGCTTTTTGTTCGATAAAATTTTTTATGAATTCGTATTTCCCGTAATCCATAATCTGGTGGTTTTTAGTATAAGGGGATTTTAAATCTGAATTCTGGATCCCCTCCCCCCTAAGAATTCATTTTAATTTATTTTAGGTAAAATACTGAATAAACCATAAACCCCCGCAAACATCATTGCGATGGGTCCTATAAGAAATAAACACAACAGGGTGTTTAATATTTTTTTAGATAGGGTCACCATAATCATCAGCGTCTCCCAGTGAGGCTTCCTCAACCAGCTGCTTTAATTTTTTGATTCTTCTCTTCTCTTTTAATTTATCTCTTAATTCAATCACCTTCAATACAGCGGTGATTATAGCTATAAATAAACCTATGATCACACCCACAAGCTGCAACATCTCTGTTGTGCTCATTGAAATGGAAAGCATAGAAGAAACAATACCATATTCTGGTTTTCTTGTTAAGGTGTCAGTAACCGAGTGTAATATATTAGATGCCATTTGTTTTTCAGTATTATAATAATAAATACATATAGCATTCACAAAAAGACCCCCACACATAAACTTTTTTTCATAAAAATTTCACCACCGTAGACGGTGGGGCCATAACACAATGATCCATAGACATTAGGCACTCATATATGTGGCCAGAGGGACCCGCCTTTAGGTGGGGGAATATAGTAAAAAAATACCAGAATTCCAAAAATTTCAAAAAATTTAATGAAAAATTAACGAACGGCTCAAATTCCCCCTCCACTCAGTGTCGTCATTCCTATGGGAAAAAGGGGTAAAATGTGGGTACAAGTGGGGGAATGTGGGGGATATATAACTACCTCACCCTCAATGAATTACAACGATTATCTATTCATCCCTCCAGTGGATCACCCACGGCACCTTATCCCTAAGTCATTATCTCGGTGTTTTATACAGCTGCTACGCAGCATTTAATATACCGTTAAATCTATTTTAAGCTGTTTTAAGGGCACTTTTTATACCTATAAGGTCTACGCCTTATAATCCATTATTATCAGTCTGTAACCTTATAATTTTATACATTAATGACCGAACGATCTAAGTACATACATCCATCTTTCAGTCTCAGGTATATTATGTTCATATACTATTCTTGCCTTTCTGTAATCGTGATATACAACATCATGTATGGGTGTAACAATCTCCTTTGTGTTTGTCGACACATAACAAAACACACTTAACTTTTGATTCTGGTCTTCCAATATCTCCGCCACAAGTATTCCACCGTTGTCAAATCTTTTTACCATGGTGTTATGGGTTATTTAAATATATTTACCAATATCTTCTTTAGGGATTTCAGTTATCGAATCATCCATGATTTCTTTATTACTATGTCCAATTACTATAACTGAATAATATTTACCATCCAATTCATATACCTGATATGCTGAATCTTTAACCCATTTACCTTCTCCGATGAATATCGCTTTATCTAAATCTACCATAATATTTTATTTTTTGTAGTCAGAACAGGACTCGAACCTGTTACTCGATTAGTCTCTAGTACCTTACCGTGTGTTTATCTACCCTTACACCACCTGACTAAGTTATGTTACTGAATCTTCATAAATTCTTTGATATTCTCAATTGGTTCACCATCAGGAAAACTACAATATTTTGTCGCATTTGGCGACATGTTAGAGATGTTTTCCTTGTCAGACTTTGATAGTATTACCATTATTGGTTCCACTTCAGAATCATAAATTTTATCGCCTATTTTTACTTTCATAGCATTTATTTTATTTGTAGTCAGGACAGGATTCGAACCTGTATCTTGCCAACCTTTATCTTCCCTTTGAGAAGATTGAGGACTCGAACCCCATGTTACCCGTTACACCACCTGACTATTTGTTTTACAAAGATAACTCTTTTTTATTTACTGTGCAAATTTACTTTTCCATTTTTTGTGATTAAGCTCATACCTCTTTACCGTGTGATGTGGATAATCAACATTATAAATCCAA
>Ga0208025_1000162_pt1 | contig 22202 bp, 18 predicted proteins | sample Colrivmeta1549A3_FD_187649 | JGI IMG/M metagenome (GOLD analysis project Ga0208025, IMG submission 187649) | Estuarine microbial communities from the Columbia River estuary - metaG 1549A-3 (SPAdes) (version 2) | ecosystem: Environmental > Aquatic > Marine > Intertidal zone > Estuary | place... | reverse complement strand
AAGATTTTTAATGACAAGTGGGGCGTCACATTAGATTCAGAGCCTGGTATGCGTATTCCAAATATGTTTGATGCAGCACTTGCTGGTAACTACCGTGGACTCTATGTTCACGGTGAAGATATCGCCCAGTCTGATCCAAATACCTCTCACGTTCACGCAGCACTTCGCGCCATGGATATGGTTATTGTTCAGGATCTATTCTTAAATGAGACTTCTAAGTTTGCACATGTCTTCTTGCCAGGTACATCATTTTTGGAAAAAGACGGAACTTTCACCAACGCAGAACGCCGTATTAACCGTGTTAGACCAGTAATGAAATCGGCAACGGGAAAAAGTGAATACGAAGTCACTTGTGATCTTTCTACTGCCATGGGATATCCAATGTCTTATGGCAGTGGGGCAGAAATCATGGATGAGATTGCAGCAACAACACCGACATTTGCTGGAGTTTCCTTCAAAAAACTTGATGAAGTGGGAAGTTTGCAGTGGCCATGTAATGAGGCAAATCCTGATGGAACTCCAACTATGCACTTGGAGACTTTCATGCGTGGCTTAGGTCAGTTCATGCGCACTCCCTATGTTGCAACAGATGAAAAGGCAACACGTAAATTCCCACTGTTGCTCACCACTGGGCGAGTTTTGAGCCAATACAACGTTGGAGCGCAGACACGTCGCACGGCCAACAACATCTGGCACACCGAAGATATTTTGGATCTACACGAATCAGATGCCCAGCTACGCGGTGTTACCGATGGTTCTTGGGTCAAACTCTCTAGCCGTGTGGGCGAAACCATCATGCGTGCGCGAATTACAGATGAAGTCCCTGCTGGAGTTGTTTACACAACTTTCCACTTCCCAGAAAGCGGCGCAAACGTCATTACAACTGATTTCTCTGACTGGGCAACAAACTGTCCTGAATACAAAGTAACTGCTGTTGAAATTACTCCTAGTGCCCAAGGCCCAGGTGCCATGGTTGAGACTCATATTGATGGAGATGTTCAACTAGCATCAATTATTCGCATGGCTAATCAGATTGCCGCAAACTTTCCGGCAACAGATGCCCCTGAAGTTAAAATGGCTCACCACATAGTTCAGTTCTGGACCCCAGTGATGATTGAGCGTTTACACAAAGATGTTGATAAATCGTTACTCTCACCAATTGCCCTAAAGGCTCTTGAAGTTATGTTAGTTGCTAAGTAATTCTCTGACTTGCTGAGCTAGCTGACCGTAACCAACGTTTTGAATCTCAAGGGGCAAACCAATATTTGCTGCTGCTTGTGAGGCTAGTTCTTCTAATTCTTTACTTGGTTGCTGGGCCAACCAGATCACTCGTGAGTAGTTCTTAAAGTAATCATCGCGAAGCTCAGGCCGCTTATCTAAACCCAGTTCAACCATGACACTTCGATGAAATGACTTAACAAGAAAGTCTGTCAAAAAGTATGTGCCAGCATCTGATTCCATGATCTCTTCGATTTTTTTGGAACCTGCAAAAATGTCATAGCAATGGTTTCCACCTAGACGCTTCACGCCATGGGTTGCAATGACCGTATCGAGTGCTCCATATGTTCCGCAGTCAGCGTATGCAACTGCGCACTTTGAATGCTTGTCTTTGATTTCAGTGAGCAGCGAATCAACTTCACCGGCAATCTTTTCTGGACGATTGTGGAGAAGCGGAGGTAGGGGATAGATAGTGATATCGAGTGATTCTGCGCCTGCAATATCGGCAATATGGGTAGCAAGTGCCCCGCAGGCAACTACGCCAACGTTCATGCAGGAAAAGCGAGACGTTCAACGAACTTATCGTTGAAATCTTCGCGATCAGATAATTCGATGTAGTCAATGGCTTCGAGTAAAGATTGTGCGCCATTTCGCTCTTGGGCAGATAGCAACACCATCTTCGCGCCTTCGCCTGCAACGTTACCTGCAGACATAATGCGCATCACTGAGAGCTTTGGAACTAAACCAATCTTTACTGCAGATGAAGGAGAGAGATAAGAACCGAAGGAGCCAGCAAGTAAAACTTGTTGGATTTCAGATTCCTGCACACCAAACTCTTCAAGCAGTAGCGCCCAACCTGTGGCAATAGCTGCCTTAGCAAATTGAAGTTCGCGAACATCGCGCTGAGTTAAAAAGACGCAATCAGATAAATCGCCCACTTCTTTACTCCACGTAAGAACAAAGACGCGCTCACCTTCACGTGTAACGAGTCGACTTGCTAGCTTTGGCGAAATTGTCAGGGCAGCTTCATCTGAAACAAACTTGCCTGAGTGATCAAGTAAGCCCACTTGAACCAAAGATGCACAAGCATCAACTAATCCTGAACCACAGATACCAACTGCAGGGGTGTCATCAATAGTTCCAATTTCAAGTTCACCATCAACAACTTTGATAGTTTCAATCGCACCAGATGCTGCTCTCACACCGCACTTAATACTGGCAGCTTCAAAGGCAGGACCAGCAGGTGCAGCCGTTGCAAGAATCTTGTCACCATCACCTAAAACAATTTCACAGTTTGTGCCAACATCGATAAATAATCGCAAGCGCTTATCGCGATCCATTCCAGAGGCAAGAGCGCCAGCGATAATGTCGCCACCAACGTATGCACCCAGTGAAGGCAAGATGACAGCCTTGGCAAGTGGATGAACTGCAATGCCAATCTCTTTCACATCAATATTTGGATAGTCAGCACTTGCCATAATAAATGGAGCAACACCAAGTGGTTCTGGGTCAATGCCAAGGAGAAGCTGAGTCATGGTGGCATTGCCAGCGATTGCTAATTCATAAACATTGTGAGGATTAACATCTGCCTCAACACAGACCTCTTGAGTCAGCTGATTAAGGGTTTCTTGAGCTAATCCACTCAGTTTTGCCAGCGCATCAGGATCAAGCATCGTTGCACTAATGCGTGTGATGACATCTGCGCCAAATGGTTGCTGCTTATTGAGCATTGATTTAACGGCCACTGGAGTTCCAGTGTTGAGATCAAGCAGAGTTGCCACAACTGTTGTTGTGCCTAAGTCATAAGCAATGCCATAGCGAAGGTGTGTTGTGTCGCCAGCTTCAATACCTAAAAACTCTTGATCAACAAAGACGGCAGTTACTTTGTAATTGGATGCTCGCAAGATGCGGGGGAGCTCTCGCATCGATGCAAGGCTTGCATTAGCCTCAATGTCATCAACGGCGTCAAAGATGCGCACAATGTCAGTGCGTTGATCAGAAAGAGAAGGCTCTTCTAATTCGATGTAACGCTTTTGAACTGCTGGACGCAAAATAACCTGTCGGCCAACACCTACAGTGGCAGCTTTTGGACGGGTAGTAAGTGCAGGAACATCAACAGAAATATCTTTAGCCGTGCGCACTAAACAGGCAAGGCGCCAGCCCTCTTTGATTTCAGTTGCAGTAAAGGCACGAAAATCTAACTTTGATGGTTCAACATCGCCCTCAGTAACTTTGATCCGACACTTCTTGCATGTGCCATATCCGCCACAAGTTGAATCAATACCAATTCCATTCCACGATGCAGCATCAAATGCGCTCACACCTGTTGGAACAGTAATTGTCTTTTGAGAACCGATAGAACCATCTTTTTCAAGGGATGTGAAGGCAAGCTTGACTCGCCCTGTACCGTCATGCGTTGGTATCAGGGATGGGTCTAACTCTTTTTTACTAATAATTAATTCCCTTCAGCGGCAGCTTTTGCTGCCTCCATTGCGCGATAGCGCATAATCCAATTTGTTCCCCATGGATCAAGACCAAGGAGCAAGTCTGCAGCACGAACTGACTCAACGATGGCAGGCGTGCGTGAATCCATGACCGCGCATGTCAATCCCATAGCCATTGCAGCAGGTAGAAAAGCTGCATTGAGTGCATGACGATGTGGGAGTCCAAATGAGATGTTCGATGCACCAAGAGTCATGTTTAGACCGTATTTTTCACGGATTAAATAGATAGTTTCTAATGTGTTTTTCACTGCATCAGGATCAGCGCCCACAGTCATGGCAAGTGGGTCAATGATGAGATCTTCAAGAGGAATGCCATGCTTTTCAACAGTGCGAACAATCTTTTCAACAATAATCATGCGCTCTGCGGCTGTTTGTGGAATACCAGTTTCATCATTAGGAAGAGCAATAATGGCTGCGCCATGCTTTTTGATTAAAGGAAGCACAAGCTCCATACGATCATCTTCACCTGTAACACTGTTAACAAGTGCCTTACCTTGGTAGGTCTCAAGACCTGCCTGCAGCGCTTCAATAACAGATGAGTCGATACAGATAGGTAGATCTGTAAGTGACTGAACTAATTTGATTGCTTTTCTCAGTAGCTCTGGTTCATCTGTGAGTGGAACACCCATATTCACATCTAGTGCATCAGCCCCACCTGCAACTTGAGCTGCCACATCTTTTTCAATGGCAGAAAGATCTCCCGCACGAAGTTGTTCTTGAAACTTCTTGCGACCTGTTGGGTTGATGCGCTCACCAATAATACAAAATGGCTGATCATGGCCAATCGTTACGGTTTTGCCAGGGGAAGTAAGGGTCGTGTGCATAGGGGCTCCTAGTTAGTTTCTTGGTTTCTGTCCGAGGTCGTACATAAAGCGCTCTAATGAATCATCGTGTCTAAAATCTGTCACGTGTAAACCGCGCACAGAAGGCAATGTCATTGCATGCTTGGCTAGCTCCACAGTCAATTTGTATGCCTCTTCAGTTTGATCAGCGGCAGATGAGACACGGTTGATTGTGTCCTGTGGGATATCAATTCCAGGAACCTTGTCATTCATAAATGACATTGGCTTTGAACTTTTGACGAGAACAATTGTTGGAATCAATTTTAAGTCTGGGGCTATCTTGGCAACTCCAGCACAGAATTTTTCAAGGCGATCTGGGTGATAACAAATCTGCAGTTGAAGATATTTTGCACCAGCGCGATACTTCTTAAGTGCGCGCTCAATTCGATAATCAAATGGGGGAGCAGCTGGGTTTTCAACTGCGCTGATATAGAAATCTGGGGCAGGCTCGATCTTGCGCCCTGAAAGGTATTTACCTGTAGTGATAATTCGCGCGATATTGATTGCTTGGGTGCTATCGATATCAAAGACTCTACGGCTCTCAGGCTCATCTCCTGCAGTCACATCATCACCTGTTAGAAGAGAAATGTTGTCAATGCCATGCAGGGCCGCGCCCATCATGTCAGCTTGAATAGCTAGACGGTTCTTATCGCGGCAAACAATCTGCATTATGGGTTCAATTCCATGCATTTTCATAGCAATTGCAGAGGCGGTATTGGAAGCGTGGGCATGTGCTGCAGGATTATCTGTTGCATTTACGCCAACAAACCATGGTGCTAAACGCGCAGCGTTCTTTTCAACTTTGGCCATTCCGCCACCATCAAGTGATGGAAATTCGGCAGTGAAGACAACTTCGTTAGTGTTTTCTAACTTTTCACGCATCTGTGACATTAGTGCGCGCCATCTGTTGTTGACCAACCAGCAGGTGTTTGCTGATCGCGCTTTGTAACCAAGTTAATCCACGATGAAGATCCTTGAAGGCGCATATCTACTGGAGGACGTAGTTCGTTGAAGTGATCTTTCCATACTGTTGGCAAAGGCAAGAAGACTTTTCGGTCATACGCCTTAAGCCACACACATGGCATATCTGGAATTACTTCACAATTACCATTTTCGCGAACGCCACCACATGGTCCGTTGCGAAGTGTCTTTGGACATGTCATTGGACATGTCATACCTGTTGAGTGCAGCACGCACTGTCCACACATGCGGCAATCCCACACGGGTTTCTTGATGACATGCTCAACAAAAGGTAGAAGTTTTTTTAACATATTAGAATCTTATGCAGAAACCGAAGCGCGTTTTTTTGCAATGAGATCCTTAGCAATACGCACCGCTGTAGATGCATCTGCTGCAAAACCATCAGCTCCAACAACATCGGCGTATTCCTGAGTAACCGGTGCGCCGCCAACCATGATGATTACTTGGTCACGCAGACCAGCTTTAGTAATTTCATGGATGTTGACCTTAAACATTGGCATTGTCGTTGTTAAGAACGCTGACATACCAACGATGTCTGGCTTGTGCTCAATAATTGCTGCTACAAACTTCTCAGGTGGTACCTGAACGCCTAGATCAATAACTTCAAATCCAGCGCCTTCGAGCATGATATTTACAAGGTTCTTGCCGATATCGTGCACATCGCCTTTAACTGTGCCCATTAAGAAGGTTCCAACAGTTTCAGCACCAGTCTCAGCTAGCAATGGGCGCAGAACATTGAGTGCTCCTGACATTGCCTTACCTGAAATAAGCATCTCTGGAACGAAGAAATCTCCGCGCTCAAAACGTGCACCAACTTCCTCCAATGCTGGAATCAGCGCATCAAAGAGGATGGCGCCAGGCGTCATTCCATCAGTGATACCTTGGTTGGTCAGTTCGAGAACTGCTGGAGCATTTCCGACAAGGGTTTCGTCAAAGAGTGCTTTGATAATCTCGTCATGTGTCATGCCGCACCTATCTTTCCATCGTGGTTTGCTTGAAGTGTTGCGATTTCATCAATGATCATGTCACCGATCTTGATGAGATCTTTCTGAGTCAATCGCGTTGATGGACCAGAAACTGAAATTGCACCAACAACGCGGCCATCGTGCTCGCGGATAGGTGCTGCTACTGCTACTAAACCTTCTTCTAACTCATCAATGATGAGGGCGTAACCTTTTTTACGAACTGTCTCTAGCTCCTCAAGAAGCTTTGTGCGAGAAGTAATGGTCTTTGCTGTGCGCTTTTCCAGACGCCCAGCTGGAATAGTCACCGTTGCATATGCAAGTAGAACTTTTCCAAGTGCTGATGCGTGATAGGGGACTGACTTTCCAACCCAGTTGGTTGCAGATAAGAGGTATTGACCATCTACTTGGTCGATTAACTTAAGGTCACCATTACCTGGAACTGCCAAGTTTGCAGTTTCGCCAGTTCTATTGGCTAGTACTTCTAAAATTGAGTGCATGCGCGTGACAAGGATGGAGTCGTGGTTTTGTCCACGCGCAAACTGTGTCAGAACAGAACCTGCGATATAGGCACCGTTGCGATCGCGAAGCAATAATCCTTGGCGCTCAAGTGCGCTCAAGATTCGAGATGTTGTGCTCTTTGGTAAACCATAAATGCGAGCAAGTTCAGTAAGTAGTGGTGGAGTTTCTGATTCCAAAACATGAATTAAAAGTGAAGATGCGCGATCAATTGCTTGCGTGCCGCTATGAAGTTCGGCCATCTCACACCTCCTTAGAAGGTTCCACTATATGGAACCATAGTTCCATAACTTAAGAGTATTCTCGTGCGTGTTCGAGGTCAATAGCGCCACGGTGCTATTAATATCGAACTACTACTACAGGTAAGGAATTAACCGTGAGCTTTATAAACAAGATGCCCCGCTATGAAATCCTGAGCGAAGAATCGATGGCAACGCTGACCCTTGGTTGGAAGCGCATCGTTTCCGAAATCGGTATCGAGTTCATGAGTCCTTGGGCAATCGATCTATTGCGCGAAAACGGTCAGACTGTAGAAGGCGATAACGTTAAGTTCGATCCTGAATGGATCTTGAAGCAAGTTGCTAAGGCTCCAAGCCAGTTCAACTTGCAGGCACGTAATCCAAAGAACAATGTTCAAATCGGTGGAGACTCAATGGTCTTCGGTGGTGTGTATGGCCCACCATTTGTTCGCGAAGGCGATGTTCGCCGCGATGCGACCTTTAAGGATTATGAGAATTTTTGTAAGTTAGCTCAAAGCTATGACGCCCTAGATAGCGTCGGCGGTGTTGTGTGTGAGCCTAATGATTTATCACTAGATTCACGCCACTTAGATATGGCATACGCGGCAGCAACTCTGACCGATAAGTTCTTTATGGGTAACGTTGTAACTGCTGAGAATGCAAAAGATGTTATTGCAATGTCTGAAATTATCTTTGGCGGTCGCAAATCAATCGAAGATACCCCAGCGTTAATTTCATTGATTAACTGCAACTCACCTCTTCGCTGGGATGATCGCATGCTGGACTCTTTGCGCGAATACGTTCTTGCAGGACAGCCAGTTGTAGTCACACCATTCCTTTTGATGGGTGCCATGAGCCCAGTAACAATTCCAGCAACACTTGCTCAGCAAATCGCTGAAGCGCTCACTGGTATTGCACTTGCTCAAACTCTTAACCCAGGATGCCCAATTGTCTTTGGTTCATTCCTTTCAAATATTGATATGCAATCAGGTTCACCTCAATTCGGTACCCCTGAGTCAGGTATTGGCCTGCTTTGTACTGGCCAAATCGCACGTAGCTTTAACCTTCCTTTCCGTGGAGGCGGTGGCTTGAACTCATCACAAACAGTTGATGCTCAATCCGCCTATCAAACAATGATGACGATGATGCCTACATTCTTATCTGGAACTAACTGGGTCATGCACACAGCTGGCTGGTTAGAGGGCGGACTTGTCTCTTGCTATGAGAAGTTCGTTGTAGATATTGAAATCCTTCAATCTCTGATGACTGAGTTCACTCCGCTTGAATTCAACGTTGAATCCCTGGCCTTTGATGCTCACGTTGAAGTTGGCCATGGCGGTCACTTCTTGGGCGCTGCACACACCATGGAGCGATTCCGTGACTGTTTCTACCGTCCATTTTTAACAAATAGCGATAACTACGAGCGCTGGATGCGACTTGGGGCAAAAGATACAAAGGCACGCGCCTCAGAGATTTATATCAAGAAGCTTGAAGAGTATGTGCAACCAGAGATGGATCCACGTATGAAGCAAGAACTCGATGAGTTTGTGGCAAAGCGCAAAAGCCAACTAGATTAAGTAAATGGTCGCAACGCTCTATATCGATGGTGCTTGGAAGCAGGCATCTGATGGTGGGGCACATGATGTGCATAGCCCGCATGACCAAAGTGTTGTTGCAACCGTTTCTCAGGCCACACCGGAAGATGTTTTAGATGCAATCACTGCTGCCCGCACTTCTTTTGATTCAGGCATCTTTACTTCCTGGAGCTTTGAACAACGCAGCGCATTAGTTTCAAAAATTGCAGATTTATTAGAGCGTGACTTAAAAGCAATTGCAAAAAAGGAAAGCGATGACACAGGAAAGCGCATCGTTGAAGCTGAATATGACATTGCAGATGTCATCGCTACTTTTCGCCACTTTGCTGCCCTTGGTTTAAAGCAACACGATCGTGTTGTGGATGTGGGGCTTTCTCACGTTGATAGCCGCATCGTTCATGAGCCACTGGGTGTTTGCTCATTGATTGGTCCATGGAACTATCCACTTCTACAAATTGCTTGGAAAGTTGCACCAGCCTTAGTTGCAGGATGCTCATTCATTGTTAAGCCATCAGAGTTAACTCCGCAAAGTGCTATTGCACTTATGCGCGCTATTGAAGAGGCTGGCACGCCTAAAGGTGTTGCAAACTTAGTACTAGGTCCAGGCTCTGTAGTTGGCCACCATTTAATTAATGATCCACGTGTGGACATGGTTTCCTTCACTGGTGGATTAAACACCGGCCAAACAATTATGAAGGCAGCTGTTTCAACGGTGAAGCGCTTAGCCCTTGAGCTCGGTGGAAAGAATCCACATATTATTTTTGCTGATGCAGATATTGATGCTGCTATCGATAACGCAGTAACTGCGGCCTTCTTACACTCAGGCCAAGTCTGTTCTGCCGGAACACGCTTAATAGTTGAGCGCTCTATCCACGATCGCGTTGTCAAAGAGATTGTGCGCAGGGCTGGGCAGATTCGCCTGGGTGGACCAGAAGATTTAACGGCTGAGACTGGGCCACTCATTAGTAAGTCGCACCTAGAAGGTGTTACTAAGTATGTTGAAAAAGGTATTGCTGAAGGTGCCACATTATTAGTTGGTGGAAAGCGCAGTGAAAGCAGCGAACATGCCAATGGTTGGTACTACCTGCCAACAGTTCTAGATAACTGCGATACAAAGATGTTTTGTGTTCAAGATGAATCTTTTGGTCCTGTTATGACAGTTGAAGTCTTTGATACAGAAGCCCAAGCAATTGCAATCGCAAATGACACACCATTTGGTCTCTCAGGAGGGCTGTGGTCAAAGGATTCTGTAAAAGCTGCTCGCGTTGCCAGCGCACTTCGCCACGGAACGATCTGGGTTAATGACTTTGGCCCATATCGCCCAGGGGCTGAATGGGGCGGATACAAGCAATCTGGCATTGGCCGTGAATTAGGTGAGCATGGTTTGAGCGAATACCTTGAAATCAAACACATTTGGACTAACAATGCTCCTAGTAAATCTGGCTGGTTTTCAGATGGGGGAGAAGGATAAATGGCTTCTGGCGCACCGATGATTTCTGTAAAGAATCTCTGGAAGGTATTCGGCGCCAATGCTGACAAGGTAGTCGGCTCACCATTAGTTGATCTGACTCGACCTGAGTTACGCGAAAAGACCGGTAACACTATTGCGGTCCGCGATGTTTCTTTCGATGTTGCTCCAGGTGAAGTATTCGTAGTGATGGGTCTTTCAGGATCAGGTAAATCAACTCTTGTCCGTTGCATGACCCGTTTGATTGAACCAACACAAGGCTCAATGACTTTTGAAGGCGAAGATATTTTAAAAGTTGATAATGCCCGCCTTCGCGAACTTCGCAAGACTCGTTTCTCTATGGTCTTTCAACACTTTGGTTTATTGCCTCACCGCAATGTCATTGACAACATTGCTTACTCACTTGAAATCAATGGCGTTAACAAAGCTGATCGCCATAAGCGTGCTAACGAAGTTATTGAACTCGTTGGCTTGCAAGGCTATTCACATGCCTACCCAGAACAACTCTCTGGCGGTATGCAACAACGTGTTGGTTTAGCACGTGCACTTGCTGTTGATCCACAAGTTCTTTTCTTAGATGAACCCTTCTCAGCACTTGACCCACTCATTCGCCGCGATATGCAGCAAGAAGTTATTCGCCTGCACCATGAGCTCGGCAAAACTATGGTCTTTATTACTCACGATCTATCTGAGGCAGTAAAAGTAGGCGATCGCATTGCAATCATGCGAGATGGCGCAATTGTCCAGATCGGAACCCCAGAGGATCTTGTAGCTAATCCTGCAGATGAATACGTTGCAAACTTCGTGCGAGATATCGCTAAGTCACATGTTCTGACATTGAAGCACTTAGCTAGAAAAGCAAAGCCTGGAGAAGATACTGATGGGCCAGAGCTTGCCGCTAACACCATCATTCGCGATGCCGCCCAAGTGATTTTGCAAGCCCATAAACCAGTAAGGGTCAATGACAATGGCAAGGCGTTAGGAATTGTCTCTAGCGAGGATGTTTTGCGGTTAATTTCTGGTGGCGCTTAATGAAGGTTCGTAAGTCCTATCTTCTCCTAGCCTCAGTCACAGTATGGATATTGCTGGGTCGTTTGCTCAATGGCACGCACACATTGCAGATAGCCACTTATGAGAACACAGCATTTACTAGTTACGTTGGTGAAAAAGCCTTAGATCTTCGCGGAAACCGAACTGAGAGCCCTGCCTTCATTTATTTCTTTAATCCGATACGCGGAGTCATTGATGGCTTTGTCCAAGGAATTAGAAATCTCATCTCCGTTCCCGCGCCCGACTCTGTTATTCCAATTATTGGTTGGTTAGGTGTAGTTGGAATTGTTGCTTTTGCGGTCTATGCAACAAGTCAGTGGAAAACTGCCCTCCTCTCAGTTTCACTTTTGTTAGCATGTGGCGCTTTGGGAATGTGGCAGTTCACTATGGACTCCATTGCCATGACCTTGGCGGCTGTCCTGCTTTCATTAGCAATTGGAATTCCATTAGGTATATGGGCTGGCTTATCTGATCGGGTCTTAAAGATATTCACGCCCTTTTTAGATTTAGCTCAGATTTTGCCTACTCTTGTTTATATGGCACCAATTGCACTTGTCTTTATGATTGGTGCGGCCTCAGCAACTATTGCAACCATGATTTATTCCATTCCTATCGCAATACGCATTACAAGCCATGCGATTAGAAATTTAAATCAATCTCCAGTTGAAGCTGCAGAATCAATGGGTTCCACGCAAAAGCAGAAGTTGTCAAAGGTCCAGATTCCAATGGCTAAGCAGATGATTGTTCTTGGTATTAATCAAACAGTGATGGCCGCGGTTTCATTCGTTGTGATCGCCGCTCTTATTGGTGCACCTGGACTTGGTAAGCCAGTTATCGAAGCTTTGATCATTCGAAACGTTGGACAGGGCTTTGTTGCTGGTTTTGCCGTGGTTTTCCTCGCTATTTTGCTTGATCGCAGCACAAGTGCTGCAGCTAAGCGCCAGAGTACTTTTGTCCCACCTACGCCAAAGCAGATAAAAACAAAGCGGATCACACTTATTGTTGGTGGAATTCTTGCAGTTGTATCTGTCTTTATGTCTCGCACAATGTTGTGGGCTGCAGTTTGGCCAAAAGAAGTCACTATTGCTCCGCAGGTAGCAAAGATTACTAACAACATAACGGCTTGGATATTAGATAACCTCACCATATTTACAGTTGGCTTTAAAGATTTCATTTCATACGGAGTGCTTAATCCACTTGAGACTCAACTAGCGGCATCTCCTTGGTATGTGACAGTTGGAATGATTGTGGCTCTTGCACTCATTATTGCTGGAACAAAAACTGCGATATTGGCTTTTGTTCTAGCTATGGCCATCGTGTTATCTGGACTTTGGTATGAAGCGATGCTCACTCTTACTCAGACAATTGTTGGATGTTTGCTAACAATGATCGTTGGTCTGGCACTTGGTATTTGGACGGGACGAAATGATCGAGTGGAAAGAGTCTTACGACCATTTCTTGATGCCGGACAAACACTTCCAGCATTTGTCTATTTAGTTCCGATGCTGGGCTTATTTGGCCCTACTCGATTCACCGCGATCGCCACAGGAATTGTTTATGCCATTCCTGTTGTTGTGAAGATTGTCAGTGAAGGAATACGCGCAGTTCCACATGCACTCGTTGAGGCAGCTACTGCTGCAGGCTCTACAACCCGCCAGATCATTACCAAGGTGCAATTACCTGCGGCAAAGAAAACTATTTTGCTTGCAACTAACCAAGGTCTGATCTATGTATTGGCTGTTGTGGTTATTGGTGGCTTTGTTGGCGCGGGCGGACTCGGTTATTTAGTAATCGCTGGTAACTCCAAACCAGAGCTGCAGGGCAAGGGCCTTATTGCCGGTGCTGCCATCTTGCTCCTGGGCGTAATTTTCGACCGGATTATGCAAGCCGGCGCCCGTCGATCCTCATAAATCTGGCGAAATAGCCCCTAAAAGTACTAGTGCTGGCACCTTCCCAGGCCTAGGCTATGAGCAAAACATAAAACTCTTTAGGAGGGTTAATGAAATCACTATTCGGTCGTCGTTCCGCAATCGTTACAGCGGCACTTGCTACAGCACTTGTACTTTCAGGTTGCAGCAGCAGCGTTAACGATTCAGCTGGCGAAGCCTCAGGAGACTGCGGTTCTTATGCAATTGCAATGCACGCATGGGGCGGTTACACAGCTTCAGCACAGGTACTTGCAGAAGTAGCAAAGCAAGAATTGGGTTGCACAATTACTCAGACAACTCTAGAAGAAGGTCCTGTCACTTATGACGCAATGGAAGCTGGAACAATCGACGTATTAATCGAAGATTGGGGCGGTGGACGCTGGAAGGATTGGAGTGATCGCGGAGCTGTAGTTGAAGTTGGCGATAACGGAAACATCGGAATTATCGGAATGTATGTTGCTCCATGGATGGTTGAAAAGTATCCAGATATCGTTGATTCAAAGAACTTGAACAAGTACGCAGCTTTGTTTAAGACTGCTGATTCAGGTGGCAAGGGTGCATGGTTTGAAGGCCCAACTGGTTACACAACCATCGGTGAGAAGATGGTTTCTGCTAACAAGTTGAACTTCAAAGTTATCTTCTCCGGTTCAGAGGCTGCTCTAGTTGACGGCTTCTTGAAGGCAGAAGAGAACAAGACACCATTCATTGGTTATGCATGGCAGCCTTGGACACTTCATTCCAAGCTTCCAACACTTGAGGCAGCTCGCGTTAAGTTCCCTGCTAATGACTGGAGCGATCCAGCAGCGGCAAGTGGTCTAACTGACTACCCATCAACACCACTCAAGAAGTTGATTTCAAAGAAGCTCAATGATGCTAATGATTCATTTACTTCACTTGTTAAGAACTTCAAGTGGACTAATGCTGATCAGAACAGTGTTGCAGCCGATCTTGAAGGCGGAATGACAGCAGAAGAGGCAGCTAAGAAGTGGATTGCTGCTAACGCAGCAACTGTTGCTTCATGGCTTGGTAAGTAAGAACAAAAAATCCTAAGAAGCAAGGCCCTTACTTGGTGGAGTTCACCGAGTAAGGGCCTTGTTTTATTAGTAGACTCTCTCCTATGAGCGCGCAATATGACTACATCATCGTTGGTGGTGGCTCTGCGGGCTGCGCGTTAGCAAATCGATTGAGTGAGAATCCCAACCACAAAGTTCTAGTTCTTGAAGCTGGACGTCGTGACTGGTTATGGGATGTTTTTATCCATATGCCAGCAGCATTAGCTTTTCCAATCGGTAGCAAGTACTACGACTGGATGTATGAATCAGAGCCAGAGCCACATATGAACAATCGCCGCATTTATCACGCACGCGGAAAAGTATTAGGTGGATCTTCATCGATCAATGGTCAGATCTGGCAGCGCGGTAATGCAATGGATTATGAGCGTTGGTCTAAAGATCAAGGAATGGCTAACTGGGATTACGCCCACTGTTTGCCATATTTTAAAAAGATGGAGAATTGTTTAGCAGATCCTAAATCTCCTTTTCGTGGAGATAACGGTCCACTCAAGTTAGAGCGCGGACCAAGCAAGGGTCCACTCTTTGCCGCATTCTTTAAAGCAACTGAAGAAGCAGGTTACCCACGCACTGATGACGTTAACGGCTATCGCCAAGAAGGTTTTGCTGCCTTTGATCGCAACGTTTATCGCGGAAGACGTTTGAGTGCATCTCGTGCATATCTATATCCAGTCATGAAGCGCAAAAACTTAAGCGTTAAAACCCGCGCACATGTCACCAAGGTTTTATTTGATGGGACAACAGCTACGGGTGTTGAAGTTGTTATCCGTGGCAAGAAACACGTTTTCACTTCACGCGAAGTTGTTTTATCTGGCGGCTCAATTAATACTCCACAAATTCTGCAGCTCTCAGGTGTTGGTAAGAAGGAAGATTTAGAAAAGCTTGGCATTAAAGTTGTTAAGGACCTGCCTGGTGTGGGTGCGAATCTGCAAGATCACCTAGAGGTCTATGTTCAATACAAGTGCAAGCTTCCTGTAACACAACAACCTATTACGCAGTTCTGGCGTCGCCCATTTATTGGCGCAGCATGGTTGTTCTTTAGAAAAGGTCCAGGAGCCACAAATCAATTTGAAGCAGGTGGCTTTACGCGAAGCAATAACGATGTTGCATATCCCAACTTAATGTTCCACTTCCTGCCACTTGCCATTCGCTATGACGGCACCGGAGATACTCGTGGTCATGGCTATCAAGTCCACGTGGGGCCTATGTATTCAGATGCTCGCGGTTGGCTAAAAATCAAGAGCACTAACCCATTTGAGAAGCCTGCAATTCAATTTAACTATCTATCCACCGACCAAGATCGTCGTGAATGGGTGGAGGCCGTAAAGGTTGCGCGTAACATTTTGACCCAGCCAGCAATGAATGATTTCAATGCAGGTGAATCATCTCCTGGAGCATCAGTTTCAACTGATGAAGAGATTTTAGAGTGGGTTAGAAAAGATGCCGAGACTGCTCTTCACCCATCTTGCACAGCCAAGATGGGTACAGATGCAATGTCAGTGGTCGATCCAGAGACTATGAAAGTCCATGGCGTTGAAGGACTTCGCGTCTGTGATGCATCAGTATTCCCATATGTCACAAATGGAAATATCTATGCACCGGTAATGATGGTTGCTGAAAAGGCAGCTGATTTGATTTTAGGTAAAACACCACTGCCTGCTGAAAACATCGAGTTCTATCGCCATGCCAAGTGATGAGCTTGCGCCGTCATCTGTTGCACGAGTTAAAGTTCAAAAAACCGATAGTGATGTTACTTCTTCAGATTCAGTAGTTGTTGAAGAACCTCTTGAAATTCGAATCAAGCGGGGTAAGAGTGAAGATCAATTGGGCATCACCATGCGCACGCCAGGTGCTGACTTAGAACTAGCTGCAGGTTTTTTGTGGGGAGAAGGTTTTCTGAAATCTCCTGATGAGTTAATTTCAGTAAAGGTATGCGCAGATAAATCTTTATCTCTTCGCCAACGTGCCAATGTTGTAATTGCAGAAGTAGCAGAGAATGCCGAGGAGGCAGTTCGAATTCTTGAGCGACGATTTACTATTACATCAGCGTGTGGGGTGTGTGGATCAACAAACATCAGCGATCTACACAAGCGCGGCGTGCAGAAAGTAGAGAGTGCTAGACACAGCATTCAAGAGTTAGCCCAGATGGTGGAATTGCTAGATGGCCGCCAGAAGATCTTTGAAAAGACAGGCGGGCTTCATGCTGCGGCATTAGTTAATCCAGAAGGTGTTGCAGTGTGGGTTCGAGAAGATGTTGGACGCCATAACGCAGTTGATAAAGTAATTGGGGCAGCGCTGATGGATAAAAAGCTGCCATTGGCTGATTGGACTTTAGTTGTCTCTGGCCGAGTTGGTTATGAGTTAGTACAAAAGGCGGTCTGTGCGGGCATTTCTGCATTAGTAGGGGTCAGTGCTCCAACATCTTTGGCAGTTGATTTAGCGTCAGAATTTAACTTAACTCTTCTTGCCTTTGCCCGTGGCGGTCATGCAAAGCAATATCTGCCAAGTTAGTTAAGCCCACGTATACTCACCCAATGTCATTCCAGCATCCACTAGATCCACTTAGCCATGGCGAGCAAGAGTTAATCGTTGCTCACTCTAGAAAAGCTTGGAATCTTCAAGACCACCATCTCTTTGCAATGTTGCAACTACATGAGCCAACAAAGGCAGAGCTTGCATCAGGTAAGAAACTTGATCGCACGGCCCGTGTAACAATCTGGGATCGCAAAAAGGCTGTTGTAAGTGAAGGACTTATTACAACCGATGGCGTTGCTAAAGAGTTTGTGGAAATTCCTGGAGCTAAATCACCGGTGAGTGTTGTTGAATCTGCAGTTGCACTAGATGTTGTGCGCAAAGACAAATCAGTTATTGAGGCCCTTGCTCGCCGTGGAATTAATGACATCACAACAGTTCACATGGAGACATGGCCAATCGGTGCACAAATCCCAGCTCACTTAGATGATGGTCGCAGACTTATTTGGACGCCGATGTGGCACCAGCCAACACCGGACGCCAACTTTTATGCTCACCCCATTCATGGTTTGCATGCAATCGTTGATATCGATGCTGAAGAAGTTGTTGGCCTTGAAGATAACGCTGATGTTCCTATTCCACAGACACCAGGGCCTTACCGTGAATCTCAAACCGGGGGCAGCGTAAAACTAAAAGAGCTCAAGATTGAGCAACCAGATGGTGCTTCATTTGATGTTGAGGGATGGAATATCAAATGGGAGCGTTGGTCATTTCGCATTGGTTTTGATCAGCGAGAAGGCTTAGTAATTCACGATGTGAATTTCACAGATGAGGGCACACCACGAAAGATTGCACACCGACTATCTATTGCAGAACTCGTAATCCCATACGGTGATCCAGCACAAGGTGCCTATCGTAAAAACGCCTTTGACACAGGAGAGTTTGGTTTAGGAAACTTCACTAACTCACTAACTTTGGGCTGTGATTGCTTAGGCGAGATTGTCTATTTGGATGCAGCTGTTACTGAGGGTGATGGCACCGTTCGCACGATAAAGAACGCTATCTGTATGCATGAAGAAGACTTTGGAATCCTATGGAAGCACGTGGATGTTGATGGCCATACAGAAGTGCGCCGTGGTCGCCGCTTTGTTGCATCCTCCATTGTTACTGTCAATAACTATGAATATGGATACTTCTGGTATTTCTATCAAGATGGATCAATTGAGTTTGAAGCAAAGCTGACTGGAATAGTTTTAACTTTGGCCGATAAGCCAGGTGCGCATCACCCATCTGCTACAGAGTTAGAACCAGGATTATGGGCGCCGTATCACCAACATATTTTGTGTGCTCGTATGGATCTAGAAATCGATGGAGTGAATAACTCTGTTGTTGAAATTGAATCATTTGCCCACCCAGTAGGGGAGAAGAATCCTTATGGCGGGGCATATGAAACTAGTGAGACAGTACTTAAGAGCGAGAGTGCTGCTCAGCGACTAGTTGATCCGATTAAGTCTCGTTTTTGGAAAGTCATTAACCCCAACAAAAAGAATCATGTTGGGCATTCAATTGGCTACAAGCTCATCCCTGGTCACACCACCTATCCACTTGCTCACAAAGAATCTGTATTAGGTAAGCGCGCGGGCTTTATGTATAGCCACTTGTGGGTAACACCCAATGTTGAATCAGAGCGCTATCCAGCAGGAGATTATCCATTCCAACATGAGGGGGGTGCAGGTCTTCCTGAGTGGACTAAAAATGATCGCTCCATTGAAAACACTGACGTCGTTCTTTGGCATGTATTTGGAACTAACCACATCCCTCGCACAGAGGATTGGCCAGTTATGCCAGTCGAGCGAACAGGTTTTCATTTAAAGCCAACTGGTTTCTTTAGGAGAAGTCCTGCAATGGATGTTTCGCCATCGCAGGCCGCTGATACTGCATGCGATTGCTAAAACTTCGCGCCTATTTGAAAGCGGCTCACTTTGGGCCAACGCTCCTTATCACCGCTATTTCCTTTGTTCTTGCCACAACACTGTGGTGGGAAGGCCCGGCATATGTCATTGCCTTCACAGTATTTCTTGGTCAGTTAATCATTGGCTGGAGTAATGATCTCTATGACTACGCCGATGACCTTAAGCACAACAGAACCAATAAACCTTTAGTAGCAGGTGCAATCACACCAGAACGCTTACGCAAAACAACCTTTGTTTTCATTCCTATCGCAGTGGTTGCAAACCTGATTGGTCCACTGGGACTTAAAGGGGGAAGTGTTTATTTACTAGGAGTGGGTTGTGGAATTGCCTATAACTTCTACTTCAAGTTCTCTTGGCTCTCACCACTGCCGTATGCAATAGCCTGCGCTGCTCTGCCAGGTTCAATTTTCTACGCAGTTGATCGCACACCACCCTTATGGGTTTTGGCAGCTGGTTCGCTCCTGGGCGTTGCCTTTCATTTTCTTAATGTGATTAAAGATTTAGATCAAGATAGAAGTAGTGAAATTGGGGGCCTGCCGCAACGCTTAGGAAAGAAGATTTCACTTGCTATAGCAATCACTCTCGCCGTTGCTGTTGGTTTTATCTTCACACAGAGCCCAGTGAGCAAAGATTTCACTTCAAAAGAATCCCAAGAGATTACAAACTCCTCATCATTTAGCGTTGGGGGGGATCGTCCTGCATTTGTCACGTTGCCCACCGGGTATTCACAAAGCGTTCCTGCGCCATTGATCATTGATCTACATGGATATTCGGGCACGAGTGTGGACCAGCAACGCTTTGCGAAGATGGACGTAGCGGCAAATAAGCGAGGCGTAATCTATGCCGGCCTCGATGGTCTTATAGATAGTCAGGGCAATCAATTTTGGAATGCTTCAGTTGCATGTTGTAATTTCAATGCTAATCCAGTCGATGATGCCGCATACATTCAGGGCCTCATAGATGAAATATCTAAGAAGGTCTCAGTTGACCCTAAGCGCATCTATCTTTTTGGCCATTCCAATGGACATTTTATGAGTTACAAATTTGCGTGCACCTATCCAGAAACAGTTGCAGCTATTGCAGGATTAGCTGGGGCTATGGATAGTGCGCCAAGTAACTGTGGAGCTACATCACCAGTAAATGTCTTACACATTCATGGCACCAATGATGATGTCATTAATTACGATGGTGGTCAGATTTTGGGAAATATATTTACTTCAGCACAAGAGAGTGCCAAACGCTGGGCAAGTGTTAATCAGTGTTCACTCAATCCAAGCGTGGGTACTGCCTTTGATTTAATTGCAAGCCTTGATGGAAAAGAAACTATTCCAACTATTTACAGTTGTCCCAGCGCATCGGCTGAACTTTGGACCATAGAAGGCAGCTCTCACGGGCCATCACTTGATTCATCTTTCGCCTTACAGGTTATGGATTGGTTGTTAGCACACCCTAAGGGTTAACAGTTATCTCTAACTGATAGATCTTTGTTGGATCATCTGAGTTAACAAGTTTGACTGTGGTGGCACCAGTGCTCAACGCTTTCAACGATGGATTAGTAATAAAGCCACCTTGATCACCGCCTGGAACAAAGGAAACAACTCCAGCAATCATTACTTCAGCGCTCCACTTAGCCGGATCTGTGACAGTTAAAACAATTGAACTTCCCGCTCTAACAGAAACATCTGTCTCAATTGTGGGATCAACCATAATGGGAGGCAGTGCTTGCGCCAGAGTATTACCACTGGCTTTGACAGTTTTTAAGCTTTTAGCAACCGCTACGAGCTGGGCATAAGTAATTCCTCCAAAACCTTGAACTTGAATCTCAGTTGGCGCATATGGTTTAACGGCTTTAGTTGTATAGATTAAATAACCACCCACACGGCCAATATCTTCAATCCCGCATCGCTTATAGGCCGCTAGAGACATCTGCGTGGGATCACAGTAGGCATAGACCTTGGCTTTGTTTCCATTTACTAATGCAGCTCGAAGGTATTTAGATAATCCAGGATCTGAACACTTGACTCCACCCATAGTCTGCATAATCTGCAAATAGCGCACAGTTCCACCATATTGAACAAAGAGCCAATCTTGTTCATCTGGCAGACATTGAAGGAGAGAAAACTTTGATGTCTTTAAACCCAAAGTGTTACTTGGCTTATAGACTGAATAAGAAAGCGTAGTTTGAGAATCTGAGAACTTATCGCTAGCGGCCACGGCAGTTGCAGGTGCCAAAAACAGCAGCGCGAGAATGATGGCGATAGTTTTCTTCACAAGGGATAACTTAGCGCCCATCTCTGTCATATTCATTTGAAGTATGGGGGATTTTTTGTGGATAACCTCGCCGCCCACGCTCACTATTACAATTCACCCATGGAATTGCGCTTTACCAACGAGCTCATTGAGTGGCGGGGCCCATCACCTTTTTATTTCATCCAAACCCCACCAGATATCACCGCTGAGATAAAAGTAATCGCTGCCGCTAAAACATATGGCTGGGGAGTCCTTCATACCAATGTCACGATTAATAAAACCCAATGGAAAACCGCTCTTATACCTAAAGATGGCGCTTATTTAGTTCCTATAAAAAACGCTATTCGATTACCTGAAAAGTTAGAGCTGGGACAAAGAATTGATGTGACGCTCTCTTTTGATCTGTAATAACTACTCTGCGTAACACGAAACTCTGCTTTAATCCCTTTGTCTTGCTTTGCAAGAAAATGGTTAAATGATCGAGCTGGTAACTCGGAACGACAAAGTCATTTTGCCTTGGAGTGTTCGATGGTGGTGGCCTTGAGAAATCAGGGCCATTACTGTTTTCCACAGATAGTTATCATCAATAAAAGATAATTTTATATTTCCCACATCATTCGCATGCGGGTGTTCGTGGTGAAAGGGCAGCATAAGTAGTTTTACCAACTGCTGGGTGCGGGTTCGATTCCCGTCGAACATTCCGTCTATCAGTGGCCTCACGTTCTAGGCGTGGGGCTACTTTTATTTATGATGAAGTAAGTTCTAGCAACGGCTTTTTAGGTTTATCTTCTTCCAAACCCTTTAATACTTCTGAGAGAACAGGCTTGACTGCACTGATTCCCTGTTCTGCTGAGATCAACGCTTGCGCAAGGAAGCGGTTAAATTCGCGGCCAGTGCTTGGTTGAAACAAAATACCGGAAGTCTTTTGGCGATTACTCACATGGAAAATGTAATCACTCTCATCATCTGTTGTTGCCGCACCGTTCCATTTAGAAAATAGCCATTCTTTGGTATTCATCATGCCGTTAAACATCAAGCGCTCAGTTGTTAGAACTACTTCTCCCACCTCTTTATAAACCTGGATCTCAGTACCTGAAACGAATGTTCCACGGTTAGCGCCAACGCGATAGC
>Ga0208025_1000128_pt1 | contig 27975 bp, 17 predicted proteins | sample Colrivmeta1549A3_FD_187649 | JGI IMG/M metagenome (GOLD analysis project Ga0208025, IMG submission 187649) | Estuarine microbial communities from the Columbia River estuary - metaG 1549A-3 (SPAdes) (version 2) | ecosystem: Environmental > Aquatic > Marine > Intertidal zone > Estuary | place... | reverse complement strand
GAGTTAGCAGTCATGATAGATCCATTTAGACCATTAATGATTACCGAAGAGGCATTATTAATTGAAGATGAAAATTATCATAAGAGCTGGCAACATAATATTGAATAGAATAAGAAAAAGTAGAAAGTAAAAAAATAAACAAAGTAAAAAAAGTAAAAATTAAATAATAAAGATGGAAAGCAATCCGAATGACCAAGATTTTTTACCCTTACTTGGTACAGATTACGTAGAGTTTTATGTAGGTAATGCAAAGCAAGCAGCACATTATTATAAAACAGCTTTTGGCTATCAGGATTTTGCTTACAGCGGTCCAGAGACGGGCGATAAAGAAAAAGTATCTTATGTTTTAATGCAAGATAAAGTAAGACTTATTTTAACCACACCATTACATCCAACATCAACCATTGCAAGCCATGTGCATACACATGGAGATGGCGTAAAAGCCATTGCACTTAATGTGAATGACGCTTATGATGCTTTTGAACAAACTGTAAAAAGAGGTGCTAAGCCTTATATGCAGCCCAAAACAATGCAGGACGAACATGGTGAAATAAAAATGAGTGGTATACATATTTATGGAGATACAGTGCATTTATTCATTGAGCGTAAAAATTATAAAGGTGTTTTTATGCCTGGCTTTAGAAAGCATGAAAGCAATTATAAGCCTTCTGCTGTTGGTCTTAAGTATATAGACCATTGTGTGGGCAATGTGGGTTGGAATCAAATGAATACATGGGTGAGTTTTTATGAAGAGGTTATGGGCTTTAAAAATATTTTGACATTTGATGATAAACAAATTTCAACAGAGTACTCTGCGCTCATGAGTAAAGTAATGAGCAATGGGAATGGATTTGTAAAGTTTCCAATTAACGAACCAGCAGAAGGAAAAAAGAAATCACAAGTAGAGGAGTATTTAGATTTTTATAAAGATGCAGGCGTACAACATATCGCTATTGCCACAGATAATATTGTGGATACGGTTACCCAATTAAGTGGTCGTGGTGTGGAGTTTTTAAATATACCATCTACTTATTATGATGATTTATTAGATCGTATAGGACCTATTGATGAAGATGTTGCACCTCTAAAAAAATTAGGCATTTTAGTAGATAGAGATGATGAGGGCTATTTACTACAAATATTCACAAAACCAGTAGAGGATCGACCAACACTTTTCTTTGAAATCATTCAAAGAAAAGGGGCAAAGTCTTTTGGAGCTGGTAATTTCAAAGCTTTATTTGAAGCATTAGAAAGAGAACAAGACCTAAGAGGTAACTTATAAGTTTTTAATTTAATCAAAAACCATTTCTGGGATCTCACCTTCAATGATGAGTTTTCCCAGCGTGGCTTTTTTGATTGTTTCAACTGAAACACCTGGTGCTCTTTCCAACAATTTAAAACCCCCTTTTGGTAAAACAGCAAGTACTGCTAGTTCTGTTACTATTTTTTTAACGCATCTAATACCAGTGAGTGGTAAAGTGCAATTGGGTAATAATTTACTTTCTCCATCTTTATTCACATGCTGCATGGCCACAATAATATTTTTTGCAGATGCTACAAGGTCCATTGCACCGCCCATTCCCTTTACCATTTTACCAGGAATTTTCCAGTTAGCGATATCCCCATTTTCTGAAACTTCCATTGCACCTAAAATTGTTAAATCAATTTTTTGCGCATGAATCATACCAAAGCTCATGGCAGAATCAAATAAAGCTGCCCCAGGTAACATGGTAATAGTTTGTTTGCCTGCATTGATTAAGTCTGCATCCACTTCTGCTTCTGTAGGGAAGGGCCCCATGCCAAGCAGTCCATTTTCTGATTGAAAGCACACAGCAATATTTTTAGGAATATAATTGGCTACAAGCGTTGGGATACCAATACCTAAATTCACATAAGAATTATGTTGTATCTCTTTTGCAATTCTTTTTGCTATCGCTTCTTTATCTAACATGGTATAAAATTTGAATCATCTATTATTTAGAAACTGTTTTCTTTTCAATGCGCTTTTCATAATCACTACCCTGAAAAATTCTATGAATATACACTCCGGGTACATGAATTTGATTGGGATCTAATTCACCTGGTGCTACTAGTTCTTCTACTTCGGCAATGGTAATTTTACCAGCCATAGCCATCACAGTATTAAAATTGCGCGAAGTTGCCTTAAATATTAAATTACCTGCAGTGTCGCCCTTCCAAGCTTTTACAATGGCAAAATTTGCTTCAAAGGCTTTTTCTAATAAATAATCTTTGCCATTAAAATTTCTAATTTCTTTTCCAATCGCTACTTCTGTTCCAATACCAGCAGGTGTAAAAATTGCAGGCATGCCATATCCAGCAGCCATACATCTAAATGCCAAGGTACCTTGTGGTATCAATTCAACATCCAATTCTCCAGAAAGTAATTGTCTTTCAAATTCTGCATTCTCCCCTACATAAGAGGAAACCATTTTTTTAACTTGTTTTTGTTGCAACATTAATCCAATGCCAAAATCATCTACCCCTGCATTGTTGGAAATACAAGTAAGGTTTTTGATTCCTTTTTTAACCAATGCAGCAATACAATTTTCTGGAATACCGCATAGTCCGAATCCGCCTAACATGAGTGTATCTCCGTCTTTGATATCCGAAATAGCTTCTTCTGCATTAGCCACTTTTTTATTGATCATATTACTAAACTTTAATTGAAATTTTTAATTTTAAAGATTGCTAGATTAAAAATAATGTATTGAACTGATAAATTAGTTTTGTTGACTATTAAGTAAAGAATCATGACCTAAGTCCTTGATTTTCATCTAGCCATACCCAGATTTGAACCCGGAACCTGGTTATGAAGATATTTTGTATAAACGAAGGTATTAAATTGTTGTATGTTATAAAAAACCGAAATCGAATAGAAATAGACTATTATGTCTAAATTTAGTTGTAAATTTTAATGATGATTCAAAAATTAACTAGCTCCCTATTAATCTTGTTGTTAGCATATCAAGTGAATGCTCAAAAAATCAAGTATATTATTCTCAGGCATGCAGAAAAAGATACCACCATTGCTAATGCTAAAATGATGGCATCGGATCCTCCACTTAATAGTATTGGCGAAATAAGGGCATTGTCATTAGTGGACAAACTCAAGGCGCATAAAATCAATCAGATTTATTCAACAAACTATAAAAGAACAAAAGCTACCGCTTCGCCTATTGCCAAAGCTCAAAATTTAAATATTGCCATTTACGACCCTAGAAAACTAGATACATTTGCGACTCAACTTCTGTCATCAGAAAATAGCGGGAAAACTATTTTAATTGTGGGCCATTCTAATACAAGTCCGAAATTGGTTAATTTACTACTTAAAAAAGACCAATTTAAAGATTTGGATGAATCCATCTATGACACTTATTGGATTGTTACAAGTAAAAATGGTAAAATCAGGGCGAAAATGATGAAATACTAATTATTTAATAATCCAGCCCCTCTAAAAAAGATAAATAGACTCATTGCACAATGGGTCTATTTTTTTGCTTAAATTTAATCCATCAAAAACAACCTTATGATCAAAAAAATAATTGCATTACTAAGCTTAGTCGTATGCACTCAATTGGGTTTTGCCCAGGATCTAAATAAAGAATTATCTCCCTTAAAATGGAGAAGTATTGGCCCCTTTAGAGGAGGCAGGTCCAATATGGCATCAGGAGTAATCAATAATAGAGATATCTATTACATGGGCACTACTGGTGGTGGTTTATGGAAAACAGAAAACAGCGGAATGAGTTGGAATAATATTTCTGACGGATTTTTTAAAACAGGTTCTGTAGGTGCGGTGGCTGTTGCGGAAAGCGATGCTAATATTGTTTATGTAGGTATGGGCGAACACGCAGTTAGAGGTGTAATGACACACCATGGAGATGGTGTGTATAAAAGTACAGACGCCGGAAAGACATGGAAAAAAATGGGACTAGACGCCACACAACATATTTCAAGAATTGCGATTGATCCAAAAAATCCAAATATTGTTTTTGTTGCAGCGCAGGGTGCATTGTATAGCAAGTCAGCAGAGCGTGGTATTTATAAATCTGTTGATGGTGGTACAACATGGAAAAAAGTATTGTATGTAGATGATAAAACAGGTTGTGCAGAAATATCAATGGATATGCATAATCCATCTATTATGTATGCTGCCATGTGGGAACATGGTCGTTTGCCATGGCAGGTAATTAGTGGTGGACCAGGAAGTGGATTGTATAAGTCTACCGACGGGGGTAACAACTGGGTGAAAATGCAAAATGGTTTACCAAAAGAAATGGGTAAGATGTCGATTGCAGTATCAAGAGCAAATTCAGAAAAAGTATTTGCATTAATTGAAAGTGATTTTAGTAAAGATGCAGGTGGTTTATATGTGTCTGATGATGCAGGTGCAAGCTGGTCACAAATTAATAAGAGCCATCGCTTGATTCAACGCGCATGGTATTATATCGAACTATTTCCAGATCCAACAAACGAAAACACAGTGTATGTGATGAGTGCTCCTTCCTTGAAATCAATTGATGGTGGTAAAACTTTTACAGATTTTGCTCGCACACACGGCGACTACCATGATTTATGGATTCATCCTAGCAACGGCAAGAACATGGTCATTGCAGATGATGGCGGTGCTGCTGTAACACATGATGGCGGTAAATCTTGGAGCAGTCAAAACAATATGCCCACTGCACAATTTTATAGAATCAATGTAGACAATGAAACGCCTTACAATATTTATGCAGGACAACAAGACAATAGTTCCGTTAAAATTGCGAGTCGCGCCATTGGTGCTGGTGGCATAGATGAAAGAAATTGGACTTCATCTGCAGGTGGAGAGAGTGCATTTTTAGCATTTGATCCAAACAATCCAAGATATGTTTTAGGTGGCTCTTACCAAGGAACAATAGAAGTATTAGATACAAAAACAAAAGGTAGCACCAATATCATGGCTGCGCCAATTCAATACTTGGGTAGAGATGCAAAAGATATTAAGTACCGTTATAACTGGAACGCTCCAATCATTTGGAGTAAGCATGAAGCCAATACTTATTATCATGGATCACAATTTTTATTGAAAACTTCCGACATGGGAAAAACATGGAAAGAAGCTTCTCCTGATTTAACGCGCAACGAAAAATCTAAACAAGGAAAACCTGGTGTACCATTTACAAACGAAGCGGTGGGTGCAGAAAATTATGGCACACTAGCCTATGTGATAGAGTCGGTGCATGAAAAAGGTGTGATTTATACAGGTAGCGATGACGGTTATGTATACTTAACAAAAGATGGTGGCGCTAATTGGAAAAATATTACACCAGCAGGATTAGCTGAGTGTTTAATCAATGCCATTGAAGTGTCACCGCATGATAAAGCAACAGTATACATAGCAACAACTAGGTATAAGTTCGACGACCATACACCTGGTTTATATAAATCCACTGACTACGGAACCACTTGGACTAAAATAAATACTGGTATTGCAAATAATGCATTTACTAGAGTGGTGCGTGAGGATAATGTGGTTAAAGACTTATTATATGCGGGTACCGAATTAGGCGTGTATATGTCTAACAATGGAGGTAAAAGCTGGAGTCCATTCCAATTAAATTTACCCATTACCCCTATCACAGATTTACGCGTGCATCAAAATAATTTAATTGCGGCAACTTCAGGTAGATCGTTTTGGATATTAGATGATTTAAATTTAATTCGTGCATTTAAGGCTGATACAAGCACTGTAAAAATATATACGCCAGATGCTGTTTTATTAGTCATGGGGTCAAGCGAAATGGATGACAACGACGCAGATTTTACAGGCGCTAAATCAAAAGCAGGGGTCAATCCTGCAACGGGCTTGGTCTTGTATTATCAATTGCCTAAGATGGAAGACGGGGTTGAACTCAGTATGGAAATTAGTGATGCATCTGGTAAATTAGTTCGTCGTTTTAGTTCTAAAGCAGGCGAAAACCATAAGAGTTATGAAGGAGCTCCAAGAAAAGATCCAACGCTAAGCAAAGAAAAAGGATTGAACCGTTTTGTTTGGAACCTTCGCCACGCAACAATGTCTGCCATACCATATGTATTTATTGAAAGTAGTTTTAATGGACACAAAGCCATCCCTGGCAATTATACCATTCGTTTAATGGCAGGAGGAAAAATGGTTGGCACCACAACAGGCGTTATTCAAGCCAATCCAAACTTTGGCACGACTGCAAGTGAATACCAGCAGTATGATGATTTGATGCGTTTGATGGAAGGTACAGTTACTGAAATGCACCAAATGGTCAACCAACTAAAAGACAATAGCAATCACTTAGAAACATTGGTTAAAAAATTAAAGTCTGATGCTAATTACAGCAGTGCACAGTATGCAAGCTTAAAACAAAATGCAGCTGACTTAATTGCAAATTTAAAAGCATGGGACGAAGACATGATTCAAAGAAAATCAACTTCATATGATGATGTTGAAAATTTCCCTAATAAATTTACAGCCAACTATATGTTTATGATGAATCAAACAGAAAGTGATATTCCTCAAGTGAATCAACCCAACTTAGATTTATTGAAAGAGTATACTGCTGAGTGGGAGAAATTAAAAGCAAGAGGACTAAAATTAAAAAATGAAGCCATTCCTGCATTCAACAAGCAATTATGGGATTTAGGTATGGGTGCTATTTGGTAATTCACAGTTCAAGAGCACTTAGTTATCGGCATTTATAATGCGAAGCGTAGAATTTTATCGAAGGAAGGGCAAAAAAATAAAGAATTGAATTAAAAGTAACAAAATTCTTTCCTTTAATTTAACATTTCCTGCAGCGGAAATTAAACTAAAAGAAGGTAATTTTGTTACTATATTATGAGATTGAATAAGAATGGTTTTCTACGTTTTTTTTGCGTGATTATTTGCGTTTTACAAGTACAATTTAGTTTTGGGCAGGACAAATTCGTTTTAAACGGAAATGTAAAAGACCAAGCAACCGGTGAGGCCATTATTAGAGCCGTGCTCAGGATTGAAGAGTTGCCAAGTCTTGGAGTGCTTTCCAATGAATATGGGTTTTATGCAATTTCTTTACCAAGGGGGAAATATACCCTTGTTGTTTCACAGTTAGGGTATGAAAAATACAAGGAACAGCTTCAGCTTGATAGTAATTTAAATTTAACTATTTTATTAAAGTCTGCTAATACATTAAAAGAAGTAGTCGTTGAAAGTGGGAGGAAAAATGACAACCTTTTAAAAGCACAAATGGGAACAGAGACACTGAACCTAAATACCATTAGCAAACTGCCTGTTATATTTGGAGAAAAAGATATTTTAAAAACATTGCAACTTTTGCCTGGCGTAAAGTCTGCCGGAGAGGGTAATAGTGGTTTTTATGTAAGAGGCGGAAGTGCAGATCAAAATTTAATTTTATTAGACGAGGCGCCAGTCTATAATGCCTCTCACCTACTTGGTTTTTTTAGCACTTTTAATAGCGATGCTATAAAAGATGCCACATTAATTAAAGGCAATGGACCTGCACAATACGGTGGCAGGCTGTCTTCTGTATTAGATGTAAAAATGAAAGACGGCAATAATCAAGACCTTAATGTAAATGGAGGCCTTGGACTAATTAGCAGTCGAATTAGTATTGAGGGTCCGCTTCAAAAAGAAAAGTCTTCCTTTATTCTTTCAGGAAGAAGAACCTATGCAGATATTTTTCTACGTGCCTCAGATGAATTTAAAGACAATATTTTATATTTCTACGACTTAAACATGAAAGCGAATTTTAAGATCGACGAAAAAAATAAAATATATCTTTCTGGTTATTTTGGAAGAGACGAATTAGGATTAGGCGATGCCTTTGGCATTGATTGGGGAAATAAAACGGGCACAATTAGATGGAACCGAATTGTATCTAGCCGCTTATTTTTAAATAGCTCTTTAATTTATAGCGACTACAACTATAATGTGAAGCTTAAAAACGGCTTGACTAATTTTAATGTTAACTCCAATATTAAAGACCTCAACCTAAAGCAAGATTATACTTTTTACCTCAACCCTAAAAACACATTACGTTTTGGATTCAATAGTATTTTACATACCATTACGCCAAGCATATTTAGCGGAACCGTAATCAATAGTAATCCGAAAAAGGGTAGAAATGGACTTGAAAACGCCCTTTATTTAAGCAATTATTATAAAGCAACAGATAATTTAAGTGTAGACTATGGGATGCGCCTTTCTGCTTATAGCTTAATGGGCGGTGATGCCTATAACATATATGAAAACGATTTGCTTGTAAATACAATACAATTAAATAAGCAAAGCCTTGGCAAGACCTATGTGAATCCTGAACCTAGGATGACGGCCAACTACCGTGTAACAGACCAAGCAAGTATCAAGGCGGGGTATGCTAGAAATGTACAACACCTGCACCTACTTAGTAATTCAACGGCTTCAAGTCCCTCTGATCAGTGGATTGGAAATTCTTACAATATTAAACCTGAAATTGCGGATCAGTTAAGCGTTGGATTTGTGCAAGGATGGAAAAATAATAACTATGAACTAAGTACCGAATTATATTATAAAAATTTACAGAATCAATTAGACTATAAAGATGGGGCTGAAATAAATACATTAGCCGATGTCGAAACAGCAATTCTATTTGGGGTTGGACGCGCCTATGGTCTTGAACTATTATGGAAGAAGAAAGAGGGCATATTGACTGGATGGGTAAGTTATACCTTATCAAAAACAGAAAGAAAAATTACTGGTATTAATCAGGGCAATTGGTATAATGCAAAACAAGATAGAACCCATGATATTGCTATTGTAGGTGTCTATACCCTTAATTCAAGATGGTCTATCTCTTCTGTTTTTGTATACAATACCGGCGATGCGGTTACCTTTCCAACGGGGAAATATTCCATTCAAGGACAAACGCTATATCAATATGCTTCGAGAAATGGAAACAGAATGCCCTCCAATCATAGAATGGACCTGAGTGTGACTTATGATAAGAAAAGAAAAAAACGCATTCAAGAGTCTTGGAACTTCAGTTTATATAATGTGTATGGCAGAGAAAACGCGTATCAAATTAATTTTCAAGATGACCCAAAGGACCTTAGTAGAACTCAAATTATTCAAACCTCTTTATTTAGATGGGTACCCAGTGTCACTTATCAATTCAAATTTTAATGATGCTTAAAAAATATTTTAGTACAATTTTAATGGGGATTTTTTTATTGGGTTGTGAAAAAGAAATTCAACTACCCTTAGACCCTAACCAGTCTTTACTTGTCATTGATGGAAGTATCACAGACGATGCCGGCCCTTATTATATAAAGCTTAGTAAGTCAAATAGTATTTCAGCCTCCTCCAATTTTTTAGCTGTGACTGATGCGCTAGTCATTGTGAAAGACAATATTGGACAAATTGATACGCTCAAGCATGAAAAAGAGGGCGAATACAAAACCAATAAAATAAAAGGTATTTACGGGAACACCTATTATTTAGAAGTGCAAGTTGCAGACAAAAAGTATACGGCCAATGCGACTATGCCAGAAAAAGTTTTCTTAGATAGTTTAAGGATTAATCCCTTAGCAATCAATGGTGAAATTAGATATAATGTCATCCCGGTTTACACTGACCCAATTAGCTTGGGTAATAGCTACCGTTTTATTCAAAAAATTAACGATACCCTTGATAAAAGCTTTTTCGTGTTCAATGACAATTTGAATAATGGGAAAGTAAATCAACGACCACTTAGAGGAGGGTCAGATTCTTTAGAAGTAAAATTAAAAGATATTATTGATATTGAAATGCAGTGTATCACAAGGCCTACTTATTTATATTACTACAGCCTAAATCAACAATCGGGCGCTGGACCAGGCGGTGGCACAACCCCAGCTAATCCTCCTTCCAATATTGTTGGTGGCGCATTAGGTATTTTTTCCGCACATACAGTTCAAAGAAGACAAGTTCAAATCAAATAATAAACCACCTACGCAAAAACGCAAGTGGTTTATTTTCATTTAGCGAGACCGGGATTAAAACCCGGGACCTCAGTCAATTACAAAATTCACTGAAAGAAAAGTTAATCTTATTTAGAAACATAAATAATACCTTCCTTCATAACGAACTTTACTTTTTTCAAATCTGAGATATTTTTACTTGGATCACCCTCAACTGCTATTATATCAGCAATGTAACCAGGCTTAATATAACCTAAACTATCATCAATATGAAAAGCCTTTGCATTTATACTAGTAGCTGCTTTTAAAGCATCTATAACAGGTAAGCCATACTCAACCATAAGTTCCATCTCTAAAACATTTTCGCCATGAGGATAAACGCCAACATCTCCACCCATTCCAATCGAAACACCAGATGCTATTGCATCCTTAAAACTTTTTCTTTTATTTAATACATTGATTGGTGGGTCGGTAACTCCTTTTTTCCAACCGCGATATTGTGAAATTACATCAACAGCTGAGATTGTTGGTATATAAGTTACATTGTATTGTTTCATTAGTTTCCCTAATTCTACATCAATGAAATCTCCATGCTCAATAGTTTCAGCACCTGCCAATACAGCACGACGTATTGCCTCTTTTGATTTCGCATGGCAAACCATCACCCTTCCACTACTTTTTGTAACTTCATTGATGAGTTTTAATTCGTCAAGTGTAAATGAAGGACGATCTTCCCCATTAATTCCCCATCGATAATCAGCATATATTTTAATAAAATCTGCACCTTTCCCAATCTGATCTCTCACAACCCTTATTAAATCATTTCCATCAGCAGGTTCAGCCCCTAACATGATTTGTTGATCACTATCATAACCTTTAGGACCGTAAGAACCTGTTGAAACAATCGCTCTTCCAGCAACCATTAGCCTTGGTCCAATAATAATGCCTTCATTAATTGCCCTTTTTAGTGAAACATCAGAATAGCCTGCGCCTTCTGTACCTAAATCTCTTGCAGTTGTAAAACCAGCCAATAAAGTATTTTTTGCATGAACAGTAGCCCTTACTGTTCGGTAAGAATCTGGTTCTTTCAAAACCTGCGTATCCCAGTCAGTGATATTATATGGGTACAACATTAGGTGAGAGTGCCCTTCAATTAATCCGGGTAAAATTGTTGCATTAGGGTAATTAATTTTTACAGAACCCTCAGGTACTTTGAGTTGTTCAACTGGTCCAACATTAATAATTTTATTATTCTCAATTATTAATGCCCAATCTTTATGCATGACTTCCCCATCAAATAAGCGAGGTGCAGTTATATAATATTTAGTTTGGGAATTTAATTTAATTCCAAAAATAAATATAATGGTTAAAGTCATAAAGTACTTTAAGTAATTAATTTTCATTTTTATACTATTTTATTAAAATTTAATTTATCAATCAAATATCTTATGTTAAGGTACTTAATTTATATAATATTTTAGATTTATTATAATTGATTTTATAAAAAACTTAATTATAAGGATCACGTAGAAGTCAAAAATAAAGCGTTACAGTTTTTCGCAAAGAACAAACATATTTAAATTGTACCAAATAGTTAATAGTAATACCCGAAAATAATATTCATTTCATCCTCACTGGTTAAACCAAAATTGACTATTTTATTGGTGGTATTGTTATAGGTCACCACACTGGTTAATCCCTCTCCTGCTTTGAGCAGAATGGGTGTGGCAAGGTTGATGACTATGGGATGCTCCCAGTCTGTATTTTCATAAACGACCTCTCCATTTCTCGTTCCACCCAGAATTTTAATTTGAAATTTCTCACCCAACTTATGGAAATGCGAGGTAAGTGTAATTACGGTTACTGCTTTGTTAAACGTATAATCGGTTGTGATAGTTTTGCGTGAATTAGCAGGAATAGAAAAATTATAGTTGGCAAAATTTATAGACTGCGCCTCTTTTACAACATTTGCTTGAGATACTGTATACATATTAATATAGTTCTCACCTGTTAAATTGGTAGTTTGTTTATTAAAATAATGTGCATTCAGGTCGAGCGCTCTAGCCGGGGGAACTTTCAGGGCAACGCCTACAGGAAATGTATAAGTTGTATTTACATCTGTACCGCCACCCAAAAATATATGGTTTTGCATTTGTAAAAAAGTGGTTATGTTAACACTTGCATCTGCATTATACAAATCCCTTAATGTGTTCACTGGTGGCAACAAAGTAGTACTTTGAAACCCATATAAAACAAAATGGTGACTGTTTGGTCTCCCCTGCATGATAATTTTATTGACATAGACTGTGGAAGTATTGGGGGTGGTTCTGTTGACAAACACTTCGCGTTCTGTGTTGGGACTTACTGTAAAAGCATTGATCCCTAATTGAAACCCTTCTGAAGCAGCTGGTGCTTGCATGGGTACAAAAACCTTTTGGCATACTTCTTTATTGATTAGTATGGCTTCATCAACAACAGTTCCTGTTTTGGGCGCCCCTTTTATTATCCATTGTTTGATAAATTCTATCTGTCCTAAGGTCAAATTAGCACCCCCCAATGGCATTGATGCTCCATATTGAGTGGTTGCCTGACAGTCAATTTTCTGATACAACAAACTACTTACATAATCACCCGGCTTTACCCTTACCAAGCCGGCTGTTTTTGCTGCAGCATTTTTTGAAATGATATTAATTAAATTATCGTATGCATTAGTTGAAGTTAACAGTAGGTTATGCTGAACGTAGTTAGCATCGTTAGTAGATGCATGACAACCACTAGTTGCACAAGAAGGTGTAAGAATATTGTCCTGAATAATTGTCCAAGTATCTTTTGCAGAAATAGCACCAGTACCTGCCTGATTAGTATCTTTTGCAGAAATGCCATCTGCAACTGCCTGATTAGTATCTTTTTTACAAGATTCCATAGAAAAAGAAACGATTGCCATTGCAGTTAAAATAATTACTGCCTCAAAATATTTCATTTGTGGATGTTTTAAAATATTTTATTGAATTAATATCCCCTTCAAGTTTTTGCTTTTAATTTTTTTGATAGCGGACTCAATAGATTTTTCAGGTTCTATGATATTATATTCACCCCAAAAATCTACGTCTGCAGATTTAGATATTTTATCAGACATAATTACGTAGGGACTCAATTTTTGATTGTTTATTTGCGGCTTACTATCTTGATTTTCCCAATTAGTATTAACCAATTCAAAAGTAGTACTATAGGTAGTATTAAATATCCATTTATTCCAATTTAGTTTAAATGAAATATCTCCACGAGAATACGAAAAAATCCATTTATTATTTTGTTGTCGGTAATCAATCTGATAGCTAACTTCTGTTGGGTAAATAACAACTCCTTTTGGTTTTCTACGTGTAAAAATTAGTCCTGCTTTGATTCTATTTTCAACATTAAGTTGGAAATTTGCACTTATGATAGCAAGACTTTTTGCATCGATAAATAATTTTCCGCTATAGAGGGGATCAGGGTCTTCAATGGATAATTTTTGTTTAAAAGAGATAATCAAAACCTGCTTATCATTAATTTGGGTAATATCCTCAAAGTGAAAATTATACAATTCAAATACATTTTCTGAGAATATATTACTTGGATCTTTTATTAAATCAATAAATAAGGCTGAAAAAAGACCTCCTTCTAATTTAAAGTTTACAGTATCTAATTTAGTGTAATCAGCATTTTTCCTACCCTTTAAAATATTGACTTGGTCTTGAATACCTATTGAAAATGGCATTTTTTGAATATCGACAATAGATTCTAAAACTGAGACATAATTACGTCTTTTTTTTATTGATTCTCTGTAAAAACCAATTATCTGAATAGCGCTATCTCCATAATTTTTTGAACGATTATTGAGTACATTTACAAATATTTTATTGGCATCCATCACATTTACAACTACATCTTTGAGTAGAATATTGACAGGTTCTAAATACAATAAATTTTTTTCTTGATTCAAGTCTTTGATTGAGATAACTTTATCTTTATACCCTAAAAATGAAATAATAAGATTTGCGTCTTGTCTATCTGTAGGAATTTTGATTAAGAAATTTCCTTCACTATTGCTAATGGTAGAAATGTTTGATCCAGAAATTGTAATACTTGCAAAAGTTAATTCATTCTTTGTTTTACTATCAAAAATAGTTCCTTTAAAATATTTAAAAGAACTAGAATCTGCATTGTTAATAGGATTTATTTGTGCTTCTGATTTTATTATAACAAGAAAAAAGAAAAACAATCCTATTATGAACCTAAGATAAAATAGGTAAGATTTCATTTTATTCATACATATGTATATTTAATCATATTAAAAATTAATACTCTAGTAAAGTTAATCAATTTATAATAATACAAATAGGGCCCACGATTTAACGTAAGTCCTTGATTTTCATGTAGCGAGACCGGGATTTGAACTAGCCGTATTTAAAAATGAGCTTGCAGTTTTGAAATTACTTTTTTACCTACCTGCTCTCCCAACCAAATTCCTTGTTCAATAGCATCTCGGAAATGAATCCCTCCGTATAGTCGAGATAAAGAAGCTTCCCTGGCAGCTTGTTGAAAGGATTGAAATTTTCGTATAGGAAGTCCAAAAGGAGTTTCTGTATTATCAATAAAGGATTGATTTTCTCCAAAATATTGAGTTAATATTAAAGCGGCAGCACAAGAGACTACACTATGGCCAGAAACATATTCAGGAAATGGAGGAGTTTGTAATAAAGGGGCCCACCTTGGATTGATTAATTTTTGAATGGCAGTTTCAGGTCGAATTCTTTGAGACAAATATTTCTCGTCCCAACATGCAATAAAAGCATCTGCCAAAGCAATTCCTACTAAGGAATGAATTTCTAAGGTTTTAGCTAGTGATAAATTATTTTGAAGGGCTACAATTCCAGTAATACCTATCCAATGCCCACCAGGACTTATTTTTTTGGTGCCAAATTCAACATGTCCAATTTGGGTAACATGGAAGGGGTTACAATCCCAAAAGGAGGCAATGGCAATTTGTTCTTTATTCTTTTTATTGACTACATCATACACTTCTTCCATTTGTTGATAAAAAGAAGATTGCTTAGAAGTATCATATAAGACGGGAGGAATGACTTTAAACGATTGTGCAGAGTCAATTACAAAAGTGCGTAATTTGTTCCAATGTGGTTCAAGTCCTTGCATAAAAGCAGGGGCTGTAGGTTGCCAAAAACCTGGGCCTTTTTTGGGAGTGTACCTAGGTAAATTATTTAGTTTAGCAAAGCCGTCTTTTCGAACATAAGGCATATAATTATTCAAATAATTATTGACTAGCTCTAAAGTTATATTAAAAGTAAATTGCTCCCCTTTATTTATAAAATTATTTTTAATAGAATCTATTTCTTTTTTAATTAAATACCCAGAAGGTAATAAAGTTTCAGAACAACGATATACCATCAAAATACTTGCTAAGTTTTTATCCGCTTTTTTACTTAAAGAATCGGCAATAATAATTGTTGGAAATTCATTTAGAACAGTTCGGTAACTTGAATACTCTTTTTGATTTACTATGTGGTATATTTCATAAGCTGCAATAGTAATATACGCATAATACCTACTAGCAGCTACAGGTGAAGCGACATCATTAACCATAATGTTAGTGGCTTTTTGTAAAGCCAAAACATAGTCCTTTGAGCCAATTATATTATTTGCAGATATTTTTGTATTACTTGATAAAAAAAGTAAACTAATTAATATTATTTTTAAAAAATGCATATTTTAATAATTATATAATAAGGGACTACTATTATTGATACCCATTAGCAGCGTAGACTGCTTATTTTTATTTTTAATCTTAATGACGTCTCTTATGCAGCCCTTAATAGACCAGCCCAGATAGTCTTGACTTGCGGTAGTAAAATTACCTTTACCATCACCCCATAATAGGGTACCATAATTAGCATCCATTTTACCAATCTTAATTCTTACCTGTTCTATATTGCCGCCCAAAAATAAGTCCGTAAATCCATCTTTATTAAAGTCATCAGAAATAATAGCATGTATTGGTGCAAAATTAGCTTCTATAGGGAGTGTTTTTGTATGCAATATCCCTGCTTTATTTTCAAACCAAGTGGTTGCCATATAATTTGCCTTTAGCACCTTTGAATTGTCTAATTGTTCTTTTGTAAAAATATCTTTCATGCCAGCATTAGCATAAGCGTCATAGGTAGGAAATTTCTGTCTTAAAAAGGTCATCTGGTCCGTAATCTCATCTCTTGAGGGCATAGGATATTCCTTATCTTGAATAAAATAGGTTAAAATAGGATCTAGGTAGCCATTTTTGTCAAAATCACTGTAGTAAAGACTTACAGGCTTTTCCTTATCTCCTTTAATTTGAGCATTTAAGCCCCAATTTCCTGCTACAAGGTCTTGGTCTCCATCATTATCAATATCTACCAACTGTAGCTTATTCCACCAGCCAAATAAACTGTCTTTGAATACCTGTTCTGTGGTTTCTATCATTCCCTTTGCTGAAAATTGAAATGCTCTTAAATTAGCCCATTCAGCCGCTACTAATAATTCCCAGTTCCCATCTTTATTGATGTCAACCCATAGGGCATCAGTGACCATACCAAGCGCATTCAATAATCCATTGCTTATAATAGAATCTTGATAAAATTTTCCTTTACCATCATTGACTAAAAGAATACTTTTATCAGATAAGGGATATTTTGCTGGAGAAACTCTTGTGCCAATAAATAAATCAAGGTCGCCGTCCGAATCAAAATCTAAAGGCAGTACAACTGAACCCGATAATGCTTCTTTGGGAATTAAGTCCGGCCTTTTTATAAAATTTCCATCCTCATTTATATACAAGCGATCTTGTAAAAGTAATTCTTCCCCTTCTAATGCATATCCTCCACTTACAATATATAAATCTTGATCGCCATCCGAATCGGCATCAAAAAATACTGCATCTGTTTCTTCATGTTCTATATCTTCTTTAGCTGAAAATTTAGCATATTTGAAAAAATCACCAGAGGCCACTTGCACAAAAATACCGCCTTCTTGCCCTCTCGCTCCCGTAATATAAACGTCAGTAATTTGGTCATTATTAATGTCTGCACTGGTTATTTTGGGACCCGAATAAGAAAGCATATTAGGAATAAGGGGCTGAATTTTAAAATCATTGACTAAATCTTCTTGGTGAATAAAGGGAATGTTTTGCGTAGATTTTGTAAAAACAGTATTTTTTTGAATAAACTGTAAAGGTGATTTAATAGCATCTACTTCATCTAGTATTACTTCTTTATTTAAAAATAAATTTGCATTATAAGTTGTACGCTGCCCATCGGGCCAAATTATTTTTAAGGAATCTAAGGAGCTTTCTTTAAAATGAAACAATAAAGGGGCTTGCATAGCAGATTGAAATCCGTGCACATAAAAATTTTCTAGGGTATAAATTTTTTTACCTGTATATAAAAATAGTTTTGCTCCTACCGTTTGTGCATTTTTGCCTTTGCCTTTAAGTTGAATTTTTAAATAATTTCCTAGCCCATTATTTTCTACCGTAGTATTTTTATAAATAGTAGCTACTTGATTCAAATTATTGACAATTAAATCTAAGTCACCATCATTATCAAGATCTGCATAAGCAGCCCCATTTGAAAAGCCAAGCGCATCAATTCCCCAATCTTTAGATCTATCAATAAAACTTAGAGAATCTGTGTTTTCGAAAATATAGTTATGTAAAGGTGTTGATTGAATTGCCTGAAGCATTGAAAACATTTTATCATCTGTTTTACCTTGATTAAATTTTAATCTTTCATCAGCATAAAACTTCATAAAGTCTCGACTCGTAACGTCTCTACCATATCCGTTGGTAACAAATAAATCTTTGGACCCATCATTGTTAAAATCGGCTAACAAAGCTGACCAGCTCCAGTCTGTATTTGAAACATTTGCTAATTGCCCAATTTCACTAAAAGTACCATCTCCGTTATTTAATTGAAGCATATTGCGCATAATCTGATGATAAAACCCATTCTCAAGCATATTGTTGTAGAGCTCATAATTATCAGGCGCGTACAATAGTTTTTGTCTTCGATTGTCTTCTGGTAGCATGTCCAAGGTATAAATGTCTGCACGACCATCATTATTAATATCTGCTATATCCACCCCCATCGAAAAATTAGATAAGTGTCCAAAAGCGCTTCGTAAACTTTCAGTAAAGCTTCCATTTTTATTATTGAGATATAGATAATCTTCTTCAATATAGTCGTTAGAAACATAAATATCAGGCCAGCCATCGTTATTAATATCGGCTATATTCAAACCAAGACCATATCCCAATGGGTTAGAAATAATACCTGCTTTTCTAGAGATATCTATAAATTTATTTCCAATATTCTCATACAATTTATCGCCTGCATCTGGATCAACCATTTTTTTCACAAAAGCGGCATCAAAATTCCTAAGATTTTTAATATTATGATTTAATAAGAACATATCTAGATCGCCATCCTGATCCATGTCAAAAAAAGCAGCATGAGAACTATAGCTTTTATCATCAAGGCCATATTCTTTGGCTTTATCGGTAAAGGTTAAATTGCCGTTATTAATAAGTAATTGATTAGCTCTAAGAGAAGAATCTAAGTCGCCAGAATAACACACATATATATCCACAAACCCATCTCCATTCACATCTGCTATAGTTACCCCAGTTTTCCACCCACGTCGTCCACCCGTGTTGGATTGACGTGTAATATCTTGGAATTGAAGACCCCCTTTGTTGAGGTACATTTTATTGGGCACTAAATTACCTGTAAAAAACAAGTCTGTGAGTCCATCATTGTTAAAATCGGCTACCGCTACACCCCCTCCATTATAAAAATATTCGTAGGTAATAATATTGAGGTCGGGCGTTTCAGTTAATCTATTACTGAATAAAACACCTGAACTATCTGGTGCAAGTTTTATAAAAACAGGCTTTTTTTGAGCTTGAATGCATAGGGGCAAAGCCCAAACAAAAAGTAAGCAAAAAATATTTTTCATTATGTATAGTACTGCCTAAATTTAATGCATTTACTGCAGTTTATTAAAAACTAAAGGCGCTTAAATTAAGCGCCTTTAGTTTTACGATTGCAAGAAATTATTTCCCACCATCCCACCACACCTTTGTCATAAACTTATCGCCACCCATTCTATCAATGGCAATTTTATAATTTGCTGGATTAGAAGAAATCTCAGATTCCCAATAAATTAATCTTCTTGGTATCTCATTAACTTCAAATCTGTTAGGATCATTTGTAGGCTTTAAGGCAGGGAATCCTGTTCTTCTCCAATTGCTCCATGATTCTATGTCATTTAAATATGTTGCAGCCCAATATTCTTCCCCAATTAATTTTAACTTATTTGCACTTGAAGCAGCAGCAAAACCTCTACCTGCTATATATGTATCAATATCGGCTTTGGTTCTAGTAAAAGAAGCATCAAAGCCAGCCCAATTTTGAATTGCGGCTTGCACTCCATTATTAAAATGTGTTTCTGCACTTGTTGTTAACCAACCTTTTAAAGCAGCTTCTGCATTCATTAATTCAACTTCACCATAAGTTAGTAATATATAGGGATCTTCCCAGTCTAAATATTTTAAATTTAACATTGAAAAAATCCTATTTGCCTGAGAAGTTAATTTTTTGTAAGCATCCGCTTTATCAGTAGATAAAGCCGCAGCAATATTTGATGGAGTATAACCGTTAGGCATTCCCTCTTGATCCTCTACTTTTGTATTCCATGTAGTAGGAACCTCTAAATTGGGAGACCCAATACCACCAGAAATTATCATTAAGCGAGGGTCATTATTTGCTTTCATCCAATCAATAAAAGTTTTTGAAATCTTACAATCGGTAGAGTATTTATAAGTATTCCAATAACCATCGTTTAACCCGTTTCTATTAATGCCTTGTGGGCCAGCAGCAAATTTAATATGCGCATTATCAGCATTTGAGGAAAATGCCCCAGACGCTTGAGCTTCTTTATAAACAGAAGCGGCTGTAGATGCATCAACATTACTCATTCGCATTGCAATTCTCATTAATAATGAATTGGCAAATTTTTTCCATTTAGTAATGTCTCCACCATACAAAAAGTCTTGATTTCCCATTGATTTAGCAGAAGAACTCATTTTATCTCTTGCTGCTTTAATATCTTTTACTAAAGATGCATAGACGTCTTTTTGTGATTCATATTTAGGAAACCAATTTTTATCCCCTTCTACTAATCCATAACCTGCCTGCGTATAAGGAATATCACCATATAAATCAGTCATGCGATGAAGATCAAATGCTCTCAATATGACTGCTGTTGAATTGATATTGGCTAAATTTGCATCCCCCTTTGTTTTTTCAATTGCTTGAGAAAATAATCTGATGACGTCAGTGAAGTGTCGCTCCATATAAGCTCCACTATATTGTGCATTATAGAAGTATTTATCCCCACTGAAATAACCAGCAGTTGAAGCGGTATGCTGAATCATGGTTGCAGCATACAACATATTTGCACGGGTATTTTCATATTCACCAGCAATTCTTAGCGTTCCAGTAGAAACTAAGTAAGCCATATCGATGTCTGTAGCTGCGTTTTTATTAACGTTAAGCTCGGTGATATCTTTTGCACACGACACAAAAACTAAAACCATGCTTGTTATCGCGAATATGATTTGAACTATTTTTTTCATAACGAGTATATTATAAATTATTAATATTAAAAGAATTTAGAAATTAACTGATAAGTTAAACCCAAAACTTCTTGTTTGAGGCATGGCAAAATATTCTAAACCTTGTGCGTTGCCAGCTGAAGTATAACCGGACTCAGGGTCAATATTGGGAACATTAGACCACAATAATGCAAGATTACGCCCTACCAAAGAAAAGGTTAGATTTTCAAAATTCGATTTTGCTAAAAATTTAGCAGGCACTACATAACTTAATGCCAATTGTCTTAATTTACCAAAAGAAGCGTCGTACACAATATTTTCAGTTATTGCCGCAAGACGACTATAATAGTTGTCCACGTTTGCAACTGGAATATTCCAGACTTTATTAGCCCCTGTTTCATCCGCTCCTGAAACGGTTAAACCATCCCTACCCTCCAAGGTTTCTTTCGCACGACCATAGGCATAGGCAAAGTAGTTCGTTGATGAAACAATTGATCCGCCTTGACGAAAATCAACTAACATATCTAACTTCCAATTCTTGTACTTGAAAGTGTTATTGAAGCCGCCTGCTATTGGATGACGTCCTAAAGCAATAGCTTCTGCTGCTGCAGATCTGACAGGGTACCCATCTTTATCATAAATCTTCATACCGCTGGCAGTAGTTTTATGCTTAAATCCTATAATATAACCCAATGGTTTTCCAACAATATGTTGAATTCTTTCCCCAAGCCTTAATCTAGATTCTTCAAGGTTGATTGCTTTAATAGGCTCACCTTTTGCGTTTTTTCCTAAGTTTATTACCTCACTAATATTGTTTGAGTAATTAAAGGATACATCCCATTTGAAGTCTTTACTTTGAACCACAACTGCATTTAATAAAAGTTCTATACCTTTGTTTTGCAATTCACCAATATTAACAACTGTTGAACCGAAGCCTGAAGTAGCTGAGATTCCTGTTGATAGAATATCATTTGTAGTTTTTCTTTCATAGTAAGTAATGTCTAATCCAAATTTATTTTGGAAGAATCTAAAGTCAGCGCCAAATTCGATCTCCGATGAAGTATATGGCTGTAAAGCACCATTAGGAATGGAACCATTATTAACTTGCCCTAAGTTAGCACCCAAATGTCCAGCGCCCACTAAACCATAGGTTAACCCTAAAAGATAAGGGCTTGGAGCGCCTCCACCTACTTGTGCCCATGAAGTTCTCAACTTACCAAAACTAATTGCCTCTGGTAATTTAAAAGCATCACTTAATACAAAACTTAAACCTGCGGAAGGATAAAATAAGGTATTTGATCCCTTAGCCAATGTAGAGAACTCGTCTTGACGTCCTGTTACACTCAAATTTAAATAATTTTTATAAGTGATATTTGCAGAACCAAAATAAGAATTAATAGCCTGTTCATTAAAGCCATAGCTAAAACTAGGGGCTGCCACATTCGTTACCGTATGTAAAAAAGGAACAACTAGATCATTGCCACCGCCTCCTTTTGATTCGGCTACTCTATACATTGCATTTGCACCAATTATCGCATCGAAAGCGAAATCGTTAATTTCTTTATTAGCGCCGATAATTAAATCATAGTTATCTTCTCTAGTAGTAGCAAATGACTCATTAAAATCACCCCTTGGCTTAAAAGCAGTTCCATAGCCAGTATAACTTGCATCATCTCTAACATTATAATCTCTACCAATTCTACCTTGCATATACAACCATTTAGTAAAATCATATTTCAAAGAGACATTACCTAAGAATCTATCAATATCATCTTGACGGAAAAAATTATAAGCAGCCCAATAAGGATTTGTTGCAAAAGTATTAGGCTGATAACGCATCTCTGTTTTATCTTTCATATCCCCCTTACCTGTGTTGCCCGCTATTACTGAAAAAGGAATAATTTCGGGATGTAAAGCCGTAGTAAAATTTCCATTACCGGGAGAATCAGATAGTCTTGGACGATTTTTAGCTTTTTGATTCATGTATTGACCTGAAAAAGCAAGTGTAAAATTATCAAACTTGCTGTTTATGTTCCAATTGAAGGTTTGACGCTTAAAACTTGCATTTGGCATAATGTCCTCAGCTCTTAAATCAGCAACTGAAAAACGATAGTTACCGTTTTGGTTTCCGCCACTAAACGCTAAACTATTGGTAGTATTGAGAGCCGTTCTAAAAAAATCATTTAAACCTTGTCCTAAATCGGCATATGGTCTATTAACTCCGTCCCATTGTGTAGTACTACCACCGTATTTACCTCCCCAGTTATTTAATCCGGCTTCTAAAGATTGTCCTGCTGTAGCAGGAATTTTACCATCTAAACCCTGTCCATATTCTTTTTGAAAATCATAAAAATCAACTGCTTGGTCCATAGTTGTGTTGGAGTTAAATGCAACTCCCATTCCTTTTCTAGATTTGCCGGATTTAGTTGTTATTAATATAACACCATTCGCTGCACGAGCTCCATATAGTGCTGCTGCGGTATTTCCTTTCAGTACAGATAAAGACTCTATATCGTCGGGGTTAATTGCAGTTAGACCGTCACCAGCATCATTACCTCCCCAAAGACCAGCGGTACCCTGGTTGCCTGACTCCATAGGAACTCCATTTATAACATATAATGGTTGATCATTTCCTAACAAAGAAGATCCACCACGAATAACAACTCTTGTAGAACCACCAATACCTGAAGCAGGTGGAGTAACAGAAACCCCTGCTACTTTACCAGACAAGGCATTTCCTAAATTCGGAGTTCTAGAATCTGTAAAACGATCCCCTTTTAATTGAGTCACTGAATAAGATAAGTTTCTTGTTTGTTTAGTAATACCTAAGGCAGTTACTACAACATCTTGTAAACTATTATCTTGTGTTTCTTCAAGAGAGACGTTAACATTTGTAACGTTTCCAGCCACTTGAACTTGTTTTGTAACGTAACCTACTGAGGATACTTCCAAAACAACATTTCCAGAGGGAACCATTACACTAAAAACACCTTCTGAATTGGAAAGAGCTTTTGATGATGATCCTTTTATAATAATGTTGGCGGAAATCAATGGAGAATTTTTATCTCCAGTAACTTTACCAGATAATTGTCTTGTCTGTGCAAATGATGCTTGCATCATGCACACAAAAGCTAAAAACATTGATAAGCGTAGTTTCATTTTGCTTTTATTTTATTAAAAATTAGTTGAATTTTATAAAAATTAAAATAAATGATTTTTTTTATAATTTTAAAAAAAAACCGATAGAATTAAATCTATAAAAGAAATTTTTTAGTTTATTGCTTGAACTAGCGCTAATTATTTCTTAATATTATGATTTATAAAATATTTATATATTAAAAAAATACTTAATAATCAAATATGCAGCATTCATTTTATTTTAAAAAAATATTAAATTTATTTTTAATACTTTTATGTAGCATCTACAGTTTGGCAGCAATTGCGCAAAAAAAGCTTGCCGATTTACATACACAGGTGCTTGTAATTGGGGGCACTGCAAGTGGAATTAGTGCTGGAATTCAATCAGCTAGAATGGGAGTAAACACAGTTGTTGTAGAATCAACCCCATGGCTAGGTGGCATGTTAACATCGGCTGGAGTAGCTGCTTTTGACGGCAATCATCAATTACCATCGGGTTTTTTTGGCGAGTTTCGTGAACAGCTTTATCGTACCTATGGTGGGCCAGATAAAGTTTCTACTGGTTGGGTAAGTAATACCTTATTTGAACCACATGTGGGCGACAGTATTTTTAAAATAATGGCTTCCAAAGAAAAAAAATTAACTGTTTTGTATTCTTATGCATTCGAAAAATTAATTAAAACAAAAGATAAAATAAAAGGGGCTTACTTTATTGATACAGTCACAAAACACAGATTAAATATTTATGCTGAAAGAATAATTGATGCCACAGAATTGGGGGATGGACTCGCAAGTGCAGGTTTGCCTTATGACTTGGGCATGGAATCTTCTGCATTGACTGGAGAAGATGTTCATGTAGCTAACTCCAATGATATTATACAAGATATTACTTACGTGGGTATTTTAAAAGATTATGGAAAGCCACAGCCTTTAATTGAAAGGCCTATCCACTATGACTCTACTGAATTTGATGGTTCCTCTACTAATTTTTATAGAGACTTTTTACGAAAAAAACCAAGCGTAGACGCACAAAAAATGTTGGATTATGGTAGAATGCCAAATAATAAGTTTATGTTAAATTGGCCCATTTATGGAAATGATATTTATTTAAATATTGTTGAGCAAAGTAAAGAAGAAAGAGAAAAAATGCTAGTGGCAGCAAAACAACAAACCTTACGATTTGTATATTTTATTCAAAAAGAACTTCAAATGCGCAATTTAGGACTTGCTGATGATGAATTTCCTACAAAAGATCTATTGGCATTTTATCCTTACCACAGGGAATCAAGAAGGCTGAAAGGTTTAGTAAGAATGAATGTAAAACATATCTCTAGTCCTTATACCACTGAAGATGCATTATATAGAACTGGAATTGCTGTAGGTGACTACCCTATAGACCATCATCATAAAAAAAATGCTGCTGCACCCCAGCACTTAGATTTTTACCCAGTGCCTAGTTTCAATATTCCATTAGGCGCATTAATCCCGGCTAATTATTCCAATTTTATTGTAGCAGAAAAATCTATTAGTGTATCAAATATTGTAAATGGTACAACTCGTTTGCAACCTTGCGTATTGCAAATTGGACAAGCTGCTGGTGCCTTAGCTGCCATTAGCCTAAGAAATGGACAAGCCGTACAAGAAGTTTCAGTAAGAAAGGTACAAGCTAGTTTACTAGACGTAGGAGTTTATATTATGCCCTTTATTGATGTGCCTAATGACCACCCACATTTTATAGCTGCGCAAAAAATAGGATCCATTGGTTTGTTAAGAGGAAGAGGGGTTCCCGCTGGATGGGCAAATCAAACTTATTTTGATCCTATGATGCCAGTGGAAAGAAAATTATTTTTATCTATTTGGAATAGCTATTTCCCAAAATACACTAGCTCTTCAGATAGCTTGTCCATAAAAGAGGCCATCGATTTATTAGGCTTATTGAATAACCTATCTTTTGAAAAAAATAAAAGTTTTATTAAAGGAAAATGGGAAAATTGGAAATTTAATTTTTTTGATACCGCTCGGCCTGTTAAAAAAATAGAATTAGCAGCCATCCTTAATAGCTATTCTCCTTTATTTGAGTCTTGTCAAGTAAATCACCAGGGAGTTCAAACCTATCGAATAGTGAAGCTAGAACAGTAAATAAAAAGTATTTCATCTTTTGAATGATCTATTTTTTAAATGTCATATTAATAGTTTCTACCAAACCATTTTTTGAATAGTCATGTCCTAATTGCCAAAACATAATACCTCCCAACTTATGTGTAATTACATAATTCGATTTTGCTTTTATGGATTGTTTGTCATCAAAAGTGGCATAGCTTTTTTCCGTTGCATTATAGGCATAAGGGGCTTGCGCCTCATTGTCCCAATAAAACTTATATCCAGTATTTTCAGAAATACGATTCTGAAACTCATTATAGCCAATGAAGTGTTTAAATTTCCCCTTTTGATATAAACCATTATTTTGATCAATTACCCCCTCCCAAGTTCTGGCATAAAATGCCGCACCTATAATTAATTTTTTTGCAGGCACACCTAATGATAATAAATATTGAATACAATTATCGGCCGACTCTTTTTGCTTAATAGTACTAAATAAAGCAGAATGATGTCCAGTGGTGGTTGCATATCCACTAACCAAATCATAGGTCATCAAATTAACATAATTCACATAGGGCATTATATCGCTCCAATCTACTGCATCATTTGCAAATTTTTGAAAACCTCCCGCAGCAAAAGTGATGGTCATCTTTTTACCCAATTCCTTTCGCAAAGCTTTTACTAGTTCAGTAAAATTGGGTTTGTCCTCAGGTGTAAACTTATGATTCGGAAATCCTGCAATAGCGGGGTATTCCCAGTCTAAGTCAATTCCGTCTGCACCAAAATAGTCCGTCAAGGATTTAACAGATTTTGCAAAATTAATACGTCCTTCTGCTGTGCTAAATACGTCTGAACAAGGCTCACATCCTCCCCATCCACCCAAAGACAATAATACTTTTAAATCCTTGTTTTGATATTTCATTGATACCATTTTTTGAATAATGGCGGTATCTTTTGCCCCTCTTAATTTTAATTGGTCGCCTTGCAAGTGTCCAAAACAATAAATAATATGTGTGAAATTGCGTGCATCAAATGAATCTAGTTTTTCTATGCTTCCTGCATAGTAAGCAATTACGGCTTTCTTTTGTGCAATACTTGATAAAGATAAAAATAATAATATTAGCAAGCCTATAAAAAAGAAATTCTTTTTCATAAAATAGTATAATTTAATGATTTTATTTAATAAAGATAGCTAAGTTATTGCTTAGTTTAAAAATTATCCTATTGCTTTTATCAAAAAATATTTAACCATGGTAGTTTACCTTTTTGAGTATTTGACTATAAAGAAATTGAAGGGTACGGATTAAAAGATGTAATTCATCTGTCGAAAGAAAGAAATATAGTAGTTTCAACTATCCAATCATTTATTATTAATTGGTTTATTCTTTTTTTTATAACTTTAAAAGAAAAATCATGAAAAAACTGTGGATTATTTGTCTTTTATTGTTCTCTTGTTCCAATAGTGAAAAAATTAATGATAAAATTTACGAGGGAAATCCTGCTGGATTTAAGGATATTGGTTTTCTAACCATTACCAACGAAAATACTAATGGGGGTTCTCAAGTTGCTTATTTGAGTAAAGGACTTCAAATGAATGGAGTGGCCTACTGCTTTTGTCAGTCGAGTTGTACTAGAGAAGGTAAAGCTGTTTTTTCATTGCAGTATAATGAAGGCACCAATTTTTTGAGATATAAATTGGGTCCATCAGATGAGTATATTTATTTCGATACTTCCAATTGGTGTATTAAATACGAATGATGTTATCATATGCTTTATTTGGATACAAGATAAGAAAACAAGACGTGCTTAACGCTGATGTAACCAATGCTCCTGTTTCGTCATATCATTAAGTGCTGCCCACCCCTTACCAAATTCATTTTGACTTAATAAGCGCATCTATAGGTTGTTTGTAAACCCAGCGTAATGCAATTGATGCTTATCTGAAAATAATATATAGACAGTATAGGTCATAAAAAAGGTCTCATTGCTGAGACCTTTGTAGCGAGACCGGGATTTGAACCCGGGACCTCAGGGTTATGAAGATTTTTTGAGAAAATGAAGGC
>Ga0208025_1000090_pt1 | contig 36110 bp, 47 predicted proteins | sample Colrivmeta1549A3_FD_187649 | JGI IMG/M metagenome (GOLD analysis project Ga0208025, IMG submission 187649) | Estuarine microbial communities from the Columbia River estuary - metaG 1549A-3 (SPAdes) (version 2) | ecosystem: Environmental > Aquatic > Marine > Intertidal zone > Estuary | place... | reverse complement strand
TAATGTTAGTCAAGTTACCTTTGCACAGGCAGGTGAACTACAGAAGATGGTGCAGACAGCCACAGGTGCTATTGACTCTGCGGGTATCTCTGGTTCTATTAACGGTGAGTCAACAGCCGCAGGTATCTCTATGAGCCTCGGTGCTATCATCAAGCGTCACAAGCGTACGTTGATTAACTTTCAAGAATCATTCCTTATTCCATTCGTAACTAAAGCCGCACATCGTTATATGCAGTTTAACCCTGAGCGTTATCCTGTAGCGGACTACAAGTTCCATACGTCTAGCAGTCTAGGTATCATTGCCCGTGAGTATGAGGTTACACAGCTTGTACAGTTACTACAGACTATGCAACAAGACAACCCAATGTACTCACAGTTGATTATGTCAATCATTGATAACATGAACCTGTCTAATCGTGAAGAACTTATCTCTTCGTTGCAACAAGCTAATCAGCCTAACCCACAGGCACAGCAAGCACAACAAGCTATGCAACAAGCACAGATGGAGTTCCAGAAGTCACAAACTGCGGCACTACAAGGTCAAGCTACAGAGTCACAAGCTAGAGCGCAGAAACTTGCGGCAGAGGCAAGTGTTGTACCACAGGAGCTTGAGATTGACCGTATTAAGGCTGTTACAGCTAACCTTAAGTCAGGTGATGCGGATGATAAAGAGTTCCAGAAACGTCTTAAAATATCAGAGCAGTTACTAAAGGAACGTGAAGTAGCTGTTAAAGAAACCCAACAAGGAAAAGCAAATGATAACACAGCGTCAATTCAACGAGGCATTGGAGCAGGTGAACAAGGCATTCGACCAAACCCTCAAGCGACTGGCGGTATTGGAAGCAGACCTCCAAGACCTCAAGGAATCCCGCAAGGAGAAATCTAATGCCAGTAAAAAAAGACCCAAGACTGGCTAGAGCAGGAGTCTCTGGCTTTAACAAACCAAAGCGTACACCTAGTCATGCCAAGAAGTCTCATGTGGTAGTGGCTAAAGAAGGTGACAAGATTAAGACCATACGCTTTGGTGAGCAGGGTGCAAGCACAGCGGGCAAACCTAAAGCAGGTGAGTCCGCTAAGATGAAAGCTAAACGTAAGTCCTTCAAGTCCAGACACGGTAAGAACATTGCTAAAGGTAAGATGTCTGCGGCTTATTGGGCTGATAAAGTTAAATGGTAATCAGGAGAATACTATGCCATACGGTAAAGGTACATACGGTAGTAAAGTAGGAAGACCACCAAAGAAGAAAACTACAGCTAAACCTAAAAAGAAGCCAATGAAAAAAGGCAAGTAATTATGCCTACTAAAAAGAAATCCACAGTAAACAAGGCGGGTAACTACACTAAGCCTACCATGCGTAAGAACTTGTTTAATAGAATCAAAGCAGGTACTAAGGGTGGTAAGGCAGGACAGTGGTCTGCTAGGAAGGCACAGATGCTCGCTAAAGAGTACAAAGCTAAAGGTGGAGGGTACAAGTAATGCCACTAAAGAAGTCACAGAAAAGCCTTAAGAAGTGGACTAAAGAGGAATGGGGCACTAAGTCAGGCAAACCCAGTACGCAAGGCAAGAAGGCTACTGGTGAGCGTTACTTACCCAAGAAGGCACGACAGGCTTTGACCAAGAAGGAATATGCCGCTACGACACGTAAGAAACGTGCTGACACCAAAGCGGGTAAACAAGTAAGTAAACAACCTAAAAAGATTGCAAAGAAAACAGCAAGACATCGTAAATAGTACTTGACTTTCTTAGTAAACTATGGTATAATATTACTATAATATACATTAAGTATGTTATTTAAATTATTAATTAAAGCTGTCCTATAGGGAGAAACAGTAGATGACTGATGTAGAACTAGAGAAGTACTATCGTTCCTTTGAAGAGATGTTCCGTTCAGATGGTTGGAAGAACTTAATGCAAGACTTTAAAGGAAGTGCAGAACAGGTCAACTCCGTAGAAGCCTGTAAAGATGACAAAGACCTTTACTTTCGTAAGGGACAACTTGTAGTCATGGCTAATATGCTGAACCTAGAGTCACAGATAGAAACAGCTAAACAACAACAAGAAGAACAAGACGACTTAGAAGAATGAGACGTTTATACGACTTTCAATGTGACAACGGACACGTCAACGAGTTTCTTAGAGGCTCAGACGTAGAAGAAGTTGATTGTCCTGATTGTGAGTTGAAGGCTAGAAAGATTGTTACACCTGTAAAAGTTAATCGTGGTAAAGACTCTTGGAAGGAAACACGGAAGTGGGCTAGACAAAGAGAGTCACACATGAACGCTAACAAATCGTAACACAATAACGTAAGGTTAACTCTCGACCATAGAACCCTTACACTTAATACACCTCCATAATGATATTAATCACGGAGTTTAATAATGGCAAGACTAATAGATGAGCGTCCAGAAGACGTAGAAGAGAACGACATTGACACAACGCTAGAACAAGAACCTCAAGCTGAGGCAACTCTTGAAGAACCTGAGTCAGATATACCTGAGAAGTATCAAGGGAAGAGTACAGCCGAGATAGTACGGATGCATCAAGAGGCTGAAAAACTCTTAGGTAAACAAAGTTCTGAAGTGGGTGATTTACGCAAAGTTGTTGATGACTACATTCAGACACAACTCACCGACACTGAAACACAAGCAACAAATGCTGACGAAGAAGTAGATTTTTTCTCTGACCCCGACAAGGCAGTCGAGAGAGCAATTAATAATCACCCGAAGATTAAGGAAGCTGAGAACATCAGCAACCAGTATCGACAATCAACGGCTATGGCTACACTGCAAACAAAACACCCTGAGATGCAGGGAATCTTGCAGGACGCTAAGTTCGTTGAGTGGATTAAGGCTTCGAAGATTAGGACACGGCTCTTTGCACAGGCAGACCAACAGTATGATGTAGATGCCGCTGACGAACTATTTTCCCTATGGAAAGAACGTCAACAGGTTGTCACTCAAACTGCCGCTAATGAGAAACAACAACGAAAGCAATCTGTTAAATCCGCATCTACAGGCAATGCCCGTGGTAGTGGTGAACAGAGAGCCAAGAAAATCTACAGACGCGCAGACATTATTAAACTAATGCGTACTGACCCCGACAGATACCAAGCACTATCAAATGAGATTATGCAAGCGTATAAAGAAGGGAGGGTACGAAACTAATATTATTATATAGGAAGTATTAAAATGACTGATTCAACTTATCCCGCAATGGGCGGAGCAGTAGATAACACTAGCGCGGCAACTTTTATCCCAGAAATCTGGAGTGACGAAGTTGTTGCCGCTTATCAATCTAACCTTGTATTAGCACCTCTCGTTAAGAAAATGGCTATGGCAGGAAAGAAAGGTGATACCCTTCACATTCCTAAGCCTACTCGTGGTGATGCTCATGCTAAAGCAGAAGGCGCGGCAGTAACCATTCAGAACGCTACTGAGTCTGAAGTACAAGTAGTTATTGACAAGCACTTCGAGTACTCACGTCTAATCGAAGACATCACAGACGTACAAGCACTAGCTTCTCTTCGTCAGTTCTACACTGGTGACGCAGGTTATGCTCTAGCTAAACAAGTAGATTCTGACTTGTTTGCTCTAGGTAAGTCTTTCGGTGACAACGGTGGTGATTACGTTGGTACTGGTACTTACAACTTCGCAGGTAGCACTGGTCTTGAGGCTTACGCTGTAGACTCTGTAGCCGCAGGTGACGTATTCAATGATGCAGGTTTCCGTGAGCTAATTCAAAAAATGGATGATGCTGACGTGCCTATGGACAATCGTTGTCTAGTAGTACCACCATCAATCCGTAACGCTATCATGGGTATCGACCGTTACTCTTCTAGTGATTTCGTAGATGGTAAAGTTGTAAACAATGGTCAAATCGGTAACTTGTATGGTATCGACATCTTTGTTTCTTCTAACTGTCCTGTTATCGAAACTGCCGCCGCTAACAGCGCAGGTGGTGACGTTAAACAAGCTATGTTGTTCCACAAAGACGCAATGGTTCTTGCAGAGCAACAAGGTGTTCGTTCACAAACTCAGTACAAGCAAGAGTTCTTAGGTTCTCTTTACACTGCTGATACTTTGTACGGCACTGCTGTTCTACGTCCAGACGCGGCATTCAACATCGCTGTAAACGCTTAGTAGTACTTAAGGGGTTTCTTCGGAAGCCCCTTTCCCTTTTCTTTTTTATACAATTCTTTTTATTTTTTTTTAACTATAGGAATGTTTCATGGCTATATTCAGAGGTGTAGGTGGCTCAGGAGATTCATCGGACAATTCCTTTCTACAGGAAGTAACTGCTCAGGCTAATGCCGCTAGTGCTTCCGCAGTCCTTGCACAAGCCTCAGCAAACTCTATACTCACGCTTACAGCCGCTACAGGCGCGGCAGGTTCTAGTGCGTCCTATAATGCTTCTACAGGTGTTTTAACAATACCTAGAGGAGACACAGGAGCTACAGGCGCAACGGGAGCTACGGGTGCAACAGGAGCTACAGGAGCGCAAGGTCCTGCGGGTTCTGATGCAAGCGTAACAGCCGCTAATGTTACTGGTGTCCTTACGGGCGGCACTGGTATCTCTATAGCGAGTAATGGTACTATTACCAATGATTCACCAGACCAGACAGTAGCCTTGACAGGTACAGGTGCTACTACAATAACTGGTACATATCCTAACTTTACCATCAATAGTGTAAACACAACGTACATTGTAGGTGATGGTGGTTTAACAACAAATGATTTTACAGACGCTGACCACAGTAAGCTAAATGGTATTGAGGCTAATGCTACTGCTGACCAAACAGGAGCAGAGATAAAGTCAGCCTATGAAGCTGTATCAGATACTAATGCATTTACTGATGCAGAAAAAACAAAGCTATCAGGCATAGAAACAAGCGCAGACGTAACGGATACAACTAACGTAACTGCCGCAGGTGCTTTAATGGATTCAGAAGTAACTAACCTAGCGCAGGTTAAGGCTTTTGATTCTTCTGATTATCTAACAACCCATCAAGACATTTCAGGTAAAGCTAACTTATCAGGTGCTACGTTCACAGGTACTATCACAGCACCTAACGTAGACATAAGTACAACAGGCAGTGTTACTACTAATATTGCTACAGGTGGTAATAACGGCAATGCAACAGACGTTAAGGTTGTAAATATAGGAACTGGTTATGGTACTGGTTTTTTTGCAGGGCTTTCTACAACCATTAACATGGGCAGTCAGTCATCTAACGCAAAAAATATATTCAACATAGGTAATGGCACTACTTCAGGAGATGGCGAAAACACCATAAACCTTAAAGGTAATGTTAATGTAGATGGCACTATTACTGGCTGGTCTCCTTATTACAAATCTAGCGAAGTACGGCTCGGTGGCACGACAAGCTACTTGTATTTAAATACATCAGACCAAGACTTAGGTCAATACACTACTATTTATCATCCTACAACACCTGTAGAGACTAGTCGTCATGTTGATGTGGAGTGGTCTACTTATTGGAATTATACTAGCTCAGTAAACGACATAAGATTAACCTTACAGCTTACCGTACCTTCGGGAGCGACAACGCACACATTAGGCACTGTTACAGAGCAATCAACTTCTGGTCCTTATAGCATAAGAACAAGCAGTGAAGAGTGGTACTATGTTTCAGATGATAAAACACATTTATTTACTCAGTTTGGCAGAGTTTCACAGGTTAGCACTGGTGGGTCAATAGAGCATACTATTCGAGCTTCTCAATATGACCCTACCACAAATAGAACTTACTTTTGCTCTACTAATTCTACAGCGGCAATGTCTACAGGCGATACAGCTTATTGGCATCCCTATGCGTGGGAAAGTGCAGGTACAACTCTCATTCAAAGCTACGACATTACTGAAAGATACAGGTCAGGAATTGATAGGAACAAGGTATCTTTTAAACTTGCGTTTACGGATGCTACATTGGCTTTTAAACTAAAAATAAAAGAACTTGCTTCGGGTGATACCGCACAAGTAAGAGACAGTACAGCAAGACTAACAAGCGTGGGGTTATAGGTATGATTGTAGCATACACTAAATTAAACAGTGAAGGTAGGCTAGAGGAAGTAGTCCATCAAGAATGTGCTACTAGGGAAGAAGCTATAGCAGTGGCTGAAGCATTAGTTTTAGCATCAGTAGATAATGATACTATTATGGATGTAATCCGTGGCACTCGATACAGTGATACTGAAATAGTTTATAACGTAATACACGAAATACCTCGATAATTCTTAGGAGAATATTATGGTAACGGAAGAAACAAAACAAGCTGTAGACGTATTCGCGGCATCCACAGGAGTGATGTCACTAGCGGCTTGGTTGCCTCCCGTTGCTAGTATCTTTACTATTATCTGGTTAGGTATTCGTATCTATGAATCAGAAACAGTACAGAAGTTGTTGCCTAAGAAATGAAAAAGTTATTTTGCTTACTAATGCTGTTGTCTTGGGTAGCACTTGGGGACAACGCTCAGGAAGGTAGTTTGAATACGTACCACGGTTCTAACTCGACTACCAACAGTAACAATAATACACAGGATGATTCAGTAAGTAATACGTACAACGGAGCAGGAAGCAGTAGTGAAATACCAGTAGGTTCTGCAATCACTCCTAGTTACATGAGTAATGGTATGGACACCTGCCTTAAGGGTACAGGTGGTTCATTACAAACAGTAGGCGTAGGGTTTAGTAGCGGTACTTATGATGTTGACCCTGAATGTAACAGACGTAGGGACGCTAAGGTACTAGCTGACTTAGGTATGAAGGTAAGTGCAGTAGCACGTATGTGTCAAAGCACTGACGTATGGAAGGCAATGTTTGTATCAGGTACACCTTGTCCCCTACTGAACAACGGTAAGCTAGTCGTAGGTAAACGTGCTATGTTAGTTATGAAACGCCAACCAGATACTTACATACCAGACTACAACAAGAAAACAAAAGATTGGTACAATACTGTATTAAACATAGGAGGAGAGGACACAGATGAAGAAGATACTATTATCTCTATTAGTGCTAAGTTCCGTAGCTCACTCAAGTGAGTATGACGAACTACTAGACTCAAGCACTGCCATAGTCGATAAGATTAACACTGGCATCCTTCTAGTGGGCGCAGGTATGGAGTACGCCAATCAGGGTGACGCTTTGTCTGATGGTACTCTATCTACTACAGCACACATACAGGAAGCACAGGTACAAGCGTACAATACTGCTTTGACTAACTTTGCTACTAACTATCAACCATACGGTGACGTTAAGGCTGTATTAGAAAACAAGGCTGTAGTAGAACTAGAGCTTATGGACGATGCTATTGATACGTTTACTGAGGCTGTTGTGAATATGTCTACAGCAATACAGGTAGCTGAGAAAGTAGAAGAAGCCAGTACTCCTGACCAAGAAGCTGAAGTGCAGACATTTGTAGTAGACAACGTAGAAGTCCTACAGATTGAACAAGAGACTGTTGACACATACAATCAGTCAGTGGATGACATCGAGACTCATGCTAACAACGCTAGTGCTTATCTAGCTGTAGCTAACTCAGAAGAAGCTGTAGCATTCCTAGAGCAAGGCGTTGAGAATGCTAACACTACAGCGGAACAGACTAACATCTTTTATGACGCTAACGCACAGTGGGTGTCTATGGGTTACAACACTACACGTAACCTAACGGCTGTATACCTTAACGGTAATGACAATATAGGTTTAGACTTATACGTAACAGAGACTGATGTATTAGCCGCAGGTAGCGAGTCAGAGTTCTTTCAAACAGGACCAACGTACTTAGGTTACTCTTGCTTTATGTACGGAACGGAGTGTGTTGAACTATGAGCTTAGCAGATACAGAACTAACAATCGGCGGCGTTAAGCTAAAAGGAATCTACATTGCTGTAGTGTTCTCACTAGCAACAACCATTGGTTCATTCATCTGGGCTTCTAGCAGTTTATACGGAAGACTGGAAGCAGTAGAGGCACAACAGATACCTGATATAAGCCCCATACGTGAGAATCTAGCGACTTTAGGTACACGCCTAGAGACACTACTAAGTCAACAAGAAAAGCTCTTAGAATTGAATACAGACGTTTCTAAGCTATCTAACGATATTGAAGCTATGAAAGCTACGGTAGCTAAAGCAGAAATTATTATTAATGACATCGGCGATACAGAAGTAAAGTTTAAAACATTAACTAAAGAAGTCGAGGATTTGTGGAAGGGTATGGACTACCTTAACTCAAGTCCCTTACAGAGGTAAGCTATGTTAGATAAACTAATTGGACCAGTAACAGGACTACTTGACAAATTCATAGAGGATAAAGACAAGAAGAATGCCATCGCCTTTGAACTTTCGACAATGGCTGAAAAGCACGGGCAGGAGCTTGCGAAAGCGCAACTTGAAGTTAATAAGACAGAAGCGGCACATAAGAGCTTATTTGTGTCGGGTTGGAGACCTGCTGTTGGTTGGACTTGTTGTCTTGGACTTGCGAGTAACTACCTTCTTATCCCGATGGCAAATTTTACGCTTGCTCTTGCCGATTCTACCATTGAAGTCCCTATTTTAGATATGTCAACTATGATGCCAGTACTTATGGGTATGCTTGGTCTAGGTGCTATGCGGACTGTAGAAAAAGCTAAGGGTGTTGGGAGAAATAAGTAATGAGTATGTTTTCGCTTGTCGCGCAAGGATATGAATGGTATGATGATGAATTTTTATCTCCTGAAGAAATAGCTATACGGGAACAGGAAAAAGCGCAACTAGAGGCGTTATATGAAGCCAACAGAAACAAGACGGGTACTAATCGCGCCCCTGTTGGTCTAAAAAAACAATCAGATATAAACATGGCTGAACAAGCCGAAGCCAAAAGAAAAGCTCAAGAAGAAAAAGAAATTAACGAAAGGATGATTCAAGAGAACATAAGATGGGCTAAAGATAACGACCAATGGGACTACGAAAAAAACGAAATTATACCTGACCCATATTATAAAAAACCAGAGGAATTGGGTGGGGCAAAACGAAGAGAAGAAGAAGAAAGAAAAGCAAGAGAACAGGTTTATTATAACGAAGAACGCAAAGGAATGGCGAGTTCTGGACCGGGAATGTCAGAATTTTATGATAAGTTTCCCGACCAGAAGCAAACAAGTTATTTTGCTCCTGAAAATAAAGCCACAGGTGATACACGTAGTTGGGAAGAAATAAAAGAAGACTTTGTATCAGGCGTAGATGATGGTCCTGTGAGTCACAACCCTTATATGGGAGACAGGCTTAAATATCAGGATAAAATTTTAAAGTTTATGTATGGGGACGCTTATACTAATCGTGAAGAAATGGGCGGTAGTATAGGATATAATGTCATGGACGTTCCTGACTACTATACCAACCAGTATAGAGTGCCTTATGATAGTCCCGAAGGAAAAGATTTTGTCATAGACTTTCCTAAAGATATAGAAGGAGCAAAAGCACAAGCAGATGATTTTTATATTGAAAGCCTAACTAGAAGTCTTGAAAACGCCACAACGGATGAAGAAAAAGAAAGCATACAGAAACTTATAAATAATGGTGCGCCTACTTTTAATACAAGAGAAGACTTCCAATCTTATTATGATTTAGGTGTAGATGTTTATCAAAACAAAAAAGAACTTCTTGACAGCGGTGTAGCTGAAGCTGATATTCCTTTTAGTGTTAACAGTGAATTAAAAGATGCTTTACAGATACAAGAAGATGTAATGGCTAATTGGGTTTACTTCGGGGACGGTAGAAACTCATGGGTTGTAAATGACAATGCCGGTTTGTTTTTTAAAGATATAAACAATTATGAGATTTTTAAAGAGGGTGATGCTTATCTCAACACAGGGACTGGTTTTACACGCGGTTCTCTTGAGGGTTTTTTAGAAGACCCTGATTATTTCTTGGGCGGGTTTGGTGAGAATACTTATTGGATTAAAAAACCTGAAGTAATAGAACAGTCTACCTTTTCAAAAAACATGAGTATTGTCTCGGACGTAGTGTCTATACTAGCCCCCCCAGCCGCCCCTATTATTCAAGCGGGTAAAGTAGCGACAGCAGGTGGCGAGCTTGAAGATGTTCTTAAAGCAGGGGGCAAAGCCTATGTAAAAGGTAAAGTAAATGACGTAACTAAGGAATACATATTAGATACTTATGAAGCTATAGATATACCTGTAAGAGAACTTGACCTATACGCTCAATCAAAAATAGTAGACGTTACAAACGATGTTCTTGCGGGGAAATCAGGAACAGAATCGGCAACAGATGCGGTTCAAAGCATTGTATGGAAAAATATAAAAGAAGAAGTAGGTTATACTTTTGAAGAATTTGAATCTAAGTTTGATTTAAACCTACCTGACTTTGGTTTAGATATTGATTTACCAGACATAGACTTACCTGATTTACCTGACTTTGATTTAGATATTGATGTACCTGACTTTGATTTAGATATTGATGTACCTGACTTTGATTTAGACTTACCTGATATTGATTTACCTGACGTAGATATTCCAGACATCAATCTGCCAGATATAGACTTGCCTGATGTAGATTTAAACTTGCCAGACATGCCTGACTTAAATGTAGATTTAGACTTACCTGCTGTAGACTTAGATTTATCAGGAGTAGAAATACCAGAGTTTGATTTTGATTTAGATTTAGAAGGTTTAGATACCGAGGGTCTTGACATAGAAATGCCAGAAATGCCTGACATAGATTTACCTAGTTTAAGATTACCTTCTTTAAATCTAAGAAAACAAGAAAGAGAAGAAAAAGAAAGCGAAGTAGAGGAACTGTTTAGCTCGGAGTTATTTAAGCACGATACTCAAGTTAACTACACACAAGGATTGCTTGCTCCTAAAATAAACTTAAGGAAATTTTAAAAATGACTTACTTACAACTAGTAAACAGTGTACTACGTAGGATGCGTGAAAACGAAACTACTAGTATTGAAAACTCAACGGATAGTTATGTGAAACTAGTGGGTGAGTTTGTCAACGATGCTAGACGTATTGTAGAGGATGCTTGGGATTGGTCAGCACTTAGAAGTACAATCACAGTAACTACAGAAGACAACCTGTTTAGCTACAGTATGACAGGCACTAACAACTCCTTTAAGATACTGGACGTTATTAACGATACGTCAAACTTCTTTATGCGTCCTGCTAGTTCTTCTTGGATGAACAACGCATACCTAGTCCAAGAGCCTACTAAAGGCTCACCTGAGTACTACTCTTGGAATGGTGTGGACGCTAACGGTAATGCCTTAGTTGACTTATACCCTAAGCCTGACAAAGCATATACATTACGATTTAACATTGTTGATAGAGGAGACCCGTTTACTCTTGACGCAGATAAACTAGTTGTGCCTTCATTAGCAGTAGTGCAGTACGCAGTGGCTTTATCTTCTCGTGAACGTGGAGAGACAGGCGGTACTTCAGCACAGGAACTATTTGCTTTAGCGGACACTACGTTAGCAGATGCAGTAGCGTTTGATGCCGCTAGATTCCCTTCTGAAACTGTATGGACACCTTGCTAATGGCACAACAACTACAGAACATTACAGTACAAGCCCCAGGATTTGCGGGCATTAACAGTCAGGATTCACCTGTATCTATTGACCAGTCCTTTGCGGCTACCGCTAGTAACTGTATTATTGATGAATATGGACGTATAGGGGCACGTAAGGGCTATACGGAAGTATCTACTGATTCTAGTACAGCTACGCAGTTAGGCACTAGTAGAGGCGTAGAAGCTGTACACGAGTACGTTAAACGTGATGGGACTAAGACAGTATTCTCTGCGGGTAACAATAAAATATTCACAGGTACTACAACCTTAACACCTGTAACGCTTCCTGTAGGCTATACAATAACAGCTAACAACTGGAAGATAATTACATTTAACAATGACGTTTATTTCTTCCAACGTGGTCATAAGGCATTAAAAAGTACAGCAGGAAGTACTACTCTTGTAGAAGTAGTAGATGGCTCACACTATGCTCCTGAAGCTAACGAAGTTATAGGTGGCTTTGGTAAACTATGGGCGGCTGATGTATCAGGTAATAAACATACTGTATATTGGTCAGACACTCTTATTGGTATCAACTGGCACGGTGGCACATCAGGTTCATTAGACCTTACTAATGTATTCCCTAGCGGTGACGATGAAGTTGTCGCCTTATCTGTATTTAATAACTTTTTAGTTATATTCTGTAAGCGTTCAATTATTGTTTACTCAGGTGCTAGTAGTCCTGCTAGTATGGTACTACATGACACTGTAGAAGGCGTGGGTTGTATTGCTAGAGACTCCGTACAGCACACAGGTACTGACATTATATTCTTATCTGAAGATGGTGTACGTAGCTTCGGTAGGACTATACAAGAAAAGTCAATGCCTATGCGTGACATTAGTAACAATGTACGTACTGAGTTAACTGCGTTAGTTAGGTCACAGCTTAACCCTATTAAGTCTATCTATAGCGCAGATGAAGCATTCTACTTGTTGTCTCTACAGGACAGTCAGACTGTATACTGCTTTGATATGCGCACTACTTTACCTGATGGAGCTAACAGAGTAACTACATGGGCAAGTGTTAACCCGCGTAGCCTAGCGTTACTACAGGACGGTAGTGTTTACTTTGGTAGGGAAGATGGTATATTTAAGTATGAAGGCTATCAGGACAATGGCTCTTCTTATTTGATGTCGTACTACAGTAACCCACTAAATTTCGGTAACTCTACTAACCTTAAGTTTCTTAAGAAGTTTAACATTACAGTTATTGGTAACGTAGCTTCTAAAACTACACTAGCGTGGGGTTATGACTATGATGGTGGGTTTACTAAGAAAGCCTTTAGTACTGACTTAACTAACACAATTATATCTGAGTTTAATATAGCTGAGTTTAGCATAGGTAAATACACAATAGGCATAGACATACAACGTCCTAAGATTAACACAAGCGGTAGTGGGACTGTAGTAACCATAGGTATCGAATCTACTATTGATGGCGCACCTTATTCAATACAACAAATAGATGTACACGCTCTACTAGGGAGATTAATTTAAATGAGTAACTATACGATAACAACTAACTTCGGAGCAAAAGATAGTCTTCCTTCAGGTAACGCGGGTAAGGTAATTAAAGGCTCTGAGTTTACAACTGAATTTACAAATATACAGACAGCAGTAGCCACTAAGGCTAATATAGTTTCACCCACGTTTACTGGTGCAGTTACCTTTGATGCCGCAGTTACCGTAAACTCTACGGCTACAATCACGGGCGACTTAGCTGTAGATACTAATACATTGTTTGTTGATGTGTCTGAAAATAAAGTAGGTATAGGTACTGATAGTCCTGATTATGCGTTAGATGTAGATGGTACGATTGCCTCAAGAGATGCTTATTTGATTACAGCTAACTCAAGCGGAACTCCTTCAGCAGGTGCGTTTATGTTTAGACCTGCTAGTAATACATTAGCGTTAGGTACAAACTCTACAGAACGTATGCGCATTGACTCACTAGGCAATGTAGGTATAGGTACCAATAACCCACAGAGAAAGCTACACGTTCAAGATGGGGATATTCGCATTGAATCTACTTACCCTCGCTTGTACCTTACAGATACTGACCACAACTCAGACTATTCAATTATTAACAGCAACGGTTCTTTCCTTATTTATGATGATACTAATGCTAGTAATCGTATGGTTATCGACTCATCAGGCAACGTAGGTATAGGTACTACAACAGTAGGTCAGTTTGCTTCTACAAATGTTGGCTTAACAGTCGATAGCGGCAACGATTACTCTGGTATTGCTATGACTGATGGTTCAACCACGTCAACGCTTGCTCAGGGTTTTAGCACGACATATCTGTACAACCAAGCAAACGGCTCTATGCTTTTCGGTACTAACAACACAGAACGTATGCGTATTGCCGCAAACGGCAACGTAGGTATAGGTACTACTAGTCCTGACTCAATTCTTGATGTAGTTGGTGCAGACCCAATTTTAACTATTAGAGATACTTCTACTTCGGGTTCAGATTCACACGCAACGTTGAGGCTTGCGGAGTCAGGTGCATCTGACAGTTTAAATTTACATTATGATATTTCACTTGACGAAGGACACTTAACTTTTAATTACGACAACAATGGAAGCAACGCAACAGAACGTATGCGCATAGACTCATCAGGCAGAGTTGGTATAGGTACTAGTAGTCCTTATGTTAAAACTGAAATAACTGGCGGTGACTTGGCTGTAGGTGGTGGGGCAGGAGCTAGTAACTTAGGTTTCGAAATAAAAGGCGTTCCACTTTCAGCAATACCTTCAGCACAGGCACGTGGCTATGTAGCCACAGCAGATAGTGGGATGGGCACAGCTGGGGATTTGTTGATTGCTCCTAGAACGAATGCAAACGCGAGCGTTCGGTTTATTACAGGAACATCTCCTACAGAGCGTATGCGTATCGACTCATCAGGCAACCTATTGGTGGATACTACTTCTACTGGTGCAACTGGCGGTGGGTTTAGCTTTAGGGCGGGAAGTGTAAATTATATGAACATAGCCCATGCCTCATCAGTCGGACACGGGAATTACTTTGCCGCGTTTAAGCATAACGATACTGTAATAGGCACAATTACTAAAACGAACACTACAGGTGTTTCATATAACACTAGCTCTGATGAACGCCTTAAGGAAAACATCACAGACTCTGCTGATGCAGGTAGCAAGGTTGATGCTATACAGATTAGACAGTACGACTGGAAGGCTGATGGTACACATCAAGACTATGGTGTTATTGCACAAGAGTTAGTTGAAGTTGCACCTGAGGCAGTACATCAACCTGTAGATGAAGAAGACATGATGGGTGTTGACTACAGTAAGTTAGTACCTATGCTAATTAAAGAAGTGCAATCGCTACGTAGTCGTGTAGCAGAACTGGAGAATGTATAATGAGTGACGCAACAAAAAATGCAGCGACATCAGCTTTAGGAGGTCTTGGCGGTCTCCTCGATGCAGGAGTAAACGCGGCGGCGGCTTATGGAGTTAGTAAAGCTTTTGATAGCTCTATTGCAGATGTAAGAAGCATGGGGACAACAGCACAAACAGATGCAGAACTTTTAGGTTCTCAGCTAGCATCAGATACGGAGTTTCAACCGTTTACTGTAACTACTGGCACAGGGACTACTAAAGCAACGGATGAAGGCGGTTTTACTACTTCTCTCAGTCCTCAAGCTCAGGCTTTACAGACGGGAGGACTAACAGGAGCACAGAATTACCTGTCTGCTATTGGTCAAGACCCTATGTCTACAATGTTGGCTAGTCAGGCTCTACAAGCATATCAAGGATTAGGACCAAGCGCATTAACGGGTTTAGGCGTTGCAGATTATCAGGGTATCGGTCAAGACCCTATGCAACAGGCGTTGCTTGCTCAAGCTAGTCGTGGTTTTGCAAACATAGGTACTGACCCTAGACAGCAAGCATTGTTATCTCGTGCTGATACTGCCTTTAGTAGAGCAGGTGTAGACCCTAGTGTAGCACAGGCTGAGATTTATAATCAGATGAGAGCCGCCCAACGTCCTGAAGAAGAACGTCAGTCTTTAGCCTTAGAAGAGCGTATGTTGGCTCAAGGTCGCGGTGGTATTAGGTCAGCGGCATATGGTGGTTCTTCTCCAGAGTTACTAGCGCAAGAGACTGCTAGACAAGAGGCAATGGCTAGAGCAAACTTAGGGGCTAGGTCACAGGCTATGCAGGAACAACAACAAGCCTACGGTCAGGGTCTAGGTTTCTTAGGTCAAGCGTCAGGTATGCGAGCGCAGGAATTAGCTGAAGCCTCTGGATTACTAGGAGCAGGTTATACTCCACAGCAAATGGAATTATCTAAAGCACAGGCACGCTTTGGTGCGGGTATGACTCAGGAACAAGCAGACTTAGGAAGAGCACAAGCCCTACAAGGAGCAAGTTTCTTACCACAACAACAAGACTTAGCTATGGCTACAGGCTTAATGGGTATAGGTTATACTCCAGAACAACAATCACTAGCGGCTTTAGGTTATGGCTTAGAAGGCGGCAAGTTAGCCCTAACAGGACAAACAGCAGGTGCAGAGTTCGAAGGTCAGTTAGGTCAAGTTGGTCTACAAAGCAAGATACAAGCAGAGCAAGTAGCCGCAATGATGGACCAAGCCCGTATAGAAGGTTTGTTTGATGCAATTGTAGGTGATGGTTCAGCAGGCGGCGGTGGAATTATAGGCTCTGTGATAGATGCTTTTTAGTTAACAAAAATACCGATAAGAAGGATTAATAAAAATGGCTAGAAGAGATATAGCAGGATTATTGACAGGAATACCTAGCAGTGGTGGCGGTAGCTTTGCTGACGTAATGACACGCAGTGCTGGTAAAATGGGCGGTCTAATGGGCAGGTACGGTAAGGGTGTTTTTACAGGGGATTCCCGTAGCAACGAACAAAGACTAGCGGACAGTATTAAAAACTTTGATAGCGCATCACCTGAAGCTCAGAAAGATTTAATAGGCAGACTTCAGGCTAGTGGTGAAAGCTCTGTGGCGGCTCAACTTCTTGGTCAGTTAAAGGAAAATAAAGTAAAACAAGCTAATGACCAAAGACGAGAAAACATGATTGCTCAGTCAAATAGTTTAGGTTTGCAGGAAACTTCTACTCTTTTGACAGACGGTGGTAGTTTGGATAAAGGTGCTGAAGATATAAGAAAAGCACAAGAGGCTAATATACTTAAAAAACAAGGGCGTAAGGGTAAAGTAGCAATAGCTAATAGCCGTAACGTAGGAGCGTCTGTGCTTAAAGCTATAGGGCAAGGTGAATATGATTCCTTAAGCAGTGAAGATTTTCTTAAAGTACTCTCAGGTGAAAAAGCACAACTTAAAGTATATACAGATTCTAGCGGTCAAGCAAAACCATTCCGTGTAAATGAGTCAGGTAAAGTATATAACAAAGACACAGAAAAGTGGGTTATGCCTTCTGAGTTAGGTCTGACACAAGCCGCACAGCTGACTAGAACAATTACTGATGCTGATAGAATATCTAGTAAGCTAAGAGACAAGGCTACAGATAACTTTTTTGTTGCTAATGAAAAAGCACTTGGAGCGCAAAAAGTATTAGAAATTAATGCTAACTCTCGTTCATTGATGGAGGAGGGTATTATTACTGGAGCAGGGGCTAATTTCTTATCAGGTATGGCTAGTATTGGTGTACAGTTAGGTATTGTACCTCAGGGTGTTGAAGATACGTTAGTAGCTACTCAAACATTTATGGCTGAACGAGGCAAGCAAGTCCTTGCGTTGTTAGGCTCAGGAGATGTTGGTGCGGGTACTGGTATTTCGGATAAAGATGTTCAGTTTATGAAGGAAGTAGCAGGTCAGCAAATTACGCTTAATAAAGAAACTTTAGCACGTATTATGCGTATTGAAGAACAAGCCGCTAGGAATGCTATTGCTACAAGTAACTCACGTTTAGAAGTAATGAAGCAGTATGTTGGCGCAGACGAAGACTCTGCTCTATTGGATACGTTCTTTGTGCCTTTACCGCCACCTTCTTCTCAAAAATATGAACCATCAGATTTGACAAATAAGTATTTGCAAGAGGCTAGACAACGTACTCAAAATCCACCGCGTATGCAAAGTATAGTACAAGACCCAAACGCAAGTTTAATAAATAATGCAAAACAAAGTCCATTACTTAGGTAGGGTTTATAATGCAAACTGAAGAATATACAAGAGACGAGTTGTTGTACGCTTTAGACTTAGCTGACAGCAAACAAGATGGGTTAGCGGTTGATAGGCTTACAGAAATGCTTGACGAGTTTGACAAGTCTCAAGGCTATCAGCCTGAAGAGTTTGTTTCCAAAGAGTCTTACAGAAAAGTACTAGCGGACGCAGGTAAAACAGTAGATGACTTACCTGTGTTTTTAGAAGAGTTAAAACAAAAGGAAGAAGCAGGTACGTTGTCCAATAGAGAACGTGGTATTTATGGCGCGTTAAGCGGTAGAGGTGGACTAGGTACTGGTCTTGATTTGGTAGGGACAGGTATAAGCCTTTCGGCTAGAGAGGTTAGCAAGTTTATACCTGACAGTGTAGAAAAGAAAGTTGTTGACGGTGTTACTGACACAGTTAAAAAGCTAGGTGAAATACCTACTGTCCAGAATGCGCTAGAAGCAATTGGCGAAGGCTACCAGTCCTATCTACAGTGGAAGTCAGAAAACCCTAATGATGCTATGGGTGTAGAAAGTATTGTCAACGTAGCTGAAATATTTGCTCCTCCGTTTAAGCGTAAGCCTATTCCAGATAAAACTATGTTCCGCACACAGGCTGACAAACAGCTTGACAGAGCTAGAGAGTTAGAGACTGGACAGCGTAAAGATTACTTACAGAGTTTAATTACGCCTGTATCTACTAAAGCTAATGACGAAGCCCGTGCTAAACGCATGACTCAAAACGCTAAAGGTCGTAATGTTTACAACCCTACTGATGAAGAAAAAGAAATGGTAAACGTATTAAAACGTGTACCTGTCAGTGCTGATAATAGTTTGGTAGGTAACAGAGTTATACTGGACACCGAGATAAACAAAGTCCACAACTCTTTGGTCAAACAGCTAGGTAAATCTAAAGTCAAGTTAAATAAGAAAGAATTAAATACTGAGTTAGAAGGGATTGTAGACGACCTACAGGAAACTAACCCCGTGCTTGTTGGTGATGCCTCGGCAGTAGCTAAAAAGATATTCAACAAAGCACAACAACTATTAGCCAAGTCTGACGGTTCTCCTGCACAGCTTATGCAAGTACGTAGAGACTTAGACAAGTGGGCTAAACAACAAGGCAAAGGTAGCTTTGATGGCAACGAGAACGCATATACAGTAGCACAACGCGCTGTACGTGACTTCCTAAACGAAAAAGTAGCCGATTCTGTACCTGAGACTGCTGTGTTAGATAAACTACGTAAACAACACTTGTTACTACGTGCTAATGACAGAATACTACCTAAAGCCGCACAAGAGGCTGACACAAAGATAGGTCGTTTAGTTGATAACTTTTACATAGCAACAGGGACTACACCTCCTAAAACTTTGTTAGGTAAAGTAGCTACTGTTGGTTTAGGTGCGTCTATTCTTGGTGGTGCAGGATTCGCGGGTTTGCTTCCTTCTTTAACAATAGGAACAACAGCAGGGACAGTAGGATATATGATATATAGAGGGTCTATTAGCCCTTCAAACAGAAAGGTTCTTTCGGCTTTATTAAGAGAAACTGATAAAGTGTTAAGTAGTAAACTAAGCAAAGAGATGCGTAAGGCTATACAGGCTGACCGTGTTGTTCTTGTGGAGGCAATGAAACTACCTACAGCACCTGAAGGAGCAGACGAAGATGAGTGATGCTTTAGATACTAAAAGCCCTTATGACAGACTTGCTAGGGAAAGAACTAGAGGTGGTCCGAGAGTACAATTGACCCCCGAAGAAGAACGACAGAAACAACTAGATGCCGCATATAACGTAGCCAGTTTTCTTCCTGTCAGTGGTGAAATTATAGCGGCTAAAGAGGCTAAAGACTACTTTGAGCAGGGCAGGACTGGCATGGGTATGTTGTCTGCGGCAGGGGCTATTCCTTTTGCAGGGGCGGCTATACGTCCTATAACGAAAGGTTTATCTAAACTAGGTCAAGCTACAGGTGTAAATAAGTTTATAAACGATGTAGCTATGAATATGCCTACCAATGTACGCGGTGGGTTCATCGGTGATGCTTTAGATAAGATGCCTGCTGTTCAAAGCAAAATGGGCATAAAACCTAAAGAAATACCCCACAGCAGTGGTAAGACTAAAGGCGCGGGCTTGCCTTACTACACGCCAATGATGACAGGTGTGTCTACAGCGGGTGAGGGTTTGAGTGCTTTAGGTGCTACTCTTAAAAGTAAGATGAACCCCAAAGACATAGCTTTTGAAAGAACAACAGGTTTTCCTGCTGTAAAGGCTAGAGAAATTGCCGCAGGTGCTGAAGGAGCAAGCGAGACTGCTGAGTTAATGGCTAGTCAAATATCTAAAGGAAAGTCACCTACGCTGTTATCTCCTCTAACCTCTAAAACATATTTAGCTACAAACATGGATGTGTCTGACACTAAAAGCCTTTCTGGCGCAGTTTCTACTCAGTTTGTACATGGCAAGACTAAACATCAAGTACCTGAGAAAACGGCTCTAAGGTTCGCTAGACACGCTCAGGCGCAAGTAGACGGCAAAGGGTTGGTAAATGTTAAAAACCCAAGAGCAGGCGGCGGTGCAGGACAAGCTGAGGCGGCAGGGCAGAAGTCTGTAGCACCTACGGCTGTTAAAGCACTACAAGGCAACGCTAGGAAAGCATACTTAGCAGAACTGGGTCAAGAGGCTTTGACACCAAAACAAACTGTAGAGTTTTTACAAATATCTGGTGCTTTAGACCCAATAGCGTTTAACAAGTATTTTAAAAAGAATGGTTTTGAGAATGTAACAAGTGCCGTAGCTTCTCTAGCAAGAGCAAGAAACAAAGTAGCCAGAGGCGGTACTTTAGGTAAGAAAGAAAAACGAGCGTTAGAGTCTTTTAATAAAATGCCTGTAAATAAAAACACAGGTCAAAGACTTGCGGCTGTTAGAGACGATGCAGGTAATCTACTAAGTAACGATTCTTTAGACATGATTGGAGATGTCAAAGATGGTGACTTCTTAACGCTACAACAATTCTTTAAATCATCTCAAAAAGAACTGGGAGGTGCTAACGCATTCATATCTGTTGACCCTAAAACACAGAGAGCGTATGTAGGTATTTCCGACAAACACGACATAGGCGGTCTTAACCCTATTCAGGGCGAGAACATGATAACAGTACAGCCTATAGTATCTTTAGATTACGCGGCAGGTAAGTTTGGTAAGAGAGCAGGATTAGCCGACACAACTGCGGCTAAAGGTTCTAAACAGAAAACCAGAGATGCTGTGTCTAATGTAGAGCAAATGACAGGCGTGTCTCGTAAGAAGGGAGAGACAGAAAGACAGTTTGTACGTAGAGCAATCTTGGAATCGAACGTCATCGTATCTAAAGAAGATAAAGCAAAAGCACTTAAGAATTTAGGCATGACAGTAGGAACGGGAGGTATGCTGACAGCAGGTTTAGCAACAGCATTATCAGACGATGAATAACAAAAGGGGGCATTGCGCCCCCTTAGTTTTACCTATGCTATTTCACACGCGCCTCCGACACACGCCAGTTCTTGCGAACCTGTAGTATTATCTTCCTTCTCGAAGTGTTCTAAGTCTTCCCATTTAATATCCACTGGCATAGCCGCTAGTAACTCCTCATACTTCTCAGCGGTTATGTCCTCATAAGGGGCTTGCTGATAAACATGGTCACTAACAGGCAACAAACTAATACCACTGACACTATCAAAGTTATCCCATATCCACTGTGCTATTTGCAGGAACTCACTATCTGTATAATAAACAGTGATACTTGGCTTATGTTCACACCAGTAATCTTGGTACTTCTTCCAGACTCTTAGCTGTTCCATTGCACCGACTTGCTTTACTGTAGTACTGTTGTCGGGTGACTTGATAGGGAAGCCAAAGACCAGTGAAGACTTACTCATTACGTCATCTTCTACAGGGAAACCTGCGGCTGTCATGTACTGAGCAAGCGGGTCTTTCTTGTCTGAACGAACTCTACGGATATAATGCTTAGAAAAACGGGGATGTATGCCACTAGCAGAATCAACAAGCTGAGACACAGTACCGCTTGGCTTAACACAAGTAATAGCCGCAGACTGAGCAATGCCAAGTTTGTCAGCCCACTCTTTATTAGTTTTGATTGCAACATCTTTCATCTCCGTCAACCACTTATCTAGGTCAGGCGAATCTTTACCCAACAAGTAATGGTCACATATCCCAGTTAAACTTACACCCAATAGTGCTTCTTCTTCTGTGTTTCTCTTCCATACATTGCGTAGGTAGCGGAAGTCAGTCAAGGTAGCCTGTAGAGTTCCGATGATGGAAGCTACTTCAACTTTCTTTTTAAGACTAACAAGGTCATCGTCTGCACGTATAACGACCTCAGATAGGTTACAGAACTGATTACTGCGTAGGATAATCTCAGAGCAAGGGTTAGTGCCAAAGTCCTGCTCAGGGTCTCTCCGTCCGTTCTTAGCGGCTATCTTCTGTGCCGCCACACGACTAAAGATACCACGCTCTCCTGCCTTACTATCGTACATGGTGTGCATCTCAGTAAGGAATGACTCAAAGTCTGGCTTTTCTGTGTACGCTACGCTGTTGTTAGCCAGTCTACGTTGCCCTTCATCCATCCACCACTGACCAGACTTAGCCTTAGCCATACGTGGGTCTGATAGGTTTGACAAACTAATCAATGCTGACCTACGTACACCGCCGACAACTACAATGTCTGCAATCTTACATACAACATCATGGCACTCAATGCTCGTTAGCTTACGTCCTGATGCCTTCTGGAAGATACCTACGCAGAAGTTAAACAAATCCTCAAGAGGCTCTGCGCCACTAGCACGACCACCAAAGGTCTTGAGCCTAGCACCCGATGGGCGTACCTTACTCATGTCCCACTTAGGTATCTTACCTGCGTACAGCATAGCGATTAACTCACGAAATGCACTAGCCCAACCAATCTTGCTGTCAGCCACTACAATCGTACTGTCAGTCTCATGGAATGACTCAGCGATGACTGGTAGCTTGGTAATGAAGTTACGTTCAACACTGAACCCTACGCCTGTACCACACATAAGTACGTACATAAGCTCATCAAAGCTACGCGGTGAGTCAATGTGTAGGTAGCTACAGTTAAACCCTGCTACATTGTCCTTATCTAACGCCTCACCCGCTGTCATCATACAGCGCATACTGGGCATTACTTCTAGGTTGTATATAGCATTGTATAACTTCTTGCCTTCGGCTTTGCTTATCTGACCACGACCATCCCAGAAGTCTACGTAACGCTGTACTGTCTCTGCCCATGTCTCACGTCTACCTTCGACAGGTAGCCAACGTGCGTAGCGGGACTTGTGTATAAACTGTTGGTACTGATTCATTTTTTAACTTCCTTATCTTTTAGTTTGTCTTTTTCTATATCTTCATCTGAGTGGTCATTGACATTAAGTTTGCCAAAGATAGCATCAAAGTTATCTGCGTATTTAGTGGAGTCGGTGGGTCGCTGTCCTGACCCTTTGCCTCCGTGTGTCTGTCCTTTCATTACCTGACCTCCTTAGTCACTACACTGGTCAGCCTATCTAAATACCACTGGGCTTTTTCCAAGTCTTCTACGTGTTTACCTTTGCGTTCATATCGCCATAGGTACTTCATGGTGTTGCCCTTGAGATAACCTTTGAATGCCTCTGTTGTCATCGACTCTTCAATAGCTTCGATACATTCTATACTACCATAAGCGTAGTGCTTGGGGTGGTTAACCATATCTTCTGTCTGTTCATCTGGGTTGTTTACCAGATAGTCTTCATACTTCTTAACTAGGGCAGGGTGTTTGTCTCTCAGCCTGTCCCAATCAGCAGGGGTTGCATCATCAATGCTCATAATCATCCTCCGTAAATAAGTCTCTGTTCCTAATTAATCTATCCTCGAAAGCCTCTAGCAAGTCCTCAACTGAGATATCTAATGCTTCAACAACCAGTACCACATCATAGTCCCTTGCTACTGCTTCCTTGAGTTCCTCCAATGTATGTGACATTATTCTTTTCCTTCAACATATTTGACAAGTTCCTGTGCGGTATGTAGTGTGTAGTGTTTCATGCCTTCCTTCTCACACCACTGACCCATTGTAATCTTACCGCCCTTACGTACCTTCTTGTGTTCATTGGACAGTAAGAATATTAATTCGTAACCATCTTCTAATATTGTATCACGAATTGACTTATATTTCAAGGTATCTCCTACACGAAAGAAACCTTTTACCTCCACCATGACTTTTTTTTCTTCGTGTACAAAGTCTGGCATATAAGTCCTGTATACTGTGTAAGGGACTCCATAGGGTTCGTACTTGAACCCTTTACTCTTGACCTCTTTAGAAAACTCTTTCTCCAGTGCCGACCTGAACTTACCGCTTTTCTTGCTCAATTTCGACCTCCTGTACGTTGGGTTCGTACTCTACATTTATCAAGAACTTTGGACCATATGAGTAGGCAAACTTTCTTACCTCTGGGTAGCAGTGCTTTTTGTATTGACAGTACGAGCATTTTATACCCAATTTTATATTCCCAGATTTTCCGTCTGGTACAGAGTCGGTACAGAAGGTTTCTGGCTCTGGCAAGCCTACTAGCTTTTTTACGTGGCGTATGCGCTCTTTAATGTCCCCCTTAATGTACTTATAGATTGGTGCTTGAGTATCCTCTAGGTCATACTTAAGTACCGCGAGGTGTCCATTGGCTTTGTCCATAGCCAACCAACCGAACTCAGTCTCACCACAGGCATGGGCGTATGCTTTAATCTGGTCAACGTAACCAAAGGCATCGTCCATAGCCAATGTACCATCCTTAAACTTCTTGAACCCGAAGGAACTGGCAGACTTAACATCAATAACAATACCATCAATCTTACAGTCCATGTGTCCCTTGATACCTTCCACTTCGCATACCTTCTGCTCGTCAGTTACCGAGTGCCCTGCCATGCGTGTAAGGAACAACAACATCTCTTCAATCAAGTGACCATACATAAACTTAATGTAGGTTGCGGGTTGTATAGCTTCCTTCTCAGTACCATTAACAACATTCCATAAGACCCTATCGTCACGACCGATGTTTGACAGGCGTAGTGTTCGGTTGTCTCTGATGCGCTTACGTCCGAACTCGGTACGCATTAGAGTCTTCATGTTCTCACCAAACTTCTCAATCTCTGCTTCTACATCTACAGATTTTTCTGCCTCTTTTGTCTCCATCAGTCGGTATATATCATCTACTAATGTATGTATTGTTTTACTCATCTTCTATGTCCTTGAATGCCTTAATGACATCGCTTGAGAATAACTTTTTAAGGTTAACCAAGTGCATCCTGCTTGCGTTATGGTCTCCTCCTGATACGCTTCTAAATGTGTCTAGCTTGTTAACAATCTTCTTTAACACTGGTGTTTTAAATACTAATGTACAGTACTCATCGTCACCTATGCAGAGGTTATGAAACCAGTAGTCTGACTCGGTAGCCTCAATGCCTGACGGCTTGCCCCAAGACTCATACTCAATGCAGATGTTACCTGTCTTCTGCCATAAGTCCTTCTCTGATTTAACCTCAATCTTTTTATCCTGTAGCATCTCAGCCACCCTGTCCTCCCTGACTTCTCCGTACTGCAAGTCGAGGTCAAACTTCTTCCTGTCCGCTTTAGTGGGTTTCACTCCAGTTATCTCCTATCTGATATTCGCCCGCAAGTGGGCAGTTAAGGTTAAAGTGTTGACCTGCCGCTTCCATACAGGAAACAGCAAGCCTACCAAACGTATCTACCTCACTCTCTTTAACCTCCGTCTGTATCTCATCGTGGATGTTACCGACAAACTTGTAGTCTAAGTTCCACAGTGTAGCGTACTCGTCCAACAAACACAGTGCCTTCTTCATAACGATAGCACCTGCCGATTGTAGCAACGTGTTTAGTGCTGAGTGTTCTGAGCGTACTGCGACTCTTCGCCCGTCCAGTCCAAGAACATAACCTCTTCGAGATGCCACGCTAACTCTTTCTCGTAGGTCTCTAAGAGATGGCGTGTTTGTGAGGAACTTCTCCTTAAGTCGCTTACCATCTCTAGCAGTTCCTCCAACGATACTTCCGATTTTTGCATCCCCTGCTCCATAGAGGAACGCATAGATGAAAGTCTTTGCTTGACTTCGTGTGTCAACACCACTAGCAAGCTGGTTTGCTGTATGAATGTCTCCAGTGAGTATTTCATTAGTATAGTCCTTATCCTTCATGTAGTGAGCCAACATACGCAACTCAAGTCCCGAGGCATCCATACCTACAATCTTGTAGCCTTTGGGCGATGTCCAACAAGCACGACACTCTGTGCCATAGGGTGCGCTTGAACTAGGAACTTGCGCTAGGTTAGGTGACGAGTGTGTCATGCGACCAGTCACTGCTCCGTTAGCATTTACATATCCATGTACACGTCCGTCATCTGCAACAGCATCTAACCATGACTGTATCTGTGCAATACGCTTCTGAACCATTAGGTACTCAGCAATCATATTGGCTTCAGGTATACCAGTTACTTTAGATAGTACAGACTCATCGACAATAGCTTGACCCTTCTCTGTAAACTTCTCTGGTTTCCAACCAAAGTACTGCAAGTATCTAGCTATCTGTTGACGTGAACCTAAGTTGAACTCTGGGTAGTCTATGCGCGAGAACGTCTGTACATAATCCCGCCACTGCTCTCCTGCAAATTTAAGACCGACCACAGACGCTTCGCCACTTTTCTTATACTTCGGGGTGACTTGTTTAACATATGTAGGTAGCGGTATGAATTTCTCATGTACCATGTCTTCAAGTTCATATTTCTTCTCCTTTAATTTCGCTAATAATAGGAATGCGTGTTCTTCATCTAACAACCATCCTGTTTCTGTTTGGCGAGTAATAATATTCTGTACGTTGTGTTCAAGGTCAATGCTTTCGCTTCTAAAATTAGCCAGTACGCCCTGTAGCGCGTGGTACACTTTGACATTAACCAACACGTCTTGCTTACAATACTCCACCATGTCTTGCGAATACGTAGTCCAATCACTGTGTTCTCCTTTAGGGAAACCCAACCGCTGTCCCCAGTTATCTAAACTGTGACCACCTTCCCGTGATGGGTCAGTAAGTCTTGACAATACCAATGTATCTGTAATTTTACAACTACTAAAGTCTGTACCTAACAAGCGTTCAAGAACTGGTACGTCATAGCCAATGATGTTGTGACCAATGACCTCAGCATCTTTGATATAAGCATTGAAGTCCTGCAACGTATCACCTGAGAACGTAACTGTCTCTTGATTCGATAGGTCGCAAGCAACGATTACCCAAACCTTTGTAGGCTTTAGTCCGTTAGCTTCTATATCAAAAACAATCTTCTTCACTAGAACTCCTGATTATCGTCCGATACAGGGCATGATGTTTCAATCATACGACCAGTATCTTTGTCATAGTACAGGTAACAAGCCGCGCCTGTTAATCCTGCGTATCTATTCTTAAGTACACGTACTGTAGTTGTGTTACGTATCTGTGCGTCTTTGTTCTGTTGGTCACGTTCCAAACCAATCACCATATCAGACAGCTGTGCAATTGCGGCAGAGCCACGTAGTTCAGCCAAGCTAATCTGTCCACCATCTTCGTGTGCTTTACCCGATGGTCTGCGTAGGTGAGATACCAAGAACAATCCAACACCTGTCTCCTGCACTAACTGTCGTAGCTTAGTCATGATACTGTCGATGGCTTTACGTTCGTCACCATTCTCTTGGTCTGACACAACGATGCTCAAGTGGTCAAGAATAATCCATTTACAATCAAGACCTTTCGCCATATACCTAATGCGACTTAGTAAGTTGTCTTCGTTGGTAGAACCCCAGTGGTCAAACATATAGATACGTCCTGTGCCTAATGTCTTGTCCCAAAATACCTTCTTATCTTCCCTGCTAAAGTCGCGGCTCAGATGTAGAGTCTGGTTTGCCTCGATGCTCATAATCCCTAGAGCAGTCTTTGGGATGTCCTCTTCCAACGCGAGTATGCCGATGTTGTCGTCAGTCGCACCTAGTAAGTAGTGTTCCAACTCTCTGACAATCTGTGACTTACCCATACCAGAACCACTGGTGATTGTTACAAGTTCCTTCTCCCTGAAACCGAAGGTCATATCATTCAAGCATGACCACGGATACGGAATGGACTTAACGTCCTCCTGTGCTACGATTGAATCCCAAGTATCTAGTCCTGCAATGATACCGTCTGGTTGATAGGTCTTAGCGTTCCACCATTCCCTGATGAATCCCTGTACGTTACGCTCCTTGAGCATATCCCCTGCGTCCTTTGCAGATAGCTGTACGTTCTTCGCCTTGTTCGGTGTAAACAAATCCAACACCGCGCGTGATGCTTCCTGACCTGCTTTGTCACTGTCGAAACAGATGACCACGTTATCAAAGGATTCAAGCCATTCCAAGTTCTGCTTAATGTCCTTCACTGCGCCTGATGCACCTGAGCGTATTGACACTACAGCCCATTTACCATCAAACATCTCTGACACTGCTAGAGCGTCTGCTTCTCCTTCTACAATCGTTATGTATTTACCACCACCTTTGAACGCTTGCTGACCAAACAGACCTACGTTGTCAAACGTGCCGCTTGCGTAGAATGCCTTGTTGCTTACTATGCGTGACTTGTTCCCTGTCTGCGCGCCTGTGTCCTTGTCAAAGTATGGGTAGTGGTGCTTGCTTATCTGTCCCTCTGTATCGTACTCAACCGTAACGCCAAACTTTTTGCACGTTGCCTCTGATATACGTCTATCGGGTATTGATGCTACTACTCCTGCCATTTCTAATGTCCTGTTCGCTTTTGGTTTACTCTCTATAACCTCGCCTGTTGCCCTCTCGTAGTGGTCACAACCGCCTGTAAAGCAGACGGCATGACCATCGGAGTACCTCGCGAGATTGTTCTTAGAGCCACACGATGGGCATGGCTCATGTTTAACAAAATGCGAGTCAGTCATTAGAAGTCACCACCTCCTTCGGTAGCCTCTGCGAGTTCAATCACCTTGATAGCTGATAGATACGTTGACGTACCATGTACAGGGTGCGGTTTACCCTCTGCGTACTTGACTCGCACCTTCGAGCCTCTGGTCAATCGACCTACAAAGTCTTTGCCATCTGCATCAAACATCGGTACTTCGTACTTGGTGCTGAACTTACGCTGTGCTGTGCCTTCGTACTCTCGTAGCTTGACACCCTTATCAGCAAGTTTATCTGCATCTTCTGGTTCTAATGATAAAACCAGTGAATATTTGCCTGTTGATTGACCCTGATATTCTTCGTGTTCGTCAAGGTTTGCGAACGCTACGTTGCCTTCTAATACTGCCATTGTAATTTGCCTTTTATAGTTAATTAAAGATTACTTTAGTATCTTAAGGATACTTTAGGATATATTTTAATATATATAACTAAGTATCCTTTAGATTACATAAATATTATATCATGTATTACTGTTGGTTGCAACTAATTTTATTAATCCTCCTACTGTTGTGCTAGTTCTTCCTCTATGCAATCCCACGCAGACTCGTATGCCGAATCCCAGTTATCCCAATAACCGCAAGCTACGTCAGCGTTAGCTCTTTGTTTAGCCCACGCGTTTAAGCAAGACTCTTGGTTTATTTTCAATTCTAATTGTATGCTCATTAATTGTTACTCCTAATTATATCACGTTCTTCTGCTGTTGACCAGTTCTCTTCAATCGCTTCCTCTGATGCCGTATGGCACTCAGAACATAGGTCAAGAAACTCATCGGTCACTCTGTCTTTTTTTCGTAGCTCTGTCTCAGTCAGTATAACGTCACAGGCTTTGCATCTGCTCATTCGTCAGCCTCCGTGTAGGGTCTGCCATAGGTTATTGATAGGAACGGTAGCAGGATTACTACGCCCTCAAAGGGCATTGTGCTGTGTTCCTCTGTCAGGTGATTATACACCCATACTGCTTTGGAGTCAACGAACTCTAAGTCTAGTCCTACGCCATTCCGCAATTCAATTGTCAATAGTCTGTCAAATATTTTAGTATTAATCATTGTCTAGTTCTCTCGCTGTTAAGTCATCATCATGGTAATCATCATTGTTATCATAGGGCTTGTAGTATCCCTTACCTTCGTCATAATCGCTGTAGTCGTAACTAGGGTCATCATCGACCCTGCAATAGTCTCTACCTGTCATCTTGTTCTGCTCCTATCTTTTGTGCGTACTCGTAGCCTGTCCTGTATCCCTCTTGGTACGATTCGTTGCCGTCTGGGTCACAGTTAAAGCCATTGACCCCATCATATTCACCGCGCTCCAAGTCTGTAAACTCTTGGAAATACTGTTGCATATTGTACGTGTTCTCTGCTAAATCTTCAAGCTGTGCTTGTTGTATCGCGTCTTTACTCATTCTGTCACCTCTTTACCAGTTATGGACTACGCCCGCAATAATAAATAGGCACGTCACCAAGTTTAATACTACCACAGCGGAACGCATCAGTGCAACTATATCCGCCTCTTTGTTGCTGTCTCCTAGTTTCTCACCAAGAGACAGCGCCCACAGCCGCCAGAGTTTACGTCCAAGAGAAATCAACGGAAACCTCCTCAATGGCTACGTCAGTGTGACCAATGTTACGCCACACCTCCGCTATATCTTCGGCATCTTCACGCCTTACGAAGTAATCTGCGACCTCTACGCCTCCCACCCATACTGTATACATCATTTTTTTAACCTCTCTACTCGTTCCTCATGGTATCGTCTGCCATAGTTTAACAGATTGACTGCGTTTTTTTCCGTCACTTGATAATGCTCTGCAAACTTTGCTACAGTCAAATAGTTGTTAAACCATTCCAGATACAAGTCTGCTAGTTGTTCTGCCAGATTAAATACTTTCATTGTTCGCCTTCCTGTTCTACTAGCCAAAATGATAGCTCGCTGATTTCCTCGCGCAGTCTGTCGAGACGTTGTTCAAACTTCCACAAATCTTCCGCGGCTTCCTCGTTGCTTGTCTCCTTTTTCAATACTTCCAGTTTACAAGAGGCAGTCCACAAACAGTCCTCAATTTCTTTTCCTCGTAATTCTTCCGCTAGTTTCTCGTTGTTCATCGCTTCGCCTCCGTCAATTCGTCAGTATCAATCCGCACCAAGTAGGTATTTGTGCCATTCATCGCTTGCAAAATCATATCTTCACCAAACAAAACGTCATAACCTCCGACCTCGTTTTTCTCTACAGTCGCGCCTTGTTGCTTCAACTCCTTAAGCACTCGCTGAAAGTCCCGCTTGCCAAATATCTTGGTACGCGTGTTGCTATCTTTGTCAAATTTTCTCATGCTCAATGCCTCCGTGGGCTGTTTAATTTCAATTTAGAAGGGTACTCTACAGAATACCCAACCAGATTGCAACTAATTATTTTACAGCGTACCAACTGCTCGTCATTGCCTCCTTGTTGCCATTGCGTTCAATATGCATTGACCAGTCTTTAGTATAAACTCGCGCCTCTTTACCTGCCAGTTGGAGCACAGCGTTAAGTCTGCTCTGTGTGGTACGTGTTTCCCAACCTGCGTTTGATACCAAAATTATCCCGTCAAAGTGTTTGGCAATGGCGTTGCCGTGTAAATACAACGTACCTCCCTCGCTTACTGTGTTGTCTTTACGCGCATCTTCTCCGCGAATGAATGCTCCTACTATGTCTTTCTCTATCTGTCTCATTATGCCACCTCTTTCTGTGAGTTCTCTTTGATTTCTCTGAGTTCCTGTTTAAGTCCTACGTGCTTCCACATTAGTTCAACTGTCTCTTCACTTAGTTTTAACCTTGATGTATCTGGCAATAGTTCCTTCAATGCCTTGAACATTCCCATTGCTTCGCTTTGTTTGCGCTCTGCTCTGTCTGTCCAGTCTTTGTTCCCGTCTACGTAGTATGACTGCTCCGCCCAGATTAACGCTTGTGTTGCTTCAATATCTAGCTTGTATTCAGCTTGCTTCAATTGGTTGAAAATGTCTGTCTTATTCATATTGTCCGCCCTCCGTTGGGCTGTGTTTGTCTGTGTATGCCGTCCATTATATAGAGGTCTTTGCCATTGTACAATGATTAATATGTATGACCTCAATTAACTATATGCATACAAGTAATGACCTTGTCCCTTCCTTTATTACACGTACGCACGCGCGAGTAGCACATCCCGGATTGGTTGTCAAATGTTTTTACAGATGTAGTCTATAGGTATCCGTAAGCACACACACACCTGTCCTGTCAAGATTCCTTGTGACTATCTCAGGTATCCCAGTCACCCATAGTCCTTGTGTTCTCCTTTTGGATAGTCTTAAGGGGACGGGGGGGCGGGCTGACCTGAGTTAATCATAGGTGTACCCGCAGGTATACTAAAAAAGCCAATATTCAATAAAAAGAATTAACCGAAGTTTATCCTCTAAGTATTTGTTTTCCTTATGTATTCTTATGTATACTTAAGTATGACAAATATTCATATAAAGGGACAATTTAATTACTATTAGTTATGGAACTAAAAAGTTGGCTCGCGGGTCTAAATAAGCTAATAAAGTACTTGACATTAAGCTGTAAATATGCTATAATATACTTATAGTATAGATTAATTTAAAGCCTTAAGCGTACTTAAGTAGTCTTAGATATTATTCTTTAATGATTATTCTTTAAAGTTAAATACTAAACGCTTCCCTAAGTATACTTAAGATAACTTAAGGAGAATACAATGGACGATAATACAGCTACTCCGAAAAGGAGAAGGGGCAGACCTAAGAAATCAGACATGGTGTCAAGAAAAAAAGGCACTACTGGTTTGTCAAGGGGTCGCCCGAAGGGTGATGCGGCTATCATCAACGAGTACAAGGGCAGGATGTTGTCATCCCCTAAGTCTCGTAAAGTCCTAGACTCGATATTTGATGCGGCACTTAACGATGACCATAAGAATCAAGCGGCGGCATGGAAGTTAGTTATGGATAGGATATTACCCACAGCTGTATTTGAGAATGATGTCATTAAGGGCGCGGGTAAGTCAGCGATACAAATAAACATTACTGGAGTTGGAGGAGAGACTACAGTGGTGTCAAGTCAAGAAGATGCTATTGATGAAGGAGAAATCATAGATGGCTAAGTACTTTGATAGAGATGAGTTTGCTTGTCAGTACACAGGCAACAACGAGATTAAAGAAGAGTTTATTGAGAAGCTAGATAAGCTAAGAGAAGCCTGTGGTTTCCCCTTTGTAATTACGTCAGGATTTAGAGATAAAACACACCCCATTGAAGCTAAGAAAGCAAAACCAGGAACAGGAACTCATGCACAAGGCATTGCCGCGGATATTAAAGTCACTAACGGCTACCAACGGTTTCGTATCGTTGAGAAGGCTATCGCGCTTGGATTCACAGGCGTGGGAGTTGCTCGTGGTTTCGTCCATGTTGACATCCGCAGTCCTGACGATACAACCCCTTATGTAATGTGGACTTACTAGTTGACTACGGAATTAAACGTATCACTCTTACCGTGGCAACAGGAAGTCTTTGAGGACACAACTAGATTCAAGGTCATAGCCGCAGGTAGACGTACAGGCAAGTCCAGACTAGCCGCATGGATGTTAATCATCAGGGCTTTACAGTCAGACAAGGGGCATGTCTTCTACGTTGCACCTACACAGGGTCAGGCTAGGGACATTATGTGGCAGGTGTTGATGGAGATAGGCAACCCCGTCATAGCCTCTAGTCATGTTAACAACTTACAAATAAAGCTAGTAAATGGCGCAACCATAGCACTCAAGGGTGCAGATAGACCAGAAACCATGCGTGGTGTCAGTCTTAAGTTCCTCGTTATGGATGAGTATGCCGATATGAAGCCAGAGGTCTGGGAGCAAATCCTTAGACCTGCACTAGCTGACCAGAAGGGAGATGCACTGTTCATTGGTACGCCAATGGGACGTAATCACTTCTATGACTTATATAACTATGCTTGTGTAGCAGAGGATGAGACCTTTGTAGGTTATCACTTTACAAGCTATGATAATCCACTGCTAGACCCTGAAGAGATTGAAGCGGCTAAGAAGTCTATGTCTGCATTTAGTTTCCGTCAGGAGTTCATGGCATCATTCGAGGCACAGGGTAGTGAATTATTTAAAGAAGATTACATTAAGTTTTCTGAAGAAGAACCCTCTAGTGGTCAGTATTATATTGCTGTCGATTTGGCGGGGTTTGCTGATGTGGCAAAAGCTACAACTAAAACTAAACGACTTGACCAAACGGCTATCTCGGTTGTTAAAGCAAATGAACAAGGTTGGTACGTTGCTGACATCATTCACGGTCGGTGGGGTGTGCAAGAAACTGCACGTAAAATCTTTGAAGCTGTACGAGACTATCGTCCAGTATCTGTCGGGATTGAGAAAGGGGCGTTAAAGAACGCTGTACTTCCCTACATCTCAGACTTGATGAAGGCTAATGATAGGTTCTTCCGTATTGAGGAACTGACTCATGGCAACAAGAAGAAGACCGATAGAATCGTGTGGGCTTTGCAGGGTAGGTTTGAACACGGTAAGATTACACTTAACAAGGGTGCTTGGAATACAGAGTTCCTAGATGAACTGTTCCAATTCCCTAGTCACCACGTACACGATGACTTGATTGACTCACTCGCTTACATAGACCAGTTGGCTAACATAGCCTACACCTCGGACTATGTGGAAGAAGAATTTGAATTTTTAGATACTTACGCAGGGTACTAATATGTTACTAGAAGATAAAGAAGAGTTTACACTGGAGCAAAGCCTAGAGGATTGGGTCATTGATAAATGTCAAGGTTGGCGTAATCACTACGAATCCAACTACTCACAGAAGTTTGATGAGTACTATCGCCTATGGCGCGGTCAGTGGGCGGCAGAGGACAAGACCAGAGATTCGGAACGCTCACGTATTATCTCCCCTGCGCTACAGCAAGCAGTTGAGTCATCCGTTGCGGAACTAGAGGAAGCTACCTTTGGTCGTGGTAAGTGGTTTGACATTGAGGATGACGTAGCAGACCAAGAAAAGCGTGATATAGCGATGTTACGTGAAGTCCTATACAAAGACTTTAAAAAGAATAAAGTCCGTAAGAGCGTAGCTGAGTGCCTTATTAACGCGGCTGTATTCGGTACAGGTATCGCTGAAGTAGTATTAGAAGAAGAGAAAGAGTTCCAACCTGCTACACAGCCTGTTATGGGTGGGGATTTAACAGCGGTTGGTGTCAACATCGTAGATATGACTTGCGTAAAGCTACGACCAGTAATGCCACAGAACTTCCTTATCGACCCACTAGCTACTTCCATTGAGGAAGCGTTAGGTTGTGCAGTAGATGAGTTTGTACCTATGCACTCTGTAGAGCAACTACAGGAAGCAGGAGTCTATCGTGACGTATACGTAGGTGATGCACCATCAGACTTCGACATTGAACCAGATAAAGACCTAGCGGTATTCGAAGACGATAAAGTACGTCTAACTAAGTACTATGGTTTAGTACCTCGTCATTTATTAAAAGCGGCTCAAGAAGAATCAGAAGACGAAGAAGTAGAAGAAATAGTCGCTAATGAAAAGAGTGATTCATACTACGTAGAGGCAGTCGTTGTTATTGCCAATGATGGCACTATCCTAAAGGCTGAAGAGAATCCATACATGATGGGTGACAGACCAGTCGTTGCATTCCCGTGGGATGTCGTTCCTAGCCGTTTCTGGGGTCGAGGAGTATGTGAGAAAGGGTATAACTCTCAAAAGGCGTTAGACGCAGAACTACGCGCTAGAATCGATGCCTTAGCACTTACTATACACCCAATGATGGCTATTGACGCTACACGTATGCCTCGAGGTGCTAAAGCAGAGGTACGAGCGGGCAAGACTATCCTAACCAACGGTAACCCTGCTGAAGTCCTACAGCCATTAAACTTCGGTAATGTTAGTCAAGTTACCTTTGCACAGGCAGGTGAACTACAGAAGATGGTGCAGACAGCCACAGGTGCTATTGACTCTGCGGGTATCTCTGGTTCTATTAACGGTGAGTCAACAGCCGCAGGTATCTCTATGAGCCTCGGTGCTATCATCAAGCGTCACAAGCGTACGTTGATTAACTTTCAAGAATCATTCCTTATTCCATTCGTAACTAAAGCCGCACATCGTTATATGCAGTTTAACCCTGAGCGTTATCCTGTAGCGGACTACAAGTTCCATACGTCTAGCAGTCTAGGTATCATTGCTCGTGAGTATGAGGTTACACAGCTTGTACAGTTACTACAGACTATGCAACAAGACAACCCAATGTACTCACAGTTGATTATGTCAATCATTGATAACATGAACCTGTCTAATCGTGAAGAACTTATC